>Ga0137403_10002470_pt1 | contig 22595 bp, 22 predicted proteins | sample CZOMad2_1_16fung_FD_122057 | JGI IMG/M metagenome (GOLD analysis project Ga0137403, IMG submission 122057) | Vadose zone soil fungal communities from Angelo Coast Range Reserve, California, USA - CZOMad2_1_16fungal (Hybrid Assembly) | ecosystem: Environmental > Terrestrial > Soil > Vadose zone...
GATAACACAACTTTGCGCGGCTGGAGCCCAGGTAACTTGTCGGGAGGTATAGTTAGGGGCTTGTCGCCAGTGGGAGAGAGATCGCTGATCGAGCAGATCCGGCGCCGGGTTCGGGTCGGTCCTTCGGTCGTAACCGGAATCGGAGACGACTGCGCCGTGCTTCGTGTCCCTCCCGGTCACCAGTTGCTGGTTACGACCGACTTCACGCTGGAGAACGTGCATTTCCGGCGGGAGTGGCATCCGCCGGAAGTGGTGGGATGGCGATGCCTAACGCGGGGGCTAAGCGATATCGCCGCCATGGGAGGCGAGCCGCGGGCGGCATTCCTCTCGATGGCACTGGATCGAGGAGTTTCGCAAAAGTGGGTGAACCGTTTTGTGGCGGGGCTAGTCGAAGCGGCGGAAGAGTTTCGGGTGCCGCTGGCCGGCGGAGACACGGCGCAGTCGGCGGGTGGAATCCAGGCTGACATCGTGGTGGTGGGATCGGTGCCGAAAGGGACGGCGGTTTTGCGAACCGGGGCGCGGCCGGGCAATCAGATTTATGCCACCGGGGAACTGGGCGGCTCGGCCGCTGCGATTGCGCGGATGCGCGAAGGAAGAGTCCGGGCAGCAGATTACGAGCGACATTTTCATCCCGTGGCGCGGGTTGAGGTGGGGCGGTGGCTGAGGCGGAGAGGGCTGGCGTCGGCGATGATCGATGTAAGCGATGGGCTTTCCACTGACCTCGAACATATTTGCGAGGAGAGCGGTGTGGGCGCGGAGATTGAGGTCGCGGCGATTCCGCGGGCACGGGTGGGGCGTCCAGTGCACCAGGTGGACTTCGATCTGGCACTGCTCGGCGGAGAAGACTACGAATTGCTGTTTACGTCGGCGAAGAAAATTCCAGCGAACGTGGCCGGAGTTCCGGTGACACGGGTCGGGCAAATTGTGCGGAAGCGTGGGATGGTGTTGATCGAAGCGAGTGGAAATCGCCGGAGGCTGCTGGCTCGAGGCTGGGAACACTTCAAGAGCGATTCGTAATTTATGGTTTCTAATTGGCGGTGTAGGAGTTCGCCAGCGACGGATCAGACGGCCGAGGAGACCTCAAGCTACTTCTGAGTCTGGCTGCCTTCTGGCAGCCCGATATCCTTCGGCGTGACACCGAGTTGCTTCAGAGCGTCGTTCTGTGCGGTTTCGAGTTGAGCATCCAGTGCTGACAGGTTATCTCGCAGCTTTTGCGATTGACTGAGTCGCTGGTTGAACTCAGTCCGAATCTTTTCATTGTTGACCACGAGACGGCCATGGTCAATGGCGATGGTTCCGGAATTTGACAGGCTGAAGTCGTACAACCCCACGGTCGCGTCGGACCACTGTTTTTCAATCTCCATCGCCTGCCTGCGAACCGCCAGCACCTTCAGACTTCCATACGATTTCCGGATGCCCTCCATGAATCCACGCTTATCGGAATCGGACAAACTCGAATTCTGCACTCGCACTTCGATCCTTTTGGGCAAGTCTTCGATCCGCTGCGAATATTGTTGATCGGCGGCTACCACGCCACGAACGGCCTCCAGACTGCGTTTCATGGCGTCCTTGTTGGAAAAGGACTCGATGCTGTAAAGGTGTCCCAGCTCGGGTGTAAATCGGGCTGTCTCCTGCTCGAACGACTTCCTGATCTCCAGCGCGTCTCGCATCGCACCGCGGATCAACTCGTCCATGTTTTGAGGCCCACCGTCGTCTACGGGCTTTGTGCCCGCCGCTTCTTTCGCGAGGTTGCCGATGTGCTGGTTCCAACTCACGGGAGGTTTCGAACTCACGAGGAAGAAAAGAATACTGAATCCACAGAAGCAGAGCGCAAAACGGTTGAAGTTCCGCACCGATTTGCGACCGGCTATCAAGTAGGCAATCAGGGCCGGCACAACAGCGCTCCCGACGGCGTAACCCAGCGCTTCGGCACTCACGAATCCGTAAGACCAAACCCAGGCCCGAAAGAACGCGAGGAAAAGACCCAGAGCGATCCCGACGAATGCGAAGATGGGATAGCGTCTCTTTTGTGGAGGCAGTTCTGGTTGCGGGTCGGGCACCAGTAGAGTGTTCATCGCGACTCCTTGTCGTCGACGCCGGGCAGGTACGAGGGACTCTATGACCGTCGCGCCCGCCAGTCAAGCGGGTAGCTGAAGTCAGCCGGTGGCAGGATCGATCAGGCACAGGCAGTGACTTTGGTTACCTGCCGGGGGACTAGTTGGCGCCCTGTTAAGGGGCTAGAGTAAGCACATGCGGACAAGATGTTTTCTTCTGGCTTTCGCCGTCGCGGCCCTCCTTCCAATGCTTGCTCAGGGGCAGACGTCCCAAAAAATTGACAACGATTTCGTGCAGCGGACATTCGGAAAAGATTTCGCCATCGTGCCGGAAGTGGGCGGGATGGTAGGCGACATGGACGGCGACGGCGTCGAAGATGCGGTCATTGCCGCCCGCTGCAAGAATCCGCTGCTCGATGAAGCCGAGCACAACTATTCGGTGATCGATCCTTATTACACGTTTTTTGGCTACGGCGATCCCAAGGTGACCATGAGCTTCGTTGAGGACAGCCCTATGAAGCGGGGGCTGGTCGTGCTCATCATTCACGGGTCCGGCCCGGATGCGTGGCGGTCGGCAACACCCAAAGCGAAATACGTTGTCATCAATTTGCCCTATCGGACGATCTCGGTGCGCAAGATGAAGCTGAAGAAAAAGACCCTCCAAGCCATCTACGCCGAGGAAGGGAACGAACTGAGCGAAACGTCTGCCCTGTTCTTCGACGGAAAGAACTACAAGTACGTGCCGATGGGCTCGAGCATGGAATAGATGGTCGCTGGTTGTTAGTCGTTGTAGTACTCTCCTGTCTGGATTGCTCCACCAGTTGAAATATCGTGTGCTTCGAGAACAGCTGGCGGTGTGTCAGCTCCCGCCGGGAAGCCGCCTGCCAGAATGGGCTAAGGGGGCCGGTTTCTTTTGTGTGACGCAGACTGCGGATGAGGTCTCCATTGTGTGCGAGCAAGGCCGCGTGCCAGACGGGGTTCTCGTCGAGAAGGATTGGGTGGTGCTGAAGTTGGAGGGGCCTTTTCCGTTTTCGATGACGGGTGTGCTTTCCTCGTTTCTTCAACCGCTGGCGGCAGCGGAGATTCCGATTTTCGCGGTTTCGACATTTGATACGGATTATGTGTTGATGAAGCGCGAAAAGTTGGAGGAGGCAATCAAAGTGTTGGGCAGGGCGGGCCATGAGATGGTAGGGACAGCGGGCCCCGTGGCTTAAAGCCTGCTATTTTTTCGGCTTGCAGCCGCGCCTTGCCGGTGGCAGAATCTCGCGGCAAGATCCATGCTCGATCCCACGTTCAGCATCCGGCTCGCGATTGCGGTCTTTCGCGCCATCCGGCGGCGCTTTCAGGTCGTGGGCAGCACCGCCTGGCCTATCGCCGACGGTAAGATTTTCGGCGGAGGCGCCGTCGAACCGGACGATCTGCAGAGCTGGATGGCCGTGATTACGTACAACTATTCAGCGTTTGGCGAATACTATTCCGGCACCTACCGCCGTGGCTTCCGTCGAAAGAAGAAAGCCGAAGCCTTTCTGGAACGTTTTCCGCGAAACACGCCGATCCCGGTGCGCTATAAACCAAACCGCCCTGATATCTCGATCCTCTTGCTCACCGATGTCGAGCTGCTTCTGGCTGGACTTTAGCGGCCCCTAGCCCGCCAGCGCTCCCCGTTCGACCCCGGATTCGCGCTGAATACTGGTGAGAATTGTGCAGTTACTTCGCCGGGTGATTAAATGTAGGTGGACACATCTCCCATGGCATCGGCGGCAGTCAGGCTGCGCCGCAATTTTAAGGCGGCGAGCCGGAACATTCACGGGTTGTGGCAAGTGCTCAAGGCGGTGGCCTCGACGGACCATCCCTTGCTGGCGCATCTGATCCCGATCCGACGCTGCAATCTGGCCTGCACTTACTGCAACGAGTATGACGATTTTTCGAAACCGGTGCCGACCGAGCAGATGCTAAGACGGGTGGACAAGCTCGGGGAACTCGGGACCTCAGTCGTGACGATCAGCGGGGGCGAGCCGATGCTGCATCCCGATCTCGACGACATCATTCGCCAGATGGTGAAGCGCCGGATCGTTTCGGGGCTCATCACCAATGGCTACCTGCTGACCGCGGACCGGATTCATCGGCTGAACCGCGCCGGTCTGGAGTGGCTCCAGATTTCCATTGATAACGTGAACCCGGACGAGGTCTCGAAAAAGAGCCTGAAGGTGCTCGACCGGAAGTTGCAGCTCCTGGCGGAACACGCCGATTTTCACGTGAACATCAATTCTGTGGTGGGCGGGGGAGTAAGCAATCCGCAGGACGCGCTGGTGATCGGGAAACGAGCGCTGGCGCTGGGATTCAGTTCGACGGTGGGCATTATCCACGACGGCCAGGGCCAGTTGCAGCCTTTGAAGGATGAGGAGCGCGTCGTTTATCACGAGATGAAGCAACTGGAGCGGCGGAGTTTCACGCGTGTCAATGCCTTCCAGGACAACATTGCGCAAGGGCGTCCGAACCAGTGGCGGTGTCGGGCGGGAGCGCGCTATTTGTACATTTGCGAGGACGGCCTGGTGCACTGGTGCTCGCAACAGCGCGGGTATCCCGGGATTCCGCTGGGGCTATACACCCCGGAGATGCGGCACCGCGAATACTTCACGGAAAAATTTTGCGCGGCGCGGTGCACGGTTTCCTGCGTGCAGCAGGTGGGGATTTTGGATAACTGGCGCGGGCCGCAGAATTTGAAGCCGATGCAGATGGAACCGCCTGCGCCGCAGCCGCAACTGGTGCAAATTGGGCAGGGGCGCGGCGATTCCTAATTCCACATCACATCCTCCAGACGGCTATCTGGATTCCTATTTCTTGACAGTATACATTTTCGAACCGATGGTCTTGACGACCGCCTCTTAGCTTGCCAAAACTATGCCCATGACAGGCTTCGCGATTGAAATTGAAAACCTGACGAAGGAATATCCGTTTGGATTTCTGCACCTGAAGAAGAAAGCTTCGCTCGAAGGCCTCAATATGCAGGTGGAAATGGGCGAGGTGTTTGGCTTCATCGGGCCGAACGGCGCGGGGAAGTCCACGACGATCAAGCTGCTGATGGGGCTGATTTTTCCGACGGCGGGGACGGCGCGAATCCTCGGCAAGCCGATCAGCGACGTGGAAATGCACAAAGACATTGGGTACCTGCCGGAGCAACCGTACTTCTACGACTATTTGACGGCGGCGGAAGTGCTGGATTATTTTGCCAAATTTCATGACCTGACGGCGGCGGACCGCAAGGAGCGCGTGCAACGGATGTTGAAGAAGGTAGGGCTGGAAACGGCGCGAAAGATTCAACTGCGCAAGTATTCCAAGGGGATGCTGCAGCGCGTGGGGCTGGCGCAGGCGATTTTGCACGACCCGAAGCTGGTGATTCTGGACGAGCCGATGTCGGGGCTCGACCCCGTGGGACGGCGCGAAGTGCGCGACATCATTCTGGAGTTGAAGCGGGAAGGAAAGACGGTGATGTTTTCCACGCACATTCTTTCCGATGCGGAGATGTTGTGCGACCGCGTGGGCGTGATCGTGGGAGGGAAGCTGCGAGGAGTCGGCGCGGCGGGGCAACTGGTGGACATGAAGACGCAGGGGATGGAAATCCTGTTTGAGTTGACGGGGGCGAACAACGCGCCGCTGTTGTCGAAGGCGACGAAGACGGGCGACCGTTACCGGCTGCAGGTGGCAGAAGATGAGTTGTATGCGGCGATCGAACAGCTCCGAGACGCGGGAGCGCGAATTCATTCGGTGACGCAGGTGAAAGCGACGCTGGAAGAATTTTTCATGAACCTGGTGGAAGCAGACCGCGCGCAGGCATCCGCGGTTGAGGTAAGCGGGAAATGAGGCGCGCAGGCATAGTGGCGCTGAATACGTTTCGCGAAGCGGTGCGCGACCGCGTGCTCTACAACCTGGTGTTTTTCGCGCTACTGATGATGGCTGCCGCCGTCGTGGTGGGGCAGATCTCGATCGGGATCGAAGAAAGCGTGATCGTGAGCCTGGGGCTGAGCGCGATTTCGGTGATCGGACTTCTGATTTCGGTCTTCATCGGCGTGGGGCTGGTCTCCAAGGAGATGGAGAAGCGCACGCTATACGCACTGCTGGCGAAGCCGGTGCGGCGCTGGGAGTTTTTGCTGGGGAAATTCGGCGGACTAGTGTTGACGCTGGCGGTGAACACGGCAGCGATGGCTGCGGGACTCTTTCTCGTGATGCTTTACGTGAAGCATTCGCTTGAACAGAGCGACACGGTGGTGCTGGTGGCGGTGTATTTCATCTGGCTGAAGCTGGCGCTGATCGTGGCGCTGGCGCTTTTGTTTTCCTGTTATACGACGCCGTTGCTTGCGCTTCTGTTCACGGCTGGGTTGTACATCGTCGGATTGTACGTCCAGGAGCTGCGGAACTTGCCGGCGGAAGTGATGAGCCCGGCGATGGCGGCTTTCACGAAATGGCTATCCTATCTTCTGCCGAATTTTGAAAATTTCAATGTGATGGCGATGGCGGCGCATGGGCGGGCGGTGCCCGGGACGCTGATTCTGCAGAACACGCTGTATGCGATGGTTTACTGCGCGATCGTGCTGGCGGGCGCGGCGGCGGTGTTCTCCAGGAAGAATTTGAAATGAAATCTCAAAAAGCCATGGCGTTGTTGCTGGTGCTGGCGCTTCCACTGGGATTCGCGGGAATCTGGCGTTTGCAGCACGGCATCGATTCGCAGCTTGCTTCCGTGAGCCAAGAGCGGGATGACGTCCTGCTGCGCTCTGGCAAGCTGGTGAAGCTGATGAGCCTGGAATATGCGCCGCTGATGGCAGACATTTACTGGACGCGCGTGGTGCAGTATTACGGCAACAAGCACGTGCGAGGGCAAGCGAATCTCGATTTGCTGTGGCCGCTGCTGGATATTACGACGACGCTGGATCCGAACTTGGTCATCGCGTACCGGTTCGGCGCGATGTTTCTCAGCCAGACACCTCCGGCGGGCGCGGGCAGGCCGGACCAGGCGGTGGAACTCATCCAGCGCGGAATTCAAGCCAATCCGGATTACTGGCGCCTGTATGAGGATCTGGGATTCGTCTACTACTTCGATCTCAAGGATTACCCGAAGGCCGCGGACGCTTTCCTGGAAGGAAGCAAGAAGCCGAACGCACAGGTATGGATGAAAGTAATGGCCGCGAAAATTGCGGCGGAGGGCGAATCGTTTTCGACTTCGGTGTTCCTATGGAAGGATATTTACGAGTCGTCCTCTGATCCGTTGATCAAGAAAAACGCGCTGCTGCGTTTGAAATTGTTGAAGGCGCAAGAGGATTGCAAGCAGCTTGACGCGCTGGCGGACGAGTATGCGAAGCGGAACGGGCGGCGTCCCGCGCGCATGGGCGACCTCGTGCAGGCTGGTTTGTTGCCCGGACTACCCAAGGATCCAGAGGGCTTCGTCTACGTTTTCGGGGAAGAGGGAAAGGCGGAGCTCAATTTGGACAGCCCCCTGCTGGAGCAACAGCTGCTCCTCGAGCGCTTCAACAAGGTAATTCCCCGGTAAGATGCGCCGGTTGCCGGCTTTCCTCACTCCGAGACGCAGAGCACGGTCATTTGCGGATCGATAATGATTTTGCGCGGTTGCGTTGGCGTAAGGAAATGGAAGGACGTTTCCGGTCCAGCGGCGACGACGTTTCCAAGTAAGGCCCTGCTCCCGGACCCGCCGCTTGCGTAGAGGGGAACACTGGAGATGAATGCGCGCGGCACGCCGGATTGATACAGTTTCCCCTTCACGAGATACCCTTTCTCGGCGGCATGCGACGTGAACTCCACGCGGTAATGCGGGAGGCCCGTACCTCGCACCCACTGTTCGAAAAACCATTGCATGGAGCGTCCGCCTTCGAGGTCCATGGCGGGCGTCATGACCGCTTCGACTTCACGCTGCAGGTCTTCCGTGGAGAGGGCTCGGTACGCGTACTTCGTGGCGAGCGTTTGCAGAAGGGCCGTGAACCGCGCGTCGGGATTCTTCGAGCCGGGCTGGCGCAGCATTTCGCGCAGCATGTGAAAGATCCAAGCGCCTTTGCTGTAGATGATTTCTTCGTACGCCTGCGACGATTTTGAGGAGTTGAGACGGGTGCCAATCGTGAGCGCACCAATATCTCCGACGGGCGGCGCTGCGCCGGCAGGTTTCTCCACGAGCTGCCGGCGAAAACGTTCGAGCCAGACGCGGAGAGTGTGATCGGGGATCTTCTTGGTGTCGGCGAAGAGCAGGGCGAGATACTGCGCGATGGCTTCATTGATCCATTGATCCCGGTAGCTGGACCACCCAACGACGTTACCCCACCACTGATGAGCCACTTCGTGGTAAGGAACCAGTTCGGTGTAGTGTTCTTGTCCGGTGGTCGTGAGTCCAGCGCGCTGCTGCGCATCAGGAGACAGAAAGGAATACGTGGAAATGTAAAGCAGACCGGGCCAGCCTTGCGCAAAGGTTCCCGGAATCTGCGAGACGCTCAGATTGCGCAAAGGGAAAGGGCCGCTGAAAGTTTCATAGAAGCGAATCGAGGAGTCGATCTCCTTCCCAAGTTGCTTGAGTGCGTCGGCCGGACTGGGAGGAACGGGAATTGGCGCTATCACCCCGCCTGTTACGGGTGAGCCCATCGGTCGAGAAGGAATGTGAATGACGTGTGAATCCGAGGAGGCGATGCGGCTCCGGAGCGATTGCTCGAGTTGCCGGTTGGCGTAGACGTCGATGGAATGGCCTGCGGAAGTTACGGAAGCCGAAGCGTATTCGCCGAGATTGAATCCCGCGACGGAAGCGGGCCTTTCCGTCTTCCAATGTCCCACGCGGAAGTCGCCGTCCTCGTGCTCTTCGAGTTTGGAGCCGGTGGCGATCAGGCGGAGCTTGCGAGGCCAGCGCAAGGTGAGGTCATAAGCGGCGAATTCGGCGCCATCGCCGAGATGCGGATACCAGCTTTCCCGTGCGCCGACAAACAGGACACCGTTTCCGGCGTCTTCGATGACGTTGCCACGATAGTGAAACTTGAGGGCGAATTCCCGGTTGCGCGGGGGAGCCGCGGGGAGTACGACACTCAAGAAGTCGAGGCCCAGGGCGCTGCGCTGCTGCAAATTCATTCCTTCATTCTGAAAAAAGGCAAGGGACTCACCGCGCTCGCCCGAGACACTGTCCACAGAGAGCGTGCGTGAAAGCTGGAAGCTCAGCGCTCGCTCGCCGCCCGTTTCCGCGCGGACGCGGACGGAGGTGGTGGCATCGAGAGTGTTGTCAGGAAGAATCGAAGTTTCAATGGAGTAACTCATTCCTCGGAAGGGCACGGGACGAGCCGGAATGCCGGGAACGGCATGGGATGTCCAAACGTCGTAGAAAGTCCTTACGTCAACTTTTTGGAATTGACCCAGGAGGAACTGCTCGTCCCGCTGCAAATCCAGGACGACATCGAAGAAGCCTGTCACGGCGCCTTCGAGCCCGGCATAAAAATAAGGTCTTGGATTCTGCGAGAGACGATCGAAGAGAATGCGGAGGGTCTGGCCCGGGTTGAGATGCGCGAGCATGGGCTCCCAGTGAGCGCCAAACGAAGAATCCATCTGGGGCGCGAGCTTGGCCGCCTGGAATTGGTGAAGGAGCTCGTCAGCGGTGGCGTCGGTGAAGCGAAAATAACCGGAAAAAAAGTCTTGATCGAGAACGGGCGCACCGAGGAAATAGCCCATTTGCTGCTTCTCCGACGGGTCGCGCGGGAGAGCCAGGGCATGGCCGCGCCCGGAGAAAACCGCGCCGGTGATACTCCCGTCGAGAGGGGAGAAAAAAGCAAGCGTGCCTTCTTCGAGGGAGAGGACAGCATCGCCGCGGCGGAGCTCGATGCGGTTGGCGGGAGCGATGTGGTAGACGGTGGAAGGATCAACACGGAGCGCGCCGATCGCATCATATAATTCATGGGGTGTTCGCTCGGCGGCCAGGAGAACTGGCGGCGCCAGAAGACACCACAGCCCGAAAAACTTCACCCCTACCCGCATATACGAAGTGTAGTCACATTCGGCATGGGGGAACAAGGCGATCGAGACCACGCGTCACCCTGGAATTAAGATAGGAAAATGCTCCGAATGATCTCTTCTCGTCCTATGGGCGTGCCGCTGGCGGTGGTGGCGTTCCTATTCTTGTGCGCGCACGCCGCGGCAGACACTATCGTCCTGAAAAATGGTCGCCGCATCCTGGCGTTGAGCGCGTATGAAGACGGCGACAAGGTGCGGTATCTGACGTCCGCGGGCGAACTGAGCCTGCCGAAATCCATGGTGGATCATATTGAGAAGGGCGGCGCGGTGCCGATGGCGAGTGCGCCGGGAGCCGCCGCAGCGAACCTGGCGATCGCTCCGCCGACCATGCAGCCCGGTGACTCCGGCGGCGGAGAGATCGAACGCGGCGCCGTTCACGACGGGACGGTAGACCGTGAATATATCGCTAAGCTGGAGAGCGAGGCACGCTCGGGCGGGGAGAAAGCCGGCCTCAGCGCAGCGATCGCGCACCACGCCGCAGCGACGTTCGAAATGTCGCGAGGCGACCTGGAGCATGCGTTGAACGACGAGCGCACCGCACTCACCTTTGCTCCCGACGCGCCGGGGCTCCTGCTGCAAATGGCCTACATCCGCCTGCGGCGGAGCGAATACAAGCAAGCGCTTGAATATCTGGAGAGGGCGAAACGCTTCGCGCCAGACAATCCGGAAGTGGCCAAGTTGATGGGATGGTCGTTCTACGGGTCAAACAAGATGGACCAGGCGGTGGCGGAGTGGAAGCGCTCGCTCGCGCTGCGGGCCGATCCAGAGGTGCAGGCGGCGCTCGAAAAGGCCCTGCAGGACAAGCTGGAAGAAGAAAGCTACAAGGAAAACGAAAGCAGCCACTTCAAGTTGCACTACAACGGTACGGCGGAGCCGGCGCTGGCGCGGGATGTGCTGCGCACGCTGGAGATGCATTTCTCCGCCATCGAATCGGAGTTGAGTTACACGCCGCCGGAATCGATCGGCGTGATCTTGTACACGCAAGAGGCTTTTACCGACATCACAAGGGCGCCATCGTGGGCGGGCGCGCTGTATGACGGGCGGATTCGCGTTCCAGTGCAGGGCTTGACAGCGGTGGACCAGGATCTGTCCCGCTCGCTCAAGCACGAGCTCACCCATAGCTTCATCGCGCAGAAGACGCACGCAGCTTGCATGGATCTGAAAGAGAGCTGTGCGATTCGCGCCCCCACCTGGATTCAAGAAGGAATGGCGCAATGGATGGAAGGACAGCGCAGCGGGGAAAATGCGAGCGCGCTGATCCAGGAATATGCAGCGGGGCAGGTGCTGCCGCTGGGCCAACTGGAAGGCAATTGGACGCGCATGAAGTCCGATTTGGCGCGCTATGCGTATGCGTGGGCGCTGGCGAATGTTGAGTACATTGTGCAGAAGGACGGGATGGGTGACATCAACCGTATCCTGGACCGCATCGGATCCGGAATGTCCACGGAGGCGGCGCTGAAGGAAGTCTTGCACAGTGACTACAATGATTTGATGCGATCGACGGCTGAGTATTTGAAGAAGACCTACGGGCGCTGAAGTAATTCCTGAAATCAAGTCAAGTTGTGGCAAGCAGTGAGGCCAGGAGGGCGGCGCGGACGGGCATGGTGTTGACGAGGATATGCTCGTTCGCAGAATGAGCGCCGTCGCCGACGGCGCCGAGACCGTCGAGCGTGGGGACGTCCAGTGCGGCGGTGAAATTTCCGTCGGAGCCACCGCCAACGGCGCATTCGCCGACAGAGAGGCCCATCTGCGCGGCGAGTGACTTGGCGCGGGCGAAGAGAGTTGCGCTCATTTTGCGTTCGAGGGGCGGGCGGTCGAAGCCTCCTGAGATTTCAAGCCGGGCGCCGCGGTGAAGGGGACGAAGAGCGTGAAGCTTTCGTTCCAGGCTGCGCATATCGGAAACGCGAAGAGCGCGTAAATCGAGAGCGGCGCGGGCGTGTTCGGGAATCACGTTGGTGCGCGAACCGCCCTCGACGAGACCTGCGCTGATGGTTACGCCGCGGCGAAGATCGTTCCATTTTTCGATGCGTGCGAGCTGCCGCGCCAATTCGTGGATGGCGTTGACGCCTTCCTGGGGCGCGAGGCCGGCGTGCGAGGCTCGGCCGTGCACGGTCAATTCGGCGGTGCCGACGCCCTTGCGGGCCGTTTTGAGAAGTCCACGCGGGCCGAAGGAGGGTTCGAGGACGAAGACCGCATCGCTGCGGCGCGCTTCCGCTTCGAGGAGCTTTCGGGAGGATTCACTGCCGATCTCTTCGTCGGAGGTCCAGAGGAAGATGAGGCGCTTGCGCAATTCTGCGTTTGTTTCTTGAAGCGCGTGCAAGGCGAAGAGCGCCTGAACGATTCCTGCCTTCATATCGAAAATACCCGGGCCGTAGGCCTTTCCGCGTGAGATGCGGAAGGGCATCTTGCGCAGCGTGCCGCTGGAGTAGACGGTGTCGTAATGGCCTAGAACCAGGAGTTGGCCTGCAGGGCGCGTTTTGCCGGGCCAATACGCAATCCGCAGATGATCGCCGCGGTGATTCTGCTTGAGGCGCTCGACTCTAACGTCCTGATTGCGCCATGCTGCAGCGATGAGGCCGCAGCAGTGGTCGGCTGCTACTTTTTCAAGGCTTGGCGATTCGGCTTCCACAAACTGGCGCAGCGTTGCGAGCATCTGCGGCAGACGTGGCTTCAGAAGGCGCAAGAATTCTTTGGGGGAACGGGGCTCCGGCATCGCCCGGAGATGCTAACAATGCAGGGAGGAAGCAGCAACCTCGCGTTGCCGTGCCCGATGACCGGCCGTCCTCTGGTTCCGGAGATGGAGATTCTGAAAGCGCAGGTAAGCGCAGCTAGCCTCGTCGTAACAGACGCAGAGCATAACTGCGAGCAAATACCAAGCAGCTCAAGAGAACTGGTAGGTCAAACAGCCATTCCTGGTTGGTCCCTTTGCGAATGTGATCGATTAATCCAAGTGTCACGAATCCCGTTCCGAAAGAAAAAAGCGACAACCAGCAGATCAGCCTTCTCGTGGATTCTTCCTTCTGGCCACTCTCTCTAATTGGCTTACTGTTAACGGCATCTAAGGCTGTTGTCATGCGAACTCCGCCAATTGGGAGTATACACAGACTAAGCGATATCCCGCCACGCTGAGTGTCAAGGCTTATAGCGGTCAGCCTGTTGCCGGGCGCGTCACATGATTCCCGGTGGGCACGTGATTGGAAACTAACCCACCACTGCAAGCGCGCGCGTATCGCGGGAAGCGGGCTTCGCATATAATCAGAAGTTTGCCGGGTACAGAAGAGCGCTACAGGGGGAGTTCCGGCGCAACGGAGAGTGCGAATGATACTGGATGTCGCGGAAATTCAGAGGATTCTGCCGCACCGCTATCCTTTTCTGATGGTGGATCGAATTGTGGAAATAGAACGGCTGAAGCGCATCGTGGGCGTGAAGAACGTTTCCATCAACGAATCGCACTTTCAGGGACATTTTCCGGGACAGCCGATCATGCCGGGAGTGTTGATCATCGAATCCATGGCGCAAACCGGAGGATTGCTCTTGCTGCTGGAGATTCCAGACCGCGATAAAAAGTTATTGTATTTCGTCGCGGTGGATGACGCACGATTCCGGCGGCCGGTGGTGCCTGGCGATCAGTTGAGAGTGGAAATGAAGGTACTTTCCTGGCGTGGGGACTTTTGCAAACTAGAAGGAAAAGCGACGGTGGACGGGCAATTGGCGGCAGAAGCGACGCTGATGTGCAAGATGGTAGACCGCGAACCCGCGACGAAGGCGGAAGAACGCGCGAAATGACGATGCGCGAAATTCATCCGCAAGCCATCGTGGCGGCAGGCGCGAATCTGGGCGAAGGCGTCAAGATCGGCGCTTTTGCGATAGTTGGCGAAGAGGTGGAATTGGGAGACGGTTGCGTGGTGCACGCGCATGCGGTCGTGCAGGGGCCGTCGAAGTTCGGCAAGAACAATGTGTTTCATCCGTTCAGTGTGGTCGGGGGCGACCCGCAGGACTATACGTTTCGCGGCGAGCGGGCGGAGCTCGTCGCCGGCGACGGAAACATTTTCCGCGAATACGTGACCGTTAGCCGGGGGACGGAAAAAGGCGGCGTCAAGACGTCGCTGGGAGACGACAATTTTTTGCTGGCGTATTCGCACGTCGGGCACGATTGCGTGATCGGCAGCCACACACTGTTTGTGAACGGCGCGACGCTCGCGGGACACGTGACGGTGGAAGATTTCGTGACGGTGGGCGCGTTTTGCCCGGTGCACCAATTCTGCCGGCTCGGCCGGTACGCGTACATCGGCGCATCCACAGTGATTACGCAGGATGTGCCGCCGTTTTCGAAGATTGTCACGGAGCGCGCGACGAAAAATTACGGCATCAACACGATCGGCTTGGAGCGCAAGGGGTTTTCTCCGAAGCGCTTAGAGGCGCTGAAGCACGCGTACCGTTTGCTGCTGCGTTCGAAACTCAATACTTCGCAGGCGCTCGCGGAAATGAAGAAAACGTTTAGGGATTCGGCTGATGTGCAGGAATTGATCCGTTTCATCGAAGGCGCCGAACGCGGCATTGTGAAGTAACACGCCTGATTGCAGATTTCATGCCCAATGCGAACGCACAATTGAAAGGCTGGGGACTCATCGCTGGCAATGGGCGCTTTCCATTTTACGTGCTTGAAGGCGCGCGGAGCCAGGGAATCGAGATGGCGGTGATCGCGTTGAAAGAAGAAGCTTCGCCGGAGCTGGAGAAAATCGCGAAGCGGCTGCATTGGGTAAGCCTCGGCGAACTAAGCAAAACCATCGAGCTGCTGCAGCAGGAAGGCGTGACGCAAGCGGTGATGGCCGGACAGGTAAAACACAACAAGATCTTCAGCGCCATCCGTCCGGATTGGAAACTGGCGAAGCTGCTGTTTTCGCTGCCGCGAAAAAATACGGACGCCCTCATCGGAGCAGTAGCTCGCGTGCTGGAAGAAGAAGGCATTCGACTGGTGGATTCGACGCTGTTCCTGAGACCGCTCGTGCCGGAACCGGGCGTGTTGACGCGGCGAACGCCAAATGAACACGAAGCGGAAGACATTGCGTATGGAATCGGCGTGGCGAGACAAATCGCAGGCATGGACATCGGGCAGACCGTGGTGATCGCAGACCGTGCGTGCGTCGCGGTGGAAGCGATGGAGGGAACCGATGAAACGATCGCGCGCGCGGCACGAATCACGGGCGGCAAGCCGCTGGTCGTTGTGAAGGTCAGCAAGCCGGGCCAAGACATGCGCTTCGATGTACCTGTGGTCGGATTGCCCACCATCGAACAGATGAAGAGCGCGGGTGCAACGGCTCTGGCAGTGGACGCGGGACACACGCTACTTTTCGACCGCGAAAAATTGATCGAGCTGGCGAACGCCGCGGGAATCGCCATCGAAGCAATTCCTGCTGCGGCAACGACGGAACCAAAAGACGCTATCAGGGGAATAAGCAAAGAATGAGCGCGGCGGTACACTCGAAGAAGATCCGTGTGGCCGTTGCAGGAGCGGGCGAATTTGGGCGCAATCACGTGCGCGTGTACCGCGAAATCGAAGGCGCGGAGCTGGTCGGCGTATACGATCAGGATGCGAGACGCGCCGCCGCCGTTGCGAAAGAATTTCAGACAAAAGTACTCGCGAATCTTGAGGAATTGCGCGGGCGCGCCGACGCGGTGAGCGTGGCCGTGCCCACCGTTGCGCATGCGGAGGTGGGCTGCCGGCTAATGGAAATGGGGTTCGACGTTCTGGTCGAGAAGCCCATGGCCGTGAATCTCGCGGAGGCGGATGCGCTGCTTGCGTCGGCGAAAAAAAACAAACGTATCTTGCAGGTGGGGCACGTCGAACGTTTTAATCCTGCGGTGATTGCAGTCGAGCCCATTTTGAACCGACCGCTTTTTTTTGAGGTGCACCGGTTAGGTGTGTTCACGCCGCGCAGCCTCGATGTAGATGTGATTTACGACCTGATGATTCACGACCTGGACATTTTGCTGGCGCTGGTGAAAGAACCGGTTACGGAAGTGAAAGCCGTCGGGATTCCGGTCCTGACCAATAAAGTGGATATCGCGCATGCGCGGCTGGAGTTTGCTGGCGGCGCGGTTGCAAATGTGACGGCAAGCCGCGTCTCAACGGAGCGAGTGCGCAAAATGCGGTTTTTCCAGCAGCACGAGTACATTTCGCTGGATTATGCGCGGCGCGATGCGCTGCGAGTGGGCGTGAAGAAGCCAGGCCCGCAGCCCGAGTTTGGATTCCGAAAGCTGGATGCCCCGGCGGTTGAGCCCCTGCGCGCGGAGCTCGAGGCTTTCGTGGATGCCGTGCGCACGCGAAAAGAGCCGAAGACGAACGGGGCGGCGGGGCGCGCGGCGCTGGAATTGGCAAGCCGCGTTATGGCAAGCATCCAGGAACACGCCGCGCGCGTCCAACTAGAAGCAGTAGCCTCGCAAGAAAAAGCGACAAAATGATTTCCCGCTTCCTGGTTCCGATCGACGCCCGTCCACCCGCTGCGGCTGATGCCGCGACGCAGCGGCGCCGTCCGACAACGCTGGATGAACGGACGCTCGTCCCGGCGATGCTTCCTATCGTGGTGCTGGATGGGCGTACGACCATTCCCACAAACCTGCCGCTCGAATCCATTGCCACGCGCGTGGTTGTGCCGCGCGACGTCAACCGCGAAGCCTACAACGTCACGGAAGATCATTCGACGCCGTTGCAGCCGACGGACATGGACGAGCGCATCGCCGTACCGTTGGGAGCAAGCCCGCCAGAAACGATCGAATCACCGCTGAATCTGCATACCGACTTGGTGGATCCTGACATTTTCATCACCGGGGAAGTGCATCTTGCCGTTCCGGAGGAGAAAGAGGGAAAAGCCAAGTGGCAGCTCATTGTCCGCATCTCTTCGTTTGCGTTCCACGCTCTGCTGATTACGCTGATCCTCTTGCAAGCAAAACTATTCCCTTCGCATGGGCCGACGCCGGAGCAAATGGAGATCGCGCGGAGGATGATGACCGTGTTGCTTCCGCCAGGGGCGCTCGACTCCTTGAAGCCTTCGACGCGTCCGGCGCAGCCACCGCCGCGGGTGCACGTTGATCCGCGAGTGCTGAGGAAGATCGCGCCGCCCGCTGAGCCGGCGCCCGCGCCGCAACCGGAGCGGCCGGTGAAGGAATTGCCCAATGCACCGGTGCCTCAGCCGAACGTCGCACAGACCGTGCCGCAAACCGACGCGCCCACACCGAGATCGCCGCTGAAGCTCGAAATGCCGGAAACGCCCCAACCGCGCAAGGGCCTGATGCTGCCCAAGGAGTCTTCTCCGGGCCAGAGCATCCAGGACTCGTTGCGAGCGGCAGCCCGAAGTTCCGGTCCGAGGCCGATCGCGGGCGGAGGTCAGCTTCCTGGGGGCGGTACCGGCGGTGGGGGGGGCGGCCATGGAACCGCATACGGCGGCATTGAAATGCTCACGCCGGATGAAGGCGTGGACTTCAGCAACTATCTCAACCGTGTGTATGTCACCGTGAAGCGCAACTGGTTTGCGGTGATGCCAGGGTCCGTCGAACTCGGGGAGAAGGGCATCGTCGTACTCACGTTCAAGATCATGCGCGACGGCAGCGTGCCGTCCGCCGAACCGGTCATCCAACGCAATTCGGGGAAGGAGCCGCTGGACCGCGCTGCATATTCGTCGGTGCGCGCGTCAAATCCCTTCGAACCGTTGCCTCCGCAGTTCAGCGGCCCGTACATCGAATTGCGCTACACGTACCTGTACAACATTCCGATCGAATATTTTAACCAGGCAAAGTGAAGATCCCGCGCCAACAGGTCTTCGGTAGTCTTCTTCTCGCCCTCGTGGTACTCGTAATCTTGCTGTTTCGTGCGCGGCATATTTTTTTCAGATGAGCGATGCAAAAACGCTTGTGCCACTCGTTGCCGTCGTTGGCCCTACGGCTTCCGGCAAGTCAGCGATGGGCGTCTGGCTCGCCGAGCGCCTGGGCGGGGAAGTGGTGGCCTGCGATTCGACGCAGCTTTATCGCGGATTCGATATTGGGACAGCAAAGCCCAGTGCAGGCGAGCGTCGCGGCATTCCGCATCATTTGATCGATGTGCTGGAACCACGGGAAGAAGCAACCGCCGGGGGATATCGCCAATTGGCGCTGGCCGTTTTGAACGATTTGCGACAGCGGAGGAAGCTGCCGATCTTCACAGTCGGCACGGGTTTGTATTTGCGGGCGTTGCTGGAAGGACTTGCGGAAGTGCCGCAACGCTCGGAAGAACTGCGCGCGCGGTTGCGGGCCAGCGTGGAAGAACATTCGCCAGACCACTTGCATCAAGTTCTGAAGCGGCTCGATCCGGTAACAGCTTCCAAGATCGCGCCTGCTGATCAACAAAAGCTCATTCGGGCGATCGAAGTTTGCCTGCTAGCACGCAAGCCCATCTCGGAGCTGCATCGCGAGGGCCGCGTCCCGCTCGAAGGCTGGCGCGTGCTGAAGATCGGATTAAATCCGCCGCGTGAAAAGTTAAACGAGCGAATCCATTCCCGGACGGATGCCATGCTGGAACGTGGGTGGTTAGAGGAAGTGCAGACTTTGCTCGCCAGCGGGATGAGCGAAGATGTTAAGCCCTTCGATTTTATTGGCTATCGCGAATTGCGTGCAGTGCTGCAAGAAAAGATCTCACTGGCTGAGGCGCGCGAAGCGATTCAACAGGCCACGCGTCGCTACGCGAAACGCCAGCTCACATGGTTCCGCAAGGAGCAGGGCGTACGATGGTTTTCAGGATTCGGCGATGACCCCGCTATACAGAACGATGCCTTCGAATGGCTTCGGTCGGCGAGTCTGGGCTAAGAACCGCACCTTGCGTCAGCCGGCGGTTTGGGATTTCCTCCAGCTTTCCACTACTCTTTTTCTTTTTCCTTTTCCTTTTCCTTTTCCTTTTCTTTCTCCTTGTCCTTGGTTTGGATGGATAGCAATTCCACCTCAAAGATGAGCGTTGAGTTGGGGCCTATCTCCGGGCTCGGTCCTCTCTCGCCGTAGGCCAGCTCTGCGGGGAGAAAAACTTGCCACTTTGATCCCACGGGCATGAGCTGCAGGGCTTCCGTCCAACCCTTGATCACACCGGTCACGGGGAATGTCGCCGGCTGGCCGCGCTTATAGGAGCTGTCAAATTCGGTGCCGTTGATGAGCGTGCCCCGGTAGTTGCAAACAACAGAATCGCTCGCCGAAGGCTTGGGTCCGGTGCCCTCAGTCAGTATCTTGTATTCGAGACCGCTCGGCAAAGTAACGACTCCTTCTTTAGCCTTGTTCCCCGCAAGGAAGGCGTCTCCTTCTTTCTTGTTCGCTGCGCCGGCCAGTTTCATTTTTTCCATCTGTTTGTTGCGCACCTCGGTCTGCAGTTGCATCAGGGCAGTCCGTACTTCGCTATCCGTCAGCAGCGTCTTGCCGCCTGCCAGCGTGTCCTTCACGGCTCGCAGGAAGATTGCTGTGTCGATATCAATCGAGTCCCGCTTCAGGTTAGCTCCGAGGTTCATCCCGAGCGCGTAGCTGACTTTATCCTTATCCGTCTTGAGCACCAGTGGGCTTTGGCTTCTCGGTTTGGCGGATTGACCCGGTTTCGCTGCGGGTGCCTTCTGCGCACCAGCTGCGGGAGCCTGCGAAGATTTCGCCGCAGGCGCGGTTTGAGGCTTGGCCGCGGGCGCCGGTGGAGTAGTCGCTGCCGGTGTTTGCTGTGCTCGAGCATTCCCGAGCAACACCATACCGGCGGCCAAGAGATTCACAGTTGTAATTGTTAGTTTTCGCATGTCCTATCTTCCCATCGGCGCATCCGTTCCGCAAACCGTTGCTCCTTTGCGCGCACGCCAATAGGTCAATACTCGCGGCAAGGCGTGCGGTCGGCTCGCGGGCCTGACAGGAGAAGCGTATAATCTGAACCAGGGCGAGTCCCGCAAGAAATGTTCACGTCTGCAAGATGACTTCAGGTTTACTTCCGTGACGAAAACACAACACCAGGTTTCGGCCGCTGAGCGTGCTTTGCTGGTTGGCGTGGGATGGAAGCGTGCGCCTCGATTTCCAGGAATGCCGGGGGGCGAGCAGGGCCGGGAATCGCTTCTGGAGCTCATGGAGTTGGCTCGCAGCGCGGGCGCGGAGATCGCCGGGACCGTGTTTCAGGTGCGCGATAAAGCCGATCCCGCAACGCTAGTGGGACGCGGCAAGCTGGATGAAATTCGCGCGGAAGCCACGGCTTACAAAGCCCCGCTGATCATCTTCGACAGCAACCTGTCGCCCATGCAGCAGCGGAACATCGAAGAAGCCACGGAGCGCCGGGTCATCGACCGCACGCAACTCATACTTGATATTTTCGCGCGGCATGCGCGCAGCCGCGAAGGACAGTTACAGGTGGAACTTGCGCAATTAAATTACATGTTGCCGCGCCTGACGGGAAAAGGAACGGCGATGTCGCGCCTGGGCGGCAAGAGCGGCGCTGGGGGAGCAGGGGGAGCGGGCGGGGGAGCCGGACGCATCGGCGTCCGCGGACCCGGCGAAAAGAAACTGGAGACGGACCGGCGCCGCATTCGCGACCGCGTGCGCAAGATTCAAAACAGCATCGAGGATGTGCGCAAACAGCGGGCGCTGCGCCGCGAGGCGCGAAATGCCGTGCCCCTCGGAACGATCGCGCTGGTGGGCTACACGAACGCGGGCAAGTCCACACTTTTCAACGCGCTGAGCCGCGCCGAAGTGCTGGTTTCCTCACGTATGTTCGCTACCCTTGACCCCACGATCCGCGCGTTGAGGCTCCCTTCCAACCGGCGCGTCCTGGTTTCCGACACCGTGGGATTTATTCGTGATTTGCCACAAGGCCTGCTGACCGCGTTTCGAGCCACCCTCGAAGAGGTCCAGGAAGCCGCCTTGATTTTGCATGTGAGCGATGTCTCCAACCCGCACCACGATGAGCTGGATGAAGAAGTCGAGAAGATTCTCAAAGAGCTTGGAGTTACGGGGCGCCCACGGTTGCGCGTGCTGAACAAAATTGATCAGCTTTCTCCAGACGATAGGAAGATTGCCAGCAACGGCACAGGGGGGAAATCTGAACAGGAGGGCGCCCCGGTTCTTGTGTCCGCGCTGACGGGCGAAGGGATCGAGGAATTGTTGCGGCGCATGGATGCGGAGATGCCGACCGATCCCGTTGTGACGCTTTCAATGCGGTTGCCGTTGGCGGAGGGACGTACGTTGGCTTTGGTTCACGCGTTGGGGCGCGTTCTGCATTCGGAAGTGGAAGACTCCCACATGCGGCTGGACGCAGAGGTGCCTGAATCCATCGCCAAACGCCTTCGCCTCAGCGACTTTGCCGTGAAGGGAACTTCCCGGCACATGCGCTCGTAGTATGGAGTGTGAGCGGACCGCCTTGGTGTCGCGAAGAGTAAGGACGGTTTTGCGCGGTCCCTCGTGAGGTTGCCATGGCTGCATTCTTTCTTTGGATCATCTTGTTCATTCTGTGCTGGCCGCTCGCGCTGCTGGCGCTGGTAATCTACCCCTTTGTTTGGCTGCTACTTCTTCCGTTTCGTATTATGGGAATCGCAGTTAACGGCGTTCTTGGACTGTTGAGCGCCCTGTTTCTGCTGCCCGTGCGGCTCCTACGGGGCCCGCGAGCCATCTGAAGCACGGAAGAAATCTCCGCCCCGGTAACTCTCGGGTAAAATCTGGAAAAACCCCTGTTTTCTTTGACTTGAGGGTCTGTAATGGGCCCCCACCCGCAGGGATATGCGATGGTGGCCTCTGTGGAAAAGACTGTGGAAACTCAATTCTCGGCGTGCGACACTACTTCCTGCAATGTGGCCACGCTCGATGGTTCTCAACCGCATTCCCTATATAAGTAATTGAAAATAAACAGATTACATCCGCTATGAGAATTCCTAGACTCTCGAGGCGGGGCGTACCTGCGCCGGAGGCGTATCTTACATTTGCACAGGTTTGCAGCAGTGGGGTTACGAAAGAGTATCACCTGTTCGACTCTACGTTTCGAGTTTTTGTTAACCCCGGAGTACCTACCCTCGCCTCTCCGGCCTTCAATTCACGACAGTCTGAAGCGCACGCCGAGCAGCCCCGAGGCGTTGACGCATCCTTACACGGAGTCTATAGTGAACTTGCGGTGGCTGAAGCCGCAGGGGCGGCTCCCCGCCGTCAAGAGCTCATGAATCTTCCTAACTCACTGACGTTGCTCCGGATTTTCTTTATTCCGGTTCTCATCGTGATTCTCCTGACCCGCAGTCCCAACGTGGAGCTCTGGGGCTATACCATGCACTTCGAAGTATGGGGAGTGCTGATCCTGCTCATGGCGGCGGCGACAGACTGGGCGGATGGCTATCTCGCGCGGCGGCGCTTGCAAGTGACGACGCTGGGAATCCTGCTCGACCCCATCGCAGATAAGCTGCTGATCTCAGCTGCATTTATCTCTCTGGTGGACATGCACCTGGTGAAGGCCTGGATGGTGGTGATCATCATCGGGCGTGAATTTAC
>Ga0137403_10002471_pt1 | contig 22594 bp, 18 predicted proteins | sample CZOMad2_1_16fung_FD_122057 | JGI IMG/M metagenome (GOLD analysis project Ga0137403, IMG submission 122057) | Vadose zone soil fungal communities from Angelo Coast Range Reserve, California, USA - CZOMad2_1_16fungal (Hybrid Assembly) | ecosystem: Environmental > Terrestrial > Soil > Vadose zone...
CAACGCCGCCCGCCGCAGCCGCAATTCCGCCAGCAGCACCACCAGCGCAATCAGAAATCCAACCCCCGCCGCCGCAACTCCCCGCAGGCCGAATGGCCCCAGGGTATAACTCACCGCCCCGGTGCACGCGACCAAGAACACTCGCGCCGCCCAGAAATCCCAGCCCCCACTCGATGCCCACGTGCCACGCATAGAAATATCCAAACCTTCGCGCTGAGGGCTAATACTGGATCTCGGGACAGGCAAGCGCCGTGGTGCTTCAGGAGTGATCCGGCTCATACGACCTCACAGTATCGATCGTTCACTGCAAAATCAGTACAGCCAGCCCGCAGGAGAGGAAGGGGGCGCCTGGCGGGATGTGTAACGCCGCTTCGCGTTACCGTGGTCTATATACTCTCTGAATAGTTTGACGTCAAGCAGATGTCAGATCGACAAAAGCGGAAACACTGAATGCAGCGGATAGAATTTTCCAATTATCGCCCGCTATCGAACGTACAGGCGTGGCACGCGCTGGCTCACGGCGCAGAGCAGATCTGAGGTGACCGTCCCGATGCTGCGCGCCACGCGATTCGCCGGCAGCACTTGCTTGCCGTCGGTCCCGTGGACCGTGGCGGCATCGCCGATCTCCACATCTTCGATGTCCGTAACGTCAATCATGGTCACGTCCATCGAGATGATTCCCACGATCGGCGCCAGCTTCCCGCGCACTAATACATTACCGCGATTTCCCAGCGACCGGTGAATTCCGTCTCCATAACCAGCCGCCAGCACGCCAATCCGCGATGGCCGCCGCGCCACAAACGCGGCGTCGTATCCCACTCCCGCGCCCTGCGGCACATTACGCAAGCTGATTATCCTCGAACGCAAGCTCATCACCGGCTTCAGCGGCAGCCGCGCTTCCGCTTCCTCGCGCTTTTCGACCGGGTCGTAGCCCGGGTGATAACCATACAGAATCGCCCCAGGCCGCACCATATCCGCCCAAGTCTCCGGCCTGGAAACAATCGCTGCGCTATTCGCCAGGTGCACGATTCCCGGATCAATTCCTAGCGCGCGCAGCTTTTCCAGTGCGGCGTAAAAACGCTCTTCTTGCTCGCGCGTCTGCTGGCCCACCGCGGTATCCGTGAACACTCCGGAGGAAGCAAAGTGTGAAAAAATTCCCGTCAGCTCGATGTTCTTGCAGTTTCCCAGTTGCCGCGCGAAACATTCCACGTCGCCCGAAGCGATGCCCAGCCGGTTCATCCCCGTATCAATTTTCAAATGAAACGGTACGCGTTTCTTTCCGCTGCGCCGCGCGGCCGCGCGATCCAGCAGCGCCAGCTGTTCGCAGCGATGTATCACCGCCGTCAGGTCGTGCTTCACCAGCCGGGATTCTTCTCCCGGCACAAAGCTCGTAAGCACCAGGATCGGCTTGCGCACCCCGTTCTTGCGCACCGCAATACCCTCATCCGTGCACGTGACCCCGAACCAGTCCGACCCGGCCTTCTCCAGCGCCTTGGCTACTTCCGGCCCGCCGTGACCATATCCATTGCCTTTGACGATCGACAGTACTTTGCGCGGCGTCTTGCGCTTTTCTTCCGGCGGATTCACGTGCTTGCGAATCGCTTCCAGATTAAACGCCAGCGCGCCCAGCGAAACTTCCGCCCATACCGGACGCCGCACTTCCTTGCTTTTTGGGCCTGCGCCGCTCTGTTCTTGTAGGGGCCGCCTTCCGAGGCGGGCCGCTCCTTTGTTTTCCTGTGTGTCTCTCATATTCCTTCCGAAAAATTCAGTTTACGCCATTCACCCGGCCTCGGCCCGTCGCCAGCCACTTTGGCTGCCGCCTGAATGACAATACCCTCTAGCCCTTGTCGGCCCCGCCCGCCACAGGCGAGCGCGCCGCTTTCCCCTGCCATTACAACCCGAAGGCTCTTCAAATCCTCTGCCAACCGGAAGCTTAAAGTCGCGTCTTGACTTCCAGTAGTATTCTGGTACACTCTTCTACAGGTAAATCTGCGCCGCTCTCAGTCCTTTGACCTTTTGACTCTCTGAGATTCATCATCCTCATGGGGATGCGCCAGCACACGCTTCAAGTAAGCACGAATCTGCCCAATCCAGGCATTAGCCGGTAGGGACATTTCACAGAGATCGCAGGCACACATCTCAATCGGACAGCTGTGTGAATCATGCAAAGAGGTGTCGCTTTTCTACCTCTATCGCACCTAAATTTTTTAGAATCAACACTTACGTAGAAGCTCCGATTTACGCGGTTTTTGCGCGCCCTAAGCCCCTTTAGAATGAACACTTCCATAAGTGTTCATTTTAAAACCACTTAAAGTCCCTTTAGATTCAACACTTTTGGAAAAACTGGGAGGGGGGTACCCGGTTATTGTTAACCAGAAATCTGCCTCCAGGATTGCCAGATACACGGCCAAAGTGTGGTTAAATTGCCGCGCTGTGGAATGCCTTCCGCAGATTGCCTGCCTGCAACCAGGGAAGGCAGTTCCTAGTTGTCGTCGGGGGCAAACTGCGAGAACGCGTCCGGCGCCGCCTCTTCAAACCGCGTGAACCGGCTACGGAACACGAATTTCACCAGGTCCGTCGGTCCATTTCTCTGTTTGGCGATCCGCAGCTCCGTTTCTTCTCTCTCCTCGGGAGTCGCCCCCGCCTTGAAGAAATGCGGCCTGTAAATGAACATCACCACGTCGGCATCCTGTTCGATGGCGCCAGACTCGCGCAAGTCCGAAAGCTGCGGCCCGCGCTCGTCGCGCTCCGGTGCGCGCGTCAACTGGCTCAGCACCAGCACGGGGATCTGTAGTTCTTTCGCTAAGCCCTTCAATCCGCGCGAAATGCTGGAGACTTCTTCCTGGCGGTTCCCAAAGCGTCCCCGCGCGGTAATGAGCTGGAGATAATCCACCACCAGCATCGACAATCCCTTGTCACGCTTCAGCCGCCGCGCTTTGGCCCCGATTTCCAGCACGCTGATTGACCCCGCATCATCAATCCACAGCGGCGCTGACGAAATGATTCCCAGCGACTCCGTCATCCGCCGCCAGTCTTCCTTGCTCAAATGCCCGGTGCGGAATTTATGCGCGTCAATCTGCGCCACAGATGCCACCAGGCGCTGCAGCAGCGATTCCTTGGACATTTCCAGGCTGAACATGGCCACCGGGTGCCCGCCCCTTATCGCGATGTTTTCCATCAGGTTCAGCGCCAGCGCCGTTTTCCCCTGGGAGGGCCGTGCCGCTAGAATCAGCAATTCGGAAGGCTGCAAACCGGAAGTTAATTTGTCCAGTTCCACGTAGCCTGTCGGAATTCCGGTGATGCTCTTGCCTTCCTTGAAGATTCTTTCCAGGCGCTCGAAATTGTCGCGGACGATGTCCTTGATCGGCAGCAACCCGGCACGCACGCGATCTTCCGCCAGCGCAAAAATATCGGACTCCGCTCCATCGAGAATGGCGTCAGCGCCGTCCTCGCCCTCAAACGCGCGCTGCTGGATATTGTGCGTGGTATGAATCAGGTTGCGCAGGATCGCCTTTTCCTTGACGATGCGCGCGTAGTGCTCGATGTTGGAAACCTTCGGCATGCCGTCTGCCAGCGACGCCAGGTATGGCGCGCCCCCGGAGGCTTCCAGTTCGCCCTTGCGGTTCAGTTCTTCGGTCAACGTCACCAGGTCGATGGCCTGCTGGCTCTCTCCCAGAGCGATCATCTGCGTGAAAACGCGCCGGTGCTGGTCCAGAAAAAAATCATCCGCCCGCAAATGCTCGATTGCCGGATTCAGCGCGTGGTTATCCAGCAAAATCGCGCCAAGCACGGAGCGTTCCGCATCCAGATTATTCGGTAAGGGTTTCTCGAGTGTGGTATCAACAGGCATTATTCTTCGCTTTATGTTCGCCTATAACTATTTTTGTAGCACAAGCTCCGCCGGAGGGCAAGCGCAGAATTATTTTTTCGGATTCGCGCACCGTCTGGTTCCAAGCGTTGCGGCATTGTGCGTTTAAGTTATGCGCGCGTCAATCCAAGTGCCTGTGCATCGCTTCGGAAATCTCTGCAAAACTTTTTGACTTTCTCCGCGGAATGTATTTCTCTGCGTTGCCAGTTCTGCTGCGTTGAAAATGTGTCCGATTGCCCGCGCTGCGCATCCAACTCGCGGTTGGAAGTCCAGAATAAAAACGGAGAGTTTCAATGGCAAAGATGAAAGTGGCATTGGTGCCGAAACCCGGCGCGGATTTTGAAATCGTCGAGCGTGAAATTCCCAATCCATCTGCGGGTCACGTGCGCATTCGCGTGCAGGCTTGCGGCATCTGTCACAGCGACAGCGTCACAAAGGACGGCATGCTTCCCGGCATTGCCTACCCGCGCGTTCCTGGCCATGAAGTGGCTGGCGTCATCGACGAAACCGGTACCGGCGTCACGGTCTGGAAAAAAGGCCAGCGCGTCGGGGTAGGCTGGAACGCCGGGCACGATGGAACCTGCGATTCTTGCCGTCGCGGCGATTTCGCGTTGTGCGCTAACGGGAAAATCAGCGGCGTCTCCTACGACGGCGGTTACGCCGAATATATGATCGCTCCCGCCGAAGCTCTCGCGCGCATCCCCGAATCGCTCAATCCCATCGATGCCGCCCCGCTCCTATGCGCCGGAATCACAACATTTAACGCTCTGCGCAACAGTGGGGCACGCCCCGGAGATTTAGTCGCGGTATTCGGAATTGGCGGCCTCGGCCACTTGGGTCTGCAGTTCGCTAATAAGTTCGGGTACTATGTCGCCGCGATCAGCCGGGGTAAAGAAAACGCCGAGCTGGCAAAAAAACTCGGCGCTCATATCTATATTGATAGTTCCGCCACAGATGCCGCTGCTGAGCTCGCAAAGTTGGGCGGTGCGCGCGCCATCTTGGCCACGGTGCCAAGCTCCAAAGCAATGTCGTCCGTCATCGGGGGGTTGGGACCAAACGGAAAACTGCTGGTGGTGGGAGCGGACGTGGAAAACATCGGCGTGCCCGCAATAAAAATTCTTTTTGCCCGCAACAGCATTCAAGGTTGGAATTCAGGAAGTTCCATCGACTCGGAAGACACCCTGCGTTTCGCCGAGTATAGCGGTGTGCGTCCCATGATCGAAAAATACCCGCTGGAAAAAGCCGGCGAAGCTTACGCCCGCATGATGAGCGGCAAAGCCGAATTCCGCGTCGTCCTGACGATGTAGGCGTTCTCGCTCCAGAAATCGCGCGGCTCGCCCGCATTCATGGGACGTGGCGCGCCAGCGTCAAAAGAAAACCGTCTAGCACAACAAAAAAAGGAGATTGATATGCGATACCGGCTTTTGGGGAACAGTGGACTTCGAGTTTCGGAAGCGGCGCTTGGCACCATGACCTTCGGCGAGGAGTGGGGTTGGGGCACAGCAAAGGACGAGGCGCGAAAGGTTTACGATGCTTTCCGCGAAGCCGGCGGCAATTTCATTGACACGGCTAACTTCTACACGAACGGGACGAGTGAATCTTTCCTCGGCGAATTTATGAAGGACCACCGCCAGAGCGTGGTAATGGCCAGCAAATACTCCCTTGCTGCGCCGGGCATAGATCCAAACGCGGCCGGCAACCACCGCAAGAATATGATGCAAGCGGTGGAAGCGAGCCTCAAACGGTTAAAGACCGATTATATCGACCTCTACTGGGTGCACATCTGGGACCAGATCACGCCCGTCGAAGAGGTCATGCGTGGACTGGATGATTTGGTTCGCCAAGGCAAGGTGCTCTACGTCGGCATTTCGGATGCCCCGGCCTGGTGGACCGCACAAGCGAACACCCTTGCCCACCTGCGGGGATGGTCGTCGTTCATCGGCTTGCAGATCGAATACAGCCTGATCGAGCGATCCGTCGAGCGGGAACTGATCCCGATGGCCAAGGCGCTGAACCTCGGCTTGACCGCCTGGTCACCCCTGTCTGGCGGCGTGCTCTCCGGTAAGTACCACGGCCACGGGTCGTCCGAGCAGGCCCGTCTGAACAGCGACATGATGAAGGGGTTTATGCCGGAGCAACAGCGGACGGAGCGTGTCGTTGCGGCCGTCAAGAGCGTCTCCGACCAGGTCGGCCGCAGCATGGCGCAGGTCGCGCTGGCGTGGCTCCGCTATCGTACCGTGCCGGTCATCCCCATCATCGGCGCGCGAAAGCTTTCTCAGTTGCAGGACAACCTCGCAAGTTTCGAGCTGACGCTCTCCGCGGACCAACTAAGGACACTTGACGAAGCTAGCCAGATCGAACTGGGGTTCCCTTACAGCATGTATGCCAAGGAGTTCGTCCGCGCCGTTCGCTACGGCGGTATGCGCGAACGGATCTTGGCCTAGCTGCCGCGTGTCGCTAGACGGCGTGGCGAATATGGTTCTAAGAAAAGTTCGCCGCTGCAAGTGCAGAGCAGCGGCGAGCTAAGAATGAAGTGAATAACTGGACTACGCTTCTTTTTCGATGGTGACCTTGATTTGCGCGGTGACGTCGCGGAACACTTTGATGGTCACCGGAAATTCTCCGATGGTTTTGAGCGCCTCGCCAAGTTGCGCCTGGCGCTTGTCGATTTTGAAGCCTTGCGCAGCCAGTCCTTCGGCGATATCCGCGGTGGTGACCGAACCGAACATCTGATCGTTCTCGCCGGTCTTGCGCGTGAACTTCAGCGAAACGCCATTGAGCAATTCGGCTTGTTTCTGCGCGGCTTCCAATTCCGTGGCGGTTTTCTTGGCCAGTGAAGTGCGAATGCGCTCGATGGCTTTCAAGTTGCCAGCGGTCGCCTCGACGGCCAGCTTTTGCGGCAAAAGAAAATTGCGCGCGTAGCCCGGCTTCACGGTAACCACGTCGCCGCGATGGCCCAGCTTTTCTACGTCTTCCTGAAGAATGATTTGCATATCTTCTCTCTAAGCTCCTGTTTCCTTGCCCTCGTGAGGGCTTATGCCTTCGGCGCTTCGGCCGCCGGCGCTGGTGCTGCCGCGGCGGGAGCCGCTGTCACTGGAGATGGCGTTGGTGTTGCATGCGCAGGCGCGGCGTGCACAGGCGCTCCTGGCACGACCACACGCGGTGCTTGCGTGCCCGCCGCGCTGCCCGCAAACGGCAGCAAGGCGATGTTGCGCGCACGCTTGATGGCTACGCCCAGCCAGCGCTGATGGCGAGCGCAAACGCCCGTCATCCGGCGAGGCAGAATCTTTCCGCGCTCCTGCACGAACTGCGACAGGATGTCCGCGCGCTTGTAATCGATGAAGTCCATCTTCTCGACGCAGAACTTGCAAACCTTCTTCTTGCGGAAATACTGGCGCTTGCCGCGTGGCCGTCCACCGGGACCGCCAGGGCCACCCGGTCCACCGCCGCCGGGTCCGCCTTCACGCCGCGGACCACCGTGCCCGCCGCCCGGCCCGTGGCCGCCATGACCACCGCCGCCTTCACGCCGCGGTGCTCCGCTGGGCGCTGATGCTTGTTTCTGTTCCTCTGCCATAACTTCCACCTTTCACTGATCGCCCCGATCGAATCGGGGTCAATTTGCTTGTGAATCCGGCCGAGCCGGAGTCACAGTTCTGAACTCAAAAGAAACTCTTTCCGCGCGCGGAACTAGCTGGTTGCCGCGGCTTGCTCCGGCGCTGCCGGCACTGGGGCAGGAGCGGGAGCCGGCGTGCGGCGCGGACGCCGCGCCGCGCGCTTCTCGCGCTTCCCCGAAAGTTTTTTCTGGCGCTTCAAATCTTCGTCCAGGCGCACGGTCTGGTACTTGATCACGTTGTCCTGCACGCGCAGGCGGCGCTCCAACTCGGAGATCAATTCGCCGTGCGAGGTGCGGATTTCCTGGTGAACGTAGATGCCCTCGCGATGCTTGGCCACGCGGTAGGCCAGCTTGCGCGTGCCCCAGTGCTCGGTCTTCTCAATCTTGCCGCCCTTTTCCGCGACGGTGTGCTCGATGACCGTGAGCACTTTTTTGATTTCGTCTTCCGGAGTCGCCGGCCGCACGATAAAAACCAAATCGTAGTAACGCTCTTCCATGATGACCTCTTTTTCTTTTGACGCCGCACGAGACGGCGTCGCTGCAAACTTTGTTCCGGGCGCACGGCCCGGCAAAATCGTTCTTACTTTTCTTCCGGCTCTTCCGGTTCCAGCGGTTTCCGCCGGTTGTACTTCGTCATCGCCGCGTCGAGACCCTGCGTCAAGATCATCTCCACGGCATCGCCGGCTTCGCCGATCATTTCCGCCGCAACTTCCAGTTCCGCTTTCTTCATCGGCCGCAGAACGTATTCTCTTCGGCTGCTCAACTGATGATCGGGTGCGCAACCCAATCGCAGCCTGGCAAATTCCTGCGTGCCGAGCGAGCTGATCACCGACTTCGCGCCGTTGTGGCTTCCCGCGCTGCCGTCGGGATGAATCCGAATCGTGCCCATCGGCAATTGCGCTTCGTCCCACATCACCAGCAGGTCGCGAACATCCAACTCGTACTTCCCCAGCAACTCCCTTACGGAGATACCGCTGAGATTCATGTACGTCTGCGGTTTCGCCAGGAGCACTTCTTCTCCCGCGATTTTTCCGCGGCCCACCAGCGCCTTGCCCTCGGGCCGCTCCACGCGAATCCCGCTGCGATTCGCGAGTTCATCCACCGCCATGAAACCCAGGTTATGCGGCGTCCACTGATACTCCGGATCGGGATTCCCAAGTCCGACAATGAGCCGCATAGACCTTTTTCCAGCCGCCGGCAGTTCGAACAAAAAGAGTTACTTCTTTTTCTCGCCCTTTTCGGTCTTCTCCGCCTTGGGCTTGGCTTCCGCCTCGGCGCCTTCTTCGCCTTCCACTTCCTTCTTGCCCTTCTTGATGACTTCGGGTTCGGCCGGCGCTGCAACATCCGTCGCGACAACCTCGGCGGGCTTTTCTTCTTCAACCTTCAGAGTTACGACGTGGGCCAGAACACGGTCCGGTTCGGTGAGCAACTTAATTTTGGTCTTGTCAATCGGAAGGTCGCTGGCGCGCAATTGCGCGTTCAGCGCCAGGCCGCTGACATCCGCTCGGAACTCCGTCGGAATGTCCGCCGGCAAGCATTCGACTTCCACTTCGCGAGTGACGACTTCGAATACACCGCCCTGAACTTTCACGCCGGAAGGCTCGCCGAAGGTGTGTACGGGAACTTTCACCTTCATGCGAACGTCCATAGCCACGCGGAGAAGATCCACGTGCAGCAGATTTCCGGTGATGGGGTCGACCAGCCAATCCTTCAGGATCGCGGGCTCATGCTTGCCGCCCAGGTCCACCTGAAAAAGTGTGTTGTGGCCGCTCTCGGAACGCAGAATTGCGCCGACCTGCTTGGCGTTCACGGAAAGCGTGATCGCTTGGCCCTTGCCGCCGTACAACACCGCGGGCAATTTGCCCGACTGGCGAAGCCTGCGGGCTTCATTCTTGCCGCGCGTGCTGCGCGGCGCACCTTCGACTACAATCTTCTCTGCCATGTCCTTCTTCCCTTCCGTGTAAGACGGGCATTCCTGCCAGTCTTCTTGCTAGTTCTCAGAGGACAGACAAGAATGTCTGTCCTGCAAAATCAAATAAAGAGCTCGCTGATCGAAGTCTCTTCGTGAATCGAGCGAATACCGCGCGCCAGCAAATCCGCGACGCTGAGCACTTTGATCTTCCCCATCTTCTTGGCTGCTTCGCTCAACGGCACTGAATCTGTCGCCACGATTTCCGTGATGTTGGACTTCTCAATGCGTTCGATGGCCGGGCCGGAGAGCACCGCGTGCGTGCAGGCCGCAAAAACCTGCGTCGCGCCTTCGCGAAGCAGGGCTTCCGCGGTCTTCACCAGGGTTCCCGCCGTATCGATGATGTCGTCCACAATCAGAGTGCTGCGCCCGCGCACGTCTCCGATCAAGTTCATCACTTCGCTGACGTCGACATCGACGCGGCGTTTGTCCACGATGGCCAGGGGCGCATCGAGTTTCTTGGCGAAAAACCGGGCCCGCTCCACGCCACCGGCATCGGGCGAAACCACCGTCAAGTTCGGCAAATCCAACTGGCGGAAATGTTCCACCAGCACCGGCGAGCCATACAAGTGATCCACGGGCACGTCGAAATAGCCCTGAATCTGCGGGGCATGCAAATCGAGCGTGAGAGCCCGGCTCGCGCCCGCGGTTTCGAGCAAGTCCGCGACGAGCTTCGCTGATATCGGGACTCGCGGCTTGTCTTTTCGGTCCTGCCGAGCGTAACAGTAGTACGGCAGCACCGCGGTAATGCGCCAAGCCGACGCGCGCTTGAAGGCGTCGATCATCAACAGCAATTCCAAAAGGTGGCAGTCCACCGGAGCGTGGCATGGCTGCACGACAAATACATCCGCTCCGCGAACGTTTTCCAAAATCTGGAAATAGATTTCGCCGTCGCTAAAGCGCCCGAGGAGCGCCTTGCCGAGCGGCACATCCAAATGCTTGCAGATGCTTTCCGCCAAAACCGGATTCGCGGTCCCAGAGAAAATCTTAAATCGGTCGTCGTTCACGACGCTCGCGCTCCGTGTGACCACTCAGCAGCCACACCAACTTGCATGCCAAAGGACCGGAAAAATCATTGAGAGCAAGATGACACGAAGAGACGCTGAGGCAGAATCCACGACACGCGGGCAGATTAGTCTGCGGTGCGCATCAGACGAGCGTACCTGTCGCGCGAGATGGTCTCGCAAACGAAGGTCTGATCGTGCGGAAACCCAACAGCGGCTCGGCGCGCCATCGCTGGGCTCGGGAAAACTCCAAACACCGCCGAACCGCTACCCGCCAGCGAGGCTTCTGCAGCTCCTCTTTGGAGCAACTCGCGCTTGATTTTAGCAAGACGAGGGTGACGCCGGAAAACGGGTGCTTCAAAGTCGTTCGAAAGGCCGCTTCCCTGCGCACTCCAGCATAGAGCACAGAACTCAAAGAGTTTAGAGGTTACGGCGGATTTTGTCAATTCGAAGGGCTTGGCCTTAAGCCAGCGATAGGCGTCGGGAGTCGGGACGTGAATTTCTTTGGGCGAGACTACCAGGATGCAGAGCTTGGGAATGTCCGGGAGCGGATAGATTTCATCGCCCTTGTTTACGCCTAGAGCGCGGCCACCGCGGAGAAAGAAGGGGACGTCGGCGCCGAGGGAGGAGGCAATTTCCAGCAAACGCGCGGGTGCTAGTTGCTTTCTTGCGAGCCGCAGGTAGCCCAGCAGAGCGGCGGCGGCGTCACTCGAACCCCCGCCCAGGCCACGGCCGGCAGGAATCGTTTTTCTCAGCTCAATTTCCACGCCAGTGCGGATTTTCAACTCGCGGCGCAGTGCATCCACCGCGCGATAGACAAGGTTTTTCTGCGGAGGCTCCGCGGAGAGCGGCTGGTTTCCGGCGATGCGGAGTGAAATTCCCTGGTGGCGTGAAGTGCGCATGCGCAATTCGTCGTGCAAGGAAATGGTCTGAAAGATGGTGCGCAATTCGTGAAAGCCATCGGAGCGTTTTCCGAGGATATCCAGGCGGAGATTGATTTTTGCGAACGCGGGGATACGGACTTCGGGCATGCGGTGGATTACGGTTTCGCGTCGCTGGCGGTGGATTTTTGAGCCACGCGATGTTTCGATTGCGAGAGCTTCTTTTCGAGTTCGGCGACTTTATCGGTTTCGAGGTCGGCGGGCAGCGAGCGGCGCCATTCCGCCAGAGACTTTTCCCATTCGGCGGCGGCCAGTTCACTGCGGCCGGTCTTGGCGTAGAGATCGCCGAGATGCGAATGAATGGTGGCGTCGTGGCGTTCGCGCTCGACGGCCTTGCGAAGAGTGATCTCCGAAGCACTGAACTTGTTTTCCTTGAAATAAATCCAGCCAAGACTGTCCAGATAGGCGCCATTGAAGGGGTCTTCCTTGAGCGCTTGCTGGACCAGAGTTTCGGCTTCATCGAGCCGAATGCCCAGGTCGCCCAGCATGTAGGCGTAATAATTCAGCACCGGAGCGTTTTTCGGATTCACCGAGAGGACTTTCTTGAACTGTTCCTCGGCTTTGTCGAAAAACTTCTGGCGCTCGTAAATCGCGCCGAGGAGGAACCAGACCATTTCGTTTTCGCGGGCCTGGCCGGGGAGGACTTCGGCGGCGTGGGCGGCTTCTTCGGCTTGCTGATAACGACGGCCGCGCTCGTAGACTTGGGCGATATTGAGATAGGTCTCTCGATCGGCCGCATCGCCGTGGAGCTGGGCTTTCAGAATCTTGACGGCTTCGTCGGTCTGGCCGTTTTCGCCGAGCAAGAGGGCATGGCCCGTTCGAATCGCTGGATCGGCAGGATATTTCGCGAGCGCTTCCTTGCCGGTCTGCAGGGCCTTGGGCAGATCTTTCGCAGTGCGGTATGTATCCATGATCAACATGCGCGCGCGCCGATCCTCTTCCTCGCCGAGATGCCCTAGTTCCTCGAAAGTGTAAATTGAAGCCTGATAATTTTGCGTGTCGCGATAGAGCTGCCCCAGCTGCTGATATAGGATGGCCAGCGAACGCCGCCTCGACGAGACCGCGGGAGACTGCCCCTTGATGTCCGTGAGGGCATTCGATAAAACGCGAATAGCGTCCTCGTAGCGTCCCTGCGCCTGGTACAACATGGCTTCGTTGTACATGACTTCCAGACTGCCTGGGGCGTACTGGCGGGCTTTCACAAGGTTCTGTTCCGCCTTATCGAGCTGGTGCAGTTCGCGGTAAATCTGGGCGATTCGCAAATAGACGTCAGAATCGTCGGGCATCAAATCCGAAAGTTTTTCGTAGACCTTCAACGCTTCAGGATATTTTTCTTCGGCAAGGAGGGTCTGCCCAAGGCCGCGCTGATGGCTGGGCTCGGAAGGATCGAGTTCCGCGGCCTTGCGGTAGGCCTCTTCCGCTTTGGCTAGGTCATGCGCCTGAGTGTGCGCATCGCCCAGAAGATCCAGCAGGACAGCCGAGGACGAGTGTGTGGTGATCCCTTCGAGCAGGGTCACCGCTTCGGTGGATTTGCCTTCGTCCATAAGCAACTGGGTCAGTTGCTCAACGGCAGGCTCGTTTTCCGGATCGGTCTTGAGGATGGCTTTCAAAACCTGTTCGGCCTGGTCGTGTTCGTTCTTCAGGCGGTAGAGGCGCGCGAGCCAGAGGGCCGATTCGGTGTCGGAAGGGTCGAGGCGGTTGATTTCGCGATACTGCTCGAGGGCCTTGCCGACGGATTCCGATTGGCCGTTGCCGGCCGTGACCTCGCCCAGTTGCCGCAAATAGATTCGTCCCAGAAGCCGGCGCGATTGCACGTTGTTGGGGTCGCGTTTCAGGATTTCCTTCGCCTCGTCTACGGCTTCGTGAATCCGCTGCGCCTTCCAGTACATCTCCGCCAGGCGCTCGCCGATGACCTGCGATTTCGGGTCTATGGCGTACGCTTTTTTATAGGCCTCGATGGCTTTGGTGGCGTATTCGGGGCTGCTGGTGGCTTCGTATTGCTGCTCGTAGATGTGGCCCATCGTGAAGTTGTAATAGGCGTCGGCGCGAGGGGAGTCTTTGGTGGGAGGAGCGGTATTCGGGTCGAGAAGCTGCTCTGGTGGCGCCTGCGCCATGGCAGCGGCACCGGAGACGCCCGTAAAAACTAAGGCAAGACTGAATAGTCGAAGTTTCATCATAGCCCCAGAAACGTAAATTATCCCATGCGGCCGAAACGCGGTCAAAAGCCAAATGCAAAACGTTTCTAGAGCTTGGGTGCCCCCATTCATAGGATGCAGGATGGCCAGGAAAAGGTGGGATTTAAAAAAAAGCATCCGGCGGACGCCTGCCTGGTTAATCGCGAGCACTGTAGGAAACGGCAATTTGCCCCGCCAAAGTTGCATTGGAGACCAGAAGGGCTATGTTCGCCTGCAACGTTTTTCCGCCGCTCAATCTTGCCACTTCTTGCAGCAAGTACGGAGTGACACTCTTTCCACGCACTCCGGCTGCCTCGGCTGCTCGCAGGGCCGCGGCGATGAAGGCTTCGATTTCGGCGCGCGGAAGAGAGCTCTCGCTGGGGGCGGGATTGGCGAACAGGATGCCCGTTTTCGTTCCCTCGCCGGCGCCGCGGTTTCCCGATCCCCACTGTGCCCGCATTACCTTGGCAGCTTCCTCCGGCGTCTCCACGCGATGAACAAGCTGCAAGCCGCTTTCTCTGGAATAAAACGCTGGAAAGTCATTCGTTGCGTAACCCACGACCGGCACGCCGAAAGTCTCAAGCACTTCCAGCGTTCGCGGCAGATCAAGGATGGCTTTCGCACCCGCACAAACCACGGCCACGGGGGTGTGCGCGAGTTCCGTCAGGTCTGCGGAAACATCCATAGAATTTTCGCCACCGCGATGCACGCCGCCAATTCCGCCCGTGGCGAAGATGTGAATTCCTGCCAGCTCCGCGGCGATCATCGTTCCTGCAACCGTGGTTGCACCCGGCCTACCAGACGCAAGGACGGCAGCCAAGTCTGCGCGGCTTACTTTGGCCACGTTTTCCGCCTCGGAAAGAAATGCGATCTGTTCCTGGGAGAGTCCAACAACCAGTTGCCCATTCAAGACACCGACAGTGGCAGGCGTGGCACCCGCCTCCCGCACCGCGGCTTCCATCGCGCGAGCGGTTTGCAGATTCAGCGGCCGCGGCAATCCGTGGGCAATCACGGTGGACTCCAGCGCTACGACCGGCTGTCCAGCGGCAATCGCGGCGGCTACGTCTTCGCGAACTGCGAGAGAGTTCTCCAATCGGTTCCTCCAGGCACGCTAATGATAAGATGCCGCCGCCATGGGCCGCAAAAAAGATAGCGCCTCAAGCCTTCTCATCTTTGGCGATCTCAATATAGACATGATTGGCCGCGTAGACGAATGGCCGGCCCCGGGCGGCGAATGTCTTTGCCCGCAGCTGGAACTGCACTGCGGCGGCGTGGGTGCCAACTGCGCCCTGGCCCTAGCCCCCTGGGGGATCAAAGTTCGATTGCTGGGGTGCGTGGGCCAGGACCGATTTGGTGACCTGCTGCTGGATACACTCCGAAAAACTGGCGTGGACATTGGCGGGGTGCAGCGCAGTTCGCGCGCGCTCACGGGGATGCTCTACATCAACGTCACGCGTGACGGCCAACGCACGTTTTTCGGCAGCCGCGGGGCCAATCAGTTTATGGGCCCTCCAAAAGTTCCAGCCAGCTGGCTTCGTTCCTGCGCTGCGGCGCATCTTGTGGGTTACAGTTTTCTCAATCCGGGACCCGAAAAAATGGCGAGGCGGATCCTGCGGCAGTTTCATTCATGCGGCAAATTGGTTTCTCTCGATGTTGGGATGGAGCCGTGTAAGCGAATACCCAAAAAAATCCTGCGATTGCTCCCTCAGGTAGATCTTCTTTTTGTAAGCAGCGACGAGGCCGCCAGTCTCACGGGGAGGAGCAATCCGCGAGAGGCATTTCTGCGATTCGAGCGGGCAGGCGCGAAAGAAATAGTGATGAAATTGGGAAAACGCGGCTGCCTGATTTCGGATGGAGGAATTCTGCGCGAGGTTCCTTCGTTCGCTGTCCAGGTGGTGGATTCAACGGGCGCGGGAGACGCGTTCACGGCGGCATTTCTGCAGGCACGCCTGCGCGGGTGGTCCCCACGCGAGGCGGCACTTGTGGCCAATGCCGCCGGAGCAGCCGCGGCGTCGCGCGTGGGGGCGGGAACGATGCTGTCGGATATCGCGGGGACTCTGAAAGTGCTGCGCACGCAGCGGCTGAAAGGAACTTGGGAGGAAATACGATTGCAAATATTGTCTCGGGCAGACCGGATACGCGGCCTCTAGGCGAAGAGCGTGGATCCGCAGGAGCGATTAGGAGAAGACCGCTTCTTTCTCAATGCAGGAAGTGGCGGATGCCGGTGAAGACCATGGCAAGTCCGAGCCGGTCGGCTGTGGCGATCACATCGGGATCTCGGACCGAGCCGCCGGGCTGGATGAAGGCGGTTGCGCCGGCTTTGGCGGCTTCTTCGACGCCGTCGGGGAAGGGGAAGAAGGCGTCGGAGGCCACGACGGTGCCGGCCAGCGAAGACTGCGCTTTCATCACCGCGAGTTTGACGGAATCGACGCGGCTCATTTGGCCGGCACCAACGCCGAGCGTCGCGCCGTCTTTAGCAAAGACAATAGCGTTGGATTTCACGTGTTTGGCCACTTTCCAGGCGAAGCGCATGGTGTGCATTTCTTCGGGGGTGGGCGCGCGCTTCGTTACCGTGCGCAGTTGGTCGCCCTTGATTTCGCCGAGGTCGGGCTGCTGCACCAGCATTCCGCCGAGGATGCGCTTGAGTTGGAGTTCGCGTTCTGGGTCGAGGCCTCCGGGGGGTAGTTCAAGCAGGCGCAGATTTTTCTTGGCGGCGAAGATTTCTTTGGCGCGGTCGGCAAAACCCGGCGCGGCGATGCATTCGACGAAAAGTTTAGCGACCTCCTGCGCGGTGGCCTCGTCAAGCGCCCGGTTGAACGCCAGAACGCCGCCGAAAGCGGAGACTGGGTCGCACGCCAGGGCTTTCAAATAGGAATCGAGCAGTGTCGCTTGCTCGGCCGTTCCGCAGGGATTGTTGTGTTTGATGATCACCGCGGCGGGATTCTTGAATTCTGCAGCGAGGCTACGTGCGGCTTCGAGATCGACGAGATTGTTGTAGGAGAGCTCTTTGCCCTGGAGTTGCTTGGCGGCTGCCAAACCTTCCGGGGCGCCGCTGGCTGGAACATAGAGTGCAGCAGCCTGGTGGGGATTTTCGCCGTAACGCAATTCCTGCTGGCGCCGCAGAGCGATGTGGACACGTTCCGGGAGCACGGGTTGCGGTTCGAGCGAGACATGACCTGTCGAAGAAGACAGGCGCTCCAATTCCGTGGTGATCAATCCATCGTATCGGGAGGTCGTGGCGAAAACTTTTCGTGCCAGTTCGAGACGGGTGGCGAGCTTGGTTTCGCCGGCGCTCTCGATTTCGGCGGCGACGCGCGCGAAATCCTCCGGGTCCACCACTACGGTCACGCTCTCGAAATTCTTGGCTGCGGAGCGCAGCATGGTGGGGCCGCCGATATCGATGTTTTCGATGAGTTCTTCGGCGGTCAGACCTGCTTTGGCCGCTGTCGATTCAAAGGGATAAAGATTCACAACCACCAGGTCGATCGGGGAGATGCCATGCTCCGCAGCTTGCTTTTCGTCTTCAAGGTGGCCACGGCGGAAGAGCAGACCGCCGTGCACTTTGGGGTGCAGGGTTTTCACCCGGCCGCCGAGCATTTCGGGCCAGCCGGTGAAGTCGGAAACGTCGCGGACGGCGATGCCTGATTCGCGCAGAAGCTTGGCGGTACCGCCGGTCGAAAGAATCTCGATCTTCAGCGCCGCCAGCCGCTTGGCAAACTCAACGATTCCGGTTTTGTCAAACACGCTGATGAGCGCGCGCTGCACCGCCATGTGTTCCTCCACAAAGAGAAAAGCAGAACAGTGTAAGGGGCGCGCGCGAATAGGGGAAGTACCATCGCTGTGGGAAACCCAGGTAGGAGATTAGGATTTCACGAGGGCTTTGAGCTTGACCTGGCCTTCGACGACTTCCACGACGTATTCGACGTCGCGGCAATTCTTCTGCTTCTGCAGTTCTTTTGTTTTCTTCAAGACAAACTCGTTGAAATTGGAACGGGACAACTTTCCCGTTTCTTCTCCGGCGGTCTGCTTGGCCTGCAGGAACGCTTGATACAATTGGTCAACCTTTTCGGTTTCGCGCTCGGGCTCGGAGCAGGTCATGCGGAAAGACTTGGGGCCAGCAGCGGCAGCGGCGGCGTGTTCTTCCGCTTCTTTCTTGATTCGCGCGGTCTCGATTTCTTTGGCTGCGGCGCCGAAATGCCGCTGGATTTTCCCTTCTTCTTTCTGAGCGACTTTTTTGCGGAAAATATCTTTGTACTTTGCGTAGGTTTGCGAAAGGTTGTTGTAGCGGAAGCGCTGCGCGAATTTCAATTCGCCGCCGCGTTCAGAATAACGCTTGACCATCATATCGATGCGCCATTCGATTTCCGTGGGCGGGCGCTTGCGGCCGCCGCCGAAATACTGGTCGTATTCGATCTTGAGCTGACGGATGTCCTTTTCCAGCGAGCCCAGTTCTTCGTCGATGGTGGCCATGGATGGAGGAACTCCTCGAGTCTCCATGCTAGGTCCACGGAGCAAAACCGTCAACCGGAGGAGTGGGAGACGATTCGAATCCGCTACCGCACAGTGCTCGCGGCTGGAATGGGTTGCGGACTGGCCTTCCCGGGCCGCTCCTGGGGGCAACGGCATTGCCTGCCGCTCCGCAGTATGCTGAAATGCTGGAATGGAAATGCGCGGAAAGAGGGCGGTTTCGGCAGAGCAGGCGGAATTGCTGCGGCAGATTCCGTCGGTGGACGAATTGCTTGCTCAGCCGCGCCTGATGGCGCTTTCGAAACGAGTGGACCGCAACCTGGTAGTGGAAGTCGCGCGGGCAGTACTTGCGGATTTGCGCGGGCGGATCGCGGAAGATTCGAATTGGACGGCGATCAGTCTTGACGGGGCTTCCGTGGAAGAACTCATTTCCGCACAAGTGGAGAAGATTCTTTCGCGGTCGCTGCAGCCGGTGATCAACGCGACGGGAGTAATTCTGCATACGAACTTGGGACGCGCGCCGCTGACTGAAAGTGTGGTGGACGAATTCCGGCGCAGCGCCACGCAGTACAGCAATCTCGAGTACGATCTCGAAGCGGGCGCGCGCGGGAAGCGCGATGTGCACACGGGTGAATTGCTAACGCGGCTGACGGGGGCGGAAGCAGCCATTGTAGTGAACAATTGCGCAGCCGCAGTGCTGGTGACGCTGGCAGCGCTGGCTCGCGGCGGGGAAGTGATTGTCTCCCGCGGAGAGCTGATCGAAATCGGGGATGGTTTTCGAATCCCGGAGATTATGGAGCAGAGCGGGGCGGTCCTTCGCGAGGTGGGAACTACGAATCGCACCCACCTGGCGGATTACGAGAACGCCATCAATGAAAAGACGCGCTTGTTGCTGCGCGTGCATCCCTCCAATTTCAAGGTCACTGGTTTCACCGATAAGCCTTCGCTCGAGGAGTTGGTGACGCTTAGCCGGCGCAGCGGGCTGCCGCTGGTGGAAGACCTGGGCTCGGGCTGCCTGGTTGATCTTTCCGCACACGGGGTCAGTGAACCTACGGTGAGGCAGAGCGTGGAGGCGGGTGTTTCCTTGGTGATGTTCAGCGGAGACAAGCTTCTTGGCGGGCCGCAGGCGGGCATCATCGCAGGGAAAAAAGAGCTCGTCGGACGCGTGCGGCGGTACCCGCTGTTCCGTGCGCTGCGGGTAGACAAACTTACCATCGCCGCTCTCGAAGCTACGCTGGGGGCCTACCTTCGGGCGGCGTGGGATGAAATCCCCACGATGCGCATGATTCGAATGACGCCGCAGGAATTGAAGCGGCGTGCAGAGAATTTCATTCGCGAGCTGCGCCCGGAATTGCCGCTGGACGAAGTGGAAATCGAAATCGCGGATGGGGCGTCACTCGCGGGCGGCGGGTCCACTCCCTCGCAGTCGCTGCCCACGAAGATTATTCGAATCGCCAGCGCGCGGTACTCGGCGACGAAGCTGGAGCAGCGCCTGCGTCGCGCGCCGGCCGGTGTTTCGGTGATAGCCCGGGTGGAGGATGAGCGCTTGGTCCTCGACTTGCGTACGGTCTTTCCCGAGCAGGAGCCGTTGTTGATCAAAACTCTCGCCAGTTCACTCCACTAAATGGTGTAGATTTCCGGATATCTTTTCCGGCGAATTGTACGTCGAATAGGTCAACCGGACACGAAGTGGAACGGTTCGGATTGGACAGCTCGGCTTTTGCGCTGAAGGAATGGCCTCATGGAAAACCTGTTGCAGGACATCCGCTACGGCATTCGAACGCTGGCTAAGAATCCGGGATTTACCGCGGTCGCAGTGCTGACGCTGGCGCTGGGGATCGGAGCAAACACGGCTATTTTCAGCGTGGTGGAGAATTTGCTGTTGCGGCCGCTGCCATATCCGCAGCCTGATCGCCTGGTGGAGATCGCAAATTCGTATCCCCCGCAGCTTCCCAAGGTTGGATTATCGCCGGGAGACTACGCCGACTGGCGAAGGCAAAACGCGAGTTTTTCGGAGATGGGCGCGTACGCCAAGATCACACAAGGATTCAACCTCACGGGCGAGGGCGAGCCGCAGCGCGTGACGGCAGTTTATGCCGACGACGGACTGTTCCCCATGCTCGGAGTTCGCCCGGTCATGGGGCGGGCATTTCTACCGGAGGAAGACCGGGCTGGGAGCGCGCCGGTGGTCATCCTGGGCCATCGCTTGTGGCAAAGCCGTTTTGGCGGAGACCCGGGTGTCGTGGGCCGGAGCATCTCGCTCGACAACCAGCGATATACGATCGTTGGTGTACTCCCTGCGGGGATGCAACTGTCACGTTCCGCCGATTTGTGGCTGCCGCTCGGCCAATTCAGTGACGACTTGAGTGAGCACGTGCATCACGAATTCGTGGCGATTGCCAGGCTGAAACCCGGCGTGAGTGTGGCGCAGGCACGGGATGAGATGGTCAGGCTCAACCAACAGGAGGCGATCGCGTTTCCGGATGCGCACAAGAATTTTGGAGTGCTGGTGGAGGCAATGCAGGATCCCTCGGCAGCCCAATTGCGCAGCACTTTGCTGGTGCTGTTTGGAGCGGTGGGACTGGTGTTACTGATCGCCTGCGCGAACATTGTGAACCTGCTGCTGGTGAGAAACGCGGCGCGGGAACGAGAGGTTGCGGTGCGAACGGCGTTGGGTGCGAGCCCATGGCGATTGATCCGGCAGTTGCTCACAGAGAGCACGTTGCTTTCCTTGTTGGGCGGGGCACTGGGCTTGCTGTTCGCGGTTGGAGGGTTGAAAGCGTTGTTGGCGTTTGTTCCTGCTGAGCTTTCGGTCCTGCAGGAAGCGGGTTTGAATGGCTGGGTGCTGGGATTCACGGTGGCTGTTTGCCTGGCTACTGGGCTGGCGTGTGGACTGTTGCCGGCTTTGCGGATGCTGCAAAACAACCTTGCCGGCGTGCTGAAACAAGGGAGCAAAGGCGCCAGCACTTCTGGCCATCACCGCACTCACAACCTGCTGGTAATTTCTGAAATTGCGATGGCGCTGGTGCCGCTGATTGGAGCAGGACTGTTGCTGCGTAGTTTTCAGCACATGCTGGAAGTTGATCCCGGGTTCCGGCCGGACCATGTATTGGCGATGGAGGTTCAGCAGGCGGGAATCTCGTTCGCGAAGTTCAACAAGCTTTCGCAGGAGGAACAGCTTAACTACGGGCAGAAGCAAGCCCGGCAATTCGAGGGAATCGCCGAGCAGATCCGGGCGATAGCGGGCGTCAAAGAAGTCGGAGGCATCGATGATTTGCCCTTAGGGACTGAGTTTCGCCAGGCTTCGCGATTCATCGTCGAGGGACAGCCGATACCACCCAGCGGGGAGCGGCCCATAGCGGAGTTTCGTACGGTGAGCTTGGGTTATTTTTCCGCGTTGAGAATTCCGCTGCGCGCGGGACGTCTTTTCACCGAGGACGATTTCAAGCAGCAGAACACGGTGGTAGTCAATGAGGCGATGGCGCGGCGCTTCTGGCCGAACGGCGAGGCAGTCGGGAAGCGCATCAATCTTTGTTCGCTGGATCCCAAGCCTTGCTGGACAACGATTATCGGAATCGCGGGCAATGTGCACCAATACGGACTCGACCACGCGCCGACGTACGACGTTTACTTTGTGGGGGGATGGACGCCGTATTTTATTGTGCGTTCGGCTTCCGATCCCTTGAGGATCGCGGCGGCGGTCACCGAAGTGGTGCATAAGTTCGATGCGAATCTGCCGGTGACGCACATGATGACGCTGGATCGGCTGGTTTCGGATTCCGTTTCGCCGCGGCGATTTTCGTCGGTGCTGGTGGCCATCTTCGCGGGATTGGCGCTGCTGCTCGCGGCCATCGGAATTTATGGAGTGATGAGCTACACGGTGAGCCGGCGGACGCAAGAAATCGGAGTGCGGATGGCGCTGGGCGCGCAATTGGGTTCGGTGCGGCGCATGATTCTGGGGCAGACACTGCGATTGACGCTGCTGGGAGTGGGGATCGGCCTTGCGGGGGCTTTCGTTGTGGCGCGATTTTTGACGAGTTTGCTTTTTGGCGTCGGCGTGTACGACCCGGTGACGTTTCTCGGCGTAGCAGCGCTGCTGATCGTGGTCGCCCTGGCGGCTTCCTACATTCCTGCGCGGCGGGCGATGCGCGTGGACCCGATTGTGGCGCTGCGGTACGAATAAATCGCGGGCCTGAACGACCTTAAGAAAAAAAAGGCGCTCTTTTCGCCGGGGTGCTCCGCGAACTGCCTAGCAGGCGGTACAATGCCGTTGTGCTCTCCTTTCGGATTGAAAATGGAAAACTGAAGGCAACATCGGGGCCGGTGCCGAAACTGAGGCGTGGATGGGCACAGGTGCGCGTTCGGCTGGTGGGCATTTGCAATACCGATGTGGAGCTGCTGCATGGCTATTACAATTTCCAGGGCGTTCCGGGGCACGAATTTGTGGGCACGGTGGAAAAGTTGCGTGGCGTCTCGGCCGGGGAAAAGAAAAAATGGCTGGGGCGGCGCGTCTGCGGGGAGATCAATATTTCTTGCAAGGCGCTGGGGCGGCGGCCCA
>Ga0137403_10002472_pt1 | contig 22589 bp, 21 predicted proteins | sample CZOMad2_1_16fung_FD_122057 | JGI IMG/M metagenome (GOLD analysis project Ga0137403, IMG submission 122057) | Vadose zone soil fungal communities from Angelo Coast Range Reserve, California, USA - CZOMad2_1_16fungal (Hybrid Assembly) | ecosystem: Environmental > Terrestrial > Soil > Vadose zone...
CCTACCAGGAGTTGGCGAGCCGCGGCATTGTAGCGATGCGGCTCTTTTCGCGAGAAGGCTACGCGGGCGATCTCTTGCAGTAGACCTTCACGAATGCCGATGCTGGGGACGGAGAGGGTGCGCAAGTTCAAGTACCGGCCCAGCGTGATGAAGGTGATCGCGGCGATGCCCATCACGTCGGCGCGATCGCGGCGCACGGCGTAGGTCTTCATGCGTTCGCGCACGTCGCGCTCCAGGATGCCGGGCAAACGCTCGCGCAATAGAGAAAGCTGGAGCGTGGGGACACCGTGTTCGCGAGGGCCGGGCGCAATCGACGCAAGCGTTTCCGCGCTTCCGCCCAGTGCCACCGCGCAGCTTTCACCAAGGTTCGGGCGTGAAGGTAATTTCGATTCGAGCAGAGCGCGCACGTAGCGCCGTACCTGCTCGGCTTGGGCTGGGCGGATCACGCCAGGAATATTCAGCGTGGTCATCAACCGCACCGTGCCTACGGGCAAGTGTGCATTTTGCTCCACGGTATGGTCGCGAAGAATGTTGATCTCCAGGCTTCCGCCTCCGAGATCGATGATGCAGCGCGGCGGGGAATCCGGCCCCAGCGCGGCAATGGCCGCTTCGCGGCCCAGGCGCGATTCCTCGGTGCTGCTGATCACTTCCAGGGCGATGCCGCACTTTCGCTTGATTTCGCGGAGGAATTTTTTGCGATTGCGAGCTTCGCGGGAGGCGCTGGTGGCCACGGCGCGGTATTTGGTTACGCCATGCTCCTCCATCACTTCCTTGAAGTGGCGAAAGGCTTTCATGCCCTTTTTGAAAATATCTTCGCTGAACCGGTGGCGCAGGAACACGCTTTCGCCCAAGCGCAGCGAGTAGCGCTCGTTGTAGAGAGGCTCGATGTCCAGCGCGGAGTAGGCCCTGGCGACGGAGAGGCGGACTGCGTTGGAGCCAGCGTCGATCGCGGCGATGTGGACCGGCTCGGACATTCGTCGTGGTTACCGCCAGAGATGCGCGAGCGCGGAGGACGGCGTGTATTTCGTCGCGCGAATTCCAAGGCGTTCGCCGATGCGCTGGCGGAGCTGCTTGTTTACAGCGGAGACGCTGGCTTCGCCGTCCAGTTCGATGAAGTTGTGGCGCTTGGCCATGACTTCGAATTCGCGCTTGATCATGGTCTGGTAGCGGATGAAGGACCAGTACAAGTCGTGAGACAACGACATGTCGCGCCCTGCTTCCCAGTAGCTGATGGCTTGGGCCTTCTTGAATTCGCGGGCAAAGGCGGTCTCCGGGCGGACGTTCAGCCAGAACGTTAAGTGCGGGCGTAACGCCATGGCGTACAAACCGCCGATATAGTCGCGATTGATGCCGCGTACTACGCCGCGGGCGATCAGCGTGAATACGAAGCGATCGGCCAGGACAACTGTGCCCGCGCGTAGGGCCGGCAGGATGCGATGCTCGACCTGATCGAAGAAATCCGTCGCGTACATCAAGGAGAGTGTCAGCCGCGTGACTGCGTTCTTCGCGAGCAACTGGTCAATGTCGCGACCCACCAGATTCGAACGGCGCAGGCCGCTGGTTTGCACCGCGAAGCCTTCGGACTCCAGCCATTCCTGGAGGAGCGTGATTTGCGTGGACCGTCCCGATCCGTCCATGCCTTCAATAACGATCAAGCTGCCGGTGATTTCGCTAGGGTCGAAGCCGACCAACGGCTCGCCGAAGAAATGCTGGGCGGTGTCCTCTTCGGTTGGCGCGACGACTTTCGTGGCGCCGGGAACCGAGAGGGGAGCTGCCGCCGCGGAAGCTGCGGGATCTCCGGGCGACGTGGACGCCGGCGTAGCGGCCTTTTCTTTCTCTTTGTCTCGTTCGTGCTCAGGCATCCTTGCTCCACTCGGGCGCGTGAGGGGCGAAGCGCTTCAGATCGATTTTGGAGGCGACGATGTCGCGCATTTGCTTCTGCAATTTATTCACTGGGAGCGTGCCGTCGAGCACGACGAAGTTATCGGAGTCCACCATCTTGTCGTATTCTTCGAGGATGCGCGCTTGAAAGAGACGGAAACTCTCGGAGCGATCGTAGGATAGGCCCAAGTCCATACCGGCTTCGTAATATTTTAGCTTTGGGCGGCCGCTAAGAATGCGGTGAACGGCTACGTCGAGCGGGGCGCGAAAATAAAACGTGATGTCGGGAACCGGAGCGAAGCGATAGAGATTGCGGAGCCAGCGCGGCGGGCAGCCGCGAGCGGCGTCGCGCGCGAATGCAGTGTATACGTAGCGGTCGGCGAGGACGAGGTAGTCGCCTTGCAGCAGTGGCATGATCTGGCGTTCGCAGCGGTCGGCGAAATCGGCGGCGTGCAAGAGGGAAAATGTCGTAGGCGTCAGCAACCGGCGCTGCTTCCCTCGGCGTGTCGCGGATTTTACCAGGGGCGAGGAATTCCACTCCGTGAAGTGCAGGCGATAGCCGCCAATCTCGAGCCAGCGCTTTAGCAAGTAGAGTTGGGTGCTCTTACCGGATCCGTCCGTGCCTTCAACGACGATCAACGCTCCGGGATACGCTCGGCTAGGAACTGGACGTCCTGGTTGCGGCAACGTAGACTTAGCGGCCTCTGGACGAGGCGCTTTTTGTGATTCCGAATTTTCCATCGATCCTGTCGGCACTAAGGGTGGCGTCGGTTGACCTTATCTTTGTTTTGTTACAACAGCATTACAACACAGCGAGACCTGTCCCGGCAAAGCGGGGACGGCCGCGCTATAAAACGCCCCTACATTCGCATGAGCAGAAAGCGCGAGAGCACCGTCAGAAAATGGTGACCTTGAAATGGAGAAATTTCTTAGGGTTCTGGCGAAAATCGCCGATCAGCAAGCGCAGATCGCCGGTAAGGCCTGTTAAGTTGTCGTACAGTTGCGGATCGGAGAAAAGTTTGCCAGCCGACGTGGTGTTGTCATTCAGCTTTGCGGTGGCGTTGGCGAGATTGGTGCTCGTATCACGCAATTTATTGTAGAGCGCGTCGTCGGTCGCCAGCTTGCCGAGACTTCCCTTCCCAGACCGGACGTCGCCGATCATGCCATTCGTGTTGTTGACGGCGTCCCGGATTTGATCGTACAGGGCGGTATCGTACAGAAGCTTGCCGAGCGTGCCCTTTTGCGCGCGAACATCACCCATGATCGAATTCACGTTGTCGACCGCAGCGCCCACTTTGTTGTACATCTCGTCGCTGGCCACCAACTTGCCGATGGAACCTTTGCCGCCTCGGATGTCGCCGATCATTTTGTTGCCATTGGCGACCATTGCGTTGAGATTATTGTAGGCGGATTCATCGGTGATCAGCTTGCCGAGGTTTCCCTTACCCTTTTTCACGTCCCCGAGAATTTCCTGTACGTCCTCGCTGATCCCCTTCAAATTCTCTAAAACGTCGGCGCTTCGCGCCATTACTTCCTTCATATCGTTTTGTGGGGCGCCGTGGACTTCCTGGCCATCTTTCAAAGGTACGCCGGTGAAACCGCGGGTGACATTTATGTAGCGGTTGCCGAGCAAGCCTTCAGTTACGGCGGTGGCGGTCGAATCGGTCAGAATGTCGTTTTGAAACCTGCGGTCCAGGCGCATGATGACTTCGATATTCCTGTTTTTATCCAAGGGCTGGCTTTCGGTTCGCGGCACCAGTCGGAGCGTCTCCACGTTCCCGACGTTCACACCATCGATGTTCACGGGCGCCCCTGTCGCCAACCCGGCCACTTCCGGCAAATACGTCCTGAGGCGGTACTTCGGCCCCCAGAAACCCGCGCCCGTGACATAGAACGTACCAACGGCGATGACGAACAAACCGACGAGCACGAAAAGGCCGACGCGCAGTTCGGTCCACGTCAGTTGTTTTCGCAGTGCCATGAATACTTCCCCCGCCGTGTTGCGCGCCAGGCCCTTGGGCCGAGTGATAAGCCTACAGCAAATTCACACTAGAAATCGCTTCAGATACTCGTCTTTGGTGGTGGCAATTTCTTCCGGCGTGCCTTCGAAATAGATGCGGCCGTCACGGTAGACAAGAAAGCGCGTGACGGGCTCCGCCGCGCCCGCCGCTGAGCTCATGGTCGGAACTTCATCGCGCACTACCCTCTTGGTCTTAGGATCGAACCGGAAGTTGGCGAGGGCGAAGCCGTCCTGCAAACGGTGCGTTGCGAGTAGCGCTGTTACCCCATACACATCTCGCAGTCGGAGGATCAACGTAATAATGGTTTGCGAAGTGACTGGGTCCAGGCCGGCCGTGGGCGAATCGTAGAGCACGATCTGAGGCCGGTTCACCAGCGCTCTCGCGATGGATACGCGACGGCGCATTCCTCCGGACAGTTCTGACGGTAGCTGATCCAAGGTGTGTTCGAGCTCAACGAAGGCCAGGATTTCACGGACGCGCGGTTCAATTTCGTCCTCGGCCACACGGTCCTCGCGCAGGCGATAGGCCACGTTATCGGCAACGGTCATGGAATCAAACAGCGCGCCTTCCTGAAACACGAAACCAATCTGCCTGCGAAAGGTAAGCAGTTCCGGTTCGGACATGATGGAAACTTCGTGTGCCAGGACTCGCACGGTACCCTTGGACGGGTGGAGCAGACCCGCAGCTAATTTGAGCGTGAGAGTCTTGCCCGTGCCGGTCTCTCCCAACAACACGAGCGTTTCTCGAGGAAGAACGCGGAACGAGACGCCGCGCAGCACGTCGCCCTCATCGAAGCCCAGGCGGACCTGATCGAAACTCACGACGGGATCGGGGTCCGCGGGAGAGCGGCGACCATATGTCGAAGATGGGTTCATCGAAGCTCGCGCCCGCGAAAAAATGCGCAATAAAATGCTTCGCCGGAGGGATGGCTCTCGCGAAGCCATCCGCGCAGGCGCGAACCACTGGGCCCTACCCTGCAACGGAAATAGCGCAAACGCGTCTGATCCCCCATCATGCGCGTCAAAAGAGTTTGTCTCCTAAATAGAGTGCGATCTTGGTGAGGAAGACGTCGGCGGCAATGATCATGACGTTGGAGACGACGACGGCTTGCGTGGTGGCCCGGCCGACGCCTTGCGTTCCGCCACGAACCGTCAGACCTTTGTAGCATCCCACGGTTGCGAGAATGAAACCGTACACCAGCGGCTTCATCATGCCCTGCATGACATCCGCGAAGTCCAGAGCATTGATGGCGCGAGTCCAGAATTCGACCGCGCCTAACCGCAGGGAAAATACCGAGGCCACGCAGCCGCCAAGAAGGCCGACAAAATCGTTGAGCGCGGTCAGGAGCGGAAGCATCAGGATTCCCGCGACGACCCTCGGGGTCACCAACTTGCGGCTGGGGTCGGTGCCCATGGCGCGCATCGCGTCTACTTGTTCAGTCACGAGCATCGAGCCGAGTTCCGAGGCGATACCCGACGCGCTGCGGCCAGCCACAAGGATACCGGTGAGAGTCGGACCCAACTCGCGGACCAGCGCCAGCGAAACAATGTCGCCGGTGAGCGCGGTCTGGCCGAATCGTACGAACTGTCCGCCAGTTTGCAGCACCATCACCGCCCCGATGAAGAATCCCGACATGAGCACGATGGGCAACGAACCCACGCCGATATCGTCCATTTGATCGAGGACGTCCTGGAAATAGCGAGGGCCGGTCGCAAGGTTGGCCAGCGACCGCATGGACATGTGGAAGTAATCTTGAACCTGAGAGAGGAACCGTTTGAAGGCGTCGGTCAGCAACGCGACCATGGAAAGCGGTTCCACGGGCTCGGCGTCTTGCGTTGCGACCTGAACAGGAGTGTCTGCCACGAGTCCCTGTCACCTGGTGAACGTCGCGTTCGAGCAACGGTCAGCGACAACTTCTTGCGAAACAAACACTTCCACGAAAGCGTAACCGCGGTCTGGAGACACGTCAAGCTAAGTCAGCGACTTGTTAACATCGTCGCTGGCGGCGCGACCGCGCACAGGCCTGTGCTACTCGGAGAAGGCTTGTCGAGGCTGGCGCCTATCGAGCTCTAAGGTTTCGGGGTGGTTGGTTTGTTGGTGGAGTAGACCGGAGGTTGGTGCACCTTCGGTGGCGCCGGCTTCTTGGGCTTCTTTTTTTCGCGATTTCGAGCGTCTTTGTTTCCCATGCGCGATAGATTGCCACAGGTCGCGAATCATTGCTAGATGGGATCGGAGCGTGCCGACTACTTGCCTCCCGCTTTTGCGTAGTGGTAGCCGAAGAAATCTCCCTTGTTCCAGGTAGGCCGCGGCGTATCCTGCGCGACCAGGTAGCCGCAAAGGAACACGAAGCGCGCGAACTTTGCCGCAGCGTCGAAGTCCAACCCCGGCTGATCCATGTCGTCTTGGGGCATGTGGTAGCGGATCTCTTCCCAGTTTCCGAAGATGGCCGCCGGGTCGATTTTCGGGTCGCTCGATTTGAAGCCGGGCGACGGCATGGTCGAGGGTATGCCCTGTTTGACGAACGAGTATTGGTCGCTGCGGATAAAGACCACTTCGTCCGGCATCGGGTCCGGGCTTTCGACTACGTTCATGCGCGCGGCGGCCTTCTTGATTGCGGCGTCGAGGCTGGAGTGCTCCGCGCCGAACGCGATGACGTCCTGCATCGGCCATAGCATCAGGACCTCGTCGACATTGATATTGGCCACCATCGAACTCTTTGGCACGGTGGGATAGTGTGCGAAATAATCTGAGCCAAGAAGGCCCGCTTCTTCACCGGTCACCAATACGAACAGGATCGATCGGCGCGGGCGCGGATTCATCTGCCGGAAGGCGCGCGCCATTTCGAGCAACGTTGCGGAGCCTGAGGCGTTGTCCAGCGCGCCGTTGTAAATCTTGTCGCTGTTGACCGGCTCTCCGATTCCGACGTGGTCGAGGTGCGCGGAGTAGACTAGATATTCCCCTTTCAAATTTGAGTCGCTACCTTCCAGCTTGGCCACGACATTCGGACTGTCCGCGTCAGCCGACTGGCTCACGGTGCGAACTTTCGCGGTGATGGCCATGTCGAACACGAGCGCCTTACCGTCCTTCGCAGCGGCGAAGATTTCTTCCGCGGTGTGCGGGCTGCCCGCGAAGAAATTCCTGGTCGCCTCCATGCTCAGCAGCACGGCGCATTTGATCTGCGGAAAGTAATCGTTAGGGTTGCCTTGCTTGTCGAGCCAGCGGTATTCCGGAGTGATCAGATCCCGCACGCGCTTGGGGAACGAATACATCTGCTCGAAAACAGGATCGTCGATCACGATGACGCCGACCGCTCCGTGCGCGACGGCGTTTGCTTGCTTGATCTCGCTCGACGAGTAGTGCGCCTTCAACGACGATTCGAATTTAGGCGCCCCGGCCAGCAGTGCCACAATTTTCCCCTTCGCATCGATTTGCTTGTAGTCGTCGTAGCGTTGCTCCGGAGCGGTAACGCCGAAGCCTACGAAAATCACCGGCGCTTCGATGGAGACGTCCGGACGCAAAGGGTCGCCCCCCACAATGAAATCGGTGCGGAACGCCAGCGTTTCTTCCTTGCCCGCGCGCGTCAGGGTGAACGTCGACTTGGCTTCGTCGGGCTTGAAAGAGCGCAGCGGTACCTCCTGAAAATACGTTCCAGCGTCACCGGCCGGCTGCAACCCCAAACCTTCGAACTGCGCAGCCATGAATTTCGCTGCGATCTCGTGCCCGCGGGTAGCGGTGCCGCGGCCTTCGAGCAGATCGTCGGAAAGGAAACGCATATCGGCGCGAATAGCTTCCGGACGAATGGTGGACATGGCTTGATCGGCAGCGTCAGGCGGTGTTGGTGCCGCGTAGCTCCCGGACAGCAGAAGAAAAGTGACCGCAACACATGCGCCGGCGGGCCATACGCGTTTCAACGTAAGCATCTCGGAGATCTCCTGGACGAAGCGGCTGCCATCTTAGACTAAGGACGAACTTTTCCCATCATTTATGCCGGGTGGCCCCGTTTACAATCTGCAACGATGACTGGCCTGGCAGTGGGGGCCGGTTTACGATTGCCGCGTGGATCCGCGCTTACCAACCGGGATATTTTACGTCTGCTGACCTATGAGCACCGACGAGAAATCACGACACGCCACAATCGTTCTTGAACGCACATACCGGGCATCGCTTGAGCGAGTCTTCTCAGAATTCGCCGATCCAGTCGCGCGCGCTCGATGGAGCCCTCCATCCAACGACGCCCTGATTTACGATCAGACCGACTTTCGGGCCGGCGGGCGGGACCTCTTCCGATGTGGGCCCAAGAAGGACCCCAAGTTTCGCGGAGAAACCCTGTATCACCTGATCGTTCCTAACAAGTGTGTCGTTTCAAGTGAAACCTTGGACACAGATGGCCAGCGTCTCGCCGTTTCGCTCAGTACCCTCGATTTTGAGGCAACCGGTGACAGCACCAACCTGAAACTCACGGTGCAGATGGTTTCATTGGCTGGCGCGGGCATGATTGAGGGGTACGAATCGGGCAACAAGAGCGCGTTGGAAAACCTTGCCCGCCACCTCTCTGGCTCGCCTTAGCTGCCAGATGGGATGCCACTCTATCTGTCCCACAAGTAGAGGCTTCCGCGGCGCTTTTTATTCAAGTTGCATGGAGACCAAACGATGACGATCAAAAGTCTACAGGAACCCTCGTCCCAGGATGAAACAGACATTCAGGCGCTCATCGAGAGATGGGCTAGAGCGGTTCGCGAAGAGAACAGAGCAGGGATTCGTGCGGACCACGACCCCGAGATGTTGATGTTCGATGTGCCGCCTCCGTTCTTGTCGCGAGGGCTGGATGCCTACATGGCCACCTGGGAGACGTTTTTGTCGTGCTCCGAGAAGCCCGTCGCCTTTGATTTTCACGACGTGAAGATTACCGCGGGGAAAGACGTGGCCTTCGCTACGGCGATAGGGCGTTGTGCAAGCGTCGACCCGAACGGCAAGCGCGAAGATCTCGAATTTCGATTGACCATGGGTCTCCGAAAGATGGATGGTCGGTGGCGCGTTATTCATGAGCATCATTCGCTGCCGGCAGAGTAGATGTCGGGCGCCCGCTGCGGGCTTCAATCACCCTGACTCGGGCGGTTCCAAGCTGCACCAGGATCACTGGACGTGATGGCGCATCAGCGGACGTATTGTCGAACGATCCGAAACTGACCCTCAGCCCGCACCGTAGTTTCTGCATACTGGACGCGAAGGCGGCGCGGCCGCTACACTGTTTGTTTCCAAAGCAGCAATTGAACTACACGGGAGATTATTGAGGGAATGCTGCGTTTCTACACGGCTGGAGAGTCTCACGGGCAGGCGTTGTTGGCATTTGTTTCCGGATTGCCCGCGTCGCTGCCCGTCAGCGTGGATTTCATCAATCATGAATTGCATCGTCGGCAGCTCGGTTACGGGCGCGGCGGGCGGCAGAAAATTGAGAAAGATCGCGCGGAGATTTTCGCGGGAGTGCGGCGCGGGGTGACGATTGGGGCGCCGATTGCCCTGCGGATTGAGAATCACGATTGGGCCAATTGGGAGAAGATTCTGCCGGTTGAGGCGTCGGTGATTCCGCCGGAAGAGGAACGTCGATTGGTGGCGCCGCGGCCGGGCCACGCGGACCTGGCTGGCTCGCAAAAATTCAATTTTCACGACGCGCGCTGCGTCTTGGAGCGGGCGTCGGCCCGGGAGACTGCCGCTCGAGTTGCTGCCGGGGCTATCGCCAAACAATTGCTGCGAGAATTGGGGACGGAGATTGCCAGCCACACCGTGCAGGTCGGACATATTCGGCTGGAGCGAAGTGTTGCCTGGAATGAGATCAAGACGGTTACGGAGGACATCGATTCCCCGCTTCGCTGTGTGGATTCATCGGTGCAAGACAAGATGAAAGCAGAAGTGGATGCCGCGAATAAAGCGGGCGATACCGTCGGCGGAATATTCGAAGTTGTGGCGCATCGTGTTCCTGTGGGACTTGGCAGCCACGCTCAGTGGGATGAAAAGTTGGACGGAAGATTGGCTCAGGCAGTTATGAGCATCCAAGCCGTCAAGGGCATGGAGATCGGCGCGGGAATCGCCGCAGCAGGTTCGTACGGCAGCGAAGTGCAGGACGAAATTTCGTACGAGAAGGCCGCCAAGAAATTCCGGCGCTCTTCGAATCGTGCCGGCGGACTTGAGGGCGGGATCACCAATGGCGAAGATGTAGTTGTGCGAGGATATCTGAAGCCGATTTCGACGCTGCGCAAGCCGCTGGGAACAGCCGACATGGTGACGAAGGAACCAATTCAAGCGGCCTACGAGCGTTCCGACTGGTGCGTGGTGCCGGCCGCGGGCGTTGCTGCCGAGGCCATGGTGGCACTTGTCCTGGCCGATGCTTTTCTGCAAAAATTTGGGGGAGACTCGCTCGCCGAGATGCGGCGGAATTTCGACAACTATGCCCGACAAATCGACGACTTCTAAATCAGTGGCGCCGGACGCAGCGGAGCTGCAGGAGCCGCAAACGATCGCGGAAACGCCTTCGGTCCTAAGAAAAATCTATCCGATCGTCAAATACGGCGATCCTATCCTTGAGAAATCGACCGCGGCGGTGAAGAAATTTGATGCCGACTTCCTGCAGCTTACCGAGGACATGTTCGCGTCGATGTATGCGGCGCAAGGCGTGGGCTTGGCAGCACCGCAAATCGGCTTGAGCCTGCGGGTCGCTGTCGTGGACGTGACCGGCGGAAAGAATCCGGAAGGAAGAGTCGTCCTGGCGAATCCCGAAGTGATTCACTTCGAAGGCGAAAAACGCGAGGAAGAAGGCTGCCTGTCCATTCCCGGCTTTCGCGGATACGTGGTGCGCCCCCAATTTGTGACCGTGAAAGCTCAAGACGTCAAAGGCGAACCATTCGAGATTCGCGGCGAGGACTTGCTGGCCCGAGCGTTTTGCCACGAGATCGACCACCTCAACGGCATCCTCTTCATCCAGCACCTCAGCATGCTCAAGCGCGACTTGATCAAGCGCAAAATCAAAAAAATGCGGAAACTAGGCGAGTGGTAGGCTGTTAGGCCGAATGAAAGTCGTATTCTGCGGCACTCCTCAGTTTGCGGTTCCCACGCTGAAGTATCTGCTCACGCAGCAGGAGTTCGAAATCGCGGCAGTAGTCACGCAGCCCGATCGGCCCAGCGGACGCGGAATGCACGTTTTGTTTTCTCCAGTGAAGGAAGCTGCGCTGGAGGCAGGCATACCGATACATCAGCCCGAGAAAATCCGATCGCCGGAATCGCAGGAATTTTTGCACCAGATCGCGCCCGACTGCATCGTGATTATTGCGTACGGCCAGATTATTCCGGCACGGCTTCTGCCGATTCCGAAACTTGGCTGGATCAATCTTCACGCGTCCCTGCTGCCGAAATATCGCGGCGCCGCCCCGATCAACTGGGCCATCGTCAACGGCGAGACGCAGACGGGTCTGACCACCATGCGAATCGATGCCGGCATGGACACCGGCGATATGCTGCTGCAAACAGAATTGGCGATCGGCCCGCGCGAGACAACGCCGGAACTCGCCGCGCGTATGGCCGGGGCCGGTGAGCCGTTGATGGTCGATACACTGCGCGGGATTGCCGGAGGAACGCTTCCGCCGCGGCCGCAAGATCACACCAAAGCGACCTATGCGCCCCTGCTCAAGAAAGAAGACGGACGGATCGACTGGACCCGCCCCGCGCAGGAAATCTACAACCGCATGCGCGGCTTCACGCCGTGGCCCGGGTCCTACACAACGTTCCGCGGGCGGATCTGCCACATTCTTGGCGAGCCGGTGTCTAACGATCTGCAGGAAGGCAGCTGGACCAGTCAGGATGGCCGGCATCAGGTGCCAGCCGCGCAAGAGGACACCAAACCAGGAACAATCCGCCTCGTCGGCCAGGAGCTCCTCGTTTCCTGCGGACGAGCAACCGGATTGCGACTCCTATCCGTCAAACAAGAGGGCGGCAAAAAGCTTGATGCGCTGAAATTTGCGTCCGGAGCACGGTTGACCGAAGGGGAACGCTTCGACGAGACGTAGTTTGCGCGCGCCAGAACGCTCAGGCATACTCGTTTTTTAGGCGTCTCAGCGCCAAAAACACAAAGAACTGCTGCGCAGGCGCCGCTTCATCCCGAGCAGGAACGAAAGACGCACATCCTGACATTTTTAAACCATGAGACTGGGAGAATGGGCTTCATGACTATCGCTGGATCGTCACGTATCCGGAGCAACCGGCGTACCCGAACCCCGGATTTCGCTCGCATAGGGGCATGCTTTGCAATGGCCGTGCAGCTCGCCATACCGTCGCTCACTTTGGGCGACAACTCCTCCGGTGCTTCAGCGGGCGCCCTCGGGAACCGGAACGTTTCCACCGCCAAGCCTGCCGGCGATCCGATCCTAAAAGTGATGCAATCCGAACTGGCGCGCGCCACGACGAACCTCGCCAAGAGTGAGCCTGCGCCCTACTACATCAGCTATACCGTCAACGATCAGGATCTCGTGGTGCTGATCGGCTCGTATGGGAGCTTGCTTACCAATGCCGGCCTGCGCCGCCGCCAAGCGGATGTCACTATGCGCGTTGGGACTCCTGCACTCGACAATACTCACGGGCAAAGCCGGTCCAGTGGCATGACTTCCGGGAGCTTGCCTCTAGGCGACGATCCGGACGCGATTGCCCGCGTTTTGTGGGATCTGACTGACCGTGAATACAAACGCGCCGCGCCTGCGTTTCTAAATGTGAAGACGAATACCGCAGTTCGCGCGGAAGAAGAGGACAAGTCGCCAGACTTTTCCAAGGAAGCACCGCAAACGCACACGGGCGAGCCGCTGACGGTTCCAGGATTCGACCGCGCTGCTTGGGAGGGCGAAATTCGCCGTCTATCCGGAGTGTTTCGCAAGTATTCGGATGTGTACTTCGGCTCGGTGACGCTGCAGGTGGCCAACTCCAATTCGCGCCTGGTCTCAAGCGAAGGCGCAACGATCGCAACACCAACGGCTTCGACGCGCATGGTGATCGAAGCGCAAACGCGGGCGTCGGACGGCATGGAACTTTTGCGTGTAGAAACATTTCAAGCCCCGTCAGCGAGTGGACTGCCCACCGAGAGTGAGCTGACCGCGAAAATCGACAAGATGGCCGCCGACCTGCACGATTTGAAAAAAGCGCCCGTGGCTGAACCTTATGATGGACCGGCACTTCTCAGTGGCCGTGCCGCGGCGGTATTTTTCCATGAAGTGCTCGGCCACCGCATGGAAGGTCACCGGCAGAAGGACGAAGACGAAGGACAGACCTTCACGAAAAAGGTGGACCAGGAAATTCTGCCGACATTTCTCAGCGTCACCGACGACCCCACCGTGAAGGAAATCGCTGGCGTCAAACTCGCGGGCTACTACGAATATGACAATGAAGGCTCGCCCGCCCAGCGTGTCGCTGTCATTCAGGACGGCATCTTGAAGAATTTTCTGATGTCTCGCATGCCGATCAAGAATTTCAGTGTTTCCAATGGCCACGGCCGCAATCAACCCGGCTTGATGCCCACCGGCCGGCAAGGAAATTTGATTGTGACTTCGACGAAGTCGGTGCCCGACGCGCAGATGCGCCAGAAATTGATCGACGAAGTCAAGAAGCAAGGCAAACCGTACGGCCTCTATTTCGATGACATCCAGGGAGGATTCACGCTGACGACGCGCTCGCTGCCCCAAGCGTTCCAGGTGCTCCCTGTGGTGGTGTATCGCGTGTATGCCGATGGCCGGCCTGACGAACTGGTTCGCGGCGTCGATATCGTCGGTACCCCGTTGGCCGCGCTGACGCGCATCGTTGCTACCGGCGACCAACAGCACGTTTTCAACGGTGTCTGTGGGGCGGAAAGCGGCAGCGTGCCGGTGTCCGCGGTCGCTCCGGCGATGCTGTTCTCCGAAATGGAAGTGCAGAAACGCGGACATTCCCACGAGCGGCCTCCGATTTTGCCTCCGCCGGGATTTGAGACGAAGACTACCCAAGTGCAGGACGCACCAACGAAACTGACGGTGCAGCCATGAACATTCTCCGCGCCGTTTGCGCAATCTCACTGGCGATTTCCGGGGCCTTTGGAATGACGGCTTCGCGTGGAGATGAGGCCCCAAAGAGCACGGACGGCGCAGCGAAAGCTGCGAACGTCGCGCCCGTCGCTCACCCCGCCGCGAGCGGTGATTTGCTGCTGGAAGCGCTCCTGACCGAACTCGACCGCTCCAAGGCGCAACTGAAGATGGATCAAGTCGAGCCTCCGTATTACATCGAATACCGCGTCAACGATGTCGACGACTACGCCGCAGAAGCCGCATTCGGGGCGCTACGCGAAAATCAGCGCGTCCGCTATCGCGTCCTTCGCGTGGTGGTTCGTATCGGCGACTACAAGCAAGACAGCTACTACGGCGTGGGCATGGGCGAAACCAACATTCTTCCGCTCGACGACGATCCTATCGCATTGCGCCATCAACTCTGGCTGGCCACCGACGACGCCTACAAAGAAGCGGTGCAAGCGCTGACGGAGAAACAAGCGGCCTTGAAACAATTCAGCGCCGAATCCAGTCCGGTGGACGATTTCGCCAAAGCTCCGGTGGTCAGCGTGCTGTCACCGACGGTAACGTTGCAGGTGGACGAATCGGCGTGGAAAAAAACAATTGAAGACGCCACCAATCTGTATCGCCAATATCCGGAAGTGCAGACCGTCACCGGGTCGTTGCGCTTCTCCGCGGTCAACGAATATCTCGTGAATTCCGAAGGTACCGTGACGCGCACCGGCAAAAAGACCTACAGCGTGCAACTCAACAGCACCGCGCAAGCCGCCGATGGCATGCGCCTGAGCCGGAATCCCTTCTGGATGGTCGCGAAAGCGGAAGAGCTCCCAACACATGACAAGTTGATGGCCGAATCTGAGAAAATGTTGGACACCGTTGTAGCGTTACGTCAGGCGCCCATCGTTGAGGAAACGTATCGCGGTCCGGTACTGTTCGCTCCGGATGCCGCCGACGATGTCGTTGCTTCGCTAGTCGGCGCGAACGTCCTCGGCCGCAAGCCGCAGCTGGGACGACCGAACCGCACTACTGGCGCCTTTGCCACCAGTTTCAAAACCCGAGTGCTTCCAAATTTCCTGACGGTAATCGACGATCCTACGCTGAAAGATTTCGAAGGCAAGAGCCTGGTGGGCAGCTACGACGTAGATGATGACGGCGTGAAAGCCCAACCCGTGACGCTGGTGAACAACGGCACCCTGGTCAACTACCTGGTGAGCCGCCAGCCGATCCGCGACTTCCCGGCTTCCAACGGCCACGGTCGCGCCGGCGCAGGCACGTTTCCGTCGCCGAATCTTGGCGTGCTGGTAGTAAAGAGTTCCGACGCGCAATCGCCTGAAGCGTTGAAGCAGCATGTCATCGACATGATCACCGAGCAAGGCAAACCCTACGGCTATCGCGTCGAGACGCTCGGTCCCGGCAATACGCCGCGTCTGCTCTATCGTATTTACCCGGACGGCCATGAAGAACTCGTTCGCGGCGCGGTCTTTAACGAACTCGACGTGCGCGCGCTGCGCAGCGACCTACTATCCGTCGGCAACGATCCGATGGTCAGCAATCGAGCCGGTGGAATCGCCACCACGATCATCAGCCCTTCGCTGCTCTTCGACGAGCTTGAGGTAAAGCGCGCCGACACCAGCAAGGACAAGCTGCCAGACTATCCGCCACCGCCGCAGAGCAAGTAACTAGGAAGACGTAACCAACGGCGTACGCGCCTGAGCTGATTTCGTGGCCCCGCGTCATAAACAATGGCATCCTAAAATCGCCCCATGACTCTCCGCGAACGCTTAGAATCGCTCGGCCAGACTGCGTTGCTCATTTTCATTCTGACTTCCGCGGCCTTCCTCAGCGCCATCACCGCGATGCGAATCGCCATTCACGGCCGCGAGACCACGATGCCCAACCTCGTAGGCAAGAATGTCAGCGAAGCCAGCGGCGTGCTGCGTTCCCGGGGCCTCGTCCTGCGCGTGGCTGACCGCGTCTACAGCGATGTGCCCATCAACGTGGTAGTGCGGCAAACGCCGACAGCCGGGCTACTCATGAAGGTGTCCCAGCAAGCGCATGTGGTCCTGAGCCTCGGCCAGCGGCAGCTCGAAATTCCACTACTCGAGGGCAATTCCCTCCGCGTTTCGCGAATCGAGTTACTGCGCGCCGGTCTGCAGGTTGGTGAGGTTTCGTCCGTCACGATGCCCGACGAACCTGTCGACACCGTGGTTCTGCAGACTCCGCGGCCCGGAGCGGGCGCCGCCACTCCGCGCGTCGACGTTCTGGTGTCGCAAGGTCCGCGCGACACCGCGTACGTGATGCCCCATCTCGTGGGGATGAGCGAAATCGACGGACAGCACCGCCTGGACGTCGCGGGTCTTCGCCGCAAAGTCAACTACGTCACTGCTCCTCAATGGCCGCACGGCTCTATCATCGATCAGTCGCCGCTGGCTGGCGCACGCGTTTCCGCTTCGGCTACTACCGAGCTAACCGTCGCAAACTAGGATCGGCCGGTCGGGATCGTGCGGTCTCCGGCAATGCCGACGACCATTTCAAGTTTTCTCATTTCGAGTTCTCTGTTTGAGAAGCGGTAGGAATACGCTTGTTGCACGGGCGAGCCGGGAGTAACCTTCGGGTCCTGCATTGCGCAGGAGGAGATATTTATGAAGCGTGTGGAATGGATTGGATTGGGTGCGGCACTGGTTTTGTTTGCGGGGGCCGTTAGCGGACAGCAGAGTTCGGCACCAGTCCCGAACCCGGTGGCCTCGACAGTGAAGTCGCAATTGCCGAGGTTCGCCAAGAACATGGTCGCGGCGGCCGAGGCCATGCCCGCGGAGAAGTATTCGTTCAAGCCCATGCCGGAGATGAATACCTACGGCCACTTGGTGCTGCACAGCCTGCAGGCCAACAACAATCTGTGCTCCAAAATTTCCGGAGCGACCGCTCCAGAGGTGACGCTCGCGGACACCGATCCAAAAGACAAACTGGTCGCCGCGCTGAAAGCGTCGTTCGATTTCTGCACCACGGCGCTGGCGAACGCCGATGACTCCAAGCTCGGCGATCCCATGACGCTGGGACCAAATCGCCAATCCACCCGCGCCGGTGTGATGATCCTGCTAAGCGATGAGTGGTTCGATCACTACGGCACGCAAGCCGTATACCTGCGCCTTAACGGCATCCTACCGCCATCGGCGCAACCCGCGAAGCCGTAGCCCGCCAGCATTGGCTGAATCTGGATTCGCGTGCTTCAGCGGACTGCGGAACGACCTCAGAACTCGGTGGGGAAAAACGTCTGGCTCTGCATCACCGCAATGACCGCAGAGCCCAGGCTCTGTCCAGCTTCCGCCTTTACCACGTACCCGCGCACCCCGATTTTCCGAGCCTCTTCCATCAACTGACGGCTCTTATGCATTGTCAGGATTAAGATCGGCGTCTGCGGAGAAAAAACCAGAATCTTGCGGGCAGCGTCCAGGCCATTCATGACCGGCATGGTGACGTCGAGAATAATCAGGTCGGGACGGAATTCCTGTGCACGCTCGACGGCCTCCTGCCCGTTCGCAGCTTCATCGCATACTTCGAGGGTAAGGATCGAGGCAAGCGTAAGGCATACCCTCTTGCGGATACCGGGCTGATCGTCGGCGACTAAGACTCGCAAGTTGCTCCTGAAAAAAACTACGAGGAGCCGCGACGCTGCCCCGCCGGAGGCGGGAGTCGCCAAGCTCAACATCGCACAATATACATAAAAATGGTGCTGTTAACTCACGCCGTCGGCGTGAAGTCCGAAGCTGGAACGGCGATGCGGATACAAGTTCCTTTTTCATCCGAGCTGATTTCAAACTCGCCTTTAAAATTCTCAACGCGCTCGCGCATGCCGCGCAGGCCCACGCCTGCCAGCCCCGCGCAAGCGATCTCCGATAGCTTCTCGGGAGGGATGCCCCGTCCTTGATCTTCAATTTGCAGGGTGACGCGGCCTGCGGATTGGTACAGCCGAATCGTAGCGGTCGTGCTCTCTGCGTGACGATGGATATTCGTAAGCGATTCCTGGACCAGGCGGAATATGGCCGTTTCTAGGTCGCGAGACACTCTTCCAAAATCGTGATCCAACTCCAGACTCACCTTGATCCCGCTGCGCTGCTCGAACCCTTCCGCGAACCAACGAAGCGCCGACAACAAGCCCATCTCATCGAGGAGCGGCGGATGCAGCAGATACGAGATGGTCCGGAGTTCACCCGACACCTGGTTCACAATCTCGGCATTCTCGCCAATGGCCCTGCAAATCTCCGGGTTGCCCTCTTTGGTTTCGGCCTCTAGCGCGCTGAGGTTCATACTCAACAATGCGAGAACCTGCCCGGTGCTGTCGTGCAGGTCGCGTGCAATCCGCCTGCGTTCTTCATCCTGCACTCGCAGCAAGCGCGCCGACAGCTCGCGCAAGCCACGGTTGGCCGCCTCCAGGGTCTCCGACTGTTTTTGTATTTGAACGTTTTTCTGCTGGAGTTCGACGGTGCGTTCAATGACGCGCCTTTCAAGGCTGTCGTGAGCCACGCGCAATTCATGCTCCACGCGCCTGCGCTCCACGATTTCATTCTCCAGCGCCTGCGCACGTTGCTGCAAATGGGTGATATTGCGCAGCCGCTCTTCTTCGCCGGGCAACTCGGTGTAGCTCTCGTTGGGAATTACGCTGGTGTGCTCCGCGCAAATTCTAGCGAACAGGTCGCCGTGCTCGTGGCGATCGAAACCCTGGATCGGATATCCGCAGCGCAAAGAAAAAACATGCGTCCGAGATAGATTGGTCCACAACTGTTCCAGACGCAAGGCAGCGTCGAGCTTCCCCTCGGACCACAGCAGCGAAACCATTTCGCCGAACACCGCGATTCGCCGGTCGTCCCCGCCAGATTTCGACCTCGTGCGAGTAAGCAATCCCCCGATCGTCTCAAGGAAAAGCGCCTCATTAGGCCACCCATCCACTAGAAACTTGGCCAGCGTCTCGGCAGCATCTAACGCGACATATCGGCCGGCCCGGGCGGCGCTCGCGATGTCCAATCCGCGCGACTTCAGGATGCGTGCAAGCCCTTCTAGATGACCAGATGTCGCGACGACAATTGCGGAATCACCCCCGCCCAGCGCGGTACCAATGAAACGGCTCAGCGTCTCGAGGAAAAAGGCATCGTCAGCGTAAAACTGTACCGCGTGGCCGTGCTTGTCAAAGTCACCCCAACTGGGCGGAGGGGCTTGGGAGATACCGATGGAACCAGGTGCCTTGGTCGTGCTCATCGCGATCTCCTCGGAAAGCAACAAATTATCGTGCCTGCTGGCTGTTGGGGCATCAATACGGGAAAGACTGTACGACGCCTCAAATGGGCGACGAATCGCCCATCGAACCAGCAAACCCGCGCTCGCGATCGCTGTTCCTTGAACCTCTTTCCGCAAAGGAAACGCCCGGCCGCGGCACAACCTTTGCACCGGGCGCCTCAACCTCTACTTCGCAGCCTGCTTCTTGTGCAAATCGGTGCAGACCGACATCGCGGTATTCGGATCGACCGCGCTGTCGCCCTCCTCGATATGCTGGATGATTCCGTTCTTGTCGATGACGATATTCGCCCGTTGCGCCCACTGATACGTCTCGTTCTGGACGTCGTAGCCCTTGAGGATGCCGTATTCCTTCAGCATCTTCTTGTTCATATCGCTGAGTAAGGGGAATTTGATGCTGATCTGCTTGGCAAACGCGGCGTTCGCTGCGGGACTATCCATGCTCACGCCGAAAACTTCCGTATCCGAAGGATCGATCTTTCCTGCCGTTATTCCAGACTGGACCGCCTGGAGTTGCTTCGTTCAACCACCGGTGAAAGCGAGCACGTAAATCGCCAGGAAAACATTCTTCTTCCCGCGATAGTCACTAAGCTTCACGTTTTTCCACTGATCGCTGAGCAAAGTGAAATCCGGAGCTGTGTCCCCGACCTTCAGCGTCAGCTTGGACACCTCCGGTTTCTGCGTCTGCGCTGGAGTCACCAGCAACGCCGGTGTCAGGCTCAGCAACAAACAAGCTGCGAACAAATGTTTCATCCTTCGATCTCCCAGGGGAATTCCCTCTCTTTCGGGGTAAGTGTTGGAGAAGGTTCCGCGCCGCGATCATATGCGAACCATCGCGAGAACCACAGAAGAAAGTTGTCATGTTTCTGTCAACCTGGCGAGTCACGCGAAAACTCTGCGGTCACGATAGACTTTCTTTGCGACCAGCATCAAGTTCATAACATCACAAGTGCGCTGCGGTTTGGCTCGCTGGCGATGTATCAGCTCGATTCGTTTGCAGGTAAGCTTTCGCGCAGCTCGGCGTTCCTTACTTCGAGAGGTCGATGAGTTCCAACCCAAGCGTGGCATCGCCGCCCGGTACGCCACCGAAATTAACCGTCAACCCTTGGTTGATCGCCGTCGTGGTGTCGCTCGCAGCCTTCATGGAAGTCCTCGACACCAGCATCGCCAACGTCGCGCTTCCCCACATTGCCGGCGACTTAGGCGCCAGCAACGACGAAAGCACCTGGGTCCTCACCTCCTATCTGGTCTCCAACGCCATCGTGCTCCCGATCAGCGGCTGGTTCGTCAGCATGCTCGGCCGCAAGCGTTTCTTCATGATCTGCATTCTGCTCTTCACGCTGAGTTCCCTGCTCTGCGGCGTAGCCTGGAGCCTCGGCTTTCTGCTGGTCGCCAGAATCATTCAAGGCGCCGGCGGAGGCGGCTTGCAACCGATGGCCCAGGCGATCCTCGCCGACAGCTTCCCTCCAGAAAAACGCGGCCTCGCCTTCTCCGTCTACGGTTTCACCGCCATCGTCGCTCCCTCCATCGGGCCCACGCTGGGCGGCTGGATCACCGACAATTACTCCTGGCGCTGGATTTTCTATATCAACTTACCGGTCGGCTTGATCGCTTTGTATCTCGTCTACAAACTGATCGAAGATCCCGCCTACATTTCGCGCAACATCGGAAAATCCCTCCGCGTGGACTACATCGGCTTCGGCTTGCTTGCGGTTGGCGTCGGCGCGCTGCAAATCCTGCTGGACAAGGGGCAAGAAGACGACTGGTTCGGCTCACGCTTCATCACGTCGCTGGCCATCACCGCGATTGTCTGCCTCGTAACGCTGGTCATCTACGAATGGTTCCAGAAAGACCCCATCGTCGACGTCCGTTTGTTCAAGCACGCCAATTTCTCCGTCGCGAGCATGGTGATGTTCATGGTGGGCGCCATCTCCTTCGCCTCCACAGTCCTCATGCCGCAATATCTGCAAACACTGATGGGCTACACCGCGGAGACTGCTGGCCTCGTGATGTCCGCAGCAGCAGTAGTCTTGCTGTTCGAGCTACCCATCGTCGGTCAGTTGACCACCCGCATCCAGGGCCGCTATCTAATCGCCTTCGGTTGGCTGGCACTTTGTGCGGGGATGTATTACTCCACCAAGCGCATCGATCTTCTGATCAGCATGGGCTCCGCGACGCGTCTGCGCATCTTCCAGTACGTTCCGCTGGGGTTTATCTTCATCCCAGCGACCACGGTGGCGTACCTCGGGGTCGCCGCCGAAAAAAACAACGCGGTAGCCGGCCTGATCAACTTCGTGCGCAACATCGGTAGCAGCGTCGGCACCTCGCTGGTCACGACCATCATCGCCCGTCGTTCCCAATACCACCAGGACGTCTTGGCGCAGCACACTTCCGTCGTCAATCAGAATTTCCAGAGCGCCATTCGCGGCACAGCACAAGAACTCGCTCGTGGCGGACTCAGCACCTTCGACGCGCAACAGCAAGCGACAGCCCGCCTGTATGCCGAACTGAAGGTCCAAGCCGCCACGCTGGCCTATATCGACACCTATTGGGTGCTAGCCGTAGCCGCCATAATCATGTTCGCCCTGTCCTTCCTGCTCCAGAAAAATCGCCTAGGCGGCAAACCCGCCGTTCCCTTGCATTGACGACCGCCGCCAAAGCACAAATCACGATAACTCGTCCCCCTTGTCGGGCGGCTTATCTTTCCCTGCCCTGCTCAGGATCTTCAGTGCCTTGGCAACGTTCGCGCGACCTGAACGCTCGCCGAAGTAACTGGCGGTCCGCAAAAAAGCCAGCTTTTCCGCCAGGGCCACGTTAATGAACTGATTCAGCGCCACACCTTCGGACTCGGCCACCTTTCGCGCCTCCTCCAAGAGTGATTTCTGCAATCGAAGAGCGAAATTACTCCTTCTCATGAGCACTCCTGATCTGAGCCAGCGCCTCTCGCGGAGATGCCAGCACCACGTCAAATTGCGAAACAAACGGCAAAAAATCGGCCTGATTAAAAGTCACCAGCATATCGGCATTGCCGTTCACCGCCACTTCAAAAACCATGTCGTCGTCGGCGTCGCGCAGCATCGGTCTCCACGAGAATCTCGGGTAAACGGGCACGGAAACCGATACCAGCGCATCCAACAGTGCCGTCACGTCCCTCGCGGTTAGTTTCGAACAAGCCAGATGTTCTTTCCGCGTCATCACGGCCTCATATTCGATGACCAGGGGCACCGACAAAAGCAACGTGTAGCAATTCTCAAACGCAGCAATCAGCAACTGCCGCGAAGCTCCCAGTGGACTCCGAATGGCCGCCACCAATACGCTGGAATCGAGAACCACC
>Ga0137403_10002473_pt1 | contig 22588 bp, 21 predicted proteins | sample CZOMad2_1_16fung_FD_122057 | JGI IMG/M metagenome (GOLD analysis project Ga0137403, IMG submission 122057) | Vadose zone soil fungal communities from Angelo Coast Range Reserve, California, USA - CZOMad2_1_16fungal (Hybrid Assembly) | ecosystem: Environmental > Terrestrial > Soil > Vadose zone...
CGGGCTTGGCCAGTTGTTCGCGGCGGGCGGCGATCTGCCAGGTACGGCCAAAGATGCTTTCTGATTCTTTGTCCGCAATCGCACGATCGATGTAATAGCCGGAGGGGAGGGTGGAGGCGACGGACAGGTCGCTATGAATCAACTCTTCAGCGACCGCTTTGCTTGGATTTCGCACTAAGCAACACCTAGAAACTTCTTTGCCAGCCGTCCGGTGATCGGATATGGCCACCAGATGCCTTCATTAGCTTTAACAGCGCTAAGAATGCCGAGCACGAGATTCACTACCCATCCCGCCATGAAAAAGAACCAGATAAATGGAAAGAAAAAGAAAAACGGAGGCGGTGGCCCGCCTTTTTGCGGGGCGGTGGTCGCAATGGAGGTCACGATGCCGACGAAGAACACCATCATGAGGACCATGCTCACGGCCATGTACAGCAGGTGCCAAAGCAGCGCTTGCAAAGCGTAGAGCTTCACAAACAAGGAATCCTTCCGCACTATAAGTATGATCAGAGGACCTAAAAACCCTGTGAAGGCGGAAAGCAGACCGCAGATCAAGCCCATGGTGCGTTCGTCCTGGGTGGGGTGGAATTGCAGGAAAGGCGCCGGGGTATCACTCATAACGCAACGCCTCAGTGGGTTGTAATCTGGCCGCCTTGTTCGCCGGCAAGTATCCGAAAAACACTCCCGTGAGGCATGAAACGGTGAATGCGATGATGACCGAGATCCACGAGATGGGAATGTACATCCCTTCGGGCAAAAGCGGCTTTACAAGGATCGGGAGCGCGACTGCGATCAAAATCCCGATGCCGGCGCCGATGCCGCTTATGAGAAACGCCTCAATGAGGAACTGATAGAGGATCTCCTGGCGCTTGGCTCCGATGGCTTTGCGCACGCCGATTTCGCGGGTGCGCTCGGTCACTGTGACCAGCATGATGTTCATGATCCCCACGCCGCTGATGGTGAGCGCGATGCCGGCGACAAATAAAAGCGTGATCGTCAACGCATTCGATATGCGCTGCGTGGCTTCAAGCAGCGAACGCAGGTCCTGGACCTCGTAGACCGCCTCTGGGCGATGGCGGCTGCGCAATACCGCACCCATCGAGCTGGTTACGGTTGCGACGTCTTCAGGATGCCCCGCCTGTGCATATAGCACCTTCGCATACTCATTGCCGGTGAAGTACTGCATCACCTGATAAGGCACGATGGCGGTGTATTTCTGGATCTCGGAGGCGCCGAAGGTGGAGACGCGCTCGCGGAATGTTCCAATCACGGTGAAGTTCAGCTCGTTGAGCTTGACTTGTTGGCCGAGCGGGTCCTGCTTGGGAAACAGCGCGTCGGCCAAGTCCTGGGTCAAGAGAGCGACTTTGTTTCGCGAGCTCATATCCTCGGGATCGAAGAAGCGTCCTCTTAGAATCTCCAGGTTACGGATCTTCTGAAAGCCCTCGGTCACACCGACCATGCTGATGGGTCGCTCGTGTCCTTCGACCACAACGGTCATCGGAAGGTCGCGTGTGCCCGCGACTTCTACGACTTCGGGAAGTTGCTCGTGGACTGCCTTGATGTCGGCAAGGGTGATCTCGTCAGCGAGCGAGGTAGTCTTTCCCGAGCGGGTGAGCTGGGCATAGGCGATGTTGGAGCCCACGCCCTCGATCTGCGAGATGATGTAGCGCTTCCCGGTCAGCGCGACCGTAACCACGAGCACAATGCAGGCGCTGCCGATGATGACGCCAAGCATGGTCAGCATGGCCTTCACCTTGTCGGCACGGAGGGCCTGCACCGCTACCTGAAATGTCTCGCCCCAAACCATAGTCAGATTTCAGTTTATCGCAGAGGTCGCGGCGACGTTCACAATCGGGTATTCTCAACAGTCCGCTTCTACCTGCGATGCGAAACCTGGGGCTCGTCCTCTACATCCTGGCCGCTTTCGGAACGATCAGCAGCACCGCTTTCCTGGGGCTGGTGTTCGTCGCGGTCTCGCGCTTCCGCCGTGAGCTACCTCGGAAAGTGCGAGCTGTTGCTGGGGTTCCGGATTCTGCTTTGCCATTCGTGTCGGTGATGAAGCCAGTGCACGGTCTTGAGCCGCGACTCAAGGAAACGTTGCGAACCTTCTTTCAGCAGGGATACCCGGAGTACGAGATCGTCTTCGGCGCGCGCAGCAGCGACGACCCGGCAATGGCGGTCGTGGCTGAACTGCGGCAAGAGTTCCCTAACATCCCTGTGACCATCATCCACTCCGGCCCGCCGCAATGGCCGAATGCGAAGGTGTTTTCACTGGACAAAATGCTTGCTGCCGCAAAGTCGGAGTACGTGATCATCTCGGACAGCGACGTTTTTGTTCATCCCGATTACCTGCGCAATGTGACCGTGCCGCTACTCGATCCCAAGACTGGATTGGTGACATGCGTGTACCGCGGTGTACCGGTGGGAGGCTCTTGGGCGGTGCTAGAAGGGCTGGGCATGTCGGTGGACCTGACCTCGGGCGTTCTGTTGGTCGACATGCTGGAAGGAATGAAGTTCGCTCTTGGGCCGACCATGGCCACGCGCAAAGATGTATTGGCAAACATCGGCGGGATAGGCGCGACCGCAGATTTCTATTCGGACGATTTTGAACTTGGCCGCATGGTCGCGGAGGCTGGCTATCACGTTGAGCTGTCACACCACGTCATCGAGCACATGGTTATAGATACCAACTTCGGCCCTTCCCTGGATCATCAACTGCGATGGATGAAGAGCACGCGCTTCTCGCGTCCGCTGGGGCACATTGGATCGGGGCTAACGTTTGCTGTACCGTTCGGGATACTGGGACTGATCGGCGGCGTTCTGATGGGGGCTCCGGAAGCCGGGTTGCTCTTGTTTGGCTGGTCATTGTTGAACCGAGTTCTGCAATGCGTGACGGTTGGATGGTCGGTGGTGCGTGACCGCCGAGCGATCAGACTTTGCTGGCTGTATCCTGCGCGCGACCTGTTTGGATTTCTGCTGTGGGTCTTAAGCTTTACCGGCGGGCACTTCGATTGGCGGGGTGAAAAGTATCAGTTCCAAAAGGGCGGGCGCATCGTCAGTTACCGATAGGCTGATTGGTGAACAGGTAATTCCCACCGCTCTCTTTCACCAGCACAAGCGCATCTGCTCCAACGACCTTCTGGACGCTGGGAACGCTCGATCCGTAGATGACCAGGTAATAGCGACCGCTTCCCTGCCACAACGTCTTGAACTTGGCGTCGTCGATGAAGACCTGCGGCGCACCCGGAGCGTAAGAACCATATTGCAGATTGTTGATGCGTCCGTTCAGGAGCAGTACGTCGCGCTTGGCGTAATAGACGACGGACGAGAAGGCATAGTAGGCGTCGGCGGCGATGAGCTGGCCGGGCGGCGACTGCACCAAGGCATCAGCCAGGGGCTTGGATCCAAGGTAAGGGTCGAACGCTACCAACGCAATCCGTGCGGCATGGAAGAAGATGGCCATCATCAACGCGGTCGCCAGCGCAGCCTTGCGCGCCGAGTTTCTCCATATCCACGTCCCAACAGCACCGACCACAGCCGCAACTCCCGCAATGATGAGAGGCAAGCGCAAATACGCAAAGGAGGAAAGCGTCAGATCGTCTATGTGACCCATGGAGAGCGTGTACAGCTCGGGATGCTGCACCAGGGCATTCGAGATGTCGCCCGGTGCGGGTACATTCCACACTTTTGCTAAGACCACGGAGATGACGATTGCCGCAGCCACCGCGATCGCGGTGATGATCTTGTTGCCAATTCGGATCCAGTCGTTCTCTCGCGCCATGGCAGCACCAATCAACAACGCAAGCGCCGGGTAGATAGGCACGGAGTAATACTCCTGCGTGGTAGAGAACGTGAAGAAGAGCATCACGAAGCCGATCCAGCAAAGCGCGAGCAGATTCGCCCTGCCGGCGCGGTCCACCGGCTTGTAGTTCAGCTTAAAGATCGCGGGAAGATAAACGCTCCATGGGAACAACCACACTAAATGCAGCGCCCAAAACAGAACGCGAGGCACGGTGTTGTAGTCGTGCGGATAGCGAAGGCCGAGGAACCGCAGCACGTGCTCGTTCATGAAGTAGTACCAAAAGAATCCGTGGTACTCGCCGGGAATGCTGTGAAGGGTGAACGAGAAGTAGGGCGGATTGTGCAGAGTGGCGAGGATGTGCCAGGGAGCAGCGACGGCAAGAAAGATCAGCGCTCCTGAAAATGGATGAAGTCGTTTCCAGGTGGATCGCGAAAAAAATTGTCGTGTGACCAGTAGGTACACGACCCCGATGCCGACAGGAAAGACGACACCGATCAGCCCCTTCAGCAGGACTGCCAATGCCATGCTCACGGCCGTCAGAGCTGCCCAGCGGCGCGGGTGAGCTTCCTCCGGATCCAAAGCGCGCAGCATCGCCCAAAGCGCCACCGTGATCCCCAGCGTGAGCATCGCTTCCACAATCAAAATGCGAGTGAACAGGAACAGACCGACACAGGTTGCGAGGACCAGGCCGGCGTCGAATCCTTCTTTACGGCCGTAGGCCCAAGCGCCGAAACGCATCGTCACCCAGCAGAGCGCAATCACAGAAAACATGAGCGGCAAGCGCGCGGCCCAGTCATGCTGCCCGAAAACCAAGTACGAGATCGCGATGGCCCAATACTTGAGCGGAGGTTTTTCAAGGTAAGGAACGCCATCGAGATGCGGGGTGACCCAGTCGCCACTGGCTATCATGTTGCGGGCGATGGTTGCTTGGACCGCGTCGACGTCGTCTTGCAAATGGGGCGGGCTGAAAAAGCAGCCCAGAAAGATGACGGCTGCGAAGGCGAGCACGACCGCCTGCTCGCGCTTGCGGGAGCGTTCGGCGGCAGTCGCTGGCTGCGGCAATGGTTCGCTGGTGATGACCGGCATCTTCAAGAAATGGTGGCCAGGGACGGAATTGAACCGCCGACACGCGGATTTTCAGTCCGCTGCTCTACCAACTGAGCTACCTGGCCGGGAAGGATGGGCAAGTATCGAGTGCGTAAGACTCAGCAATTATAACAACCTTCATTTTCAGCCGCCAAACCAGCTTCCCGTGACGACGGGAGGCCATGAAAACCGTGCTAAACTTTGGGTTCAACTCTGGAGAAGAATGCAGTTTTTCCGCAAATCCTGGCGAATCGGAAGTTGTGTGCTCGCAGTTTGCATAGCGCAGAGCTTCGCGCAGACGCCAACCGCACCGGCAACAACTGATCAACCCGCGACAAGTTCCGGGAAATCGGCAAGTCAGGCATCCACGGCCGCCGCTTCGACCACCACTGAGAATAAGACCACTGCGCCGATCATTCCGGGACTAACGAATCTTCCCACGAGCCAGGCCGGACCGCCTTCGACGCCCGACAATCAGCACGCGTCCCCTCCCGCTGGACTGCAGATCAGCAGCGGCGACCTCATAGACATTAATGTTTACGGCGCGCCTGACCTCACGCAAAAGATCCGTGTGAGCAATTCCGGCGACGCCTACTTCCCCTTATTGGGCAGCGTGCACGTCGACGGATTGACCGTCGAAGATGCGCAGTCTGCGATCGAGAAGAAGTTGGTGGACGGCGGGATCATGAAGAATCCGCATGTCACGATCTTTGTGTCGGAATATTCCTCCGGAGTTTCGATGCTGGGCTTGATTCAGAGACCGGGAATCTATCCGCTGCTAGGAACACGCCGTCTGTACGACATGATCTCGGCTGCGGGTGGGCTTTCGCCCGGTGCGGGACAGCTGGTCACGATCACTCATCGCAGCGATCCAATGAATCCGACCCTGATCACGCTTACCAGCGATCCCAAACTTTCTGCCCAGAACAACATCGAGATCAAGCAGGGCGACACCGTGGAAGTGTCGAAGGCCGGCGTGGTGTACGTGGTGGGCGAGGTGGCGCGTGCCAGCGGGCTAGTTATGGACAATGGTCAAAACCTTTCCGTGATGAAGGCGGTCGCTCTTTCGGGAGGGACTACGCGCTTGGCTGCGCTCGATAGCGCCAAGATCATACGTAAAGACGAAAAGGGAAATCCGACAGAAGTTCCGATACAACTCAAACAGATGTTTCAGGGAAAGGCTGCGGACGTGCAACTGGTAGCCGAGGACATTCTCTTCATACCCACCAGCGCCGGTAAGAATGCCGCCCTTCGCGGCATGGAGACGGCGTTGCAGTTGGCCACGGGCGTGGCCCTCCGTCGCTTCTAGCCCTGCACCTGTCTAGCTGCTTTCTTCCTCTCTCTTTCTTTCTTGTGCGCTTCGCGGCGATGCCCCGCATCTTCGTATCGTCTCTTCTCTTCAGGAGTCTCAGGAACAACGGGCGGCACAGGCACATGGATGCCGTGGCGATCAACGGCAACGAACGTCAGGTAAGCCGAGCTAACGTGGCGCTTGGTCCCGGCAATATAATTTTCCACCCACACCTTCACGCCGACCTCCATCGAGGTGTGGAAGGCGCGATTCACCGACGATCGAAGCACGAGCAGGTCGCCGACGTGCACGGGCGCAAGAAAATCAAGATGATCGGTGGAAGCGGTGACGACGAAGCTACGCGCATGGCGATGGCAGGCGAGAGCTCCGGCGACATCGATCAAATGCATGAGCCGTCCGCCGAGCAGATTGCCCAGCGGATTGGCGTCGTTCGGGAGAACAACTTCCACCATCTCCGACTGCGATTCGCGCACCGGGCGCGGCAAAAGAGCGTGTTCAGAATTTGTCATAGAGTGCGAAACAACTCTCGATTGTAAACGATGGCCGTGTGCTAGATTCGATACATGGGCCGACTGGAAATGCTGAAGGAACATTTGGCGGAGTATCCCAACGACGCCTTTGGCCGCTATGGTTTGGCGATGGAATATGCTAATTCCGGGGACCAAGAAGCCGCATTGGCCGAGTTTGCGACTTTGTTGAAAAACAATCCTGACTACACGGCCGGGTATTTCATGGCGGCGCAGACGTTGGCCAAGATCGGAAAGGTTGCCGAGGCGCGTGCGATGTTGACCAGTGGAATCGCTTCGGCGGAGCGCACCAACAACGCGCACGCCAAATCGGAGATGGAAGGAATGTTGGTCGAGCTTGGCTAGCGCTTTGGGGCGGCGTTGGCTTCGGCAATCACCTTATCTGCAGGCGCCAGCATGCGGGCCATGGCGTAGTCGACCACGCTGGGAAGATTTTCGTACAGCTTGATCACGATGTGATCGCGCCACGGCACCGACACCTCCCGCTTCCCGCGAAGGTATCCCCTGACAACCGCACGAGCAACGCGATCCGCAGTGATTCGCCGTTTGACGGCAGCGCCCAAGCGTAGCTGCACCTTCCCTTTCACTGCGTTGACGGAAAAGTCAGTGCTGATGTATCCGGGGCAAACGGTGAGAACATTCACGCCGGTGCCACGCAATTCCACTCGCGCGGCGTTGCCGATGGCTCGCATCGCGTGCTTGGTCGCGCAATAGGCTGCCATGAATGGAACCGCGATGTGTCCGGCGGTACTGGCAATGTTAATGATGGTTCCGGAGCTTTGTTTCTTCATCACCGGAATCACGAGCTGCATCGCGTCAATGGTGCCAAAGAGATTGGTGTCGAACATTCTCCGGCACTCGCGCATGTTCATGGACTCGACCGAGTCCATGAGTCCGTAGCCGGCATTGTTGACCCAAACATCCACGCGTTGAAATCGCGACAGTGCTTGCGCCAAGAGGTTTGCGATATCGGCCCGCTTGGTGACGTCGCACGCAATCGCAATGGAACGCTCGAGCCCACCCACGCGCTGGCGAGCGGCTTCGGTGCGTTGGAGATCGCGGGAAGAGAAGACGACATTCGCTCCACGATCGATGAATTCCTTCGCTATGGCTTCCCCAATGCCCATGGAAGCGCCGGTGATCACAACAACCTTGCCCGTAAGATCCATGGCACGCTTTTTTAGTTCTTGCCGGAATGGAAGTCAAGCGTGCGAACCGGGCTTCGGCGCGAATGTTCGCGCACAGGTATAATCGCAAACATACGGGAGGTTTTTTCTTCCAATGTCCTCTTCCCCTTCTTCTCGTGCCCTTCCCACAACCCTAGGCGAGCTGCGGAAAAGCGAATTCTCGGAATCGCGCTTGCGCGATCGTCGCGTGAAAGATGAGTTACGCGATAACCTTATGCGGCGGTTGCGCGACGGCCAAAGCATCTTCCCTGGCGTGATCGGATTCGACGACACGGTGGTGCCGCAGATCGTGAACGCAGTCCTTTCCAGGCACAATTTCATCCTGTTGGGACTGCGCGGTCAGGCCAAGAGCCGTATCCTCCGCGCGCTCACTACATTGCTGGACACCCACACCCCGTACGTTCGAGGGTGCGAGATCCACGACAATCCATATGCGCCGCTTTGCCGCCGCTGCCGCGACTTGATCGCGCAGCAAGGCGACGCGACTGCGATCGATTATCTTGCGGCGGATGATAGGTACGTGGAAAAGCTGGCCACGCCCGACGTAACCATTGCCGACCTGATCGGTGATATCGATCCGATCAAAGCCGCCCGCGGCGGACATGATCTCGGAAGCGAATTCACCGTGCATTATGGCCTGCTGCCACGTGCCAATCGCGGCATCTTTGCCATCAACGAGCTGCCGGACCTTGCGGGAAAGATCCAGGTCGGGTTGTTCAACATCATGCAAGAGGGCGACGTGCAGATCAAAGGCTATCCAGTGCGCCTGCCGCTCGACGTGGCGCTGGTGTTCAGTGCGAATCCGGAAGACTACACCGCCCGCGGCAAGATCATTACTCCGCTCAAGGACCGCATCGGATCGGAGATCCGAACTCACTATCCTGGAACGCTGGAAGAGGGAATCGCGATCACCACGCAAGAAGCGTGGCAACAGCGTAAGTCCGACAAAGTCGTGATACCGCGATTCGTGCGCGAGATCATCGAGCGCATCGCGTTCGTAGCACGAGAAGACAAGAAGATCGATAAGCGTTCGGGGGTGAGCCAACGGCTTCCCATCAGCTGTATGGAAAATGTCCTTTCCAACGCGGAAAGGCGCGCGCTGGTCAATCGAGAGTCCGTGGTCGTTCCGCGGGTGAGCGACATCTATGCTGCGATGCCGGCGATCACAGGAAAACTCGAACTGGAGTACGAAGGCGAAATGAAGGGCGGCGATGTCGTCGCGCGCGAGCTGATCCGCGCTGCCATCGCAAAGACGTTCGATGTTTATTTTGCCGACGCCGACCTGGCGCAGATAGTGCAATGGTTCGACCTTGGAGGCGAGATCAAGCTTACGGATACGGCCTCGGCGAGTGATGCGATCGCGGGGCTAAAGAAGATCCAAGGATTGGTGGAGCGGCTTACGCCGCTGGGACTCGGCGCGAAGGAGCCGGTGGAGCTGCAAGTTTCGTCGGCGGAGTTCGTCCTGGAAGGTCTGCACGCCCACAAGCGGATCGGCCGGAGCGAGGAGCGTGTCTTCTCAGCAGAAAAGCAGCCGCGCCGCGAACCTGTCGTAGAACGCGACCGTGAGCGCGGCGGAGATGAACCGCCGTTCCGTCCGCGAAATCGCAGGAGCTTCAACTAGCGAGCCGCCATGAAGTTCATCAAGTACAGCAAGTACGTTCCCGACCCGGCGGGCGAGATGAGCATGGAAGACTTGCTCAGTGCCCTCTCCGACTACCTGCTGCAAAGCGGCTTCGAAAACCAATACGACTTCTATCAGCTGCCCGATCAGGAGCAGACGATGGAAGCGCTCCGTCAGGCGATCGAACAAGCACTGGAGAACGGCGACTTCCTCGACGAGGAGATGCGCGAGCAGATCGAGCAACTGCGCATGGAAGGCAAGCTTGGCGAGATGATCGATGAGCTGATGGAGCGCATGCAGCAGGAAGGCTTTATCTCTGTTGATCAACCCTTCCAGAGCGATCCCTCCCGCCCATCATCGGTTGGAGGACAGGCGGGCGAATCGCAGGCGCAGACCCGCTTCGAAGTCACCGACAAGAGCCTGGATTTTCTTGGATACAAGACGCTGCGAGACCTGCTGGCCTCATTTGGACGATCGAGCTTTGGACGTCACGACACGCGAGATATGTCGACCGGTATCGAGGCAAGCGGCTCCTCCAAGCCGTATGAATTCGGAGATACGCTGAACCTGGACATCACAGCCACGCTGGCGAATGCGATCCAACGTGACGGGCTGACGTTGCCGCTGAATATCGAGTATTCCGACCTGCGGGTGCATCAGTGCGAGTATCAGTCGTCGTGCGCGACTGTGGTCATGCTGGACTGCTCCCACTCGATGATTCTCTACGGCGAAGATCGCTTCACGCCGGCGAAGAAAGTCGCCATGGCGCTTTCGCATCTGATCCGCACGCAGTATCCCGGCGACACTTTATCGCTGGTGTTGTTCCATGATTCCGCTGAGGAGCTGCCTCTCTCGCAGTTGGCGCGGGTGAAGGTTGGTCCGTACTACACCAACACGCGCGAAGGATTGCGGCTGGCGCAACGCATCCTTGCGCGCCAGCGCAAAGACATGAAGCAGATCGTGATGATCACCGACGGGAAACCATCAGCGCTGACGCTCGAAGATGGACGCATTTACAAAAATGCTTTCGGACTCGACCCGTTGGTTGTGAGTGAGACACTGCACGAAGTCGCAAAGTGTAAGCGCTCAGGCATTCTGATCAATACCTTTATGCTCGCATCTGATCTTGGGCTGGTGCAGTTTGTGCAAAAGGTGACGGAGATGTGCCGAGGCAAGGCGTACTTCACGACTCCCTACACACTCGGCCAATATCTATTAATGGACTACGTCTCCAACAAAACCAAGACCATCCACTGACAGCTACATCTTGATCTGCCCGGGATTGGGCGTGCCGCCCTCCGCCTGCTTCACGGCCGCTTCGGCAGCCTGGAAACCCAGCTTGGAGTGCGTTCCATCACAGAACGGCTTGTTCACCGATCCGCCGCAACGGCAGAGCGAGATGCCAGGTTTGCCCGTGAGGTCATACCTGTTGCCGTCGGCATCAACCAATTCCAGTTGGCTCAGGTCGCCCTCGACACGGTAAGGGCCATTCTTCTTGCATGTGATCTTGATCGCCATGTTCTCTCCTCACGTTTCATTACTAATCTATAGGTGCGCCGCTGAAATGCATAGGGCTCACTTCTTAAAGGCGACGTTGACCAACAGTTTTTCGCCTTCGAGGTCCACGACATTGCAGAAGGTGCGATCGCCGCGCCGGGTAAAGTCGAGGCCGACTCTGGACTTGCCCACCCGCATGTTGCGAATGTTGAGATACTCGAGCCAGGGCGGGAGCACAGGATTGACGATGTTCAATTCCCTTCGCGGAGCACTGGGACGGATGCCGAGTACCGAGGTCAACATCAGGAACATGGCGCCGGAGGCCCATGCCTGCGGCGAGCAGGAAACCGGATAGTGGACCGGCTCGTCATATTCGCGGCGTTGCACGCCACAAAAGAGTTCGGGTAAGCGATAGTCGCGGAAATTCAGCGAGGCCTGGTAGAGCGACGTGAGGCAATGCAGAGCCGGGCCCCGCAGGTCATTGAGCGCCATGCCGTGGGCGATCAAGGAATTATCATGCGGCCAGACCGAGCCGCGATGGTAGCTAAGCGGATTGAAGACCGGCTCGCTGGCGGCGAGAGTCCGCCAACCCCAACCGGTGAACATGTCTTCGGCCATCAATCGCTGCGTGATGGCGCGCGCACGGTCCTTCCCTACAATGCGGCAAAAGAGAAGATGTCCGGGGTTCGACCCGACAACTTGCACTTGCTTCTTCGCTTTGTCCAAGGCCATAGCGTAAAAGTTTTGCTTTGGCATCCAGAATGATTTCTCGAATCGTCGCTGTAGCTCATTGGCCTCGCGCTTCAAACGATCAGCAGCGCTGATATCGCCGAAGTGGCGCAGCAGCGAGCTGATGCGGTACTTCGCTTCATATACATATCCCTGGACTTCGGCCATGGCGATGGGGGTCTCAGCCACGGAGCCATCGCGGTGCATGATGGCATCCCAAGAATCCTTCCAGCCCTGGTTGGCTAGGCCGCGCGGAGTCCGCCGCTGGTATTCGACGAATCCGTCGCCGTCGAGATCGCCATAACGCTCGATCCATTCGAGAGCGCGATAGACATTCGGCAATAGCTCCTGCACCAGCTGTTCATCAGCGGTCCAGTTGAAAGTCTCACTCAGCAAGATCAGGAACAGAGGAGTGGAATCGACGGAGCCGTAATACGGACCGAACGGCATCTCCCGGTTACGCACCATCTCTCCGGTGCGGTACTCGTGCAGGATCTTTCCGGGTTGCTCGTCGTACCAATCGGAGACTTCCTTCCCCTGGTACCGGGCGAGTACGCGCAAGGTGTCAATGGCGAGTTGCGGCTCTAGAGACAGCGATTGGTAGGCAGCGATGATGGAGTCGCGTCCGAAGAGAGAGGCAAACCAGGGAATGCCAGCAGCGATGACGTGCTGTTCCCCATCGGGAATCAGCAGCGCGTGAAAATCGCTGGTAGCGGTGGCCAGTGAGGTCGCGTATACCTCATTACTGCAACTGAACTTGGTGACTCCGCTCTCCCAGCGCGCAAAAGCATGCCGGCGGGCACGGCGATTGTCGTGGAACCCTTGTACATTCTTGACCTTCGGATCAGTGGTGAAATCAGGCCCAGCACTTGGCGAGACGAAAGGCACCACCTGCATTTCGATATCCATCCGGCGGGAGGGTGGAAGCTTGATCTGCCAACGCGCAGTCTCGTTCTCGATCTGATGAGGCTCCGGGCTCATGCGGACTTCGGTGGACCGCCAGCGGTTGTCGAGACCATGGTAGACAAACTTGATCGAATCTCTGCGGACCACGGGGCGGTAATACTGCCCATGTTGCGATCGTGCGACGCCGCGCACCTGAAACACATCCACAAAATCGGAATCGACTTTGATCTCGATGACGAATTCAACCGGCGAAAGATTGAAGTTCTCGAAAGTCAGCCGGTCAAAAAAAACGCCGGACGAGAGCAATTGTTCCCGGCGAATATGAATGGTGTTCTCGGGAAGATCGAACGAATCGCGCAACGTGATATTGCCGGTGGTGAGTTCGATCTGCGAAGTGAACGTCTTCTCCGTGGTGGAAGAAAGGACCACCGCTCGGTGTCCGCCGACACGTAGCTCCAATTGACTCAAGAATCGAGTGTCATCGTGGAAAAAACCGACATCAGGAGCGCCAGCGGGGTTGATGTCACCCGAAACCGTCGTGGATAGAAAGGTCTTTCCATCCACAAGAGTGAGGTTGTTGACCTTGCGAGGCTCGAATACTCGATAGGCAACGCGCGGTTCGACGTGGTGGTTGGGAACCGGCACCAACCCCTCGGCGCCCCGCGGCGCGGCTGGCTTAGTGCTCATGCGACGGCGGGCTCCTCAGGCAGTCCGCCAGCTGCAGGCTCGGCCTCGGCAATAATCTCCTGATATAGCTCCAGATAACGATCGGCCATCGCGTCGAGCGAAAAATTCTCCTCCAGATACTCCCTCACAACAGCAGGCGCTAAGCCGATGGAGCGGGCCTTCTCCGCCATTTCATCTGTCGTTCTGCAGATCCAACCTGAAACACCGTCGCGTACTACTTCGGCGACAGATCCGCCTGGAAATGCAAGAACCGGAGTGCCGCAGGCCATGGCTTCAATCATTACAAGTCCGAACGGCTCGTCCCACTGGATCGGGAACAGCAACGCACGCGCATTACCGAGCAACTCGTTCTTGGCCTTGACGTCCACTTCGCCGATGAATTCGATGAACTTACCATCGACATGAGGTTTGATCTGGGTGTCAAAATATTCCTGATACATGGGTTGAATCTCACCGGCAATCTTGAGCGGAATGCCAGACTTCTTTGCCACCTCGATGGCAAGGTGAGTGCCTTTGATGGGCGCTATCCTCCCGAGAAACGCCAGGTAGTCTTCCTTGGCGTCGATGATCTTGCACGCGGTCGCGTCGACCCCATGGTGGATCGTCCGCACGTGTGCGAGCTTTTCCTTCTGGCGTTGAAAATCGCTGATGGTCACAAAGTTGACATCGGGAAAATGTCCGTAAAACTCACTTAGATCCTCCACATGAGGATGATGAATGGTGTAGACAAACGGTATCTTCACGAACCACGAATTGGCCAGCCCGGGCGCATTGTTGAGGTGAATGATGTCACACGCATCGCGCGCGGCGTCTTGAATGGCCCAGGAAGTATGGGCGATGTCTTTGAGGTTGTCATAAATATCGCCGCGGAGCGGCCATTCCGGGTCTGCGTATATCCAACGCTTCTCCACTCCGACCGTAGAAGCCCCGTTGGTGTATACCACGACGTCGGCACCGCGTTGCTTGAGTTTCAGGGCGAGATTTGCGACGAAAAGCTCCGTACCACCGTACTCGACAGGTGGAACGGGGATGAACGGCGGTGCAATCAGCGCAATTCGCATGGATACTAGAGAGATGCACGAATCAGTGCTGGTGTTTCCGCGACGGGGCGAATAGGCTTTGCGATGCGAGACGCTGAGGCTATCGCGTTCTCGAATTCTATGGCGCGATGCTGGTTGGTGTGCGAATCGAGAACGCGCGCCTGAGCCGCAGTGCCGATCCGCCGTATGAATGGCTCGTCCATGTGGTTGAGGTAATCGCGAACGTCGGCTGCCGCAGCTGGCAGCAGGATCTCCGAACCCGGGCGGAAAAAAGCTTCAAGGCCCGGCCAGTTGTCAGAGATCATGGTGGCACCGCAGGCAGCGGCCTCGAAAAGCCGGACGGATGGAGAATATCCCCAAGCCACCATGTCCCGCCGGGTGACGTTCAGCACAAATCTGGAAGATGAGTAAAGATGAGGATGCCAGCGCGGGTTCAAGTGCTCGATGCGGCGCACATTCTTCGCAGGACGTACCGTCTTGGGATACTGCGGCCCTGCAAGAATGAAGCTCTTCTGTGGCTCTCCCGCGGCAACCGCAAGTAGCCATTCATCGATCTTGGGCTGGCGGTCAGCGGCGTACGTGCCCATATAGCTCAGATCGGACGCATATCGCTTGCTCACCTGGCGGCGGCAATAAAGGTTCTCATCGAAGCTGCAATACAGCGGAAGCGCCCTCTTAGCGTGAAACTTGAGTTCGAGTTCCAAAAGGATCGGCCCGCCGGTGAAACTGAAATATAGATCTAATCCCGGAATCTGGTCCTCTCGCAAATAATCCGTTTTGGAGTCAGCGCGCAACTGAGCGACGGTGATCGGAGTATCGATATCGTAAAACGCGGTGACTGGGACGCGGGATTCGATCGCCAAGTCGATGGCGGACATTCCATCCGGGAAGAACGAACCGATGACTGCAGCGTCAGCATCCGCAAGCTCCCGCTTGATCTCGCCTGCAGCTTTCTTCCAGCTTCGGAAGATGCGTACGTCACAGAACTCCGGCCGCGGCAGGTCGCGGTTGTCGGCGTACCAATAGGTATCTTTTTCGAAAAAGACTATCCGATGCCCGCGGTCGTGCAGCGCCTTGATCAGCGCACGATAGGTTGTGGCGTGACCGTTGCCCCACGAGGACGTGATAGAAAGTCCGAAAAATACGATCTTCATACGATTCAGGCCGCTTGCTGTGCAAGCTGCTCTTGCCTCAATACCGCGTGAACTTGGGCGGCGCGCTGGGAGTAGGTGTGTTCACGAAGCGCACGCTGGCGCATCGCCCCCCCGATATTTGCACGTTGCTGCGAGTCGACCGACGTTAGGTAAGAAACGACATCTTCTGCCCCAGAAGCGATCAATATTTCTTTCCCGGGCGCAAAGAATTCAGAAATCCCCTGCCATGAGTCGGTGATCACGCATGCCCCGGCTCCGGCCGCCTCAAATATGCGCGTCGGTGGCGAGAATCCGACATCGGCCATGGATTCGCGATTAATGTTCAGAACCATTCGCGCCGAGGAGTTCAGGCGATTGTGATCATCGGTGGAGACGTGTCCTATCCAACGGACATTTGGGGGTAGTTGCTTCCCTGCCCAGCCTTCGCCACCAAGAACAAAACTGTGGCTGGGAGCCAATTCCGCTGCGCGCAAGAAGAACTCCTCAACACGCCGCTCGCGGTCGGGCAGACGATTGCCGACGAAAAGCAGATCGCAGCGAAGATTGTCATCCGGCAGTACAGGATGATGAGTGGTTGGGTCGAGTCCGTTGTAAATGGGGTGGCAGCTTCGCGCGCCCAGCTGCAAATATTGCCGAATCACCGCATTGCCCCCGCCGTAGGTAAAGATCAAGTCGTATTGTGGAATCAATGGGCGGAACGGATTGCGTGGATCTGATTCAACGCGAGAAAGCGTGGCGGGAGCGTCAACATCCCAGAACGCTACTCGAGTGGCATCGGAGCGGCAGCACAGAACCTCCTTTTCGAGCAAGTCATCGTCACGTCCAACACCGCTGTGCTTGATAACCAAATCGGCAGTCGATGCCGTTCGGAGAAGATCGGGGAGATCGTTTTGCCCATAGACGATGAGCGCCACATAGTCTCGTGTCTCCGTGTCCAACTTCTGCTGGCGGCCGTAGGCATCCGGCTCAGCGAAGGTAATCTCATGACCCAGGGCGTGCAGATGTTTGTAGATGCCACGGTAATAGGTAGCGGCGCCATTCCAGTAACATGAGGAGATACTCGACCCGAAGACGAATATCTTCATCGGGCGACCTGCTGCAATATTTCGCTCAGCTCCACGGCACGATGCCGGCAGGTGTGCCGCGAGCGCACGGTCTTCAGGCCTTTATCGGCGATCTGGCGCCGCGCGGCCGGATCGTTCAACAAGCGAGAGATCTCGGACGTCATCGCGGTCCCGTTCGGTACACAGACGTAATCTTCGCCAGGGTGGAACAGGTTTTCCAGATCCTTCCAAGGAGCACTTAGCAACGGGATCCCGCAAGCCAGGGCCTCAAAGACGCGGATGGTAGGAATGCCGCTCAGGCCGTTGGCATATTGCCGTCGCGGGACATGCACGGTCAGCGCCGCGCTGGCATATGCCGCCGGGGCTTTCAGATTGGGCAGGTAGCCACGGTATTCGATGCCGGCGTCGGCCAGGACCGCTATACCTTGTTCGGGATAGCGAACGCCGTGTACGACGAACTTGGCGTTCGGCAACGACCGAGCCGGGGAAATCAAAAATTCTCCCAGCTCCCGCGTACGTTCCTCATCGCCCCAGTTTCCGATCCAGATGACGTCCGAATCCTTATTCGACGCGAGGGGACGGAAATGATCAATGTCGGCACCTTCGTGAAAGGTGAAAACATTCTGCATGCCGAAGCCGTCGGCATAAATGCGACGTATAGCTTCGCCGAAGGCGAGGACGCCGTCGAACAAATGCAGGTGTAGGCGCAATAGCTCGCGCGGCGTGGTGTATGCGCGATGGTGGGTGTCATGAAGGATGGCGCGAAACCCCAACTGCTTCTTCAATGCAAGCACTGCGTTCACCAGATCCGGGTCGTTCCACTCATGCAGGATGACGACATCGGCGCCCCGCAATTCGCGCTTCATGAACTCCAGCAGGTCGCCTTCAGGTTTGTAGAAATGAATGTCCAGGTCGGGATAGATGCGGCGAAAATTATCGATGGCATCGATGGCTCGGTCACCTTCGTGACGCAGGAGATTTGTCAGTGACCACGAACCCAGTGCTTCATAACAGCGAACCCTGTGTCCCAGCCGGCCAAGCTCACGCGCCAGCCCTCGCAGGAAGTGCGCGTTTCCATGGTTCCAGTCGGAGACCCAGGAATGAGCGAAGTATCGAATATCCATCCCGGTGCTCATGCGGCTAGCACCTCGGCATCGATCAATGCCCGGTACAGCCCCAGGTAATCGTCCGCCATTCGGGCTGCGGTGTAGTTCTCTTGTGCGTGGCGTAACGCACGATTGGCGTAATCCCGGCGCAGATCCGGGTCAGCAAGCAAGGAACGAATCGCCACCCCCAGGGAGCGGGCGTCGTTGCGCGTGAAGTACAAGGCAGAGTCACCCCATATCTCGCGCAATGATGGAATGTCGTTCGCGACTAGTGCGCACCGCGAAAATGCAGCTTCCAGCGGGGCCAAGCCGAAGGGTTCGTAGCGCGAGGTGGCTGCATAGATGGAACAGCGCCCGTAGATCTGCCGCAACTGCGCCTCCGTCTGCACGCCCTTGAAATTGATATTGATCTTGCGTTCGCCCGCAGCTTCAAAGAATGAAACCTGCGCGTTGCCGTCGGGGTCCTGGGCTGAACCAACCAGGAACGTCTCGCAGGGTAGTTCCTGCTGCGCAAGTAACGTGACCTGTTTACCGGCATCCCATACGCGCCCGACCGACATCACCATCTCTTCCTTACTTACGTGCGGATTGAAGAGAGTCGGAGTGCGTCCGTTGTAAATCACCCGGCCATGCGGTAGGTCCAGGTAATTTTCGGCGATGGAAGCCATCATCCATTGCGAGGGCGCGACTACTACATCGGTGCCTTCCAAACCGGAAAACACAAGCTGGCGGTAGTCGTCGATCCAAGGGCTCGAGGGAGGATCACACCCGCGCACGGCATGCCACCAACCAATGACGTCGCTATGGGCAACAACTATCTTAGGTACAGAAGATTCAAGCGCTCCGTAAAAGTATTGGTTGAGGTGCAGAACGTCAGGCTGAACTTCATCGATCAGATGCTGCAAGTACTCGGCCGAATGGGCCAGGTCCTCTGCGGAATCCCGCATCCACTCGAGCTTGAACCCGGTGGGATGGTAGTCAAAACGGGCAAGACCATCCATCCAGGCAGTGTGTTCGGGGGAGGGGATCTCTCCGAAGCTCACCAAAGTCACTCTGGCGCCCCGCTGCGATAGACCGGTCGCAAGCTCGCGGGCGTAATTCCAAACGCCGCCCAAAGTGTCAGCCGTCATCAAGACGTGCATGGCGACTCCTTTGGTAACGTGATTTGCAGGATGAAGGTCACGAGGTCGCTTCCACCACCTGCGCGCGCAAGGGCGAATGCACCGAAGCGTATCGGCGCACCGCCCAAGCGGTGAATTCGGCAAAAACACTTGGATCGCGAGGCGGGCTAGTGTAGTGCGGGACGATGCCAAGATGTTCCGGAGTAAAGCAAAGAGTCAATGTCGTGTCGAACGGCTCCAGAGCGCGCATCTGCCGGTCAAACCACGACTCGGAATCGGGACGGAACCAATCAGCCCAGCTGATCCCCGACCTTAGATAACGAACTCCTAGCCGATTCATCCACTCCACTGCTGAATCCAGACGCGGGTCTTCAAAATGGAACCACTGGCAGAGCCCCATTCCGTCGGGGAATTCATTGAAGGCGGGTTTTGGACTTCCGTCGTTGCGAATGAGTCCCATGTAGTAATGCCGGTAATAGGCGCTGCCTTCAGACTCGCGATGGCGCGTGGTGGCGGGCCAAGCAGCGGGAAGGTCGAGCAGGCTGTACCAATGCACGCGGTCAACGACCGGGAGCAACAGCTCCGCTGTCTTTTGCAAGCCGAATACCTGCACCTCATCTGCACCGAACGACGACGCTCCGGCTTCAGAGACCCATACCGGCTTGTTGCACACTGACCTGATCTCCTCGATCTTCTTCGGCCATTCGTGAATGTTCCAATGGTTCCAGTCGAGTGGAAAGCCATGAACGGCGATGACGTCGACGGCATCGATCACGCCGAGTGACTCGAGATTGCGGATGAAATTTGGATCAATCGGCGATATGCCGCCAAGGACGAGCGGCAAGTCAGGATTTTCGCGGCGAGCTGCCTCTGCTCCCGCCAGGCACATGGCGGCGAACATCTTCCACTCCGGGTCAATCTTAAAATCCCAGTGCGAGAGATTGTTCGGCTCGTTCCAAAGCATTACCGCTTCGACCATCTGTTTCCTTCCGCTTCGTAAGAATCAGAGAGTGCCTTCTAATTCGAGATCGTGAATGAATCTGCCGTCCCTTTTCGCCGAGCGAGGTTCGCAGACCCAGGTCTCGCTTTCCGGATTCGCTACGATCTCGAGGCCAGAGCTTCGCAATATCGCCTCGGCTGCTGACTTGTTTGGTATCCACCAGTTAGTCTGATCACCGGCATACTTGTTCTCAATGAAGTAGATGCAGGGGAAGCTGGGGTCTTTAAAGATCTTGTCGTCCCAGAAGTGGTAATCGTCCTTAAAAGTTCCGACCTGGTCTGAGCCGCGCAACATGGTTTGGAAGACAAGCTGTCCTGCAACCTTGGTGACGAGTTTGTCCAAGGCAAATAGTGGGTATCGAAGGTGATAGAACACACCCATGAAGATGACGTAATCGAACGTGCCGGGGATCTTGTCGACGTCGTAAATGGAGCACTTTTGAAATTCGATGTCGTAGCCAAGGGTAGTAGCGGCGAAACGGGCCTGGGTGAGATAGCGATCGTCTATATCGATCCCCAGCACGCGGCTTGCCCCTCGCTTCTTCATCTCGATGGAATAAAAACCGCCGTTGCACCCGACGTCGAGCACGGTCGCTCCGCTGAGATCCGGCGGGATCGCGTTCGCGATGTGCTTCCACTTGATGTTGGGAAAATCACCCAAAAAATGCCTAGGGGCGGTGAATACGCCAAAAAGTTCGATGTTGTGAAACCACTCACCTAACTCTTCTACTTGCTTTGCGAGCACGGCGCGTCCCTTATCCGTCAGACTTTCTGGCGAGACATTTACATTCAGACTCGTACTCATTGAAGGAAGCCTTGGACTTGCGATCGGGTTGCGCAGCGGCGCGGGATGGCGTTCAACTCCGCCTTGAACGGAGTTAGATGCTGAGCGGCAACTCGGGATGTCCTACGGGAATGCGTAGACGACACTCAGACCGTCGTGCTACGCCCTGTGATCACATTCACCAGCAGGATGACAGCTGCCACTACCAGCAGGAGGTGGATCAGGCTTCCGGCTACGTGAAAACCCCAACCGAGGAGCCAGAGAATCAAGAGAATCGCAAAGATGGTCCAAAGCATAGGTTCACCTGACCGGGAGAGCCCGGCAAGAGGTGAGAAGGTGCGTTCATGACCGGAGTTGTACTACATCGCGATTGGCTTCAGGCGGACAGCGGCGCGTCTTTCCGTGCGTCGCACAGGATCGGACGGGCCGGTTGGGGATGCGCCGCGTTCGAGTTGAGTACTCAACTTGTGAACCAGATTCTGCACCTGCAACAGCGACGGGTCAGAAGGTTGACGGGAGCACGCCAGATCAAGCGCCAGGAGAAGGCCGGTCATGGTGTCTTTTAGTTCGTTCCTCAATGCCACCGTAGCAACGATCTGCGACTGTCGTTGCAGCTGCTCTTCATGACGCACAGCCGCCTTCACTTGCCGCGAGAGGCGATCAATGCCGCTGATCGCCATGTTCACGAAGATCATGCAGGCACCACGGCAGGACTCCAGAAGCGATTCCGTTGCGGCTGGATCGGCCTGCAACAGACACTCGTCAAGAATAATGGCGCGAAATCTTCCGCTGCGAAAGAGGACGCGTGCGCGAGATAAAGAGGCGGCAGCCTGCACACCCTCGTTCATCTCAGCCTCGATACGAAGAGCACAGCGTTCAGCCAGGGCCGAATTGGTTGCAAGCAGGAGCATGAGATCAGCCGTTCTCCAGTCTTAGAATTGCGGTCCATATTCCTTCAGTTTGCGGTATAACGTCGTCTTGCCGATGCCCAACAATTCCGCGGCCTGCAGTTTGTCGCCGTGAGTGTGCTGCAGTGTGGAGAGAATCGCCCGCTTTTCCACGTCCGCCAGGGTGGAGACCCCGCTGCTGCTGGTTTGCCTGGGAAATCCGCTTGGCTGGGGCACTAATATTGGACTTGGGAGGTGTCTGACGTCGAGGTCCTTGACGGTGTGGATGGTACAAATCCTTTCCAAGCAATTTTCGAGCTCGCGCACATTTCCCGGCCACTCGTATTCTAGAAGGGCACGGAGAGCTGCGTCACTGATGGTACGCTCGAAGCCGCTGCTACGGTTGATCCGCTCTAAGAAGTGGCCGATCAGCACTGGTATATCTTGCTTGCGCTCACGAAGAGGCGGCACGCGCAGCGCAAGGACGTTGAGACAAAAATATAGATCGCGGCGAAAGCTGCCGTTCTGTACCGCTATATCGAGATCACGATTGGTGGAAGCCAGAATGCGGACGTTGATCGGGAGACGGCGAGCGCTGCCGACCGGGCGGATCTCCTTTTCCTGGATTGCGCGCAGCAATTTGGCCTGCAGGTCGGTGGGTAATTCTCCGATCTCGTCGAGAAACACAGTCCCGCCGCTGGCCCTGAGCAATAATCCGTCCCTGCCGGTACTGTCTCCGGCAAGCGCCCGTTTCGCGTGTCCGAACAATTCGCTCTCGATCAGGGCAGGGACCAGCGAGCCGCAATCGATTGGAATAAAACTTTTATTCTTGTTGGGACCGTTGTTATGGATAGAGCGCGCGACCAGCTCCTTTCCTGTGCCGCTCTCTCCCAAGATCAGCACTGGATGGCGGCTGTTGGCGGCTTTGGCGATGAAACGGTAAAGCTTTTCCATCTCAGGGGAGCGTCCGACCATGGCGCCAAATCCTTCCTTGGAACGAAGCATGGTACGGAGCACCCGGTTTTCGGCTGAGAGATTGAAGTGGCCGGCGGCGCGTTGCAAAGTCAACCGAAGTTCTT
>Ga0137403_10002475_pt1 | contig 22585 bp, 19 predicted proteins | sample CZOMad2_1_16fung_FD_122057 | JGI IMG/M metagenome (GOLD analysis project Ga0137403, IMG submission 122057) | Vadose zone soil fungal communities from Angelo Coast Range Reserve, California, USA - CZOMad2_1_16fungal (Hybrid Assembly) | ecosystem: Environmental > Terrestrial > Soil > Vadose zone...
AGTCGCGCAGTTAATCGCGCGTTTTGTCCTTTTTTCCCGATCGCGAGCGAAAGCTGATCTTCATCGACAGAAATCTGGACGTTCTTTTTTTCCGTATCGAAAAGCAGGTTCTTCACTTTCGCCGGCTTGAGCGCTTCCAGAATGTATTCCTTCGGGTCGGAACTCCAGCGAATGATGTCGACCTTTTCGTTGTTGAGCTCGCGCACGATGTTCTTGACTCGTGAACCGCGCATTCCCACGCAAGCGCCCACGGGGTCGACCTTCTCGTTCGCGCTCCAGACGGCAATCTTAGTGCGGTAACCCGCTTCCCGCGCGATGCCGCGAATCTCGACCGTGCCATCGGCAATTTCGCTTACTTCCAATTCAAAAAGACGACGGACAAAATTCGGGTGACTTCGGGAGACGATGATTTCGGGGCCGCGGATGCCATTTTCGACTGCGACTACGTAGGCGCGGAGCCGGTCGCCCACGTTGTAGTCTTCCACGACCACCCGTTCGCGTTGCGGCATGATCGCCTCAAACTTTCCAAGATCGAGAATCACATCTGACCGATCGAATCGACGCACGGTTCCGCTCACGATTTCACCGGCGCGGTCCTTGAACTCTTCGTAAATCATTTCTTTTTCGATCTGTCGAATCCGCTGCATCATCGCTTGCTTCGCGGTTTGTGCGGCGATGCGTCCAAAATTTCTCGGTGTAACTTCCACTTCGACGGTGTCTCCGACATTTGCATCCGGCTTGATCTTGCGCGCTTTCGAGAGCTCGATTTCATCCTGTGGGTTATCGACATGCTCCACCACCATCAGATTGGCGAGAGCACGGATTTCGCCCGTCTTAGGGTTGATATCGATGCGCAGATCCCGCGAGGCGCCTACGCTCTTTTTGGAAGCAGAGAGCAGGGCGTTCGATACCGCCTCGATCAGGATTTCGCGTTTGATCCCGCGCTCCCGCTCCAGGTAATCGAGCATGGCAATAAATTCTGCGTTCATAAAAACATACAGCCCGCAGACGAAAAAGAGTGGGAACCACTTCCCACTCCGATCAGCGCGCGGACTCGACAAAGATATTACGTTCGCAAAGTCTTCTCGTCAAGCTGTGGTACGGTTTGATTTGACGTTGATAGGTCAATCTCCAACGTCTCAACATTCGATGATTTCGCGCTCTCAAGCCTTGTTGATCGTACTTTTGGTCTGGGCAGCGATTTACCTTCCTGCGGTTGGTTCGCTTGAAATCAAAGGTGAAGAGGGACGGCGGATTTTGCCAGCCGTGCGGATGATCGAGACCGGCGACTATATTGTGCCGAGAGTCGGCAGCGAGCCGTACTTGCGGAAACCGCCCCTGATCAACTGGCTGGTCGCCGCATCGTTCAAGATTTTCGGACAACGCAACGAATGGACGGCGCGCCTGCCATCGGTGCTTTGCGTGCTGGCCGTTGCGCTTGTGTTTATCACGGTTGCGCGTCGAAGCCTGGGCGCGAATGGATCGACAGTCGCCGCGTTGATCTGGCTAACGAACTTCGGCATCATCGAGAAAGGACGCTTGATCGAGATCGAAGCGCTTTACGTTTCGCTCTTCGCGATTGCTTTCGTTTGCTGGCTAAGCTGGTGGGAAGAGAAACGATCGACGTGGCTTACCTGGCTGGTGCCCTGGATTTTTCTCGGACTCGGTTGGCTGGCCAAAGGTCCGATGCACCTTTTCTTTTTCTACGCAATCGTGATCGCAGTGCTGTGGCGCTCGCGTGAATTGCGAACAATTTGGAACGTGCCACATCTGATCGGCCTTATCCTAATGGTCTCGATCTTCGCCGCGTGGGCGATTCCCTTTCTAAAGATGACAGACGGAGCGCATGCCGCTCAGGTTTGGTCGCGGCAGTTTTCTGGGCGACTCGCCGGGGAGGCGTTCAATCTTGGCCGTTGGGCGCTAAACATTCCACGCAGTCTTGGCTACTTTTTGCCCTGGATTGTGTTTGTGCCGTTAGTGGCCGGGACGAAATCCCGTCCGGAGGAGCGCGGACAAAATGTCCGCTCGGCGCACAGCCCACAGGCCTACGTTCCGCGCGCGTTGTTTTGGGCGAGCCTGACTTCACTCATAGTTGTCGATTTGATACCTGGATCGCTGCCGCGTTACACGATGCCGCTGCTGGCGCCGTTCGCATGGTTGCTCGGTTCGATTCTGACCGCCGAAACTGTGGTGTGGCCGAGATGCCTCGGCGGAAAAACTTTCTCCCTCAAGCATCGACAACGCGCGATTGCTTTTCTCGCTGTTGCCACTTGTGCAGCTGTTTGCATTTACGCCGTGGCAATTGTTCCGCGTTTGCAGGCGCGGCAAAAAGTGAAAACTATCGCGGCAAGAATCGAGGCCGTTGTTCCCGGATCGGAGCGGCTGTACGCGGTCGATCCCGATTATCAACCGTACCTCTTTTACGTTCGTCGCCCGATCGTTTACGTAAGTCGAGTGGTCGATCTGCCGGGCGACGCATCCTATTTTTTAGTGCAACCGGTGAATGAAAGCTCAGCGGAAATAGCGCGGCAATGGCAACCGGCGTTTCCGCGCCGCGTATTGTCGATTCGAGATTATCGGGGCAAAAGAGTTTCCGTCTTCGCCATCGACAAGCGGTGAGGCGACGTCAAACTCGGCGCAGGTCTAGCCGGGATCGCTGATCCCGGCCCGGCTCTTGGATGCCATCTTCGCAACAGAGTGACCAACACCGCCCTAGGAGACCGGCAACGATCTCTGGGTTTGACAGGCATAGAGAACGGGAATTGGTTAGTATGCTAACTAATTCGATCTGCCATGATTTCTGACTGGGAAATGTTCGGTCCACTGCTCCACGGGACTGCTCGTGCCTGGCGGCAAAAGCTGGACGAACGTCTTAAGCCGATGGGCCTGAGCCAGGCAAAGTGGCGCACTCTTTTGCACTTATCGCTCGCTCGAAACGAACTCACTCAGGCGGAGATTGCCGCCCGTTTAGGCGTGGAGGAGCCTAGCGTCGTAACTTTGTTACATCGCCTCGAAAAGGAAGGTTGGATCGTACGCAGAAATTCATCGCATGACCGCCGTTGCAAAATGGTCAATCTAGGCCGCCGCGCCCAGCGCGTGATCAGTAAGATCAACGCGACAGCGGACGAACTCCGACATGAGTTACTTACGGAGGTCCCGGCACTCGAGCTGCAAACCTGCATTAAAGTATTGGCACATGTTCGCGCGAAAGCGGAGAAGCACGATAAACTTCGACGAACTGGGCTGCCATCGGTTGATCGAGGCGATAACGGCCAGGATGCGGACCGGCAGCCGATTACAAAGAAAAAGGCGCTTAGTGGCGCCCCAAGGATTTCTCAATGAAGCGCGCGCGCGTCACCAATAAAACTATTCCACGTTGGGCGTACCTGCTTTTCGGTGTCCTGGCCGCGTTTGTTTTGTATCGGATTTTTCAACATAGAGCCAGCGAGGCCAAAGCGGCCCAACCACCAGTCCGCCCGGTTCTCGTCGCAAAAGTCATTACGAAGGACGTGCCAATTTATCTGGATGAGATTGGCACATGCGCCGCGTACGAAACCGTCCAAGTGCAGGCACAGGTCAGCGGGCAGATCATGACGCGCGATTTCCAAGATGGCTCCGACGTGAAAAAAGGCGATTTGCTTTTTACAATCGACCCGCGTCCGTTTCAAGCCGCACTCGACCAAGCGAAAGCGCAAGCCGCATTAGACCAGGCGACGCTAAAGCGCCAGGAGGACCTGCGCGCGAGAAAGGTTATATCGCCACAGGACTACGACATTGCTGTGGCGAACGCGCAGAAGTCGCAAGCCGTGGCGGAGGCCGCCCAGGTGAATCTCGATTTTTGCTATATAAAATCACCTATTAACGGGCGAGTAGGTCTGCGCAATGTCGATGTTGGCAACTTGGTTGGACCCTCGAGTCCGTCGCTTGTCGCCATTCAAGGCCTGGACCCGATTTACACCGATTTTACCGTTTCCGAAACAGACCTGCCGCTGGTGCGGCGTTATTTGAGTGGGCCAAACGTCAAAGTGGAAACGCGTTCTCCGGATGGCGGAAAACCACCACGCACCGGCGATCTTTATTTCATCGATACCGCGGTGCAGCCGGGCGCGGGCACGGTTAAAGCGCGCGCTGTCACGCCGAACCCCGACCATGCCTTCTGGCCATTAGAATTTGTGCGTGTGCGCTTCATTTTGGATAAGCTGCAAGACGCGAGTCTAGTGCCGTCGCAAGCCGTGCAAATCAGCCAGAATGGCCCATTTGTTTTCGTGTTGAACCCGGACAACACAGTCGATCTGCGCCAGGTTAAACCCGGTCAGCGACAGGACGGCGATACAACCGTAATTGAAGAGGGCCTCAAAGCCGGCGAGACAGTTGTCGTTACCGGCCAGCTCGCGTTGGCGCCAGGGGCAAAGGTAGACCCAAAACCATACAATCCTCCCACTTCTCCCAGCGGCGGTCAGGTTGCTGCCGGCGCTCCAATGTAGAAAGTAGAAAGGCGTTTCCCGATATGGCCGGAGAAGATCAACACGATGGGGAAGGGGATCATGAGCATAATGGTTCGCCGCATCCCGCGAAGGATCGACAACACCGCGGAAAATCGATAACGAGCGGTGCGCCACCGCCGCCAGAGGCGCCCTTGGTTAAAGTTAAAGGGTCCGGGCTGTCTGGTCCGTTTATTCGCCGGCCGGTGATGACGGTCCTGTTGACCTTGTCGGTTATCGTTGCCGGGATCGCTACCTACGGCAAGCTGGCGGTTAACGATCTGCCCGCGGTTGATTATCCGGTTATCCAGGTCACCTGCTCCTATCCTGGCGCCAATCCGACTACCATGGCGAATAACATCGCCACGCCGCTCGAGAAACAATTTCTGCAAATTCCAGGGCTCGACATCATCACGAGCACAAGCACGCAGGGGAACACGTCGTTCACGCTTCAGTTTGTTCTCAGCAAAAGTATTATCGACGCTGCCACCGACGTGCAGGCTGCGATCCAGCGCGCTACCGGAAAGTTGCCTCTCGATCTGCCCAGCCCGCCGACATTCACAAAAACAAATCCGAACGATCAGGCGATTTTCCTGGTCGGTCTGCTTTCCGATACGCTGACTGATGGCGATCTATACAAGTATGCGTCCACCGCCGTGGCGCAGCGCATCGCCATCCTTCCTGGTGTATCGCAGGTAAACATCTACGGCGTTCAGGCCGCGATTCGAATCAAAGCCGATCCCGCTGGCCTCGCTTCGCGCGGATTGACCATGGACGATCTCGCCAGCGCGATCAAAGCGGGGACGGTTTATACTGGCGCCGGCCAATTCGACGGGGCGCACCGTACATTTGTTCTTCTGCCGAACGGGCAGATCGATAAGGCAGAAGGCTATCGCAATTTGATTGTTGCGCGGAACAAGGATGGCTCGCCCGTTTATCTGCGCGACGTGGCCGAGGTTCGCCAGAGCGTGCAGGACGAGCGACTCTCCCGTACATTTTGGATGCGCGGTTTTAACCCGCCCGGCTCCGTGGTCGTGCTAGCCGTCTCGCGACAGGCGGGCGCAAACGCAGTCGAGGTCGCGAAGTCGGTCAAAGCACTCTTCCCCCAAATCCGCGCAAGTCTTCCAGGGTCCATCACACTCGTTCCGGTATTCGACCGGTCCCAGAGCATTGTCGATTCCGTTCAAGATGTGCAATTCACGCTCATGATCGCGTTCGTTCTGGTCGTGATGGTGATCTATGTCTTCCTTGGACGCGCCACGGATACGCTAATTCCCGCGGTTGCACTTCCGTTGTCTTTGCTGCTCACGGTCGCGGTCATGTACGCGCTCAACTATTCCATCAACAATTTGACCTTGATGGCGCTGACATTGGCGATCGGATTCCTGGTCGATGATGCCATTGTGTTTCTGGAAAACGTCGTGCGTCGCGCGGAGCATGGTGAATCGATTCTGAAAGCCGCTTTCAACAGCGCTGGCGAGATTTCCGTCACCATCATGTCGATGACGCTGTCGCTGGCTGCGGTTTTTATTCCTCTGGTGTTTTTGCCCGGTTTGCTTGGTCGCATCTTCCGTGAATTTTCGGTTACGATTATCGTCGCCATTCTCGCTTCGGGACTTATTTCGTTAACACTTACTCCGCTGATGTGCGCGCGCATTCTGGGCGAACGCAAAGCCGGACATAAGCGCGCACGCATGGAAAAATGGACCAGCGATTTTATCCAACGCGTGATCGCGGGATATGGCAGGGCCCTGGACAAATTTCTCGATCGCGCCTGGCTGGCCGTTCCGATCCTCGTCGCATGCATTCTCGGGCTCTGGTTTTTCTTCACCCATTTGCCTTTCACCTTACTGCCACCAGGCGACAGCGGTTTCATAAGGGGAGTTTTCATCGCGCAGGAAGGTTCTTCGCCCGCGCAGATGCGTGCCTATCAGCAGCAGGTGAATCAGAAACTCAAGGACGATCAAAACATCGGACAGTTTTTCACCCTCGCAGGCTTCGCGGCTCGGACTTCGTCGTCGCAGGGTCTGATTTTTTGTTTTCTCAAACCCAGAAGTCAACGCCTGCCAATCGAGCAGTGCATCCCGCAGTTGCAGAAATCGATCAGCTCAATTCCGGGCATAACCGCGGTCTTGCAGCCAAACCCGGTGCTGCAAATCAATGTCGGCGCGACCAGTCAGACGCAGGGACAATACGCCTATACACTCAGCGGCATTGTGCCCGATGAAGTTTACGCCGCCGCTGATCAGTTGATGACGAAGCTGAAGGATTTCAAAGGCTTCGCTTCCGTCCGCTCCGACTATTACAACAGCACACCGAATCTCACCGTCGATATCGATCGCGAGCGCGCAGCTACTTATGGTGTTTCTACTTCCGCCGTCCAGAGTTTGTTGCGCACGGCTTACTCGCAGAATTACGTCTATTTAATCAAACAACCCGAGGATCAATACCAGGTAATTCTCGAGGTGAAGGACAACGAGCGCGCTCAGCCGGCCGATCTCAATAATCTCTATGTGCGCAGTAACACGGGCGGCAGCTTCAGCGCGAGCGGAGCAGGCGGTGGAACGATCACGACCACTACCGGCACTGCCGCAAACCTTGTCCCGCTCCGTGCCGTAACATCGACCAAGCAAATCGTTGGTCCGCAGGCGGTCAATCACTTCAACCAATTCACCAGCGTGACCATTAACTTTAATCTATTGCCGAACGTTGCGATCGGTGATGCCACGAAATTCATCGAAGACAGCTTCGCACAAGTGCACCAGCAACTCCCCAGTGTGCAAGCCACGTTTCAAGGTGAAGCGCTTGTCTTTCGCCAACTCTTTAAGTCGCTGCCGCTGCTCCTACTCTCCGCGATTTTTGTCATGTATGTGATTCTGGGAATTCTTTACGAAAGTTACGTCCATCCGATCACGGTGCTTTTCCCCGCGATTGTGCCGGCGGTTGTCGGAGGCTTGTTTACGCTCTGGGCCTTCGGCTCGAGTTTGTCCCTTTATAGCGTCATTGGTTTGTTTCTTCTGCTCGGCATAGTGAAGAAGAACGGAATCCTTGTGGTCGATTTCGCGCTAAAACGAATCGACGAAGGGCTGAGTCTGAGAGAGGCAATTCACGAAGCCAGTCTGGAGCGCTTTCGGCCCATCATGATGACCACGCTCGCCGCTCTCATGGGCGCGGTGCCGCTTGCGCTCGGCTTCGGCCACGACGCCTCAGCGCGCCGCCCGCTCGGTCTTGTCATTGTGGGCGGCCTGATTTTCTCACAAATGATCACGCTTTTCGTAACGCCGGTGATTTATCTCTGGCTCGAATGGTTCCAGGAGCACGTTCTGGACAGAGTGCCTTTCTTACGCAGCGCTCATATGCATCATGAAGGTGAGCCTAAGCCGACGGGTGACGGCGAGGTCCGCGAGCCGATGCCCGCCGGCATCGCATGATCTTACGAAGTAGATCGAGATGCGTGCGATGGTTCTCGAGCAACCTCGGCAAGCGCTCATGCTACTCGATGTGGCGAAGCCGAAGCCTGACGCGGGACAACTGCTCGTTTGTCTGAGTGCGTGCGCGGTTTGCCGCACCGATCTTCACATCGTCGATGGCGAATTGCCGGATCCGAAGCTGCCGTTGATTCCCGGCCATCAAATCGTCGGGCATGTCGAACAAGTCGGAACAGGCATAGAAAAATTTTCAATTGGCGATCGCGTCGGGATTCCGTGGCTCGGCTGGACCGACGGCGAATGTGTGTATTGTCGGTCCAATCGCGAGAATCTTTGCGATCGCGCGCGTTTTACGGGCTACACTATCGACGGCGGTTACGCCGAGTTCGTGGTCGCGGACGCGCGATTTTGTTTTCATTTGCCCGAACAATACAATGATGTCGATGTTGCGCCCCTGCTTTGCGCCGGCATGCTAGGCTATCGTTCGTATCGAAAAACTGGCGACGCGCGCCGGCTCGGCATTTACGGGTTTGGCAATGCCGCGCATTTAATCGCGCAGATTGCAATTTACCAAGGGCGCGAAATCTTCGCGTTCACGCGGCCAGGCGACGAAGCTGGTCAAGAATCGGCAAGAAAATTAGGTGCAACTTGGGCCGGTCGTTCCGGTGAGATGCCACCGGAAAAGCTTGATGCTGCGATTATCTTTGCGCCGGTTGGTGAGCTTGTTCCGATGGCGCTGCGCGCCCTCGCGAAAGGCGGAATTGTGGTTTGTGGCGGGATTCACATGAGCGACATCCCGTCATTTTCGTATGCCGATCTTTGGGGCGAACGCACGATTTGTTCGGTTGCGAATTTGACCCGGGGTGACGGGGAGGAGTTTCTTGAAATCGCGCCACGCGTTCCGGTGCGAACGGAAACTGAAATCTTTCCGCTCGAAGAAGCCAATACTGCATTAGATAGATTTCGTTCCGGCAAGCTCAAAGGGACCGCAGTACTGACGATGTCATCAGCGTAATCCGCGTTATCTGCAGCCAAATGCCGTGGGGGAGACTTTTCCAGCCGATGACGCAGGTTAGTATTCTACCCCACCGCGCGTTTCGCAGCGGGAGCGCCAATCGGTTTCACAAAATTGCCTGGGAGCCGTTTCTCGTCATCCGGGACCGCGCCAGCGGCATTGGCAAGTGCTTTTTCCTCCGCGGAAAGAAATGGCTTGAACCGATTTTTGTCGATCGCCTTCATGAAGGCTTCGTGCGCGGAGACAATGCCTTTTTCGAGCAACGCCCAGATCGTGTCGTCCATAAACTGCATTCCCTGTGCCTTGCCGGAAACGATGACGTCTTGAAGTTTTTGCGTCGCGCCTTCGCGAATGATGGCCGCGACCGCTGCATTTGCGATCAGAATCTCGTTTACAGCGATTCGGCCAGGTCGGTCCACTCTTTTTAAAAGCAATTGCGCGACGACGCCGCGAAGCGAGTTGGCAAGCATGGCGCGGGCCTGCGGTTGTCGTTCAGCTGGAAAAACATCTACCATACGATCAACCGTCTTCCGGGCGTTGTTCGTGTGCAGTGTGCCGAATACGAGAAGACCCGTTTCGGCGGCGGTGAGCGCGAGCGAAACTGTCTCGAGGTCCCGCATCTCTCCCACAAGCACAATATCCGTGTCTTCTCGCAGCGCTGCCTTGAGCGCGGCGGGAAACGAACTCGAATCGCCCGGCACTTCTCGTTGCGTGATCGTGCTTTGCTTGTTGTCGTGCACGAATTCGATCGGTTCTTCGATTGTTACGACGTGCTTCGAAAAGTTTTGATTGATATAATCGACTAGCGCCGCCTGCGTAGTCGTTTTGCCCGAGCCAGTTGGGCCGGTAACAAGGACCAAGCCGCCGCGCAAGTGCGCGAATTGCTTTACAATCACGGGAATCCCCAACTCCTCCAGCGTGGCAATCTTCGTGGGGATCAGACGAAAAACCGCGCCGTAACCATTCGACTGCTTGAAATAGTTACTCCGAAAGCGAGAGGCCTCATCCATCTCGTAGGCAAAATCGAGATCGCCGCGCTCTTCGAAGATCTCCCAATTGTGCGGGCCGCAAATTTCACTCATCATCTGAATAGCTTCCGCGTGTGTCACCTGCTCCGCACGGATGGGCATTATATCACCATGCATCCGCATCTTTGGCGGTTCTCCTTCACCGATGTGCAGGTCGGACCCGCCATGCTTAACAATCACGCTGAGAAACTGATCAAGGTAAGCCATGTTAGAAGTCAGAAGTAAGAAGGAAGAGGTCAGAGGTCACATTTTAAGGTGCTGGCGCATCGTCTGTTTTTGGTCCGCGCGAGCGTAGGCTTCTTCCGAGCTGATCAGACCGCGATCATAAAGATCGATCAGCGCATCGTCCATCAAACACATGCCTTGTTTCTTGCCGGTCTGGATAATGCCGGGCAACATGTATGTTTTTGCTTCACGGATAACGTGGGCCACCGCCGGCGTGTTGGTAAGAATTTCCAGCGCTAGCACGCGACCAGTGCCGTCTGCTTTCGGCACCAGCTGGTGACTGATGACCCCGCGCAATGATTCACTCACCATCACCCGGATTTGTTCCTGTTGATCAGATGGGAACACATCGAGTAATCGATCAAGAGTGCGCGAAGCATTGCCGGTGTGCAGTGTTGCCAGAACAAGGTGCCCCGTCTCGGATGCGGTGATGGCGAGCGAAATCGTTTCCAAGTCGCGCATTTCGCCAACCATGATCACGTCAGGATCTTCCCGAAGCGACGCTCGCAGCGCCGTCGCGAACGACTCGGTATGCGTGAACACTTCGCGTTGAGATACCTGGCAGTTTTTCGACCTGAGGATGTATTCGATCGGATCCTCGAGCGTGATGATGTGGTCGCGCCGTTCCATGTTTATTTGCTCGACCATGGCCGCGAGCGTCGTCGATTTGCCGGTACCGACTGAACCCGTCGCCAAAATCAGTCCGTTTTGATAACGAGTAAGTAATTTGAGATGCTCCGGCAACCCGAGGTCATCCATCGTCCGGATCTGGGTGTTAATCACGCGGAAAACAATTTCGACGCCGAGGCGCTGACGCACCACACTAGTGCGATAACGGGCGAACTCGTTCGTGTACGCAAAATCGGAATCACCGCGCGTCTTGAGTTCCTCTTTATACACATCAGGAACAAAGTTCTCGGCGAGGACTGCCGTGTCCTCCGGGCGGAGCCGCGGAGCGTCGGGCCAGATCGGCTGGAGGGTTCCATGCAAACGCCAGATCGGCTGTGCGTTCACGGCGAGATGAACATCGGAGGCGCCGGCTTTTTGGCCGATTTCGAGATACTCATCCACATGGCTCAGCGGATGCGATCTGACTGGAATGTCCGGAACCTTTGCAATCATTGCGTGCTGTCGAGATGATTATGCGAAGGGACGCGCGCGTAAATGCTAAAACAAACTATTAGAAAGCAGTTTTAGGATTCGATTCTCCATGCTGGGAGGCGAGGATCAGGGTAAATGGCGCCGGCAACGTTGCGTTTAAGGCCTTCTACCTTTTTGCTGCACCTGACCGACCGGCATAATCCGTCAGCCGATTTTTGAGAAAATCGACAATCACGGGTCGGAGCACGCTTGCTGCGATTTTCGATGCACCGAGGACGAATCCAGCTTCGAGAAATTTCTTCTGGCGTTTCCCGCCCCTTTTTGCATCGATATAGATCTTTTTCTTTCGTACCGGCAACAGGACAACCAGAGTGCCGACCGCGGCAGCGGCTGTAATCCAGGAAACTGTTTGTTCTCGAAACGATCTCCGAAGTTTTCCCGGAAAATCCAGTTCATAGCGCAGACCGCGCAAATCGCGCGCCACACGCTCGCGAGAACGGGCTATCTCGGTCCTTAGCTCGTCGGTTGGCTTGTTTCGTCGAGATTCTTTAGCCATTCGCGATCTTTTTTTAATTCAGATGCTGTCACGGGAAAAAGGGGCTTGGTTATTCGGGTGCGCGCGACCAGGAGCAAAACCAGCGCAATTACAAAGTGCACTCCGGCTGCCGCCAGGGTGATCCACAGCCAGGAGATCCCAGCTAAGTGGGCCAGGCCAGCAATCGCTGTTATGACAAGGAAAATATAACCAATCGCGACGAGAATAGCGGCCACGACCAGGCAAATCGCGAGGACCAGGAGTTGTACGAGCGCTACTCTCGATTCCTGCGCGAGAAGCACAAAGCGGCTTTCAAAAAAATCCGTAAGCGCGCTCGCGAGCGCCACCAAATTTTCCAGTAAACCGCTGTGTCCCGCGGGAGAGCGGGACCGCCTGGGCTCGCTAATCATTAAACCGTAGCCTGATTAGCGCCGGAAAATCAGGCCCAAAATAAACCCGATACCCAGCGCTGTGAACACTGCCTTCGTCGGGTTTTCGCGCACGTATTGCTCCGCGTCTTCCTGAAATGTGCGGACTCGGTCCCGCGCATCGCCCAAGGCTTGTTCCGCTTTGCCCCGCGCATCGCCCCAGGCTTGTTCGGCCTTGCCTCGGTACTCTCCCGCGATAGAGCCGGCCGCTGACTTCAAATCGCCGGCTGCGGATCGCAAATCCTCGGCTGCCTTGCGTGCGTGGGTTTTACTGCTTTGCAATTTATTTTGCGCGTCTGTCATACCAGACCCGGATTGTTCTTCTTTATTCTCTTCAGGCATTGCTAATCTCCAGTTAATTTTCTTCCTCAGTATCCGCGCGCTTCTGCCATTCAGCAAACGCGACGGCGAACAAATCCTTCCCTCCGTGTAAACGATTCGCATTGTAATCGCGCTTATAATATTCGGTTACTACTGGGCTGCGACAGCTCTCGCCAACGCCTGCGACGTTACTGCTCGCGAAAAATGATTCGCGCCTTGGTCAAATCGTAGGGCGAGAGTTCCAATGAAACTTTATCTCCAGGCACGATCCGGATGAAATGCTTGCGCATCTTGCCGGAGATATGCGCAAGCACATTGCGTTGTCCCGGAAGATCGACCCGAAACATCGTGCCCGGTAACACCTGTGTCACCGTGCCTTCGGTCACGATCTGTTCTTCCTTTGCCACCAGCCAAACATACTCCTGACCAGCGCTCGCTCAACCAACGCGGCAAATTTGCGACCTTATTGCCCCTGTTCAAGCGAAACGGCCGGCAAGTATTCGCCCAGTTCCTGGCGTTTCCACCACGCGCCAGTTTGTCGATGTTCTTTCGTCGTTGTGAATCGATAACGATACAAGATCGCGCGGATGTAGCGCGGTGGCTGATTTGGAAATGGGTCATGGGCAAACAACCGAGCGACATCCGGCTTTCCCTTGAGCAAACAAATGGCGAGCCGGATAAACCACGGATTTTGCTCTGGAGTTCCCAGCGCGGCGAACCACATCTGCCAATCGAGCCGTGGCTGATGTGGCGCGCACCAACCAGGGGCGCGGTTTACATCGCCCGGTTTCCATTTGAATTCGTACGGCAACCAATCGATTCCATCGGCGCTGCCTTCGATCACAATCTCGCGACGATCTTTCGTCATTACGCGAAACAGGCCGTAGCCATTCACGATCCGGAACGGTTCGAGGTGTTGGTAAGCAAACGCGAGAGCGCGCGGCCACGCTGCATCCGGCTTAAACGCAGTAAAAATGAGCCATCCATTGATGGGCAAAGAAACGATGAGCACAATGATCGCTCCGGACGTCGACAGGCGGTCCTGTAGCCGTTTCGCTGTGCGAAATGTGCGCGGGTCGCGCGGCCACGCGACCACACCATCATCAATTAGCAATAAGCAAAGCGCGAGCGTGAGCAGATTGAAGAAGCAGTAATTACCAGTCAGAGCGATTACCAGTTGGAGAAAAATCATCAATCCAGCGGCAATCAGCCGCGGACGCCGCGGCGCCCAGATGAAAAACGGCGCGATGATTTCCACTGCCATGCAAAATCCGACCGAGAAATGTTTGAACCATTCCGGATGCTGATCTGCCCACCAGCCGAAGGTCGTCGGCAGCGGTTGCGACCAGTAATGATAATCGAGTGCGGTCAGGTTCCACCAGCAATCATCGCCACTGGTGAGCTTCACCACACCCGACATCACCATCAATTTGAAAAGAAGCAGCTTGAGTAAGAACAGAGCGGCGCGCGAAACCGGCGGTTCTTGTCCACGCTTTTGCCAAAGCTGCCAAGGCGCGAGGAAAATTGATAGGAAACCAATCTCGAGCAACAAAATGTCCCATTGAAAACTGAGGAATGTTTGTCCGGAAATTGTCAGCGAGAGATAAAAAACGAAAAGCGCCGTCAGACAGATTTCCGGGGCAATTCCAAACACGAGCAGCAAAGAGAAAGCAACGCCGGCGCCGCAGAGGAAATGGAGAAAAGTGTTGCTCGAGTCAAACCAGCAAAGCGTCGGCAAGAGCGAATAGGCCTGTCGGCCCAGCTGTTCATGAACGGCCGGTAGAAATTGGTTTAGCCGCGAAATACCGTTTGCTCCGATAAGGCCGTCCACCTGGACCCAAAGCGAAACGAACGCGATCAGGTAAATGAGGCCGAGCGCGCGAAGGAACCATCGCCGGGCCCAGAAATAAGTTGGTGGACGAACGTCTCTCCCCCAAAGCACTCGGGTAAACGCGGAGCCAAATTTTCGGTGGCGAGCGATAATTCCATAAGCGATCTCGGAAATAGCTGCGAAACCGGGAACGTGGTCATAGCCCCAGGTCATCCATTTTCTCGAAGATCGACAAGCTAATGAGCGATAGACAGCTTCAGCGGCAAAAAAAGTTTGGCCATCCGGTTCAATGAAAGCGACAGCGCGCTGGAATTGTTCGAGAGGGATTTCTGGAAATCGATCGGCCGCTTCTTGATAGGTGGCATAATCAACTTCGCCGGCGGTGATTTGGCGCCAGCGTTCGATCCAGCGCCTGCAAAAATGACATTCGCCGTCCCAAATCATGAGCGGCTTCGTTGGCGGATGAGTGACACGCAAATTTGATTGCGCTTTCATTACATTCTTCTGTAGCGGCGGTCCGTCACCGTCCCAGTCATTTCACGATTATGCGACGGTTACAGAGCGTCGCTACAAATCAAATTCCGCCCAGACCGGGGCATGATCCGAAGGTTCTTCTCCCTTACGCATTTCGCGATCTATCCCCGCTGTGGTGCATCTCTTCGCGAGCGCTTCACTCGCCAGAATTGCATCGATACGTAATCCGCGATTTTTCGGAAACGAAAGCATCCGATAATCCCACCAACTGAAAAGCCCGCCTTCTTTGTGATGTAATCGCAGTGTGTCCCGGAAACTGCCGTCGCATAGTTGGCGAAACGCTGTCCGTTCGCCGTCCGAACACATAATCGCTCCCCGCCACAGGTCTGGATCGTGAACATCGACATCCTCCGGCGCGACATTGAAATCGCCGCAGACAATTAGTTGGGTCCATTCTTCGTTCAACAGACAATCTCGCAATCGCGCATACCACTTCAGTTTATAATCATAAGCAGGCGAACCGACCGCTTGTCCATTTGGTGCGTAAACGGAAAACACGCGGACAGTGTCGATTGTTGCTGCAACGACCCGCGCTTGTGGGTCGACAACTTCGTCACAAAGCGATGGACGCATATTACGCGACTCATTTTTCGAAAGAATCGCGACGCCATTGTACGATTTCTCTCCGTGATAAACCGAGTGATAACCAGCTGCTTGCAAGGCGAGCACCGGAAATTGTTCGTCCGGACATTTCGTTTCCTGCAAACAAACGATGTCCGGTTCGTTTGCCTCGAGCCACGCAAACAGACGCTCCTGGCGTTTGCGCAGGGAATTGATGTTCCAGGATGCGACTCTCATCATTTGTCATAGCGGCGGTCTATGACCGTCCGGCTAATTTCCCAGAGTAAAGACTATAACCGGCGCGCATAGAACGCCGCTACACTTCAATCTCGACGCCCGGGATGGGTACGATGACTTCCGTCTTCGGGAGATCGACAATTAATGTTGCCCGCATCCATTCCACAGCCGGCGGATCGCCATGAACGAGCACGATTTTCCTTGGAGAAAGCTTTTGCGCGTAGTCGATCAGCGCTTCGCGCGACGCGTGCGCGCTAAATTGAAATTGTTCGATATTGCAACGCACGCGCTGCGGGGATTCGCCAGGATCAAGTGTTACTTCTCCATCCGGCTGCGCATCTCGCAATAGCCCGGCGGGAGATTCAGGATCGGCGTAGCCAACAAAGAAGATCGAGTGTTGAGGATTCTCGACAAGACGTCGCGCAAGAATATTGGAAAGAGTTTTTGGCATCATCATTCCGCTGGAAAGTGCGTAAATACGTCCAGCGCGCGCAGGCGTGTCATGAATTGTTTGACCATTTAAGACGAACGGCGCTGCTTCCTCCATGAGTTGCACACGCGGTAATTGCCGGCGACTGATGTGCGCACGACGATCGTAAATACCGGTCATTTTGGAACTGAGTCCGCCGATGTAAATAGGAAATTCGGGCAGCAGTTGTTCGCGGCGGAATCTATAAAACATCGCAAGTACCTCTTGCGTTTTGCCCAGTGCAAAAACGGGAATCAGAACGCACCCGCCGCGCGTAAACACTTTATCGATTGCTTCGGCGAGGCAGCGTTCCTCTCCGGCGCGCGTCCAATTTGCCGGTTTGGCGTGATCGCCCCGCGTGCATTCCATGATCAGGACATCAATCTCTTCTTCGGGAAAGACCGCTGCCTCCATGATCGTCTGATCGTCAAAATTGACGTCGCCCGTGTAAAAAATGGTACGGCCTTCGGCTCGCAGCAGGATTCCAGTAGAGCCGAGGACGTGCCCCGCATCGAAGAATTCGAATGTCAGTGCATCTGTTTGGTGATGAGGCGGGCGTTCGCCGGAAATCGAGAAGCGTTGCCGCATTGGACACCAATGCCAAAGCTCTGAAGCGCGATCGATTTCGCGATGTGTAAAAAGCGGATACATCGCGCTGTTCTCCTCCCGCTGCCGCGTCATTACGTTGACCGAGTTATGTAAAAGTGTGCTGCCGATTTCCGCGGTCGCTTCGGTCATGAAAATGCGCGCGTCTGGCTGGCGTCGCATCAGCACCGGCAACGTGCCGATGTGATCTTGATGAGCGTGTGAGATCAGGATTGCTTCGATCTGTCGGTCGGCGATGGGTTTCAAATTTGGCAGCGCATCCTCGCCAACGTTTTTCGGATGCATGCCGCAATCGAACACGAGACGATGGCCTCCGATCTCTAGATAATATGAGTTTGCGCCGATTTCGGTCCGGCGTGTGAGATTGATGAACTTCAATTTCCGCTCTTGCTCTTGCTTTTGCTCCTGCTCATCCGAAACCAAATATGTCGCCGACATCTTCGCTGATGCGTGAAGTTAGACTTTGAATCAGTCCCATCAGCATCAAGACAATTTCAAAGAGCTGTTCCTTCCCGGGCCTCACTGCTCTCTTGTCCGACAGTCTCTTGGCAACCAGGACATCCAGACACGCCGCACACTCCAACGCCGAACTGGGAGGGAAATCAAGAAACCGACAACGGTCCTTGATCGCGAACTTGCCGTTTCCCTCCGCGATATTTACCGGGATGCTGGTCGAAGCGCGATCGAGCTGATCTTTCACTGCAGCTTTACTCCGAATCTGCGCCGCTAGTTCGGTCGACCAGGCCACAAATTGAATCGCAGCTTGATAGACCTTCAGCTTCTCGTGATCGAATTGTCGTGCCATGGAAGAAGACTGATTGCGAGGAAGAGTAAGAGCAAGATCAAGAACAAGTCTGCTGACACATGCGCAGATGTCGATCTTGCATGGAGCTAAAGCAGCTCCTTGAAAATTCGCATCCAGTTGTCGCGCAGGATTTTTGCGATGTTCTCGTCGCTAAATCCGTGCTCAATCAATTTGCGAGTCAGATTTCGCGCATGCGAGTGATTATTCAGATCGGGAATAAAATGAGGAGTCGTAAACTTTCCCGCTAGCTCTTTTTTCGCTGGCTCCGGCCATTGACGGTAAATGAATTCGAAGAAATCGAAGCCGATGGCGACACAGTCGATACCAATCAAATTAACGATGTGTTCGATATGATCTATGTAGTGATCGAGAGTCGTCTCCTCTTCACGCGAACTGACGAGTACGGAATTAACGCCAATCACTCCCCGCCGCTCGCCGATCATCTTGATTTGCTCGTCGCTGATATTGCGCTCGATGTCGTAATACTTTCTTGCGTTGGTATGTGAAACGATGGGCGGTTTGGTCGTGATCGCCAGAATATCCTCGAATCCGGCTGGGTTGATGTGGGCAAGATCGACAATTATACCGAGTGCTTCGCATTGCCTAACCACGTCGCGGCCAAAACTGGTCAAGCCGTCGCGCGTTGAACCGGATGGCGCGAAAATTCCGCCATCGCCCGCAGCATTGCGCCGGGCATGAGTAAGCCCAATCGCGCGAACGCCAAGTTCGTAAAAGACGCGGAGCAATTCCAAATCAGTGCCAAGCGGTTCGACTCCTTCCATTGTAATCAGCAGCGCAATTTTCCGATCCTTGCGCGCATGAAGAATCTCCTGATAGCCTTTGCAAATGGCGAAGCGGCTGCATTGTTCCGCCTCCGCATAAACTCGGGCGATCTGATCGAGCGCCACGCGCAAACCCATTTCCGGCATATAGCGGTCCTCGATGTAAATCGCCGCGCCGAGCACACAGATATTGCCCGCTTCGAGTTCCGATAGAAAATCGGTCGTCAGTACGTTTGTGCGGTCGCGTTTCTCGTACAAATCCATCGGCATGTCGAAATGAAGATCAACAACTCCATCCGCGTGCAACCGATCGATTCGCTCTTTGGTGGATTTTTCTTTGGCGCTCATTGTTTTTCAACTGGGTGCTATGGGAAATCGCTTCGACGGTTCACCAGATCGCCCTTCCGGCAAAACAAAAAACCGGACGCGGCGAAACCTAACGGTTGATTTAAAAACCCTGTAGCGGCGGCCTCCGCGCGCACGCGCCGCACAGCGGCGCGGCTACAATCTCTCTACGGATTGTTGCCGACGATTTGCGTCGCGGTTTTACTCAGTTCGACCTGGTCGCTCACTTTCTGGAGGCCCGTAATAAGTGCTTCAATCTGCTTTTGCTGGTGCGTGGCAGTCGCTTTGGAAGTCTTTCTGCTGCTGCGACCGCAGCGAACTGTAGAGGCGCTTGTGCCATGCGGGCTAACTAACTATCCGGCGGCTGACACAGCGGCTAAAGATTCACTTGCTTAGCTCGAGCATACGCAGAATCGGTGCCTCGGCGCGTTTGCGCACCAACTCCGGTAAAGTGATTTCCGGCTCCATATTCAAGAGCGCATCGTACGCTTTCTCGAGCGTGTTCATTTTCATGAACCGGCATTCACCGCAAAAGCAGTTGTCAGTCGGGCCGGGAATGAATGTTTTATCGGGAATCTCCTTGCCCAGCCGATGTAACAAACCCGCTTCGGTTACGACGATGATCTCATGCGCGGGCGATTCTTTGCAAAACGTCACCATCTTCTCGGTCGAACAAACTTCATCGGCAAGCATGCGCACGGCATAGGTGCATTCCGGATGCGCGACCACCGGCGCGTCCGGATATTGCTCGCGAATTTTGTTGATGCTGCGCGCCGTGAACTCAACGTGGATGTAACAAGTGCCCTGCCACAAATCCATTTTGCGTCCGGTCCGTTCCATCACCCAAGCGCCCAGGTTCTGATCGGGCACGAAAAGAATGTTGCGATCAGCCGGCGCTGATCTCACGATTTTGTCCGCGTTGCCGCTCGTGCAAATCACATCGGAGAGCGCTTTAACTCCCGCGCTGCAATTGATATAGGCGATGACGTAGTAGTTCTTGTCCGCGTGCTCTTCCAAAAAGCGCGCCAGCTTTTCCGGCGGACACGATTCAGAGAGCGAACAACCGGCATCGAGGTCGGGCAAGATCACACGCTTTGCTGGATTAATGATCTTTGCCGTTTCCGCCATGAAATGGACGCCGCAGAACAAGATCACGTCCGCGTCGGTTTTGGCCGCCTGATAACTTAGACCTAACGAGTCACCGACGAAATCGGCGGCATCCTGTAATTCCGGCACCTGATAGTTATGCGCCAGGATCACCGCGTTGCGTTTGTGCTTGAGGTCCTGCAGGTCTTCGGCAAGATCAATCCCAGTCTGGCTCGGACCGCCGAAGTTTATACCGGCACTTACCATCGGCTAATATCGCGAGGTTCCGCGGATTTACAAACTAGCCTATAGCGATCGCCTTGTGCGCGCATCGGGCAGCGACGCTGCTATAGGGCCAGCGCGGCGCGCATCGCATCGATTGGCGCTTCGCGATCGAACCAAATGGAAAAGGAGAGCGCACCCTGGTGCAGCAACATCGACAAACCATTCACACCACGGGCGCCCGCCTGGTCGGCGGCGCGAAGGAAAGATGTTCTCGTTGGGCCATAGACCGCATCGAAAACCATGTGATGCGGCGCGAGTAACCGCGTCGGAATCGGCAATGGATCGCTTGGATTCATCCCAAGCGGCGTTGCGTTCACAATGAGATCGACATGCGCAAGTTGCGCACGCAATTCTGCTTCATCCCACGGCACTGCTTCGAGGCGCGCCACGGGACCAAGCACCCGCGGCCCAGCAAAAAACGATCCCAATCGGTCCGCGAGCGCCTTCGCTTTATCGCCCGTGCGATTGACAAGGACGAGACGCTCACAACTCTCGAGCGCGCACTGCCATGCAATTGCATGGCCGGTCCCTCCGCCCGCGCCAATCACCATCACCCGCAAATCGCGAACATCGACTGAGAATTCGCTGCGAATGGCGCGCAAGAATCCTTCGCCATCGGTATTGGAACCAATCAGCTTTTTATCTCGAAGGCGAATCGTATTCACGGCTCCTGTGCGATTCGCCCGCTCATCGGCCTCGTCGATCTGCGCGAAACCGGCGATTTTGTGCGGCACGGTCAAATTGACTCCAATGAAATCGAGTTCGCGCAAAAAACGCAGCGCGGATCTTAATTCGTTCGCTCGAATATGGAAGCGCGCGTATTGCCCGCCGATCTCGCACCGCTTGAGCGCAGCGTTCTGCATTTGGGGCGAGAGGGAATGCGCGACGGGGTCGCCAAAGACGCCGAGACGGATTGGCGGATCGACATCGCGCGCTGCTTTCCGCCAATTTTCGAGATCAGCGAGCGTATAACGCTCTGTCGTATGATTTTTCTTCATCTCATTCGCATTGGACGAACGACGTCTCGTCCTACTGGGTTTTCACTCCGCGCCCAGCTGTAAGATCAACCGGTCAAATCGCTTCAGCACGCGCTCTTTGCCCATAACTTCCAGCATGTGATAAAGGCTCGGGCCAACGCTGCGACCGCTCACCGCGACACGCGCTGGATGAACAAGATCCCCGGTCTTGCAACCGAGCTTTTGAGCAAGATTTTTTAGGGTCGATTCAAGAGCCTCGAGATTCCAAATCTCGATCTTCCCGAACTCGGCGCGTAACGCGATCAATCGTTCCGCACCTTCGGGCTTGCCAAAAACTTTCTCGACTGCTGCCGGGTCGAACTCGTAATCCTCGATGAAAAAGTAGCGAGTCCATTCCGATACATCGCTGAGAAGCTTAATCTTCTCTTTCACAATCGACAGCACCGCACGCAGATAATTTTTGTCCGACACGTCGATATTAGCCTTTTCCAAGAACGGTTGTGCCAATTCGATGAAACGATCGAGAGACATTTGCGTGATGTATTGGCCGTTCAGCCAAAAACATTTGTCGAGATCGAACGCTGCATTACGCCGGTTGATTTTTTCCAGCTCGAAAAGTTTCGCTACCTCGTCGATGTCGATCTTTTCGCGGTTGTCCTTGGGCGACCAGCCCAGCAGGCAAAGATAATTACGCACTGCTTCCGGCACGTAACCCTGCTCGATGTAAGTGGCGAGGCGCGCGCCTTCGTCACGCTTGCTCATCTTCGAGCCATCGCGGTTCAGAATGAGCGGAATGTGGGCAAAACGCGGCGGTGTCGCGCCAAGCGCGCGATAAAGTTCAATGTGTTTAGGCGTGTTCGAAAGATGGTCTTCACCGCGAATGACGTGCGAAATCTTCATTTCGATGTCGTCGATCACATTCACGAAATGAAAAATCCACGAGCCGTCGGGCCGCCGGATCGTCATGTCGGGATGCGTGCCAGGATTCGTAAGGTCGAAATCGATTTTCCCGCAGACGATGTCATCGACAAGGACGTGCTCGCGCGGCGATCGGAATCGCAGTGCCCCCGCATCTTCGAAAATGTGTCCACCATCTTGAAGTTGGTTTAGATAGCGTTCGTAAATTTCCGTTCGCTCGCTTTGCAGATATGGTCCCAAATCGCCACCGACATGCGGACCCTCGTCCCATTCGAGGCCGAGCCAGCGCAATCCTTCATAAATCGCGGCGGCGGCCTCTTCGGTGTTGCGTGTCCTGTCGGTATCTTCGATGCGCAAAATGAATTTGCCGCTGTGATGTCGCGCGAAGAGCCAATTAAAAAGGGCCGTGCGCGCGCCGCCGATGTGGAGATAGCCAGTGGGTGAGGGGGCGAAACGGACGCGGATAGCCGGACTCATGAAGTGCGTAATTTAGCCATAGATGAACACAGATGAAACACGGATTGCTGTAGCCACGGCTCTGTGAGCCGTCCTTCGATTGAGAGAAAACGGGCCACAGGCCCGTGGCT
>Ga0137403_10002476_pt1 | contig 22581 bp, 24 predicted proteins | sample CZOMad2_1_16fung_FD_122057 | JGI IMG/M metagenome (GOLD analysis project Ga0137403, IMG submission 122057) | Vadose zone soil fungal communities from Angelo Coast Range Reserve, California, USA - CZOMad2_1_16fungal (Hybrid Assembly) | ecosystem: Environmental > Terrestrial > Soil > Vadose zone...
CTCGCGCTTGATCCAGCGCGTCCACGAGAACCTGGCGAGCTTCGTCACTGAATCGCTCGAACAAGAGCCGCGAAGCCTAGCCAGCCATCAGGGGGACATTCCCGGGTCGGTTTCGGAGAGGAATTTCGCCGCAACAAGGGCGTGCAGAATTCTCGACGGCACCTACTGTGAGACCGATGCGATCCCGCGCAACGATCCCGATCGCTGCCACGGTCCTCGTCGGACTTGCCGCGATAGCCACAGTTGCGGGAGTCAGGTACTACCTGTCCCACCGCGACTTCAAGTTCAATCGAGCGGCCTGGATCAAGCCCGTCGGTTGGTGTCGGGAGTCATCCCGCGGGAGGATGGTCAATGACCTCGTCGCGACGCATCTGCGCAAAGGGATGCCGATGACGCGCGTCCGAAACCTGCTCGGACCTCCCGAGGAAATGTCCGATGGCGACTGGGTATACAACGTCAATCGTGAAGACGAAGTCTTCCTCGACACATGCGTAACGCTTGAGCTGCAGACCCAACGTGGTCGGCTTAAGCACGTTTCGGTCGGTCGCGACAGCTGAGTGCCTGGCGGGAGTCCTGCCGCCGCGGCTCGGGGGACATTCGCGAACACTGGCCCACGCCAGCAACCCTAAGAGAACAGGCTGTTAGGTACCGACGAGTCGGGAAATACTCCGACCGTGACTTCGGGCCTGCAGCACGAGCAGAGCGCGCGCAAGTCGTGGACCTGGCTTTGGGAGGGCGAGTACCTCGGCATTCGCGGTGCGATGCTCCTGCTTCTCGGCCTCGCTGCAGTCGGAGTCGGAACCTGGGCATTGACCCGGCATCACGCTCCGGCGCCGTACAGCATGTCGAGCGACACCCGTCAGCGGCTACCGGATGGGACGATCGCGTCAGGCGCGAGCATCAGCGTTGCCGAAGCGGTCGCTCGGCAGCCCGCCCATCCCGTGGCGATCCACGGCTATTTCGAGGCCGCCGACGACGGACCATACCTCTGCACCCGGCTGAACGACTACGCCGACTGCCGGGGCAACCCGCACCTGGCGATCGCATCCCCCTATCAGTGGCTGTTCGAGGGGCGCCACCGGCTCCGCGGCCTCGATACCGGCTGCTGCTCGATCGGCTCGTGGTCTCCTAATCCAGTCGTTCTCCAAGGCAGGGTGCGAGGCCGGACCTTGTTCCTCCTACGGCCGTCGAGCTAGGCCATTAGGGCCGACTTGCTCGGGGGACATTCCCGAACGCTGGCCCAGACCTGCAGCTGCGGCCAGGAGCTGCTGTGGTGGGCGCGACCCTGGGGCGTTCAAGCGGTGGCGCCTTCGTGCAGCGAGGGAGCGTAGGAGACGCCGACGATCAAGCCATCCTCGGTGAGAAGCCTGGTCACCGTCTGTCCCCACGGCTCTGTGCGCGCTGGGTGCAACAGCTCAAAGCCCGCGCGCTGAAGCTCACCGCCCGCCCTGGCGACCGCCTCCGCGTCCTCTACTTCAAACTCGATTGACGCCTGGGGGACGACCCGGCCGGCCGGCCATTCCGGTGTGCCAAAGCACGCCTCTGCCGCCTGCGTAAGCGGCCAGACACCGAAATGCTTGCTGCCGGGGATACTCCCGCTGGAGTAGTAGCCCTCGCCTTCGCCTTCCAACGGGAGGCCGAGGGCATCGATGAACAGTTTGCGGCTCTGCGGCGGGTCGGCGGTAACGACCGCCACGCTCGCGATAAAGAGAACGTTCATGCAGCACAGCCTACGGCCCTCAGCCGGGGACGCGGATATGCCGAATACGGTGGCTCGCCAGCCGACTCGGCTCTGAGTGTCTTCGCGAACACTGCCCAATCCACGCTTCCCGCCCTCGAAGCCAAGAAATCGAGCGCGTCACCGGCGCGACCTCAGCCGAGGGGTCCTTTTCCGGCCGCGTCGTCAGATCAGGCGATGCGCTCGATGGCGGTTACGATCGACGATTCGCAACGACCCGCGCTAGACGGAGGAGATCGAATGAGCGACAACCCGAAGTGGCAGGTCGCGCGCCTCGACGACATCGAGCGGCGCGGCAGAGATATCCCGGTGCGCGAGCACCTCGGGATCCACGCATTCGGAATCAACGCCTACACACCCGGCGAGGACGGCACGCTGATCAATGAGCACGACGAGTCCGGTTCGGGCCAGGAGGAGCTGTACATCGTGCTCGACGGGAAGGCGACCTTCGAGGTCGACGGCGAGACGGTCGACGCGCCCGCAGGGACATTCGTGTTCGTCCCGCCGGAGTCACGGCGGAAGGCAACCGGGGACGGAACGGTCCTCGCCCTCGGCGCCACGCCCGGCGAGGCGTATCAGGCGCTTGACTGGGGTGAGGCTTGGCCTTTCCACAGAGAGTCGCTGACCGCCTACGGCGAGCAGCGCTACGCCGAGGCGCTCGAAGCGGTCCGCGGTGGCCTCGAGCACATGCCGGACCACCCGGGCTTCCATTACAACTACGCGTGCTTCGCAACCCTCGCGGGCGACACGGGCGACGAGACGTTCGACCACCTCCGGCGGTCCGTCGAGCTGTTCCCGCCGTTCCGCGAGCAGGCGCGCAGGGACGACGACTTCGCTGCCGCACGCGACGACCCGCGGTTCGAAGAGGCTCTTCGCTGAGCGCCAGGTCTCGACCTTCAACGAGCTGAGACTAAGGAGGTTCGGCGGGGCGTTCCCGAACACTGGCCCAGGCTGCCGTCCCGGAATCTGAGGGTCTACGATTCGCTGTGATCCAGCCCGTGACTCGCGTTCTGTGCCTGCTGCTTGTTGTCGGAGCAATGCCTCTTGTGCTCCCGTTCGGCGCGTCGGGATCTGATCCATGGACGAAGCTACGACGACCGTTGCACGTTCCGCATCTCGCGCCTGGCGCGCCGTGTCCGGTCACGCCGGCGACTTCAACGAAGTTCGGACTCGCCCAGGGCAAGGGGCCGGTGTGGCCCGTACTCGGGTTCCCGCAGCTGAACTTCTTTTACCCGGTGGTGCCGCAGCAGACCTTTTATCCCAGCAACTGGAGTGGCAACAAGATCCTGTGGATCGCGCGCCGATACCGTGGGCCGGTGCTGATCCGGGGAGCGCAACTCGACGGTCCGAACGCACTGCGCTTCGGGCTTGATCACGTCCCCGCAAAAGAGATGCGGTTGACGTCGGTCGCTGGCAGCTCTCCGGGAGGCTGGCAGAACAGGGCCTCAACGACGCGGCTCCGCGCGCCAGGCTGTTACGCCTGGCAAGTAGATGGCACGACGTTCAGCCGGATCATCGTGTTCAAGGCTGTGGTCTATTCATAGCCTGCTCGCTCGATCTCTAGTGACATTCCCCAATACTGGCCCAGGCCACCTCACACTCCTCTTAGTAGCGTTCTCCGCCTCCACAGCGGCAAGCGAGAGAGGGTTGAGGCACATGGCTGAAAAGACGGTGTGGTTCATCACGGGTGCGGGTCGTGGCATGGGTGTCGACATCGCGGAGGCTGCGCTCGCCGCCGGACACTCGGTCGTCGCGACCGGACGCAACACCGAGACCGTGGCCGACGCGGTCGGCGAGGCTGACGACGTGCTCGTGGCCGAGCTCGACATCACGAGCCTGGTGTCAGCAGAGGCCGCGGTTCGGACCACAGTCGACCACTTCGGCCGGATCGACGTGCTGGTTAACAACGCCGGGGACTTTTATGCCGGTTTCTTCGAGGAGCTGACGGAGGCGCAGATCGAGCGGCAGCTCAGGACGGGGCTCGTCGGGCCGATGAACGTCACCCGGGCCGTGCTGCCCGTGATGCGCAAACAGCGGTCGGGGAAGGTTGTTTCGATCTCCTCGACGGCAGGAATCGTCGGGCAGGAGTTCTGCTCCGCCTACGCCGCCTCGAAGTTCGGGCTAGAGGGATGGATGGAGTCGCTGCGCTTCGAGATTGAGCCGTTCGGCATCCACACGACGATCGTCGAGCCGGGCTTCTTCCGCACCCAGCTGCTCACAAGCAAGTCCACCACCTACGCCGACTTGTCGATCGACGACTACGCCGAGCGCACCGCCCAAACCCGGCCCGCGTGGGAAGCGATGAGCGGCAAACAGACAAACGATCCCGCTAAGCTCGCGAAGGCCCTCGTGACCGTCGTCGACCAAGAGCAGCCGCCCCTGCGTTGGGTTGCAGGCGCTGATGCAGTTGCAACCGTGGAGCAGAAGGCCAACGAGCTGCTCGCGCAGGTCGATGCCTACCGGGACCTGTCGTCGTCGCTCGCCGTCAAGGAGCGTTGAAGCAGGACGTGAGCACCCCCTAGGCCCGACGACGCTCAGGCGTCATTCCCGAACACCGCCCAGGCCAGGTCGGTATCGCCTGAGCCACGCGTAGCCAGAACCCAGGCTCTCGCATCCTCGGCGTATTCTCTGGTGGTCGCATGAACGTCCGGCCTAAAGGGACGGCACGACCGCAAGCCATGGTGCTTGTCGGCTCGGCCATTGCCTTCGCGGTGGCTGGAGCGTCGGTGGCCCCCGCCGCATCCTCGTCTGTTACGTCGGGGGCTCCGCACCGCCCGCTTCACCTTCCCCATCTAAGTCCGGGGAAGCGCTGCCCGATCAGCCCGAGCCAAACTGCTCGCTGGGGAACAGACGGTCTGCAGACGCTGACCGGTCGCGGCCCCGCCTACCTCATCGGTGGCGGGACGATCACCATCGCCCTCTCGGCCCGCGACAGCCTTGGGTGGTGGTATGGCCAGAAGACGCCCTGGGCGATCCGCAGGTCCTACGCTGGGCCGATTCTTGTCCGTGGCGCCCGCATCGGTCGGCGCGGCCAAGTGCGGTTTGCATACGGGTATGGGGACCATCTGAGGGAGCTTCAGTGGGATGCGGGCGCCGATCAGGGATTGCCGCCAGATCCCCGCTTCCGATTCCTCGCTTCGGGAACGCTCGTTCGAGCGGCCGGTTGTTACGCGTACCAGATCGACGGCACCTCCTTCAGCGAAATCGTCGTCGTCCGCGTCACGCGCTGAACCTGCGAACGATCCCGCTCTAGTTGCACCGATGAGCCGAGCCGGTCATCGGCGAGAACGCCCAACCGAGGGGCCTGGGCGGGGTTTGTTTGCAGCTACCTCGAAGAGGCTCAAATAGAGCGTGTTCTGACGCGCAGCAAATTCGCCAGTTCCGCTTCGGCTCGGTGAGGCCATCCTCCGTGGCGCCCCACGTTTTGAGGTGGCGCCGACGGGGCATCGAGTGCGCATGGGCACGAACCTCGGGCGGCTCCTCTTGCGCGTCACGGTCGGCTCGATCTTCATCGAGCACGGCACGCAAAAGCTCTTCGGCTGGTTCGGCGGCCACGGGCCGAGCGGGACCGGCCAGTTCTTCGAGTCTCTCGGGTTGCGGCCGGGGCGCCGCAACGCGATTGTGGCCGGGATCGCCGAGGCGGGAGGTGGGGCGTTCCTCGTGCTCGGCCTTGCGACACCGGCGGCGGCGTCCGCGGTGGGGAGCGTGATGGTGACAGCCCTCCGCACTGCGATCTGGCGTGACGAGATCAAGGTCGGGACGGGCGGCTACGAGTTGCTCCTGCTCGCGAACGCGGTTGCCATCGCCGACAGCGGGCCGGGGCCATTGTCGCTTGACGGGTTGCTCGGCTGGGAGCGTCGCGGTGCCCGCTGGGCGGCAGCCGCGCTTGGCGGGGCGCTCGCTGGCTCTGCCCTCGCGATCGCCGCGGGCAGGCAGCACGCCGAGGCGTCGGCTTCAGGACAGCGCAGCGAGGCCGAGACAACAGCCGTAACGTCTTAGCCAATCATCGCACTTGAGCACCCCATCGCTTCTGCGCTTAATCGGCATCTGGCGTCTTCGCTCCGAGTTGAGATCGACGAGTTCGCGACAACCGCGGGCACAGGCCAAGGTAATTTGAGCGAACTGGAAGGCGCGACACCTGAGCGGCTTGCTCAACCGCACGCCTGGGAGGACGGCGGGTTGCGCGTCGTGTGGCATGCGCGGAGGCGGCGGAACGGCGAGGAGGCCGAGCCAGTCATCGTCGTCTAGCCGGCTTGGGTGACGTTCCTGACCACTGGCCCAGGCGAGACGGCCGAGACTTACTTAGGGTCTTTGAGCCCATGGCGGGTTCGGTGGAATCGCGACTCAGGGTAACGCGGCAGCAGATCCTGGCGTTCCGAAGACAAGTCGGTGCGCTCGACGAGCGAATGCCGATCGGCTCGCAGTCGCTGCGGCGGGCGGCGTGGGCAGGCCTGCAGGACAGCATGCCGAGAGCCGCGCTGCTCTCGTTGCACGCGCGGATAGACGGGGTCGAGTCGTCGACGTGGGAGGATCCGGCGCTCGCCCAGCTGTGGGGCCCTCGTTACCACACCTATGTCGTCGCGAAGCGCGACTTCGCCCTGTTCTCGCTCGGGAGGCTTCCCGACAACGCCAAGAGCCGGCTTCGGGCCGAGCGCATTGCAGAGCGATTGCACGCCCACCTCGACGGCACGCGGATGACGGATCGCGAGGTTGGCCGCGCGCTCGGCGTTGGTAACTCGCTCAGGTATGCCGCAACGACGGGCACGGTCGCCATCCGCTGGGAAGGCGCGCGTGCGCCGGCCGTCTGGACGGTCGTCGCTGCGGAGGTCCACCCTGCCGACGCGCGTCGCGAGCTCGCTCGACGCTACATCCGCGTTTTCGGACCCGCGGCGGCTGACGGGTTCGCCCGCTGGGCAGGGATCTCCCGGCGGTCCGCGACTGACGCATTCGCGTCCCTCGAGGCATCGCTGCTGCCGGTTCGATCGCCACTTGGCGACGAGTGGCTGCTTGCAGAAGACGAGCCGGCGATTCGCGGCGGGGAGACGACCGCCGCGCCCGCGCGCCTGCTGCCGAGCGGCGATGCCTACTTTCTGCTCGACGGAGGAGAGCGGAAGCTTCTCGTTCCGCGGGAGGATCAGCGGCAGCGTCTCTGGACATCCCGCGTGTGGCCAGGCGCGCTCCTCGTCAAAGGCGAGATCCGCGGAACCTGGAGACGAGCGCACCACACTGTCCGAATCGATGCCTGGACACGTCTTTCGCGCGAAACGCGCGACGCGATCGAGGCCGAGGCCGACGCCCTGCCGCTTCCAGGCGTCGAACGGCCGATCGAGGTGGTTTGGAACACATAAGCAGCGCTCCCGTACGTCGCAACTCGGGCGGCATTTCCGAACATGGCCCATCCGGGCGTTGTCTCGCACCGATGCACGCCGTACTCGAGATTGACCGAGGCGGCCACGGCTGCCACAGTCCCTAAATGTCCGGCGCGCTCGATTCATTCTTCGCCGACTACGCCCGCCGCTACACGGAAGGCGATGTGGAAGGTGTGACGAGCCTCTGTCTCTGGCCGTTCGTTGCGGTCCGTAGGGGCGAGGCGATCCACATGCCGGACCACGGCGCGGTGTGGGATCACTTCGCTTCGTCCATCGCCGCCTATCGCCGCGCGGCGGACGCTCAGGAGTGGAGGCCGGTCGAGATCGACGCTCGCCACCTCGGCGAGCACTCCGTCTTCGCGACCGTGCACTGGAATGCGCTGGACGCAGACGCGCAGGTGGTCCGAGATACCTGGACGAGCTACCAGCTGCTCTCCACTTCGGACGGGTGGCGCTTCCTCTCGTACACGAATCACTTCTGAGCCGCGCGGGCTGGCCAGCGCAACCCGTCAAGGGATATTCCTGATCGCTGGCCCGGGCAGCGGCCGTGTCAGTCGATGGTGTGCCCCACCTCTACCCGATCCACCTGTCGTAGAAGGCCCTGGCCGAGGGTCCGAGGCGGGAAAGCAGCAACGCCGAGGACGTCCTGGGATAGATCGAGGTGCTCGAAGACGTCCACTACCAACGCGTTCTGGACGCCGGTCTTAGGGACGCCGAACTCCGACGATCGCAGCTGTCGAGGCCGTTGTCAGCACCTCAACCGCGACCAGTCGCTGATCCTGAAAGAACGCTTCTCGCACCGGATCACCCGCGACCGGTCCGCCGGGTGTGAGGTCGTCTTTGACCAGGATGCCGCCCGGCGCGAGCAGCGAAATGGCAAGCTCGAAGGTCTCTCCCCGCGTCCCGCCGTCGAAGAAAATGAGGTCGAACGGTCCGCGTGCGGGCAGTACGTCCTCCCAGCGGGCGTTCACGACTTGAGCCCGGGTTCGAGCAAGGGCCGCGGACGCCTCCGCGTAGCGCGCGGGGTCAGGCTCGACGGTGACAAACGTGGCGTCGGCCGGTAGCGCCTCGGCAATCGCTCTCGCTCCGGCGCCGAACGCAGTGCCCATTTCGGCGATCCTGCCGCCGGGCTTCGACGCAACAAGCGTCGCGAGCAGCTCCTGCACCTCCGGAATCGACGAGCCGCCGCCGGTCACTCGGCACACGCTACTGCGAGCTACGCTTTTAGGCGATGGCGGCGAAGAAGTCCGTGCAGCTCTCAGGCATCGTCGTCGCCGAGTCGGCGATCTCTTCGATCGATCCCGACGAGGGCGTGCTGATGTACCGCGGGTACGACATCGCCGACCTCGCGGAGCACTCGACCTACGAGGAAACCGCGCTGCTGCTGCTCGACGGCGAGTTGCCCTCCTCGGAGAGGCTCGGTGCATTCGAGAGCGAGCTCGCCGAGCGCGATCTCCCCGCCGCGACCGAGGAGTTGATCGACCGCTCGTCCGGCGAGGCGGCGCCGATGGACATGCTCCGCACGGCGGTTTCCTCCCTCTCCTTCGACGATCCCGGGCGCGGGAAGACGGACCGGGATTCGGGGCTGCGGACCGCCACCCGCCTGATTGCGCGGCTGCCCACGATCGTCGCCCGCTATCACCGGCGCCGGCAGGGTCTTGAGCCCGTGCCGCCGGATCCCACGCTCTCCTACGCCGAGAGCTTCCTGACCATGCTGCACGGCGAGCGGCCGACCGAGCGCGAGACTCGCGCGTTCGACGTGGCGATGATCCTGCACGCCGAGCACGAGATGAATGCCTCGACGTTCACAGCCCGCGTCGTCGCCGGCACCGGGGCCGATCTCACGGCTGCCGTCGTCGCTGCGATCGGCGCCCTCAGCGGGCCGCTCCACGGCGGCGCGAACGAGGCCGCGATGGGCATGTTCGAGCGCTGGGGCTCGGCGGAGCGCACTCCCGACGAGGTGCGCGGCATGCTCGAGCGCAAGGAGAAGCTCTACGGCTTCGGGCATCCGCTCTACCGCGCCTACGACCCCCGCGCCCTGATCCTGAAGCGGATCTCGGAGGATTTCTCCCACGACGGCGGCGAGCCGAACTGGTACGCGATCACGGAGGTCGCCGAGCGCACCGTCTTCGAGGAGAAGGGGCTCTTCCCTAACGTCGACCTCTACTCGGCGTCCGTCTATCGCTACCTCGGCGCCCCGACCGACCTGTTCACGCCGCTGTTCGCGGCCAGCCGGGTCGCCGGCTGGTCGGCGCACGTGCTCGAGCAGCAGGCCGACGACAGGATCATTCGGCCGTCCGCCGAGTACGTCGGCCCGCCCCCGCGCGAGTTCCCGGCCCGCGAGCACGCCTGAGCTTGCGGCTCTTTCTCATCCGGCATGCGGATGCCGAGGCCGGCGACCCGGACGAGCTGCGCCGCCTTAGCCCCGCGGGCCGCGAGCAGGCGCGGGCGCTCGGCGAGCAGCTTGCCGCCGACGGGGTCCGCGCCGACGCGGTCCTGACAAGCCCGCTCCTGCGGGCGCGCGAGACCGGCGAGGCTTTGGCGGACGCCCTTGACTGCACGAGCGAGCCAAGTGACGCGCTCGCGCCCGGCGCGACCGCCGCGGCGGTCCGATCGGCGGTCGAGGGGCGCGGCGAGACGGTGGTCGTCGTCGGCCACCAGCCCGATTGCGGGCAGATCGCAGCCGAGCTCGGTGACGGGACGGAGCCACGGTTCCCGCCGGCCGGAATGTTGGAGTTGCACCTGCCGGGCGCAAGCACCAGCTAGATTCGGCCACCGTGACCCCGGTCGTCAGCGTTCGCGGCCTGACGAAGTCGTACCGCGACTTCGAAGCGCTGAAGGGCGTCGACTTCGAGCTCCGCGCGGGAGAGGTCTTCGGCCTGCTCGGGCCGAACGGCGCCGGCAAGACGACCACGATCGAGATCCTCGAGGGCTACCGCAGGCGCGATGACGGCGAGGTGGAGGTGCTCGGCTCCGATCCGGAGTCCGCCGGGCTCGACTGGCGGGGGCGGATCGGGGTCGTCCTGCAGTCCTCGGCCATGTACGAGAACCTCACGGTCACCGAGCAGCTGGCTCAGTTCGCCGGCTACTACGAGCACCCGCGGCCGGTCGACGAGGTGATCGAGGTGATCGGGCTCGAGGAGAAGCGCGATACGCGCGCGCGCCGGCTCTCCGGCGGCCAGCGGCGGCGGCTCGACCTCGGCCTCGCGCTGATCGGCGACCCGGAGCTGATCTTCCTCGACGAGCCTACGACCGGCTTCGACCCCGGCGCGAGGCGTCGCGCCTGGGAGACGATCCGCTCGCTCAGCGGCCTCGGCAAGACGATCCTCCTGACAACGCACTACCTGGACGAGGTGGAGCAGCTCGCCGACCGCGTCGCCGTTCTGCGCGAAGGGCGGATCGTCGCCTCCGGCACGGTGCAGGAACTCGTCGGCGGCGCGCCCGCGACCGAGATCCGCTATCGCCGCAACGGCGAGGTCGTCGTCGTCGAGACCGACGAGCCGACGCGCGTCCTCCATGAGCTGACCGAGGCCGCGATCCAGCGCGGCGAGGAGCTCGACGGGCTCGAGGTGCGCAAACCCAGCCTCGAGGAGGTCTACCTCTCGCTGACGCAGGCGGAGCCGGAATGAGGCGTCGCTTGCGATGCCGCCTAAGAGGCCGCGCCGACATGGCGGCGCGGCCGCTAAACAAGGGCTGGAAAGCGACAGCGGCGGCGACCGTCGTCGAGGCAGCAGTATGAGGCTCTTCCGCCACGAGCTGCGCAGCCAGATGCGGCTCTACGGGCGCAGCCGCGAGCTCGCCTTCTTCACCTTCGCGCTGCCGCTGATCATGTTCTTCCTACTCGGCTCGGTCTACGGAAACGACCGGATCAAGGCCGAGGGCAACGTGCGAGCCGCCGACTACCTGCTCGCCGGAATGCTCGGCTACGGGGCGATCGCGACCGGCTTCGCCGGACTGTCGATCATGCTCGTGATCCGGCGCGAGTCGGGAATCCTCAAGCGCGTCCGGGCGACGCCGCTGCCCGCCTGGGCTTACGTCGTCGCGCTGCTCTGCACGACGTTGATCGCATTCGCCCTCGAGGCCGTCTGCATGATCGCGATTGGCCGCATCTTCTTCCATACGCACGTCCACAACCTCTTCTCGCTCGCGCTCGCGCTGCTGCTCGGCGCCGCGGCCTTCACGGCGCTCGGGCTGGCGCTGACGGTTCTGATCAAATCTGCGGAGGGCTCGTCGGCGGTCGTGAACGCGATCTACCTGCCGGTCTCGTTCCTCTCCGGGGCGTTCTTCTCGCCCCACTCGTTTCCGGCGGTGCTGACGGCGATCGCGAACGCACTGCCCCTCGTCTACATGATCCGGCTCGTCCGCGACATCGCGATCCACAACCAGCAGATCTGGAATCGGCCCGGCGACGTGGCCGTGATCGCCGCCTGGGGACTGGCCGGAGCGATCTTCGCCGCCCGCCGCTTTCGCTGGGAGCCGCAGGAAGGTTAAGTTTCGCGCACGCGGGCAATTACGGGTTTTGATGAGTACTGAACCTCAGCTCGCGTTCTACCAGCGTCTGCCCGAACCACCAGGGCTCGAGATCCGGGTCAACTTCGGGATCTTCGCCGGCAGGCCGGCGACCGCGGCTGAGATCGACGAGCTGGCGCAGTCCCTCCTGACCAAGGTGGGCGAGATCTCGATCGTGGCCGAGGATCGGCACGAGATCGGCGAGGACTCGGAGGCGTCGCTGCACCAGGTGCGAATCGACGTCGACCCGGAGTACATCCCCGAGGACGAGCACGAAGCCGACGTGTTGGCGGGCCGGATCGTCGAGGCAGCCGAGTCGTGGGCGCGCGACTGCGTCGCCGACCGGCGCGCCGAGATCAGCGAGCCCTAGTTCTCTGCCGCCTCCTGCTCTGCGAGCCACGTCTTCGCGACGCGCTTCTGCGCCCGCGTTAGCCACGCCTCGGCCACGAGGTCGAAGAGCTCGTCACGATCGAGCTTCGCAAGGTCAGGGATGCGGACGAGCACTGCGGGGTACCCGTCGAAGTGAGGTGTCGTGAAGTAGACGCCGCGCGCGTCGGAGAGCATCAACTCTCTCACGCCGAGGTCTTCGACTCGAAACATCAGCACGTCGTCGAGCCGCTCTCCCGTCGCCGGGTCGACGGCGTCTGGACGGCGGCTGCGCTGGAGGCAGAAGCGCTTGCCGTGGACGAGGTACGAAGGCCGACCGTCGTCGGAGATCTCTTTCGTCGTCTGGGGCAGCGCGAGCGCAAGCTCGTCAAGGTCGGCCATTGTCGCCACGCTATGAGTTTGCACCAGGAGCGTGTCCGCTCCGAAGGAGGGCGGAGCCAAGCTTCGTCCGGCTGTAGCGCATCTCGTGGCGGTGGCGTTTCGCGTTCGCGCCGGAGGAGTAGACGCGCTACCCGGGTGGATTGCTTCTGGGGACTAGCCTGACGGATCACTCGGGGCCTGGCTCGCCAGCGTCACGGCAACTCGGATTCGGTCGGGTGAGCTGTCGGATGCTTCGCCCAGCTCCAGTGCGGTCATGGCTGCGAACGCCGTGCACCAGTCGAGGAGGCGCCGAGCGTCCACGCCGATGGCCGGAGCCAACTGTTCGGCTCGCGCTCCGATCAGGTCGACATCGTCAGCTCGCCAGAGCACCAAATCGATTGCCTCGAACCCCAGGTCGTCGCCGAGGCATGGCGCCGGGTCGATCGCCACGAGTCCGCGTCCATTGCCGCCGTCGAGGATGTTGCTGGGGGTGAGGTCGCCGTGCAGGAGGGCCGTCGGCGAGACGTGCTCGACAAGCCGATTCGCAAGTTGTCGTCCGCGTTCGTACAACTCCGGCGGAACTAGCTCGATCAGCTCTGGGCGGCGTGTGTAGGGCTTTGTTCCGGAGTCGAAGAGGTAGGCGATGCGCTCGGCCAGGGGCGGGTAGGAAGGATCGGGGAAACCGGTCGCATGCAGCGATGTCAGGAGCTCGGAGACAATCTCTAGCCGGGGGTAAGTCGCGGACTCGGCGAGTGAGACTCCCGGTTCGATCGCCTCGAGAAGGACTGCACCCACGCTCTCGTCAACGGCGAGGACAGTCGGGGTGTGAACCGTGGCCCAGCTCTCGAGTGCGGACGCCTCGTTCGCCAGCCGTAACCGGTCCGGACTGATCTTCAGCACCGCCGGACGCCCGGCAGCCGTTTGGCAGCGAATGACGACCGACATGCTCCCGCGCGGAATGAGCGGGCCGAAATCGATCTGCCAACGCTCCGCAAGAACGCCCAGAACGGCCGGCAGCTCGTCAAACCATGGGCCGATCCCGTCTCCGAACCGCGCAGTCAGACGCCGGCGGACTTCATCGCCGATCCTTGGGAGGGGCGAGCGCATCGAGGCAGACCGTAACGGGAGCGTGATCGGCGATCTCGTGCCCGACCTGACCACCACGTGATTCGCGGGAAGGTCACCCGAGCGCGACCCTAAGTCAGCCCGAAGCGGTAGCGTCAGGCGCCGTCGCGCGCTCGGCGTAAGCAACACGCTCGAACGGCCATTCGTCCGCGAGCCAGGCTGTCACGGCCCGCCACAGCTGCACGTCGAGCTCGGGCCGGCTCGCCCGCACCCACGAGAGCACACGCGCATCGTGCTGCTCGCTGTCGTCGGGATAGATGTACACGCAGCCGATCACGTCGCTGGTCGCCGGATCGAGGACGGTGTAGGTAAAGCCCTTCCTGTTCTCGAAGTCGTCGGCGTGCGCTTGCAGGTCGCGCAGGTTGTCCACCAGGCTGCGGTCGTCGGGCCAGGAACTCGTCTCCCAGCCGGGCGTGATGTGGACGTGCTCCACCGATGACGACCACGCCTCATAGTCGGAGTCGTTGTGTTGCGGCCCGAGTGGTTCGAGCCTGAATTGCTCCGTCGCGAGAGCGAGCGGGACGACGAAGCCGGACGGGACAAACGGCCCCTCCACCCCCACATCTTCCTGGATGCAGCCGCCAGCGTGTCAGAAGAACGAGAACTGTGACGGGATCGCCAGCGTTCGGGAATGTCACCCGAGCGCGGCGCTAGACCAGGCCAGCGGGAGCTGCTGCTATGGGACAGGCTCTAGCGCTTCGGGACGGGTTGCCAGGCGGGTAGCCCGGTACCCCATATGCCTAGCCCGTCCTCGGGCGTCACCAGATGGAGGTGCCCGCCGCCGCGACCCATGACGTACGTACCCGATCGGGTTGCCATCGCGATCTGTCTGCCGTCCGGCGACCAGACAGGCGCGCCGGCGACGCCGATCTCGCTGCACGCGCCGCGGCCGGCGTGCGCGGGCAGGACGCGTCTGCCGTCCGGCGTCATCAGCCTGATGCGCCCACAGCGGCCGCGGTAGGCAATCAGGCGGCCGTCAGGCGACCAGGCAGGCGAGCCTCCGTGCGCGAGGACGCGGCGGTTGCTTCCATCGGTCGCCATGGTCGATACGGACCAACGCCCGTCGGCGGACTTTGTCGCGAACGCAATGCGGCGGCCGTCGGGCGACCAGGTCGGGAATGCGTCCTGGCCCTCGGTTCCGGTCTTCAGGAGCTTCGCCGGCGCCGGAGGTGTGAGGTCGCGAACATAGATCTCTCTCCCCGGCGCATTGAAAGAGGCGCCGATGTAGGCGAGCTTCGAGCCGTCGCGCGACCACGAGAGCTGCTCGACGTGCCCGGTCGCGAGATGAATGTCACGCCCCGTCGCGAGGTTGTACAGGCGGAGCCCGTTGTAGTCGCTAGCGATGCTGACCGTGTCCGCACCGATCGCGAGCCAGCGCCCATTCGGTGACCACGCAAAGCCTGTGAGCTCGTGACAACCCTTGATGGCTGAGCAGTGAAAAACGGCCCCCGTCGCCCCGAACACGCCGATCGCCGCGACCTGTTCGTCGTCGTACGGGACGTGATGGTTCGCAAGCAGCGTCAGCGGCCCGTTTGCGACCGGCCCGGACGCTGCCGTTGCCCCTGCTGGGATTGACGGTTGCCGCTCCGGCGTCGTGCCGCCGCTGCCGCCGTGGTTGAAGATTCCACCGAGCCCGAGGCCGAGGACCGCAAGAGCGGTAATGAAGAGTCCGGCTGCGATGCGCAGCCTTCGCCGTCGCGCCCGCGCGCGCGCCTCCTTGATCAGCGCCGTCAGCCACTCGGGCGGCCGGTGTGGCCGTGATGGGCCAAGGAGCCGGCCTCGGCGGGTTTTGCTGACGTCTATGACGGTCGGGTCGATGAAGCTAGTATCCCTAGTACCATGCTTAAGGTCAAGGTTGACCGCAGCGAGACACTCGTCCTCCACGACCAGGTCGCTGCCGAGCTACGACGCGCGATCGCCGAGGGTGAGGCGCTGCCGGGCGAGCGCTTGCCGCCGGCGCGGGACCTGGCAGCCGTGCTTGGTGTGAATAGGAACACCGTCCTCCGTGCTCTTCGCCTGCTGCGTGACGAGGGGCTGCTCGAGTTCCGCCGCGGTCGTGGGATCACCGTCGCTGGCACGAGAGAACGGGGCGCCGTTGTTGCCCGCACCAAGGAACTCCTTGAGTTCGCCCGCGAGCAGGGCTACCGGCGTGAGGAGCTGGTTCAGATCATCAAGACGATTCCGTAATACGTCGAGTTCCTTGGTAGCCGCCGAAAGAGGGCTAGCTCGCATGGACGAGCGTCCTCTCATCTGAGGAGGCCCGACCGTCATCAGTTCAGGTGAAACTCGCCCTTGGGCCGTGCTTTGCTTTCAACCGTCCGCGGGGTCTCGCCTTCCGCTGATCCGTCGGCAATGCGTCAGCTGGTCACGGATAGTTCACCACCGTGACCGGGACGTCCGGGTTCACGATCGTCGACGACCCGCCGGTGTCGTTGACCACGTTGAGGATGCCGCCCAACCCGTGCGACGGGTCGAGGAACACCGTCAGCAGGTTGTGGAGGCTCCCCGGTGGCAACGTTGCCGGCACCTCGAAGGCGTGCGCGGCATAGATGTTCACGCCCTGGTTGAAGAAGCTGTAGCTCCCCATTCCGTACCCGTGGAAGCTGGTCACCCCGTCACCGACCTTGAAGGCGGCCCAGCCGTCAACACCCAGCGCTTCCATCCACTCCACCTGGCTCGGCGGGTCGTAGGGCATCTCGTTCTGGAAGAAGACGACCGTGCCGCCGTTGCCGTTCCAGATCGTCTCGTACTTCTGGTAGTGCTCGACGAAGAGGCCATACGCGGTCACGTTGTCGCCGTTGACAATCACGCCTGTGTCGGCGGTGTTGCTCGTCCAGCCGACGCCGTTGCCGTGGTCTGCCCGCCAGGCCCAGATGTCGTCGAGGATGACGTTGTTGCTGTTGACGACGAGGCTGGTCGTCGCGCTACCCGGCTCCGCGCCGCCGATGCGGAAGAACACGTCGCTCAGGGTCGACGGATCGGACGACTCGTTGTCGCTCCGCGCGTGACCGTTTCCGACTTGGAGCAGCACCGGCGAGCTGACCGGCCCCGCGTCAAACATGACTCCTGAGATCACGATTCCCTTCGCCCTCGCGGTGGTCATGGCCGCGTTCCCGTTCGTTGGGATGAGCGTCGGGAAGCCGAGTCCGAGTACGACGGTGTCGGGTCGCGTGACGGAGATGCTCTGGTCGAGGTGGTAGATGCCCGGCGTCAGGATGAGGTTCCGGCCGGTTCGGAGTGCCGAGTTGATCGTCGCGGCGGAGTCCGAAGGTTTGGCGATGTAGAAACGGTCGATCGAGATCGACGTGCCTGGCGTCGCGCCGTCGGCCCAGGTCGTTCCCGACGAGCGCTTCTGCGCCGAGGGCACGAAGACGTTCTGGTTTCCGCCAGAGTCGACGTAGAGGTACGGCGCCTCGCGCGTGACCGGACTCGTTGGAAGGGTGGTGTATGGCCCCCCGCAAGACGCCTGAGCGGGGAAGCACTCCGCGGGCGCGCCGACGGCACCCGAGAACACCTGGTTCCAGACGCCGTTCGTCCAGCCGTCGAGCGCGCTGTTGCGGACAAGCCACTGCTGCTGCGAGCCGTTGACGATCGTGCTGCCGTTGAACCGTGAATCGGCGATGAAGCCGCCGCTCGCGAAGGACGGGCCGGTGCAGTAGTCCATCAGCGTCGCGAAGCCGTTGACGTCGACTCGGCGCATCGGCGCCGCCTGCGACACGGCCCAGAATTCGCCCGTGTAGCAGCCAAATTTTGGCGTCGTGACGTTGATCGTGAGGTTCGACAAGGAGCGCCAGAAGTTGTTCAGCGCCGTGCAGAAGGTGCCGTCGCACTGGTTGTGGACGTAGACCGATCCGTTGATGACGACGTCGCCCGGCGAACGGCCGAGGCCCGCGATCGAGGTGTAGTAGCCGACCTGGAAGTTGAGGGGATCGCTGCTGGATCCATACGTGCCGGGCTTGAACAGCAAGGCATACCGGTCCGTCCCGAACTGGTTCGAGACCTGCTTGCTCGCGATCGTGTTGACGGTCGCCTGAATCTGACTCGTCGGCATGCTCGAGTCGAAGACGATCACGTTCGGTCCGAGGCCCGGTGGAGCGGCCGCAGCCCCGCCACTAAGGGCGAGCGCGAGCACGAAAGCAGCGGCGACCGAGCCGCACAGAGTCTTAGCCATGCGAAACTCCTCACCTCGACGTTAGGCCCCGACGGCGCGGTGCCCTGGCCGCGACCCATCCTATGCCCAGGCGGGCGCCGACGCTGCCGGTCTAGGCGCTCTTCGCGAGCCGGCGGCCTGGCCGGTTTGCCCGCGCGGCCTTGAGCGCGAACCGCACCATCGCTCGCGGCAGCTTCTGGGCGCGCGCGAGCGTTGTGTCGAGCGCTTCAACGAACCAATCGACGTCCGCCTCCGAGAGAACGAGCGGCGGCAGGATCTTGATCACGTTCGAGTCGTGGCCGGCGACCTGGGTCAGGATCTTGTGCTCGTTGAACAGCGGCACGACGACGAGCTGCGCGAAGAGGCCGCGCTGGACTCGCTCGAGCATCCGCCAGGAGCGGCTGCCGCCCGCAGGCTCTTCGAACTCGATCGCCCAGATCAGTCCGAGGCCGCGTACGTCCTTGACGACCCCGTAGCGCTCGACCAGCGGGCGCGTCCGCTCGAGCAGCAGCTCGCCCATGCGCGCGGCCCGCTCGGGTAGGCGCTCGGCGTCCAGCTCGTCCAGCGTCGCCAACCCCGCCGCCATCGAGAGGTCGTTCGGCGCAAAGGTCGAGCCGTGCGCAACCGAATGCTCCAAGGAGTCGAAGACGGCGTCGTAGACGGCCGTCGACATCAGCAGCGCGCCGACCGGCACGTAGCCGCCCGAGAGCGACTTCGCCACGGTCAGGAGGTCCGGCTCGAGGCCCCAATGGTCGAGCGCGAACATGCGGCCGGTGCGACCGAAGCCGGTCTGCACCTCATCCACGCAGAAGAGCGTCCCGTAGCGGCGGCAGAGCTCCTGCGCGCCTTCCAGGTAACCGTCAGATGGAAATTGCGGCCCATGCCCCTGAACGGGCTCGACGATGAAGACCGCAACGTCCTCGCCGCGAAGCGCAGTCTCGAGCGCGTCCAGATCGTCAAACGGGACCCGCAAGAACCCGGGCAGCAGCGGCTCGAAGCGCTCGCTGAACACCGCGTCGCCGGCCGCCGACAGCGAGCCGAGCGTCAGCCCGTGGAAGCCATGCTCGCAGGAGACGACCTTCGATCGACCCGTCGCCGCGCGGCCGAGCTTCAGCGCCGCCTCGACCGCCTCGGTACCCGAGCTCGTGAAGAGCACACGCCCGAGTGACGAGGGCGTGCGTTCGAGCAGCGCACTCGCGAGCAGACCCGGTAGCGGCGAGATACCCAGCTGCACCTTTCCCGGCGTCTCCAGCTCGAGCGCCTCGACGAGCGCTGCCCGGATCCGCGGGTTGTTGCGCCCGACGTTGTACATCCCGAAGCCGCCGAGCAGGTCGAGAAAGCTGCCGCCGTCCGTGTCGTAGAGGTACGCCCCCTCCGCCCGCGCCCAGCGGCGGTCGAAGCCGATCGTCCGCAGCAGGCGCACGAACTGCGGGTTGATCGTCCGCGCGTAGAGGTCGAGCTCCTCGCCGTGGTGCTCGTCGAGCAGCTCGCGCAGGGTCACGCCCAGTGCCCCATCCAGTAATGCCGCCGAGTTTCTGGTTCGCGAGCACCAAGCCAGAGGCCGCACTCGCTCGCGGCCAAGGCTGGCAGCCTTGGCAAGAGCGAGAGTGGACTCTGGCGCCGCGTGATCGCGGGCCAGAAGCCGGCATGTATTGCTGGATGGGGCACTTACGCGTGAATCCGCTGACTCGATGCGCGCAGGCGCCCGCCCTCGCGGCCCGCTCGCACGGCGAGGATCTCGGCGAGGATCGAGACCGCGGTCTCCGCCGGCGTCCCGGCGCCGAGGTCGAGACCCGCAGGCCCATTGAGCCGGTCGAGCTGCTCCTCCGAAACGCCTGTCTCGAGCAGCTGCTCTCGCCGTCGCTCCTGGGTGCGGCGGGATCCGAGCGCGCCGATGTAGAAGGCTTCGCTCGCAAGCGCGCCGGCCAGCGCCGGCACGTCCCAGCGGTCCTCGTGGGTCAAGACGACGACGGCGGTGCGATCGTCGGGCTCGAACTGCTGCAGCACCTTCTCGGGCCAGGCAACTAGGAGCTCGTCCGCGCTGGGGATCCGTTCGGGCGTTGCGAACCGGGCGCGTGCGTCGGCGACGACAGTGCGCCAGCCAAGTCCTTTCGCCGCCCAGGAGAGCGCCTCAGCAAGATCGACGGCGCCGAAAATCAGCAGCCGCGGCGGCGGGCCGAGCACCTCGGCGAAGACACGTTCGCCATCGCGCTCGAGCAGCTGCGTGCGGGTCACCTCGCCGTCGTCCGACACCCAGCGCTCGCCGGCTCGGTCGCCGTCGACGACGGTGAAGATCACCTGCGGCGTCCCGGGGTCGGGCAGTCGGCCCTCGAACCGCTCCAGGAAGACGTCGATCTCGCCCCCGCAAGGAAGCCCTACCTCCCAGGCGTCCTCGTCCGGAATCCCGTACGTCACCAGCTTCGGCCGGCCGGTATCGATCACCTCGCGCGCGTGGAGCGCGACGTCGCTCTCGACGCACCCGCCCGAGACCGATCCCGCCAGCTCGCCGGCCTCGGACACGGCCAGCTTCGAGCCGAGCGGCCTCGGCGCCGAGCGCCTGGTCGCCACCACCGTGGCAAGCGCGGCGCGCCGGCCTTCCCCGCTCCATTTCCTGATCGCGTCGAGCGCTTCGCCGCTCACGGGCGCAGCCTAGCGCCCGCAGCGCGGCCCGAGTCCGAGCCTTGTGATCTAGATCATTTGGCCAGCTCAGGCGGGTTGATTGATCCGTCAATCGATTGCAAACCCGCCCGGCCGGGTACTGGATCTCCGTTCTGCGCGGTTAATTCAACAGGAGGCAGGCAGGTGCGCAAGCCCATCGCTTTGCTCAGCGCGGCTTTGCTGGCCGCATTTATCGTCGCTGGTGTCCGTTTCGCACATGCGGGGCGGCAGCAGGCGGCGAAGGCATGTCCCTCGGGCTACATGACCCAGGGCGAGGTAGAGGCGGCGGCCCAACGCGCCGGCGCCGGCGAGGCCGGAGAGCTGTCAGGCGGCTCGCTCGACAGCGTCTGCGTCTCGGCGAAGCATCCCGAGAAGCTCATCGAGCTGATCCAGCGCCAGGAGGAGCAGAAGACCGTCCGCAGCGCGCCGTACGACAGGGTCGCTCCGGGCGCATACGCCAACGCGGTCAACCAGCATCAGAATCTGGCCAAGAACGGCCCGAAGGTGGCCGGCACGAGCGGCGTCTGGAGCCAGTACGGCAACGGCCCGCTGATCGTCAACGACCCGAGGTACGGCTCGGTCAACGGGCTCGGCCTCGTCTACAACGAGGGCAGGATCGACAGCCTCAGGTACGACCCCGTCCACAAGCGCCTCTTTGCGACGAAGGGCACCAGCGGGATCTGGCTTTCCGAGGATCTCGGAGACCACTGGCGCTCGATCGGCGACACCCTGCCGAGCCAGATCGTGGGCGCGGTCGCGTGGTCCGAAGCGAACGGCGGGACGGTGCTCACGGTCAGCGGCGACCCGTCCTTCGGTGGCGGCGGCTTCACCGGCCAGGGCGCCTTCTACAGCACGAACCTCGGCAAGAGCTGGACCAAGGCGACGGGCGTCCCCGACGGAGCGCTCGGCTTCGCGATCGAGGTCGACCCGAGTAACGCGAAGACCGTCTACGCGGCCACGTCGGTCGGGCTCTTCCGCTCGATCGACGGCGGCAAGAGCTACGTCAACATCAATCTCCCGACCGGCCCCTGCGCCGGAATCCAGGGCGGCACGACCGGGCATCCGGAGTGCCTGCTCGCGAACGTCGTCACTGACGTCGTCGTGGCGACGCCCGGCGGGGTGAACACCGGCACCGCCCCTGGCACGGTCGTCGCGACGGTCGGCTGGCGCGCCGGCCCGCGGCAGAACTCCAACGGCACGGTGCAATCGCCGAACAACGGGATCTACCGCTCGGCGACCGGCGCTCCCGGCACGTTCGCCAAGGAAGCCGCGCCCGGCTTCACACAGCAGGCGCGGATCGGCCGCGTCGAGCTCGGCACCACTGTCGGCGCCCAGCAGGACCACGATTACCTCTACGCGATCGTCCAGGATGCGGCGGCGCTGAACGGCCAGCTCGACGTCGTCGACATCAATGGCATCCCCGACCCGCGCGGCGCCCAAGGCACCGTGCTGAACGGGATCTACGTCTCGGCCGACTTCGGCAAGACGTGGACGCTGATGGCCGACGACAACATGATCGCCAAGAACCCGGCGACGGGGTCGGCCCTCGTCGGCGTCGAGCAGGCGCTCGGTTACGAGCCGGGCATCCAGGCCTGGTACAACGAATGGATCCAGCCGGACCCGACCAGGCAGGCGCTGGGCGGGATCCCGACCCGGCTCGCCTTCGGGCTCGAAGAGGTCTGGCAGAACGAGCTGACGGCGCAGCCGATGAACGGCCCGGCCACCTTCAAGGTGATCGGCCGCTACTTCAGCGACAAGGCGTGCATGGCGCTGACGCTCGGCCTGCCCGAGTGCCCGACCAACCGGCCGCCGACGACCGGCACGACGACCCACCCGGACCAGCAGGACGGGATCTGGATCCCGGATGCAACGGGCGGAGTCACGCTCGCGGTCGGCAACGACGGCGGCTTCTACCGCCAGCACCAGACCGCCGGCGGCGAGTTCGACAACGGCGGCTGGGGCAACGGCAACGACACCGGCATGAACACCCTGCTTCCGTACGGGATCGCGGCCGCCAACGACGGCACCGTCTGGGCAGGCCTCCAGGACAACGGCCACCTGAAGATCACGCCCGACGGCAAGGAGTACGAGACCTACGGCGGCGACGGAACCTGGGCCGCGGTCGACCCGAAGCACAGCGACATCGCCTACGAGGCCTATGTCTACAACGCGATGAAGGCGACGACCGACGGCGGCAAGTCGTGGGCCGCGATCGATCCGAAGGTGACCAACGCCCGCTTCGTGAACCCGTTCGCGATGGACCCGACCGATCCGAAGCACCTGAT
>Ga0137403_10002477_pt1 | contig 22577 bp, 23 predicted proteins | sample CZOMad2_1_16fung_FD_122057 | JGI IMG/M metagenome (GOLD analysis project Ga0137403, IMG submission 122057) | Vadose zone soil fungal communities from Angelo Coast Range Reserve, California, USA - CZOMad2_1_16fungal (Hybrid Assembly) | ecosystem: Environmental > Terrestrial > Soil > Vadose zone...
CCAGAACACCGCGGTAAAGCCCAGAGCGAAGCGCCTGAGGTCGGCCTTGAGCGCGGCCGCTCCCCCCGTCATGACCACGAGGAGCGCCGCGTAAGTGGCAAGAAGGGCGCCGATTCCCCCCAGGCCCGAATAGGCCTTGGAGAGGGGTGAGAGCGCCTTCGATGCATCGTTCCACACGGCAGTGGTGACGACCCACCCCAGAAGGTCGGCTCCGGCGAGCACGCCGAGCGCAAGCACGAAAACGAGCAGACCGATCCAGACCGACAGCCAATCTTCGCTCAGGCCTTTCGCGCTTCGGTCCATCTGGTACCTCCCTAAATGGCGCGCCCCGCGCTCGACCGCGGGTACGGATGCAGGAACCTACCTCCGGGTGGCGCAAACTGGAACAAATCAAAGATTACTTCCTTATAACCCAGTCTAATTTTGTGTGCTATGTTGCCTGCCCGGCGCCGCGTCCCCATCGCATGAGCAGCGCGTGAATCCGATGCCGCAGTACTACGACAAGCTGGAGACTCGCGACCCCGGAGAGAGGGAACGGGCGCTCCTCGCGGCCCTTCCGGGCCATATTGCGCATGCCAAGCAAAATGCATCCGGGTGGGCTCGCATCCTCGCCGGCTTCGACCCGGCGCGCGTCGTCGACCGCGCGGCCCTCTCCAAACTTCCGGTCACGCGCAAGTCCGACCTGATGGCCTTGCAGAAGGGCCAGCGCCCCCTCGGCGGGCTGAATGCCGCTGCTCCGGCGCAGCTCGGCAGGATCTTCGTCTCGCCGGGGCCGATCTACGATCCCGGCGGCGGCGGCCGGGACTGGTGGCGCACCGCGCGCGCGCTCTTCGCGGCGGGTTTCCGTCCGGGCGACGTGGTGGTCAACACCTTCGCCTACCACTTTAGTCCGGCCGGAGCCATGCTCGAGTCGGGAGCCGTAGCGCTCGGTTGCGCGGTCGTGCCGACGGGGGTCGGGCAGACCGACATGCAGGTCGCGACCATCGCCGACCTGGGCGCCAACGGCTACATCGGCACGCCATCCTTCCTGAAGCTCATCGTCGAGAAAGCCGACGAGCTCGGGGCCGACATCGGGTGCCTGAAAAAAGCGGCGGTCGGCGCCGAGTACTTGCCGCCGACGCTGCGCGCCGCCATGGGGGAGCGCGGCATACGCGTGCTGCAATCCTATGCCTCGGCCGACCTAGGGCTGATCGCCTACGAATCCGAAGGGCTCGACGGCATGATCCTCGACGAAGGGCTGATGCTGGAGATCGTGCGGATCGGCACGGGTGAGCCGGTGGAAGAGGGCGAGGTCGGCGAGGTGGTCGTCACGACGTTCAATCCGGACTACCCTCTCATACGATTCGGCACGGGAGACCTCTCGGCCGTCCTGCCGGGAACGAGCCCCTGCGGACGCACCAACACCCGCATCCGCGGGTGGATGGGCCGCGCCGACCAGGCGACCAAGGTGAAAGGCATGTTCGTGCATCCTGCGCAGGTCGCCGAGGTCGCGAAGCGCCACGGCGAAATCCTCAAGGCGCGGCTCGTTGTCGACAACCCCGGAGGGAGCGACCGCATGACCCTGCGGTGCGAGTTGCGGGGCGCGCCGGTTGCGGGCCTCGCCGCCGCGGTCGCGGACAGCCTGCGCAGCGTGACCAAGCTGCGCGGCGAAGTTGCGTTCGTTCAGCCGGGCGAGTTGCCGAGCGACGGGAAGTTGATCGAGGACGCCAAGAAGTATGACTAGCGCGAAATCGCTTCGCTACGCCTGGGTCGCGCTCCTGCTGCTGGCGGCTTCCTGCGCGAGCGCGGAGGAGATCGTCACGGTCTCCGGGCGCAAAGGGGAAACCCAGTCTTATCTCCTGATGCACAACGCGCCTCCGCCGAAAGCGGTCGCCGTCCTGTTTCCCGGAGGCGAGGGATTGCTCAAGCTTCGTACCGAGGCGGGCTCCGTCAGGTTCTCCCAGGGCGGGAACTTCCTCGTTCGCACCCGCGGAATGTTCCGCGACAACCAAGTCGCCGTGGCGATCGTCGATTCGCCTTCCGACCAGCAGCGCGCCGGAATGGCCGATGGATTCCGGACCGGTCGCGCGCACGTCCAGGACATCGCTGCGGTCGTCGAGGATCTGAAGACCCGATTTCCGGGAGCGAAGATTTTTCTGATCGGCACGAGCCGCGGCACCCTGTCCGCCGCCTATGCGGGCCGCTCGCTCGGCGACGCGGTGGACGGCGTGATCCTCACGTCCTCGGTTTTCCACGCCGGACGGAACGGCATCGGTCTGTTCGGCTACGATTTCGGCGGGATCAAGGCTCCGCTGCTTTTCGTCCATCACGTCTACGACGGCTGCCGCGCCTGCCCTTACCGCGACGCCGAAAGTCTCGGCCGGCGGTTTCCTCTCATCAGCGTGAGCGGCGGCAAGCCCGCGGAATCCGACCCCTGCGAGTCGTTCGCGGCGCACGGCTATTTCGGCAGAGAGGCGGAGACGGTCGCCGCCATCAAGAGCTGGATGCTGGGCCGGCCGTTCCCGAAAGCGGTCGAGTAGCTTGCGCGCCAAACCCCTAGCCGGTGTCCGCGTCCTCGACCTGACGCGCCTGCTGCCCGGCGCGATGGCTACCCTGCACCTGGCCGACATGGGCGCGGACGTGATCAAGATCGAGGACACGGAGGCGGGCGACTACTCGCGCTCGATGGGGCGCGTGCGCGAGGGCATGTCGGATTCCTTCCGGCTCTTGAACCGCAACAAGCGGGCGATGCGTCTCGACCTGAAGCAGCCGCTGGGCCGCGAGGCGTTCCTGCGGCTCGCCGAGCGGGCCGATGTCGTGGCCGAGAGCTTCCGGCCGGGCGTCGTGGCCAGGCTGGGCGTTGGCTACGACGCGGTCTCGGCGGTCAATCCCCGCATCGTCTATTGCTCGATCTCGGGCTATGGCCAGGTCGGGCCGTACGCGCAGCGCGCGGGCCACGACATCAACTACGTCGGCTATGCCGGCGTCGGCGATCAGATCGGGACCGCGGAATCGCCCGTGGTTCCCAACTTCCAGATCGCCGACCTCCTCGGCGGGGCGCTGGTCCCGGCGATGGGGATTCTCGCCGCGCTGCTGGACGCGCGATCCTCCGGAAAAGGACGCTACGTCGACGTCGCCATGACCGATGCGGCATTGGCGCACGCGATCTTTCCCCTGCTCGGGTTTCTCGAGCAAGGAAAATCGCCGTCACGGGGCACGGGCATGCTCGACGGCGGGCTGCCTTGCTACAACGTCTACCGCACGAAGGACGGACGTTTCATGGCGGTGGGCGCGCTCGAGGGGAAATTCTGGGCGGTGCTGTGCGATATACTCGGCTGCCCCGAGCTCAAGGGGAAGCACATCGTGTATGGTGCGGATGCCGGGCCGGTGAAGGCCCGGCTGACGAGGATTTTCGCCTCGCGCACGCAGCGGGAGTGGACCGAGGTGTTTGCCCGCGCCGACTGCTGCGTCAGCCCGGTCCTCGGGATGGATGAAGCGCTCGAGAACGAGCAGCTGCGCGCACGCGGGATGGTTGTCGACGAAGGCGGATTCACGCAGCTCGCGCTGCCGCTCAAGCTCAGCGAATTCGAGTTCGGGATCGAGCGCAAGGCGCCGGGCGTGGGCGAGCATACCGACGAGATCCTGCGCGAAGCGGGATATCGCGACGCGGAGATCGCGGCGCTGCGCAAAGACGGAGTGATTTGAAAGTGAAATTCGCATCCCCGACGCTGTTCGCAATCGCGCTCCTTTCTCCCGGCGGGTTCGCCCAGGAATGGACGAAAGAGCTCGACACTCCCTACGTGCCCACCCCGCAGGTGGTGGTCGACCGCATGCTCGAGCTCGCGCAGGTGAAGGTCGGGGAAACGGTGATCGACCTCGGCTCGGGTGACGGCCGCATCATGATCGAGGCCGCGAGCAAGTACGGCGCGCGCGGCTTCGGCGTCGAGATCGACCCGCTGCTGGTGAAGCGCTCGAACGAGAATGCGCGCCGCGCCGGCGTCGGCGACCGGGTGAAATTCCTCCAGCAGGATCTGTTCAAGACGGATTTTCACGAGGCGAACGTCCTGACGCTCTACCTCCTGCCCGATGTGAACCTCGCTCTGCGTCCGAAGATCCTCGCCGAGCTGAAAGCCGGTGCGCGCGTCGTCTCGCACGACTACGGCATGGGCGACTGGCGCCCTGACGCCGAGGAGACGATTCCCGCGCCCGACAAGAAAGTCGGCGCGCGCAAGGAAAGCCAGGTATACCTGTGGACCGTGCCGGCGAAAGTCGAAGGCGAGTGGAAATTCGAGCTCTCCTCGGGCGTCAAATCGCGGCGCACCCGGCTCGTGCTCAAGCAGAAATACCAGATGGTGTCCGGAACCGTCGAGCTGACCGGCCAGGGCGAGGTGCCCTTGTCGGAAGGCCGGCTGCGCGGCGAAGAGCTGCGTTTCATGTTGCCGGCCGGTGCCGTCGACCACGGACCGGTCGAGATGGTCGGGCGTGCGACCGGCGATACGCTCGCCGGGACGCTCCGCAAGGCTGGACGCGACATCGCGAAGTGGAGCGCGCGACGGTAAGATCATGCCCTTCCGATCCATGGCAACGCAGCCAGTCATCATCCAGGTTAAGGTCAAGCCCAAGTCCCGGGTCAGCACACTTGAACAGGCGGAAGGTGGCACGTGGCTCGCCCGGGTCAAAGCAGCTCCAATCGGCGGCAAGGCCAACGAGGAGCTCATCGCGCTCGTTGCGGGTCATTTCCGCTGCCGCAAGTCCGCCGTGTCGATCAAGAGCGGAGCCTCGGGTCGCATGAAGCTGGTGCGGATCGAGGCCTGAGCGAAGCTCACCCGCCTTTCGCGACCAGCGATCCTTCCTTTCGCTCCGCTGCCCCCGCGCGCTCGAGCTCGCTCACCAGCCACTCGGCCATCGCCGCCGGGGTCATGCGCAGGTAGCGCGAGTTGAGGTCGGCGAGGATGGGGATTCGCGAGACGTAGCCGGGTAGATCCGCGAGCGGCATGGAGCGCCTCTCGAGCAGCGAAAACGAAAGCATGACCTTGGCGCAGTGACGCGCGAGGCGCGCGATGTCCTGCTGGTAGCTCTCGACGCGGCGGAAGGCGCGCTCCAGCGCGGCGTTGACGTCGCCGAAGGGCCGGCCGTGGCCGGGGATGACGGTCTCCACGTCTAGGGAGGCGATGGCGTCCAAAGTCGCGCGCGTTTCGGCAAGCGCGGTGTCGCGTCCGAAAAGCTGCGGGAACACCACGCCGAAGCCGTTTTCCCAGAGCGCGTCGCCCGAGATGAGCACGCGCGCCTCCGGCGAATGGAACATCACGGCGTTCGGGTCGTGACCGGGCGCGGCGATCACCCGCCAGGCGAATCCTCCCATTTGCAGGGTGTCGCCGTCGCCGAAGGTATCGTCGTAGCGGAAGCGCTCGGCGCGCTGGTCGGCGATCGCGAGGATCAGCGCCTGCTCGTCCCAGTCGTCGATGAGCGGCGCTTCGCCTTCCGGGATGCTGGTCCGGCAGCCGAATTTCCTCTGGATCGCGGCGTTGCCGCCCATGTGGTCGGAGTGGCAATGGGTGTTGACGAGCCACGCGAGTTTTTTCCCGGCGAGCGCGTGCTCGAGCAGGGCGAGGGTCTGGGGGACGTGGGTGAGGTAGCTCGAGTCGACTACCGTTGCCTCGCTGCGTTCGTGCAGGACGACGTTGTTGGCGGACAGCCATCCGCGCTCGAGGACCTGAATGCGGTCCGGCAGTTTCACCGTCGGTCCCTTCTGGCCGGAAGTTTCGCCAGTACCGCCCGCTTCTCATCGGGTGTCAGCCCCGACCAGGCGGCGATCTCGCCGAGCGTGCGGAGGCAGCCTTCGCACAGTCCGGTGTCGGAGTTCATCCTGCACACGTTGATGCAGGGCGAGGCGACTTCCTCCGTGGTCACGAGTTGAGCTTCGCGGCGAGCGCTCGCGCGACTCGCGAGGCCGGCTCGCGCCCGAGCGCCTTGCAGATGAATTCGCCGGCGCGAAACAGCTTCTCCAGGTCGATGCCGGTCTCGATGCCCAGACCGTCGAGCATGTAGACCACGTCCTCGGTGGCGACGTTGCCCGTCGCCCCCTTGGCGTAGGGACATCCGCCCAGGCCCGCGACCGAGCTGTCGAAGGTCTTCACCCCCAGCTCCAGCGAGGCGTAGATGTTCGCGAGCGCCTGCCCGTAGGTGTCGTGGTAGTGGCCGCCGATTTTCCCGATAGGAACTTTCTTTCCGACCGCTTCGATCACCGCGCGGATCTTCTTCGGCGTGCCGACGCCGATGGTGTCGCCGAGCGACACCTCGTAGCAGCCCATGCGGTAGAGCTTGCCCGCGAGGTCGGCAACCGCGGCCGGCTTGACCTCGCCCTCGTAGGGACAGCCCGCGGCGCAGGAGATGTAGCCGCGGACGCGCATCCTCTGCGCTTTCGCAGCTTCGACAACCGGGGCGAAGCGCTCCAGGCTCTCGTCGATGCTGCAGTTGATGTTCTTCCTGCTGAAGGTCTCGGTCGCCGCGCCGAACACGGCGATTTCCTCGACACCCGCGGCGCGCGCGGCCTCGAAGCCCTTCATGTTCGGAACGAGCACGGGGTAAGCGACGCCGCGTCGCTTGCGGATGCCGGCCATCACTTCGGTGTGGTCGGCCATCTGCGGCACCCACTTGGGCGACACGAACGCGGTGGCCTCGACCGCCGGGAGACCCGCGTCCTGGAGCCTTTCGATCAGCTCGATTTTCACCGAAGCAGGCACGCTCCCGGGTTCGTTCTGCAGGCCGTCGCGCGGTGCGACGTCGACGATGCGGACTTTGCGCGGCAAGCTCATGAAACCTCCGTTTCGAACTCGATCAGCTCGGCGCCCTCGACCACCTGGTCGCCGGCTTTGCAGCGGACCGCGGCGACCGTCCCCCGGGTGGGCGCGGTGAGGGTGTGCTCCATTTTCATCGCTTCGAGGATGAGCAGCGGCGCGCCTCTTTCGACTTTGGCCCCCGATTCGACCAGCACCGCGGCGACCTTGCCGGGCAGCGGCGCCGCGAGGCCGCCGCCGTGCGAAGCGGCCTCGAAATCTTGCTCGAGCGGGTCGTGCAGCTCGAGGCTGCGGTGCTCATCCGGCAGAAAAACTTCGACGCGCCTTCCGGCGTGGACCACGCGTCCGGTCAGGCTCGCTCCGTCGAGGGTGACGCTCACCCTGCCCTGGCCATCGCGGTTGCCCCGGAGAGGGAGGCGCTTGCCGCCGATCTCGAGCTCGTACGCGGCGCCAAGGACACGAAGGGTGACTGCATGGCGGCCCGTGGAATCGCAGAAAACGAATGCGCCCGGATCGCGCGAACCCAGGCGCCAGCCGTCGGCGAGACCCCAGGGCGAGGGCCGGCTGCCGGTGCGCGCGAGCTGAACCGACAGCGCCGCGAGAGCGAGCGCCCCTTTGCTCGGGGCCTCTCGCGGCGCGAGCAGCTCCTCGCGATGCCGCTCGATCAGGCCGGTGTCGAGCTCGGCTTTCGCGAACGCATCGCACCGCGCAAGCCTTCTCAGAAAATCGACGTTCGTGACCGGGCCCACGATTTCGAGCTCGCCGAGCGCCGCGGCGAGCCGCTCGAGCGCCCGGGAACGGTCGCGGTCGTGGACGACGAGCTTCGCGATCATGGCGTCGTAGTAGGGCGTCACCGTGTCGCCCGCTCGCACGCCGGTGTCCACGCGGACGTTTCTCGACCCGGCGGGCGCTGCAAGGTGAAGGATCTTCCCCGCGCCCGGAAGAAAATCCCGGGACGGGTCCTCGGCGTAGACGCGCGCTTCGAAGGCGTGCCCGTCGATGCGCAGGTCCTGCTGCTTCGCGGGTAGGGGTTCGCCCGAGGCGACGCGCAGCTGCCATTCGACGAGATCCACGCCGGTGATCATCTCGGTCACCGGATGCTCGACCTGGAGCCGCGTGTTCATTTCCATGAAGTAGAACTTCCCGGCGGGGTCGACGATGAACTCCACCGTGCCGGCGCCGACGTAGCCGACGGCCTTTGCCGCGGCCACCGCCGCCTTGCCCATCTCGCGGCGGCGCTCGTCGGTCATGCCGGGGGCGGGCGCCTCCTCGATCACCTTCTGGTGGCGGCGCTGCACCGAGCAGTCGCGCTCGAAGAGGTGAATACACTCTCCGCGGGCGTCGGCGAACACCTGGATTTCGATATGTCGCGGCCGTTCGATCAATTTTTCGAGGAGCACGCGGTCGTCGCCGAAAGCCGATCGGGCCTCGCGCCGGCAGGCGGCGAGCGCCGCATCGAAATCTCCGGGGGCCGCGACCGCGCGCATGCCCTTGCCGCCGCCGCCGGCGGAAGCCTTGATCAGCACTGGATAGCCGACGCGCCCCGCTTCGGCCCGCAGGACGCCGTCCGACTGGTTCCCGCCGTGATAGCCGGGCACGGTGGCGACGCCGGCCTTCTCCATGGCGGTCTTGGCTGCGGACTTGTCGCCCATGGCGCGGATCGCCGACGGTGGAGGCCCGATGAAGGTCACGCCGGAATCCGCGCAGCGCTCGGCGAATTCCGCGTTCTCCGAAAGGAAACCGTAGCCGGGATGGATCGCCTTTGCGCCCGAGCGCTTCGCGATCTCGACGATGCGGTCGCCCCGGAGATAACTGTCCGCCGCCGCGGCGGGGCCGACGCGAAATGCTTCGTCGGCGAGCGCGACGTGGCGCGAATTCGCGTCGGCGTCCGAGTAGACGGCGACCGTCGCGATCCCCAGGCGCCTCGCGGTGCCCATCACGCGACAGGCGATCTCCCCGCGGTTGGCGATGAGGATCTTGTCGAACAAGGACGCGCCTACTTTTTCTTCTTCGGACGCGCGGCCTTCTTGGCCGCCTTGAGCCACGCCGGCTGGCGCTTTTCCAGGAAGGAGCGCACCCCTTCCTTTCCTTCGCCGGACGCCCGGGCGGTCGCGATGCGAACCGCCATGTCGGCCATCAGCTCGGGGGTGAGCGGACGCCCGGCGACCGCACCGATCAATGCCTTGGTCACGGCGTGCGCGCCTGGCGCGCCCTGGACGAGCTCGCCCAGGATCGCGTTCACGGTTGCGTCGAGCTCATCGGGCGGCGCGATCTCCTGGATGAAGCCGATGCGATAGGCCTCGGCCGCGTTGAAGCGCTCCGCGGTGAGGAAATACCGGCTCGCGGCGCGCTCGCCCATCGCGGCGATGACATAGGGGCTGATGGTCGCCGGGGTCAGGCCGAGCCTGACCTCGGACACCGCGAACTCGGTCTCCGTCGACGCCGCCGCCATGTCGCAGGCGGCGATGAGCCCCATGCCGCCGGCGAAAGCGGCGCCATGCACGCGCGCGATCGTCGGTTTCGCGAGCGTGTGCAGCCGCTTGAGCATCACGCCGAAGGCGAGCGCGTCTTTCCGGTTCTCCTCGAAATCCATTTCGCCCATGCGCTTCATCCAGTTGAGGTCGGCCCCGGCGCAGAACACCTTGCCGCGGCCCGCGAGCACGACCGCGCGCACCGCGGGATCGGCGTCGAGCTCGCCGAACGCCGCGGTCAGCTCGGCGATCATGGTTTCGTTGAACGCATTGCGGACTTCGGGACGGTTGAGCCAGAGGACGGCGACGCCGTGCTCCGCGTGGATTTCGATGGTTCCGTAAGCCATGCCGTTGTCTCTCCCCCTGGTACGCGCCGCTAGCGCGGCTCAATGACGATTTCGGTCTTCACCGAGTTGGCGATGAAGCACTGCTTGTGCGCCTCTTCGTGCAGCTCGGCAAGCTGCTCGCGCGCGGGCGAAGCGCCGCTGAAAACCACCGCGGGCCGCAGCGTGACGCGCGTGATTGCCATCCCGCCGTCACGGTCCTTTTCCAGCACGCCCGCGGCGTGATCGCTGTAGCGATCGACGATGAATTTGTGGGTACACGCGACGTGCAGGAACCATAGCATGTGACAGGAAGAGATGGCCGCGACAAACCCTTCCTCCGGATCCACGCCCGGCGCCTGGGCCAGGGTGGAGGGTACGTTCGCCGGGGAAGCGCGGCCCGGCACCTCGACGCCGGAATCGAATCGCCAGGCGTGCGAGCGATTGTAGGTGCGGTAGCTGAAATCGGGCGTCGTTCTGCGCCATTCGATGGTCGCGGAGTGCTCGGACATGGCGGCCCTACATGCGGAAAACGCCGAAGCGGGTTTCCTCGATCGGCGCGTTGAGCGAGGCGGAAATCGCGAGCGCCAGCGTTCGCCGCGTTTCCTCCGGCGCGATGATGCCGTCGTCCCACAGGCGCGCGGTGGCGTAGTACGGATGCCCCTGCTCTTCGTATTGCTCGAGGATGGGACGCTTGAACTCCAGCTCCTCCTCCTTGCTCCAGCCGCCGCCCTTGGCCTCGATACCTTCGCGCCTTACCGTGGCGAGCACGGAAGCCGCCTGCTCCCCGCCCATCACCGAGATGCGGGCGTTCGGCCACATCCACAGGAAGCGCGGCGAGAAGGCGCGCCCGCACATGCCGTAGTTGCCGGCGCCGAAGGAGCCGCCGATGACGACAGTGAATTTCGGTACGCGGCTGCAAGCGACCGCGGTCACCATCTTGGCCCCGTCCTTGGCGATCCCGCCCGCCTCGTATTTCTTCCCGACCATGAAGCCGGTGATGTTCTGCAGGAACACCAGCGGAATCTTCCGCTGGCTGCACAGCTCGATGAAGTGCGCGCCCTTGAGCGCCGACTCGGAGAACAGGATGCCGTTGTTGGCGACGATGCCGACCCGATAGCCCCAAATCCGCGCGAACCCCGTCACCAGCGTGGCGCCGTAGTCCTGCTTGAATTCGTCCAGCTCGCTTGCGTCGACGATGCGCGCGATCGCTTCGCGCACGTCGTAGGGCTTGCGCTTGTCCACGGGGATGACGCCGTGGAGCTCCGCGGCGGGATAGAGCGGCTCCACCGGCTCGCGCGTGTCCAGGTCCGTGCTCTTCGCTCCGCCGAGCTGGGCGACGATTCCGCGGACGATCGCGAGCGCGTGCGTATCGTTCTGCGCGAGATGATCGGCGACGCCCGACTGCCGGGTGTGCACCTCTGCTCCGCCGAGCTCCTCCGGCGAGACGATCTCCCCGGTTGCCGCCTTGACGAGCGGCGGGCCGCCGAGAAAGATCGTCCCGTGTCCCTTGACGATGACGCACTCGTCGGACATCGCCGGGACATAGGCGCCGCCCGCAGTGCACGAGCCCATCACCGCCGCAACCTGCGGGATGCCAGCGGCCGACATCGTTGCCTGGTTGTAGAAGATGCGGCCGAAGTGCTCCCGGTCGGGAAAGACGTTGTCCTGCTCGGGGAGAAAAGCACCGCCCGAGTCGACGAGGTAGATGCACGGCAGGCGGTTCTGCAGCGCGATTTCCTGCGCGCGCAGGTGCTTCTTCACCGTGATCGGATAGTACGTCCCGCCCTTGACCGTGGCGTCGTTCACGACGATCACGCACTCGCGGCCCGAGACCCGGCCGACGCCGGTGATTATCCCCGCTCCCGCCGCTTCGTCGGCGTACATGCCGAAGGCCGCGAACTGGGAGAGCTCCAGGAACGGCGAACCCGGATCGAGCAGGAGCCGCAGCCGCTCGCGCGGAAGGAGCTTGCCGCGGCCCACGTGCCGGACGCGCGCCTCCTCCTCGCCTCCTTGGGCGGCGCGCCCCACTTTCTCGCGCAGATCGGCCACCAGCCCGGCCATCGCCCGGGCGTTTGCCTGAAACTCGTCCGACTGCGGATTGAGCTTGCTCTTGACGGCGCTCATAGCGCCGCCTGCTTGCGATCCGGGATCGGATGGCCCGGGAGCAGCTCGTACGGGTGTTTCCAGCGGGGTTCGGACCGGATGCGCGCGAGCCAGTCCCGTATGCCCGGGTATCGACTCCAGTCGACCCCCAGCTCGTCTTCGAAAAAGAGGTAGGCGCACGCCGAAAGGTCGGCGATGGTAAGGCGCTCGCCGACGAGGTACTTGCGTGCACTCAGTTGCGCGTCGAGGACTTGCCACGCAGCCTGGGCGCGCTTGCCGAATTCCTCCGTTACCGCCCTGTCGGGCGCATTGCCCACACGTGGGGCGAGCGCGCGCAGGAACCGGTAGGTTGCGCTGTAGCCGGTCAGCTTGTGATTGTCCCACAGCAGCCAGCGCAGGATCTCGCGCCGCTCGGCGTTGTCCCTCCAGCCGTAGCGGCCGAAGCGCTCCAGAAGGTAGTCGAGGATCACGCCGGACTGCGACAGGCGCAGATCGCCGTGCTCGAGCACAGGCGCTTCCCCCATCACGTTGATCTTCCGGTACTCGGGCGTCCTCGTTTCACCGTTGAAATAGTCGACGAACCTCGCCTTCCAGTCCGCGCCCGCGAGCTCGAGATAGAGCGCCGGCTTGTAGCAGTTTCCCGACTGGGCGAACCCGTAGAGCAGGTATTCGGACATCTGATCACCAGCCGCCGGTGGCTAGCCACCTGTCTATCTGATCCAGACGGTCGGAGCCCCAGAAGGGCTCGCCGTCGACGACGACGTAGGGCGAGCCGAACGCCCCGATGGCGACCGCACTGTCCACCTCGGTCTTGGTGCGGTCTTTCGTCGCCTGGTCGCCGATGCCGGCGCGGATTTCGTCCGCATTGAGCCCGGACTTCGCGCCGACCGCGACGACGTTGTCGGCACCCGAGATGTCCACGTTGTCGACAAAATAAGCGCGGTAGAGCGCCCTCGCCAGCTCCTTGGCCCGCTTCGGGTCCTTCGCATCCAGCCAGTAGAAGGCGCGGCACGCGGAAACCGAGGAGATCGGGAACACAGAGGGGTGGCGGTAGCTCACGCCCAGGTACTTGGCGGTGCGCAGCATGTCGCGCAAATGGTAGGGACCCTTTACCGGTATCGAGGGCAGGGGAGCTCCGCCCGTCGTCTTGAAAGCGACACCCAGCAGGAACGGCCGCCATTTCACGTCGCGGCCGTGTTTCGATCCGAGCGCGTCGATCTTGTGGCTGGCGAAGTAGCCGTAGGGTGAGGAAAAATCGAAGTAGAAGTCGATCGGGTTCGGCATTACGCGATCTCGATCGCCATCGCGGTGGCCTCCCCCCCGCCGATGCACAGGCTCGCGACGCCGCGCTTCCCGCCGGTTTTCCTCAGCGCGCCGATGAGGGTGACGAGGATGCGCGCGCCCGAGGCGCCGATCGGGTGTCCGAGCGCGCAGGCGCCGCCGTGGATGTTGACCTTGGCGTGCGGCAACCCGTGCTCTTTCATCGCCGCCATGGCGACCACGGCGAACGCCTCGTTGATCTCGTACAGATCGACCTTGGACGCGGTCCAGCCGGTGGCCTCGTAGAGCTTCTTGATCGCGCCCACCGGCGCCGTGGTGAACCAGCCCGGCTCCTGCGAGTGGGTAGTGTGGGCGACGACCACGGCGAGAGGCTTCAAGCCGAGCTTTTCGGCCGTGGACCGGCGCATCATGACCAGCGCCGCCGCGCCGTCGGAGATCGAGCTCGAGTTCGCCGCGGTGACCGTGCCGTCCTTGCGGAACGCGGGTTTCAGCGTCGGAATCTTGTCGAAGTTGGCCTTGAACGGCGGCTCGTCCTGCTCCATGAAGCGCTCGGCCTTGCCGGTCTTGATCGCGATCGGGGTGGTTTCCCAGGCGAAGGCCCCGTTCTTGCTGGCGGCTTGCGCGCGCTCGAGCGATGCCACCGCGAACTTGTCCTGCTCCTCGCGGGTGAAGCTGTACTTGGAGGCGCAATCCTCGGCGAAAACGCCCATCAGCTTGCCCTTGTCGTAGGCGTCCTCCAGGCCGTCGAAGAACATGTGGTCGATCACCTGCTGATGCCCCATGCGGTAGCCCGAGCGCGCCTTGGGCAGCAAATAGGGCGCGTTGGTCATCGATTCCATGCCGCCCGCGACCATGACGTCGTTGATGCCCGCAGCGAGCATGTCGTGCGCGAACATCGCAGCCTTCATCCCCGAGCCGCACATCTTGTTGACCGTGGTGGCGCCGGTGGCGAGCGGCAGGCCGCCGCCCAGAGCTGCCTGGCGCGCGGGGGCCTGGCCCTGGCCCGCGGGCAGGACGCAGCCCATGATCACTTCCTGCACCTGCTCGGGCTTGATGGCTGCGCGCTCGACCGCCGCGCGGATCGCCGCGGCGCCGAGCTGCGGCGCGGAGAAGTCCTTCAGCTCGCCTTGGAAAGCGCCCATCGGCGTTCTTGCGGCAGAAACGATTACGATCGGATCATTCATCATGACAACCTCCTGGAAATCCTCGTTGATCGGTCAAAGCGATATTCAAGCCGTTTCGGAAAAAAGCTCGCGCCCGATCAGCCAGCGGCGGATCTCGGACGTCCCCGCGCCGATTTCGTAGAGCTTGGCGTCGCGCCACAAGCGCCCGGTCGGGCTTTCGTTGATGTAGCCCATCCCGCCGAGGGACTGGATCGCCTCGCCCGCCATCCAGGTCGCTTTTTCGGCGGCGAAGAGAATCGCGCCCGCGGCGTCCTTTCGGGTAGTTTCGCCGCGGTCGAGGGCCTGGCCGACCGCGTAGACGTAGGCTCGGGCGGCGGAGAACGTGGTGTACATGTCGGCGAGCTTGCCTTGCATCAGCTGGAATTCGCCGATCGGCTGGCCGAACTGCTTGCGCTGGTGAACATAGGGCAGGACCGCATCCAGGCACGCCGCCATGATGCCCAGGGGCCCGCCCGCGAGCACGGCGCGCTCGTAGTCCAGGCCCGACATCAGGACCTTCACGCCTTTGGCTTCTTCGCCGAGCACGTTCCCGGCCGGCACTTCGCAGTCGCGGAATACCAGCTCGCAGGTGTTCGAGCCGCGCATGCCGAGCTTGTCGAGCTTTTGCGCGGTCGTGAACCCCTTCATGCCCTTTTCGACGACGAAGGCGGTGATCGCCTCGGAGGTCTTGCCGTAGACCACGAGCACGTCCGCATCGGGGCCGTTGGTGATCCACATCTTGTTGCCGTTCAAGACGAAGCGATCCCCGCGTCGCTCCGCGCGCAGGCGCATCCCGACGACATCCGACCCCGCGCCCGGCTCGGACATCGCGAGCGCCCCCACCCATTCGCCGGAAACGAGCTTGGGCAGGTACTTCTCCTTCTGCGAAGGGCTGCCGTTCCTGCGGATCTGGTTGACGCAGAGGTTGGAATGCGCGCCGTACGACAGGCCCACCGAGGCCGAGGCGCGCGAGATCTCCTCCATCGCCACGATGTGGGCGAGATAGCCCGTCGCCGTGCCGCCGTATTCCTCCTCGACGGTGACCCCGAGCAGCCCGAGCGCGCCGAGCTTCTTCCACAGGTCGGGGGGAAACTGGTTGGAACGGTCGATCTCCGCCGCGCGCGGCGCGATCTCGGCGGCGGCAAACGCGCGCACCGCGTTGCGCAGCATGTCGACCTCCTCCCCGAGGGCAAAGCGCAAGCCCGGCAGCTCGGCTGTCGCGATCCCGCCTGCGGGAAGGTTCTGGGTGCGGTCCATGGACGCGCTTCGTGGAGAGGTTTACTTGACGTTTACGTTAACGTTAATTTAGCGCAAACTCAAGATCAGCGGCGCCTGGTTCCGCGCGCGTTGAGGAGCTTCTTCGACTGACGCTCGAAGCCGCGGATCTCCTCGAGCACCTCGTCGATGTCCTCGCGCTGGCGCTCGAGCTGCTCTCGCCGCGCGCCGAGCGCGGCGACGAATTTCTCGAGCTGCGGCCTCTCGTCGGGCGCCGAGTCGTAGAGCTCGAGCATCTCGCGCACCTCGGCGAGGGAAAATCCCAGCCGTCTGCCGCGCAGAATGAGCTTCAGACGCACGTAGTCGCGCTTGGCATAGACCCGGCGGCTGCCGTCGCGCCGCGGCGAGAGCAGGCCCTCGTCCTCGTAGAAGCGGATCGCGCGCGGGGTGACGTCGAGCTCGCGGGCGAGATCGCCTATGGAACAGGGGTCGCTGATCGATTCGGTGGCGTCGGCCGCCATAATTTGAGAAAATCCGCGCGCAGAAGTGCAATTCTACCGCCGGCGAGGCCGACGGGCATCCCACCACGAACGAGTGACTCCCGAATCCATCCTCGAATATCCCCAGGCGGTCCCGCCGGCGGGAGGCGAAACCCTGGAGATCGCGCCGGGCGTGCACTGGGCACGGATGCCGCTGCCGTTCGCCCTCGACCACATCAACCTGTGGCTGCTCGAGGACGAGCTGGCCGGGGAACCGGCCTGGACGCTCGTCGACTGCGGCATCGGCGACGATGTCACGCGGGGTCTGTGGGAGCGCATCCTCGCCGAGCGCGTCGCCGGGCGTCCGGTAGCGCGCCTCGTCGTCACCCACCACCATCCCGACCACGCCGGACTCGCCTCCTGGCTCATCGAGCGCACCGGTACCCAGCTGTGGATGCCCCAGGCCGAGTATTTCGCCGCGCACGCGATGCGCGAGGGAGGCGCAGGCTTCGCCTTCGACCGCGTCGTCGCCATGTTCGAGCGCAACGGCCTCGCGGGCGAGAAGCTCGAGCTGATGAAGCAGCGCCGCAGCAACTATCGCATCCGCGTCCCCGCGTTTCCCTCGGATTACCGGCGCCTGATGGAAGGGGATGAGCTGCGGATCGGCGGGCGCACCTGGAAGATCATCATGGGTTACGGCCACGCGCCCGAGCACGCCGCCCTTTACTGCGAAGACCAGGGTGTTCTCATCTCCGGCGACATGGTGCTCCCCAGGATCTCGACCAACGTCAGCGTCTGGGCGAACGAGCCCGAGGGCAACCCGCTCGCTCTCTTTCTCAAGTCGCTCACGCGCTATGCCGAGTTGCCCGCGACCACGCTCACGCTGCCCTCGCATGGGCTGCCTTTTCGCGGCTTGCGCGAGCGCATCGCGCAACTGAAGGAGCATCACCGCCTTCGGCTGGACGAGCTGCACGAAACCTGCGAGGCGCCCAAGGCGGCGGCAGACGTGCTCGATACGTTGTTCCGCCGCAAGCTCGATACGCATCAACTGTTCTTCGCGATGGGCGAGGCGATGGCGCATCTGCACTTGCTCGAACGAGAAGGACGCCTCGCGCGCTCTGTCGGAGTCGACGGCGTGGTGCGCTACACCCAGGTCTGAAGCGGTGCCCGCCACGCAGTCTTCCTCCCCCGATCCCGCCCAGAGCGCGAAGCTGTTCGCCGAGGTGGCGGAGCGTTCCAGCCGGCTGATGGGCGAATTTCTCCAGAGGCAGGCTGAGGGCAAGGGGATAGCCACCACTGACGAGTTCGGCGTCGCCCGCGCGTTCGCGGACCTCACCGCCCGCATGCTCGCCGAGCCCTGGAAGATCGCGGAGATGCAGACCAAAATGTTCTGGGACCACGTTGCCTTGTGGCAGGTGACCGCGCTGCGCATGCTGGGGGCCAATCCCGGCCCGGTCGCCGAGCCCGCCAAGGGGGACAATCGCTTCCGCGAGGCGGATTGGCAGAACCTGTTTCTGTTCGATTACCTCAAGCAGTCCTATCTGATCGCCGCGCGCCATCTTCAGGAGACCGTGGCGTCGGTGGGCGGTTTGCCCGAGGAAGCCCGGAAGAAAGTGGCTTTCTTCACCCGCCAGTACGTCGATGCGCTCTCGCCTTCGAACTTCGCGCTGACCAATCCGCAGGTGCTGCGCGAGACGGCGCAGTCGGGCGGGCAGAACCTGTTGCGCGGCCTGAACAACCTGCTCGCCGACATCGAGCGGGGCGGCGTCAGCATGACCGACGAGAAGGCGTTCAAGGTCGGGGTCAACGTCGCGACCACGCCGGGCAAGGTTGTCTTCCAGACCGATCTGATGCAGCTCATTCAGTACGCGCCGAGCACCGAGACCGTTTTCAGGCGGCCGCTGCTGGTGGTTCCGCCGTGGATCAACAAGTATTACGTCCTCGACCTGCGCGAAAAGAATTCCTTCGTGCGCTGGGCGCTCGCCGAAGGTCACACGGTGTTCGTGGTCTCCTGGGTCAACCCCGGCGAGCGCCATTCGGGAAAGACCTTCGAGGACTACATGCTCGAGGGACCGCTCGCGGCGCTGGCCGCGATCGAGCGGGCGACCGGCGAGAGCCGCGTCAACCTCGTCGGCTATTGCCTGGGCGGCACCCTTCTCGGGGCCACGCTCGGGTGGATGGCGGCAAAGAAGGACGAACGCGCGGCGTCGGCGACCTTCCTCGCGTCGCTCCTCGATTTCTCCATTCCGGGCGAGCTCGGCGTGTTCATAGACGAGGCGCAGGTAGAGAATCTCGAGCGCCGCATGGGCGAGCGCGGCTATCTCGAGGGCTCCGAAATGGCGGCGACCTTCAACATGCTGCGCGCGAACGACCTGGTGTGGTCGTTCGTGGTCCACAACTATCTGCTGGGACGAGATCCGTTTCCATTCGACCTCCTGTACTGGAACTCGGACTCGACGCGCATGCCGGCGAAGATGCACAGCTTTTACCTGAGAAACATGTACCTCGCGAACCGGCTGAGGGACCCGGGAGGCATTGCGCTGGCCGGCGTGCCCATCGACCTGCGCGCGATCGCGCTTCCCGCCTACTTCGTCTCCCCAGTCGAGGACCATGTCGCCCCGTGGAAGTCCACCTACCTGGGCGCGCGCCTGCTTACGGGTCCGACGCGGTTCGTGCTGGGAGGATCGGGACACATCGCCGGCATCATCAATCCGCCCTCCGCGGGCAAGTACGGCTACTGGACGAACGAGGCATTGCCCGAATCGGCGGAGGCCTGGCAGTCGCAGGCATCGCGGCACGAAGGCTCGTGGTGGAACGACTGGAGAGAATGGATGGCCGGCGTGAACGGCTCCGACCGGGTCGCGGCTCGCGTCCCGGGCGAGGGGGCGCTGCCCGCCATCGAGGATGCTCCAGGCGCGTATGTGAGCGTCAGGTAGCCAACGCTTTCCTGAGCCGCAGGAGATAGCCGAGCGCCCCGATCGCGCGGCTGCCGTACCACGAGGTCATTTCGCCGTCGATCAAAACCACGGAGCGCCCGGGGAACGACCCGCGCAGCTCGTCGGCATGGCTCTCACCGAAGCGATACGGCTCGCTCGAGAGCAGCACGATCCGCGCGCTCTCGAAGGCGTCTTCGTTCAGGGAAACCTTCGGATAGCGATCGTCGGCTTTCTCCGGGACCGTTTCCCATTTGACCAAAGAGAGCATGCGCGACACGTAGGTATCGCGCGATACCGTCATCCAGGGGTTCCTCCAGATGAGGTAGAGCACCCGCTCGGGAGAGAACGCGCTCGCTGCTTCGCCGAGCGCCGTGTGCTCCGCCTCGAATCTCGCGCAAAGAACCTCGGCTTCGCGGTCGCGTGCGAAGATTCCGCCGATCAGCCGGTAGAGCGCGAGGTTGTCGAGGGGTGCAAGCGGATGGGTGACGACCAGGGTCGGGACGAAACTCGAGATGGCGAGGGCATCCTCCTTCCGGTTCTCGTCGACGTTGAGGATCACGTGAGTGGGCGCAAGCGCCCGCACCTTGTCGAGGTCGACATTCTTGGTGCCGCCGACCTTGGGGATGCGGCGGACGCTCTCGCGGGGATGGATGCAAAACCCGGTTCGGCCCACGAGCGCTTCCGCGAGCCCGAGGTCGCAAAGGAGCTCCGTGATGCTCGGCACCAGGCTGACGATGCGGAAGCCCCGGGACGCCCGAACATGCCGCGTGCCCGCTGCGTCGACGAGCGCCGCGCTCACTGCGACAGGCCGCGCGCTTTCCTCGGTGCCCCTGCAGCCAGCCGGTCGTAGAGCCAGCGCGGCAGCCGGCGCAGCACGATCGAGACCAGCGCCATCTGCCAGGGGATGACCGCCAGGCGGCGCTTGGCTGCGATCGCGCGCGCCATGCGCCGGGCGGCTTCGTCGGCGTCCATGAGGAAGGGCATCCGGTAGCGATTCGCAGCGGTCATGGGCGTACGGATATAGCCTGGACAGAGGGTCACGACGGAAACGCCCGATCCGTGGAGCTCCACGCGCAGGCTCTCGAGGTAGGTGATGGCCGCCGCCTTGGAGGCGCTGTAGGCTCCGCCGCCGGGCAGCCCGCGGAAGCCGGCGACGCTAGCGATACCGACGAGCGTGCCGCTCGCGCGGGTGCGCATCGCGTCGACGAAGGGGTGGAACGTGGTCACCATTCCGAGCACGTTGGTATCCATGATCGCGCGGAACACCGGCAGGTCTTCGAGGTTCTCGGTGAGCGTGCCCGCGCCGATCCCGGCGTTCGCGATGACGACGTCGGGCGTGCCGTAGCGCCCGCTGAAATCCGCTGCCGCGGCCCGCAGGCTGGCCGCATCGTTCACGTCGACGGAATAGCAGGCCCCTGCGGCGCCAAGGCGTTCGAGAAGCGCCTGGATCTTCTCGAGCCTACGCGCGCACAAGCCCAAGACCGCGCCGTCGTGGGCGTAGTGCGCAGCGAGCGCGGCGCCGATGCCGCTTGAGGCGCCGGTGATGAAAACCTTGGGACCGGACGGCACCGGAGTTTGCCTGAAGCGGCTAGCGCAGGCGTTCTTCGCGCGCGAGCCTCACGAGGCGATCGAGCACCTCAACGACCTGCGAGGTGCCTCCCGCGAGGCGTGCCGATGTGAGGAACTTGCCGTCGACGATGAAGGTCGGGACTGCGCGCACCTCGTAGGATTTCAGGAGCTCGCGCGCCCGCGCGATCTTGTCGGCGACTGCCTTCGACCCGTAAGCCTGGACGAACTTTTCCCGCTCGATGCCGTTGCGCACCGCCCAGTCGATCATGACCTTGTCGTCGTTGAGCTTCACGTCCTCGAAGTGAACGTTGTCGTAGACGGGCCAGTGCAGCCGCTCCATCTGGCCCAGGCTCTCCAGCGTATAGAACAGCTTGGCGAACGGCTCCCACGCCTCGCTAGAGAGGGCCGGCACCCGGCGGATGGCGACGTAGTCCGGCGCGGTGCCGAGCCAGCGGGAGAGGAACGGCTCGGTTTCGTAGCACACCGGGCAGCCGTAGTAGAAGAATTCGATCACTTCGACCCGTCCGTCCGCGGCAGCCGCGTGCGGCGGATCGAGGCGCAGGAATTCGCGACCTGGCTCGATCTGGGCCAATGCGCTCGAGGCGAGCAGGGCGAACGCCAGCGCGAGCAGGCATCGCACGAGGCATTTCATCGATCCGCCCTCGCCGGAACGGCGGACGGAGATTCTAGGGTCTGCTCTTGGCGACCCGCTTGCGGGCTTCGCCGATGAGAGAGTCGGCGGTTTCGAGCATCGACTTCTGGGACGTACTTGCGAGGACGAGGTAGCGGCCCTGGACCGTCAGCGTCGGCACGCCCTCGAGCCGATACGAGCTCGCCATCTGTGCGGCTCGGCGCACCTTGCTCTCGACCGAGAACGAATGAAACGCGGCGTCGTACTTGGCCATGTCGACCTTCTGCTTGGCGAGCCAATCGGCGGTCCATTTCGCGAAAGCGTCGCCGCGCAGCCTCACTCCGCCCTGCTGGTGAATGGCGGTGAACAATGGCCGGTGCACGCGTTCCAGCTCGCCGATCGTCTCCAGGGCGTAGAACACGCGGGCATCGACCGCCCAGTCTTCGTTCAGGATCCCCGGGATGCGCTTGAACTGCACATCGCGCGGAAGACGTTTCACCCAGGATTCGAGGTCCGGCTCGAGCGCATAGCAGTGGGGGCAGCGGTACCAGAAGAACTCGATGACTTCGATCTTGTCCTGAGAGTCGACCGACTGTGGCGGCTTCAGCTCTACGTAATCGGTCCCTTCGACGGGCGCGCCCAGGGCGCAGGATGCAAAGGCGATGAGCAGGCCGGACAGGGCGCTCGAGAGGCGAAGAGTCATTTGGGTTTCTCCTTGGAGGCGATTCAATTCGTGGCCGTGTCGGTCACTTTGACCAACGACACGTCCACGCCGTTCTGCGTCAGTTGCTGCCGGACGCGGTTGATTTCGTCGACCCGGGTGTAGGGTCCGAGCCGTACCCGGTACCACACGCCCTTCCCGGCCACGTTGGCCGGCTCGACGTTCGCTTCCATTCCCATCAACGCGAGCCTCGCCTTGAGGTTATCCGCGTCGGCGGGATTCGGGAAGGATCCCACCTGCAGGAAATAGCTTTCCTTCGGCGCACCCGGCTTGGCGGCTTGTTTGGCCGACTCCCGGACTTGGCGTTCGGTCACCGGTTCCTCTTTGCCGGGAAGGATCCGGTAGAAGTCGAAGCGCGGCTTCTCGTCGACCTTTGCCGACTTGGAGGGCTCGACCGCCTTCTGGTCTCCCGCCAGGGGCTTGTCCGCAGGTTTCGGCCGGTCCGAGAAGGGGATCGGTGTCTTGAAGAAATAGATCGCGATCCCGGCCGCCACACCCAGACCCAGGAGAAAGCCGAAGAAAAGCCCGATCAGAAAGCTGTTCGAGGAATCCGATCTAGGCGGCTGGACCTGCTTATAGTCAAAGCTCATCGCGGCGGCACGTCACATTTTCTCGGGCTGACTCACGCCCAGCAGGGAAAGCCCGTTGCGCAACACTTGGCGCGCGGCATGGCACAACGCCAGCCGGGCCCATCGCACCGGCGCTTCGGGGACTAGGATGCGTTCGGCATTATAGTAACTGTGAAATTCCCCTGCCAGCTCGCGCAGAAAAAAAACAAGCTGGTGCGGGGCGAGCTCTGCCGTTGCATTCTCGAGGACCTCGGGGTACTCACCCAGGCGCTGCAGCAGTGCGAGCTCGCGAGCGCCGGCGAGCGGCGCGAGATCCGCATCCTCGAGCCGGCCCGGG
>Ga0137403_10002478_pt1 | contig 22576 bp, 19 predicted proteins | sample CZOMad2_1_16fung_FD_122057 | JGI IMG/M metagenome (GOLD analysis project Ga0137403, IMG submission 122057) | Vadose zone soil fungal communities from Angelo Coast Range Reserve, California, USA - CZOMad2_1_16fungal (Hybrid Assembly) | ecosystem: Environmental > Terrestrial > Soil > Vadose zone...
GGTGAGCTGAATCAAGGCGGGGCGAGGACCTCGTGGTGTGCGCATCGCTACTCCTCCGACTGCCAAGCAGGATGGGAGTGACTAACTATGTTGCGAGGAGGACATGCTAAACCAAAAAGCTGATTTCGCCAAGCTGTACTAGGCTCAGCAAGAACGTTGCCGGATTCTTGATCGTCTCTCATCAACTATAACGAATTACCACATTCTGTGCTGGCCAAGCCCAGCTGAGCCCATCATGCAGATGTGATCTTATCCTCGCCTCCATGGGGCGGGCACGTCGATGCTCGCACGGCGCCTCACCACCATCCTGCTGGCGAAGACCCTCGTCGAAGCCCTCGAAAAGATGCACATCCACAGTATTGCCGGCCGCACCGGCGAGCGCACGGCATTCGTCACGACCCGCCCGTGTCGCGCCCCCCACCACACCATCTCGGATGCGGGGCTGATCGGCGGGGGCCACGCACCGATGCCGGGCGAGGTGTCGCTGGCCCACAACGGCGTCCTCTGACTGGATGAACGGCCCGAGTTTCGCCATTATGTGCTTGGGGTCTTGCGCCAGCCGCTTGAAGATGGCGTCACAAGCATACCATCTCCTGCACGCCCTTAATGTTCCTCTGTTGGCCGCGCTCGCGACACCGGCAAGGGGCATGCCTACCACAGCACGTTGTATACGTTAAGGCAGGGGCTGCGTAGGATGCGCCGTTTGACGACCATTCTGAGCCTGTCGCCCCGTCGCCCACCGGCGCCCCTGAGTCGCCTTCTGCATTGCGCTGCGGGCGGCCGTGACCGGCGGCCGGGACACGGCGGTGGTTCACCACGAAGTGAGACCAAGTCCGGTTGGGTCGTGTGCACATGCCCAAGCGAGTTTCGGTTTGCCCTTCCCGTCGATGGGACGGGCTACAGCAGCCCCATTGCACGGCCAACGCCCTGATGGCATACAGCCGCGAGCCACTGGTCTTGTCCATCACCCAAGTCCAACACGCTGGTAGCATCGGACTTAATGGTATATTTATTGCATAAGCACAAATTATACCGTATAATGCCTCCCATTGGATGCTCAGCCGCAGGCCTCGCCACCACGGGCAGCCCCTGGGGACGTCGAGCGGCGGCCCGGGCATCGAGGCAGATCCGCAATAACCGCTCGGAGGATGAGCTGGCATCGCTCATCCTGGGTTCGAAGGGAGGCATCCCATGGGTTATGAAGCCAAGCTCAGCCTCAAGCAGGCGCCAGTCCTGGCCCTCAACGCCGCCCTCCTGCAGGCCATCAAGCTGCTACCGATGGCGCGCCAGGAACTCGTCGACGCCATCCAGCAGGAGCTCACAGAGAACCCGATGCTGGAGGAGGTGGCCGTCGAGGAGGACGGCGATCCCCCGACCGCGGAGCAGGATGCCCCCAGCCCCGCCGACTCAGGCGACGGTGTGAAGGATGGCGCCGAGCTGTACGACATCAACTGGGCAGAGTACTTCCCCGAGGAGTGGGAGTGGAAGGGCATGGCTTCCGCGGAGTCCGAAGAGTGCATCGCCTTCGAGAACACCGTGCGCACGCCCATGACCCTCCAGGAGCACCTGCTCACGCAGCTCCTGACGGCCACCGGTGATGCCTGTGAGCGCCGCGTCGGGGCTTTCCTGATCGGCAATATCGACGAGGAGGGCTACCTGCGCTGCGAGCTCGAGGAGGCGGTCGCGGCCACGAAGACGAACCGCAGCACCGTCGAGCGGCTCTTGGATATCATCCAGTCCTTCGACCCTACCGGGGTGGGCGCGCGCGACCTGCGCGAGTGCCTGCGGCTGCAGGTCCATGCCCTCGGGCTTGAGGGCTCGCTCCTTGACACGATTGTCGCCGACTACCTGCTCCAGATCGAAGCCCGCGGGATGCCGCACCTGGCCGACCTCGCCAAAGAACTCACCAAGCGCCTGACCCTCGCCCCCGAGGAGGTGGCGCTGGCCCTGCACCTGTTGCGCACCCTCGACCCAAGGCCGGGGCTGCGCTTCACCAGCGAGCCCTCCGAAACCGTCCTGCCGGACGTCATCGTCACGAAGGTGGGCAACGACTACCAGGTCCTCCTGAACGACGAAGGTATCCCGCGGCTGCGCATCAGCGCCACCTACCAGCGCCTGCTGCGCGGAGGCCAGCCCGAGGAGAAACGCTACCTGGGTGAGAAGCTGCGCGCGGCCATCGACCTCATCCGCAGCATCGAACAACGCCGGCAGACCCTCTACAAGGTGGCCACCAGCATTGTCAAGTTTCAGCGCGAGTTCTTCGAGCGTGGCCTGGCACACCTCAAGCCCCTGGTGCTCAAGGACGTGGCCGAGGACATCGGCATGCACGAGTCCACCGTCAGTCGCATCACCAGGAACAAGTACATGGACACCGAGCGCGGCCTTTTCGAGCTCAAGTACTTCTTCCACAGCGGCATCGAGTCCTACAACGGCGAGACGCTCTCCTCGCTGACCGTGAAAGAGCGCATCAAGCAATTGGTGGGGGCGGAAGACCTGGCGAACCCGCTCACCGACCAGCAGCTGGTCGAGCGTCTCGCGGCCGAGTCCATCAAAATTGCGCGGCGCACCGTGGCCAAGTACCGATGCGAGCTCAAGGTTCCGCAGGCCAACCACCGCAAACGTCTGCGCGAGCTGTAGGTCATCCGTGAATGTGGACGGATGAGGTCATGAGCGGGGCGACGTGAGAGGTATTGATACCAGAGCGTGAACACGCAAGTGAAGCAGGGGCACGCGTGATCTCCGCAACCGACTCATGCTGGCCTCCAGGAGTCGCACACCGAGGCTGGCACGCTGCCTCATGACCATTCTGCCGGCGATGACCGTGGCGGAGGCCATCGACTACGCGTATTCACCGCGTCGCAGGCCTCACCGAGGACCGCACGGCGTGGGTCACGACCCGCCCCTTTCGGGCCCCCCATCACACCATTGCGGACGTGGGGCGGATCGGTGGCGGCTACGTGCCGATGCCGGGCGAGGTGTCGCGGGCCCATCACGGCGTGCTCTTCCTGGATGAACTCCCGGAGTGCCGCCCCCATGGGCTCGAGGTCTTACGCCAACCGCTCGAGGAGAGTGATATATACATATAATCTCGCGGGCGTCCTGAATCTCAATCTTCTTGCTACTTCAGCGGTACGGCTGCTGACCTTAAGGGGCTCCGGCCAAGTCTAATAGCCGCCCAGCACCACTGTGCATGTCCCCACAGCCAAGGTGTCCCCTCTCGCCCCTCCAGCGAGAGCGTTGCAGACCAGATGCCTGAATAATCAGACCTGAGACCGGCCAGAGCGAGAAATTTTTTGCCAAATAAGGCCAACGCGACCTCCCTTGCCAGCTTGACATCCTGCAGGAGCGGGGAGTGAGGGCCGGCCGAGTGGACGTCGTGGTGGTCCAGCAGGGGAGAAAGAAGAACGGCTCGAAGAGCCATGCCTGGGGGTAAAATAGGGTGATCGCCATCACCCGCAGCCCCAGGAGGATTCGAGCCATGGCCCATGATACCACACTTCCAGCCCCAGTGTGTGCCATACCCCCCCGCCCTCTACGGGCATCGCTGGGCTCAGGAGGGCCCAGCGTCGAAGTGGACGGCCAGCACTTTCGGGTGCGGACCGCCAGGTGTTCCACGCAGTGGCTCCCGGATACACCCAGCCATCGTCACCTGACCCTGGTCTGGTTCCGGTTGCTGGGTGATGAACACGGCAAGCCCCTGTTCACCTTGCAGGAGTTAGCGACGATCGTGGGCCGTACGAACCGCCAGGCCGCCAGCCAGCATCTCGAGGATGTTCGCCAGTGCGGGGCAGACATGCGTGCCTTTGTCCTGCGCAAGCGCAAGGTCGATGCCACCGTGGTCGAAGGCGTCTTGCACGAGCTGCTGCAGACCCCCTTGGCCAGCCCGACGGACTTGGTGCCCCGTGTCAATACGTGGTTGAGCCGCCAAGATCTGACCGTGGCCAATATTGAGTCCGCGTTGGAGCAGATCTCCTGCGTACCCGTGCTGCGGACGCTGCGGCGGCAGTTAGAAGCGGGCGCCGTGCACGATCAAGAGGGGCCGCTGTTGGCCGAGATGCTGGAGAGCCTGTCCCTGCCAGCCACGCCGCCTGTCGGCTGGAGCGTGCCCACCGCCGATCGCGGGATGCGGATTGCCGATCCCACCGCCCTGGCGGCGCTGGTGACCCCGGATCTGCCGCTCGCGCAGGTCCCTGGATCGCTCTGTTGGCTGACCTGCCTCCTGACCCTGTTCTACTGGAATGTGCCGGTATCGGTCTTGGGCCGCTGGTGTGGCGTGCATAAGACCACCATCCTGCGCTGGGTGTTGGGGTTAGCCCTGGCCCTGTGGCCGATCGTCTCGCAATGGCTGATGGAGCGTGTACAGGCCCACATGGTGTATGTGGATGAGAAGTGGCTCAAGATCCGCGGCCGCTGGCAGTACTGGTTTGTCGTCTTAGATGTGACCACCGAGCTGCCGGTACTGGGCGCCTTACTGCCCTCGCGCCGCCAGTGGGCCTGTCGCTGGCTCGGCGCACAACTGCGCCAGCTCAAAAAAATCCCCCGGGTCATCATCACGGATGGGTTACAGGCCTACGCCTCCTGGGTGCCGGGGGCGAAGCATGTCTGGTGTCGCTTTCATCACCAGCAGGGTGTCACCCACTGGTTACAGCAGCATTTTACGACCGAGGCCGAGATGAACACGCGCAAGCCGATGATGCAAAAGGTGTTGCAGACCCGGGATAAGCGCACCGTGCGGCGCCGACTCGCCCGGTTGCGGGAACGGGCGGCCGAGTTGGGCCTGACCCCCTGGGTCAGCCGCGTGGACGAGAAGTTGCCTGGGCTCATCTGCACGGTGGGCAGTGTCCGCCTGCCCTCGACCACCAATGCCATCGAGCGGTTCTTCCGGGCCTTCGAGCGATTTTACAAAACCCGCCAGGGGTTTCACTCTGTCCTCAGCGCCAAACGGGAGCTGCTGCTCTTTTTAGTCGTCTATGTGTTCACGCAGCAGGCCACCACGGGCCAAGCCCCGATCGAAGTGCTCGTGCCCGAGGCCCGGCGGATGCCCCTGTATCGCTTGATCAACGACCCCTTCCGGGCGCTCCAGGAGCGGGAATCTGTCATATCGGAGGCCACCATGGCAGATTTGTTGCGACCCCAGGCGGCCGGAGCCTAGATGGGATGCAGGGAGACCATGCAACGGTCACCTCCAGCCTCTGCAGCCGCCTCATGCTTTTCTCTTGACACTAGGCACTGCCTGGAATACTGACACACCATCCCATATGTCCATGTCAGTGGGGCGCCACCGAGGCGCCTTTCCTCGCGTGACCCAGCCGCTCGCGCGGATGTGCCGGAGGGCACACCCATGCACTGCCCGAGCTGTGGTTTTGAGAATCCAGTTGGTCTGAAGTTTTGTAACGAATGCGGCGCTCCTCTCCGGATGCCGTGTGCCCAGTGCGGATTTGCGAATCAGCCACAGGCCAAATTTTGTGGTGAATGTGGGGCATCCCTGTCGCCACATCCACCAGCGCTTCGCCCCTACACCCCTGCCCATCTCGCCGAGAAGATTCTCACGTCCCGCAGCGCCCTAGAAGGCGAGCGCAAGCAGGTCACGGTCCTCTTTGCCGATCTCAAAAGCTCGATGGAGTTGCTGGCCGACCGCGACCCCGAGGAGGCGGGTGCGATTCTCGACCCCATTCTCAAACGCATGATGGACGCCGTGCACCGCTACGAGGGCACCGTCAACCAGGTAATGGGCGATGGCATCATGGCACTGTTTGGGGCGCCGATTGCGCATGAGGACCACGCGGTGCGGGCGTGCTATGCGGCCCTGGCGATGCAGACAGCGCTGCGCCGGGACAGTGACGAGGTACGGCGCACGCATGGCTTGGCCGTAGACTTCCGGGTGGGGCTCAACTCCGGCGAGGTGGTGGTGCGTGCCATCGACAACGACCTGCACATGGATTACTCCGCAATTGGCCAGACGACGCACCTGGCGGCGCGCATGGAACAGCTGGCCACGCCCGGCAGTATCCTGCTGACGCCCACGACCCTCCGTTTGGTGGAGGGCTTGGTCCAGGTAGATGCCCTAGGCCCCATCCCGATCAAGGGCCTGGCGGAACCCGTAGAGGTCTATGAATTGGTGGGGGCCAGTGTGCTCCGACGGCGCTTGCAGGCGGCGGTCGCTCGGGGACTCACCCCCTTCGTAGGGCGGCAGACGGAGGTGGCGGCGCTGCAGCAGGCCCTGGAACGCGCCGGGGAGGGCCACGGGCAGGTGGTAGCGCTGGTGGGGGAGGCCGGAGTGGACAAGTCCCGCCTGGTCTATGAGTGTGTCCACGCCCCTCAGACGCAGGGCTGGCGGGTGCTGGAGAGTGCCTCGGTGTCCTACGGCAAGGCGACGCCCTATTTCCCGGTGCTTGAGCTCCTGCGGCACTATGGCCGCGTGGAGGAGCACGACGACCCGCGCACCATCCGCGCCAAGGTCACAGGCCAGGTGCTCACGCTGGACGAGGCCCTGCAGGAGACCATCCCCGCGCTGCTGGCCCTGCTGGACGTCCTGCCAGCAGACAGCCCGTTCCTGACGCTCGATCCGCCTCAGCGGCGCCAGCACACGCTGGAGGCGCTCAAGCGCGTGCTGCTACGCGAGAGCCAGGGGCAGCCCCTGCTGCTGGTCTTCGAAGACCTGCACTGGATCGACACTGAGACGCAGGCGCTGCTCGACCGCCTCGTCGAAGGCCTGCCGACGGCCCGCATCCTGTTGCTGGTCAACTATCGGCCCGAGTATCAGCATGGCTGGGGCAGCAAGACCTACTACACGCAGCTGCGGCTTGACCCGCTGCCGCCGGCGAGCGCGGACGAGGTGCTCCAGGCGCTCCTGGGGGACGACCCTAGCCTGGCACCGCTCAAGCCAGTGCTGATTACACGGACGGAGGGCAACCCCTTCTTCCTGGAAGAAAGCGTGCGGACGCTGGTGGAGACCGGCGTGTTGGTCGGCGAGCCAGGGGCCTATCGCCTGGCGCAGGCGCTGTCGACGATTCAGGTGCCGGCCACGGTCCAAGCCGTCCTGGCGGCACGCATCGACCGCCTGCCGCCCGAGGAGAAGCGCCTGCTCCAGACGGCCGCGGTCATTGGCACGGAGGTGTCCTTGCCGCTGTTGCAGGCCATAGCCGAGCGGCCCGAAGGCACCATGCACTGTGGTCTTACGCACCTCCAGGCGGCCGAGTTCCTCTACGAGACACAGCTATTTCCCGAGTGTGAGTACACCTTTAAGCACGCCCTCACCCACGAGGTTGCCTACGGCAGCCTCTTGCAGGAGCGGCGTCGGGCGCTGCATGCCCGGATCGTCGAGGCCCTGGAGGGGCTCGCCGGGGAGCGGGTGGCCGAGCAGGTGGATCGCCTGGCGTACCATGCTCTGCGGGGGGAGGTCTGGGATAAGGCTCTGGTGTACTGTCGGCAGGCAGGGGAGAGGGCCCTGGCGCGGTCGGCCCACCGGGAGGCCGCGGGGTCCTTCGAGCAGGCGCTCAGCGCCCTGCGGCATCTGCCGGAGACACGCGACACGCGTGAGCAGGCCATCGATCTCCGGCTTGCCCTACGCTCGGCGCTCAGTCCGTCTGGCAACATGGGCCGTATCCTGGCGTCTCTACGTGAGGCCGAGGCCCTCGCGGCGGCCCTCGACGACCCTCGTCGGCTGGCATAGGTCTCTGGCATGCTGTCAGCCCATTTCTACTTTAGGGGCGCACATGACCAAGCCATCACCACCGCGCAGCGCGCCGTCGCACTCGCGACAGCTGGCGGGGATGCCGTCTTGCAGGCGCTGGCGAACCGCTATCTCGGCTTCGCCTATCAGGCTCAGGGCGACTACCGTCGGGTGATCGAGTGCTACATGCAGACTGTAACGGCCATCGAGGGGGCGCTGCACCACCAGTCCTGCGGCCACACAGCTCCCTGCCGTCGCGCCGACCAGGTGCTGGAACGGTACCTGTTGCCCAGTCGTGAGATTGATACAGCCCCCGCTGCTCGGCGCCATGCCGGTGACCGCACCGCTGACGTCTGTCGCGCCCTTGGTGACGGGCCCGCTTCCGTGCATGGCCACGTGATCCCCCGGGGTCACCCCGAGGCCCGCGGCTTCACAGTCCCACGGAGGCGTGGGGTCGCTGAGCGTCACCACCTGTCCGGTGGTGGCGTTTTTGCAGGTCACGGAGTGGGGGGTGAAACCGATGACCCACCCCTCCAGGGCTTGTCCGGCGACCTCGACTTCATACGCGCCGATGTCGCAGGCACCCCCCAGAGGCTGAGGACGCGCCTGCCAGCGCTGGTCGCTCAAGAAGGTCGTGCCGCAGCCCTTGGTGCCCCAGGGGATGGCATCGATGGCAGGGCTGCCGGGCAGCAGGGCGTGCGTGAAGGTGGGGCCGCCGTGATCCTGCGGGGGCCCCAGCAAGGGGTCCACGCCAGGTTGGTCGGTGGCGGCGCGCAGCCGGCAGCTGGTATCGCTGTCCAGGTTATAGCCGTGGGAGGTGATCGACCCCCTATCGAAGTAGCAATCCCCCCCCTCCAGGTTGCTGGCCACGATACTGCTGGTGAGGCTCAACGCACCCCGGTAGTTGTGGAGACCGCCGCCGATGCTGGCGGTATTGCCGCTGACGGTGCTGTGGGTGAGGGTCAGCGCACCCCAGGAGTTGTGGAGGCCGCCGCCGGTGTTGCGCGCGGTATTGCCGTGGACGGTGCTCTGAGTCAGAGTCAGTGTGGCCCCGTAGGCGTTGTAGAGGCCGCCGCCGGCGTAGTCCGCGGTATGGCCGTGGACGGTGCTCCGGGTTAGGGTTAGGGTGCCAAAGTTGGCGAGGCCGCCGCCCTCCCAGGCTCAATTGCCGAGGACAATGCTGCCGGTGAGGAGCAGCGTGCCGGCATTGTGGACGCCGCCGCCCGACTCATCCGTATAGGGCTACCAATCCGTAGAGCCATACCGGATCGTCAGGTCCTGGAGCGTGACGGTGACGCCGCTGGCGATAGCGAACACTCGCTTGGTGGCCGCACTCTGGGTGGCCGCGGCCTGCACGATGGTGGTCGCCGCGTCCTCCCCCTGGAGCGTCAAGCTTTTGTCCACGACGATGCCAGGTTCGGTATAGGTCCCGGCGCCAATCGCCAGCGTGTCGCCGTCGAGCGTGGTCGACGCGGCAATGGCGGCTTTGAGGCTGCTGTAGTCACAGCCACTGACGCACACCGTCCAGGTCGTGGCCGCCGGGACCCCGTGCGCAAGGCCCAGGCTCAGGGCCAGGCCCACCAGCAGGGCCATATACCACCACCGGGGCCGTCCACGGCAGCTTGAGACCCCCGCCATGAGGAACGTCTGCGGCATGATGCGGTCCTCCCTTCCCAGACACGGGAGACACTGGTGGAGCCCCGCGCGGCAGGCTCCGCGTCCCCACCTACGCCAACCGTGCCAGAGGCCAGTTTGGCCTGAGGCCGACCTTACTCCACGGCCCCCTGCACACGCATCTGCACCTGATCCCCCGGATGGATCACGAGCCCTGCGGCCACGCAGCTCGCCGCCGTCGCGCCGAGCTCCCCCTGCAACAATACTTGGAATTTCACCGATTGCCCGGTGGTGCGGTTGGTACAGCCCCCGCCACTCGGTGCCATCCCCACGACTGCGCCGCCGACGTCCGTGACACCTGTCTTGACAGGGCCTTGCACGTGTAGGGCAACCTGGTCCCCTGCGGTGACGCCTAAGCCCGCAGCCTCGCAGTTCCACGGGGAGGCTGGACGGCTGAGCGTCACGCTGTGCCCGGTGGTCACATTCTGGCAGACCACCGTGCTGGGGGTGAGACCGGTGACCCACGCGCTCAGCGCTTGCCCGGCTACTTCCACTTCGTAGGCGCCGATGTCACAGGCCCCTCCGGCGGCTTCAGGGCGGGCCTGCCAGCGCTGGTCATTATACAGGGTCGTGCCGCAGCCATTGGTACCCGAGGGGATGGCATCAAGGGCGGGGCTGGCGGGGAGCAGGGCCTGGGTGAAGGTCGGGCCGCCGTTATCTTGCAAGGGCCCGAGCCGTGGATCGGTGCCCGGCATATCGGTGGGGGCGGTCAGCTGGCAGCTGCCATCGCTGTCCAGGTTGTAGCCGTGGGAGTGGATCGTGCCGTCGTTTCGGCAGTCTCCACCGGCCGACTGGCTGGCTATAAGGCTATTGGTGAGGGTTAACGTGCCATAGGCGTTGTAGAGGCCACCGCCGACGGACGCACGATTGTTGCTGACGGTGCTGTGGGTGAGGGTCAGCCGGCCCTCGTTCCAGAGGCCCCCGCCGGAGGAGCGGGCAGTATTGCCGCTGACGGTGCTGTGGGTGAGGGTCAGCGTGCCAACGTTCCAGAGGCCACCGCCGAGGTAGGACCCGGAATTACCGCGGACGGTGCTGTGGGTCAGGGTCAGCGTGCCATAGGGGTCGTTGTAGAGGCCCCCGCCGGAGCCGGGTGCAGTATTGCCGCGGACGGTGCTGGCGGTGAGGGTCAACGTGCCGGTGTTATAGAGGCCACCGCCGTCATAAGCATAAACGCTATTGTGGCCGATGGTGCTGGCGGTGAGGATCAGCGTGCCACCCTCGTTAAAGAGGCCGCCACCGTCGCCCGCGTCATTGCCGCTGACGGTGCTGCGGGTGAGGGTGAGCGTGCCACCATCGTTAAAGAGGCCACCGCCGTGGAAGCCCGTGGAATTGTCGCTGACGGTGCTCTGAGTGAGGGTCAGCGTGCCAGTGTTATAGAGGCCACCGCCGTAGTCGCTCGTGGAATTGCTGCTGACGGTGCTCTGAGTGATGGTCAGCGTGCCCTCGTTATCGTTAAAGAGGCCACCGCCGAAGACCGTGGAATTGCCACTGACGGTGCTGCGGGTGAGGGTCAGCGTGCCAGCGTTATAGAGGCCGCCGCCAGCAGGGTTGTAAAGGTCCGTACGGCCGTAGCGAATCGTCAGGTCTTGCAGGCTCATGGTGACGCCCTGTGGGATGGTGAACACGCGGTCGGTGGCCGCGGTCGGGGTCGCCGCCGCTTGCACAATGGTGGTCGCCGCGGCCTCGCCCTGAAGCGTCAGGCTCTTCGTGACCGTAATACCGGGTTCGGTATAGGTGCCAGCCGCAATGGCTAGCGTGTCGCCATCGACGGTGGTCGGTGCGGCAATGGCCGCCTTGATACTACTATAATCACAGCCACTAGCGCACACTGTCCAGGTCGTGGCGGCCTGGGTTTCGATGATCATGCCCAAGCTCAAGGCCAGGCCCACCAGCAGGGCCACAGGCCACCGTCGTGGCCGTATATGGCATCCTGGGACAGCAGGAACTGGGAAGGTCCGCGGCATGGTGAGGTCCTCCCTCAACAGATCATGAATGCACCGGTAGAGCCGAGCTCGGCAGGCTCCACGTCCTAGAACTCGCGAGGCTTCCGCCCTGCGGTGACGGGCTCGGCAGGATGTGGGGAGTAGGGCTGACCGCACACGGTCAGACGGAGGGGTATAGGGCCAGAGTCGGCTGGCGGCAGGGCGCGACTCCTTCTCTGAGATAGCCGTGGCTGTCGCCTGGCCACCTGAGCAGTGGCAAGCCTTTCTCGCGCGCAGGTGGATGCGCAGGAAGATAGCATAATAGATCATAAATGATCAATATAAATCTTTTTGGTTGGGATGGAGGGACTTCGCAGAGCTGCGGGTGGGCCGTCTTAATTCCCCACCGGCGTCAAGGATGTCGTGACTCTGTTGGTTAAGTCGCGTCGGTCACCCTCCAACGCCATGGGAGGGAGTTTTTGTAGGGGAATGTCTTCGGTCCTCTAGCCTTCAAACGTCATGGGCAAGACCGTGTTTTCGACTTAAGCAACAGAGTCTGTCGTGGCCATGTTTGGGCCCAGAGCGTGGTGAGGCTTGACCGACCACATGGCAGCCCGAGGCGGGACAACCTTACCTGCAGTCGGGCGCGGAAGGCTTCGAGTGGGGCTTCTGCTCGCTCGGCAAAGGACCCCAGGTCTGACGGACCGGACATCGATCGCTCCACCACGCACTTCGGCGTGGATATCAACTCTAACACCCTGCGGTTGGCGCCACGGCCAGCCTCATCGCCTCTTCGCCCCCTATGCACATAGATCGGCCCTGCCCGAAGGCCATCCGCCAGGGGCTGGTGTGCGCCTCGTGCGCGCTCCACTGGCCCTCCGGTTCTCCGCGTCATTACTCCAGAGATCAAGGCGTGTGCCCCCGCTCTGCTCACCGCAGATGACTCCTGCTTGATACGCGACGTGTGTGCGTGTATAATACTAGATATAGTTGTATATGGTGAAAGGGGGTGAGGGTGTGCGAGTTTTGCACTCACCGACATTGGTGCAGTGGGGCTGTGCCCATCGCTGGAAAACCACCACGACGTGGCCGGGCCAGGATGACGTGGTGCGGATGCGCTATCTCACCTGCCGGCGCTGTGGCCTCAAGGTGAAGACCGAGGAGCGGCTGGCGGTGCCCTGGGATGCGGGCCAGCTCATCGACCAGGTGAAGGCGCTGCTACCCGAGGGACAGGTCGTGGCACTGCAGGACAAAGGGATTACCGAGCTGCCGTTGGCGCGGCTGAATGCGCGGCTGGCGACGCATGGATACGTGATTCACGCCAGCAAGGGCCGTGATCGCACCCGTCTGGTGGCGTGTATGGATGACGATGGCAAGGTGACGCCCTATGGGGTGTTTGAGCTGCGGCCGATTGCACCAGAGGCGTCAGGACAAACGAACGGCACGCGGGTCCGGGGCAAATAGTCCCTTGCGTGGCCATCGGGACGTAGAGCAGCTGCAAGAAACGAAGCGCTGATGAAACGATCGTTCTCACCGGTGATGAACCTCACGGGTGACATCACGTGCGCCGCCATATACGCCCACGTATCGACTGAAGACCAGGGCAAAGGCTTCTCCATTCCCACGCAGATATCAGATATCGCAGGAGGGCGATGATGCAGACCCAACGGCGACGACAAATGTCTTACATGCGCCAAAGGGCCGCCATTTACTGTCGGCTGAGCACCGTCGGCCAAGAGGAGGACGGCACCTCGCTGGCGACTCAAGAAGCACATTGCCACAATACGCGGGAGCGCATGGCTACCTGGTGGATGAGACGCAGGTTTATCGCGAGGTGTATACCGGCACCGAACTGTGGGAGCGCCCGCACTTGAACGAACTCCGAGAGGCGATTCGGCAGCACGCCGTGGCGGTCGTGATTGCCTATGCCATCGATCGCTTGAGCCGCGATCCGGTCCATCTCGGCGTCATTCTCAGTGAGGCGGAGCATCAGGGCATCTTGGTCGAGTTTGTAACGGAGCCGCTGGATAACACCCCAGAGGGCCAGCTCATCCGATTCGTGCGCGGCTATGCGGCCAAGGTGGAGGCGGAGAAGATTCGCGAGCGGTCCCTGCGTGGCAAACGGGCCCGCATCCAGGCGGGGAGGCTTCATAACCACGGTCCCGAACTGTATGGCTATCGACGGGATAAAGCGGCGGGCATTCGCACCGTGTACGAGCCAGAAGCCGTCATCATGCAGCAAATTTTTCAGTGGTATGTGCATGAACACTTGGCCTTTCGCGCCATCATGCGGCGGCTGAATGACCAAGGGATTCCCTCCCCCGGTGTCAACAAATTCAGGTATTCCGACCCCGCCCACCGCCCCCGTTGGGGACGCATGCAGCTGCTGCGTATCCTTCGCGAGCCCACCTATAAGGGTGACGCGATTGGCTGGCGTTATGCCCAGGGTGGCCGACGACGACCAGAGACGGAGTGGATTCGATTGCCTATGGGGACCGCCCCCGCCATCATCCCTGCAGGCCTCCGGGAAGCCGCGGCTACGCGCCTGGGAGTGAACCGCGGCGAAGATACCCGGAATGAGACTAGACCCTATCTGCTGCGGGGGTGCATCGTGTGTGCGGTGTGCCATCAGACGATGTACACTGAAATGGGGCGGGGGAGACGCACATACCGGTGTTCCTCCCGCGACAAAGTCGGTGGCGCCTGTGGCGGCAAGCTGGTCCGGGCGGATGACGTCGAAACCTGGGTGTGGACCCAGGTTAGCGCCATCTTGCACGATCCGTCATTGGTGGCGGCCGAGTTGCAGCGGCGCCAGGAGGAGGGGCCAGACCCAGCCGCTTTAGCGGAACGCGACAGGCTGCACCGACGACTGAGCTCCTTTGAGAAACAGCAGCAGCGTCTGATTCACCACTTCCGGGAGGACGAGAGTGCGCCCTGGGCGTTGATTCAGCGCGAGCTCGCCCAAATCGAGCAGGTCAAGCGTCAGGTCGAAGCCAGGCTCGTATCGATTGAACAGCGTCTGGCTGAGCAGCAGATGGTGGTGACCCAACTGGAGGCCTTGGAGACATATTGCGCCCAAGTGTCCCGACAATGTGAACGGTTTGATTTCGACGGGAAGCGGCTGGCCTTTGAGGCGCTGGGTATTCAAGTCACCGCCAATGGTCGCGAGTGGCAACTGCATGGCCGCATTCCTGTGGATCATGCAGGCGTTGTGACCCAAATGTCAGGACATTATGACCGCCTTTAGGCTATCATTATGCTATCATATAGAAGGTACAATTGTGCCTATCCCGCTTTGATGGGTTTCTATGCCATGCTGGCCTTCAACGCTAATACCGTCGAACTGGGACTCCCCCATGAGATGATCGAGCCGCCGTTGCTGGTATAACCGGGCATTTACCGATGTGACGGGTTATACCGGTCGCCGACACGGTCACCAAATCTCCTTGAGGGGGAGATAGGTCGCCCGGTGAGCTATGCGGCGCGGGGACCCGAGTCAATTTCCCGGACGTGGGCATGTCGCTGGGAATGCCTGTCAATTGCGCTACAGGTCCCGGGAGACTCGGCTGACCCGGTAGTTCCAGATGCCGTCACGCTGGGGCGTTCTTCCCTGCAGTACCTTCTGGAAGTGGGGCAGGGTCTGTAGCGCGGGCCGGTCGGTCATTTCGTCGATCAGAGCCTCCGGAATGCTGGGATGTTCCCGTCCCATCGCGCAGTATGCATAATAGTTCATGCGGGCCTGCTCTTCGAGCTGGAGCATGGCGGTAACCGATTGCGCCAAACTGTCGCCCGTCGTCACGGCCCCATGCCCCTGGAGGATGATCACGCTGCCATCCCCCATAAGTTGCGCGACTTCCATAGCTTCTTCGTCGCTCTGAATCGTTTTGACATGGGGATAGACCGGCAATGGGTGGCGGACAAGGTGGATGCCTTCCTGGCACATCGGGACCAGGGGGATGCCCAGTACACTCAGCAAGACAATGAAGCGGGGATGGACATGTACCACCGACTGCACGTCGGGGCGGGTTTTATAGATGCACGAGTGAATTTTCACTTCCGAGCACTGGGTGATCCCGGGCGATCCATCGACCAGAAAGCCCTCCGTGTCGCACACGACCATATCCTCGGCACGCATGATGGCCAACGCGTCCAGCGCATATTGCCGGCCTTTGACCACAAACCGGTCAGGCTGGGAGGGCAGCCGCAGGCTAGCATGCCCTAGAGCCGAGGTGACCCCGCTGGCCAGTCCGACGTCGGATAGGACTCGGTTGGCCTGAGCGACCTGCAACTTGACTTCCTGCAGTTCAGTAGCCATGTTGCGCCTCTCTCCCACCAATGATCTCTCAGAGTTCCCCACAATGCTTTACAGCTCATGTCGTAGGATGCTCGGCGGCGGCACAGGTGCCGGCGATGTACCCCTGCGCCGTGCAGCGCCCCAACCCATGTTGGTTGAAGCCTCCAGCCGATTCGCCGCCACAGTATAGGCCGGGAATCACCTGACCCTGCATATCCAGCACCTGGCACTTCTCGTTGATGCGCAGGCCGGCTCGTGTGTCGTGCACCAGCGGCGTGGCCCAGGCGGCATAGAACGGTGGCGTCTGGATCTTATACCGCGGTGTGGGCTTGCCGAAATCCGCGTCCACCCCGGTGTCCACAAAGCTGTTGTAGCGCGTCACCGTCTCCTGCAGGGTGGCGCCGTCCATGGGAATAGCCTGAAAGGGGTTGTGGATGGCGGCGGCAAGCTGGGCCAGCGTGTCCCCGCGGAAGAAGTAACCGTCGGGGTCCACATAGGGCAGGGTGACCTGCCAGCCCTCGCGGGCCACCGTATCCGCATCAAACATCGCCCAGACAGGACCTGCCGCATAGTCGGGTGCCGCCGAGGCCGCATTCATCGCGGCGGCTGCGTTAAAGTAGTTGTAGTGGGTGGGATCGTAGGTGATGCGGGCGTTATTGCAGTAGTCTCCCGGCGTATAAGGCTGGATGTCGTTGTAGACATTACCGTGGGGGTAGTCGCCCTTGCTCTCATCGTAAAAGCGCTGGCCCAGTTGATTAACCAGGATGAGGTCCTGCCAGTTTTTGACCGCGAGGCCGGTCGCCCGCACGAGAGGGAAGATGGGGCAGTGCACATCCCACACGAAATAGTTGTACCGCGTCCCAATGGCATGGTGCGCTCGAATGGTTGCGCCATTTTCCAGCATCTGGTTCCCCAGACCCCAGAGGGAGGCGCCGATGGCCATGGCTGCCAGCTCGCCACTACCGTCCTGGAAGGTATAGGGTTCGCCGCCCACCTGGTAGACCTCGGTCAAGCGTGGATCGAACATGCGTCGGAAGTGCACATTGCTGGTGTTACCCCCGGTGGCGAGGATGACGGCTTTGGTGGCACGGATGGCGATGCGTGGTTGGGTCAGGTCGAGGTTCCCATCGGCGCGGTAGCTCTGCAGCGGTTCCGTCGCGCCGGGTAGGATGCGCGGCGTATACGTCGCGGTGAGGCCGACTACCCGGCCGGGGTGACCCTCAACGGAAGCTGGCCTGACGAGGCGCGTCATCCGATAATGCAGGAGAAACCTGACGCCTTTAGCCCGGGCGCTGGCTTCCAGAGCCCGGACTAACCCCGCGCCGCCTCGGCCGCTGGGACTTCCGAGCCCGGCACCGTCGGTCCAAAAGGCGTGATTCTCACGCGGTGCCGAGTTGCCCGTGTTGTGCGCCCCGGCATTGTCTGGAGGGATCTCTTTAAACTTGACGCCATTGGCCACAAGAAATTCATACGCGGCGGCGCAATGATCGGCGAAAGCCCGGATGACGGCGCGATCGTTATAGCGGTAATCCGGCCAGCCGTTTGGCTGGACGATGGACCAATCGGTCAGATCGGCGAAGACGGTATCCGGCGAATCCTCGATGCCATATTTCTTCTGCGCACTCGTGCCGCCACCCAGCGGGACATTGCCGCCGCTCACGATCGCGTGCCCGCCGACATCGTAGTTGGCTTCGACCACGATCACCGACGCCCCCGCGTCCGCGGCCCGGATCGCCGCCGGCAGCCCAGTCGCTCCAGCGCCGATAATCACTACATCCGCTTCCAGGTCCCAGCTCGCGGGCATGGGTCCAATGCCCGCGCCTAAGGCACTCAAACCAAAGACTTCAGCCCCACCGTCGTCTGCACCTGTCGTCATAGTATAATCTCTCCTTGCGCGATCATTATTCAGAGGAAAAGCCCTGAGTCGGGCATAAGTCTACATCACTGGCTTGCAGGAAAATCTCTCGCCGATCAAGCTGATCTGAGCGTTGGAAAGATGCCTCCGGCGTTCTTGACCCTATGCGATAAAAAGGGGTACGATAGTGCAGCCTTTCCAAAGAGTCTTGTGTAGAATCGATCCCACAGATTTCTATCCAGCACCTCGATCACGGGGGTAGTATCTGACAGAAACTGACACGAGGCATATGTGGCGCCCCACTACAGAGGAGAAACACATTGGCCATCACACGAGTTCGTGGAACATACCATGGTATGCCGGTAATCTTTCATCAGGAGGATGGGCAAACGGTGAAGATCACTCCAGGGCGCTTCTGTCCGGCATGTCATGATTCGGCCTATCTCGATGTGGATGAGGGGTTCCGTGAATGTCGCAATTGTAGCCGCTGTTATTATTTGCCCAGCCAAAGGCAGATAGACGCAGCCTCTCAAAAAACTGCTCTCGAAAACAGTGCGCAAGTCGCTTCTACAGGTAACGCCGGCGGCGGGGATTAAGGCGCTCACCACGACGGGCAAGCGTTGTACTCTGCATCCCCTCTTGCCTGAGAGGGATGGGGGGGATGGCTCAGATGTCCACTTCCCATTCCTCCGCCCCCCTCGACGACAGGGGGGCGAATGGACTTCATGGACGCACGCGAAGCCATGAAGATGTTAGGACGGGGTCCAGGCCCGGGGAGCGATGCCGTTGATGTCGGACACCACATCCACCACCGCTGGCTTGCCGGAGGCCACAGCCTTGTCGAGGGCGCCTTGAACCTCTCCAGGATGATGCACCCGAATGCCGAAGCCCCCCATGTCCTCGGCGAGCTTGGCAAAGTCGGTGTCCGGGAACATCCACAGCTCTTCCACGTTGCCCGGCTCGCCCCCATAGTAGCGCTCGTTGCCCCGCTTTTCCTGGTTCAGCGAGTGGTTGTTGTTGACGATGGTGACGGTGTTGATGCCATACCGCACCGCCGTCTCCAGCTCCCCGAGATGGTACCAGAAGCCGCCGTCGCCGGTGAAGCACACCACAGGCTGGTCGGGCAGGGCGCACTTAACCCCCAGCGCGGCCGGGAACGCCCAGCCGAGAGACCCGGCACAGCGGAGGAACCGCTGGTTGGGGTCCTTGGCGTCCACCATGGTGCCGGTCCAGATGCCGGAATGGCCCGTATCGGTCACCAGCACCGCATTACTGGGCAGCCACGCGGTGAGTTCCGTGCACAGGCGCTCTGGGCGGATGGGTGAGGTATCGGCGTGGGCCAACGGCGCCACCTCCTCGCGCCATGCGTGCACCAGCTCCTGCACGCGGGCAAGCCACTCGCTCCGTGGTGTGCTCGGTTCCGCCACCTCGATCATCTTACGTAGCCCAGCCTTGGCGTCTCCCTGCAGACCCGCCTGAATCGGATAGCTGCGTCCCAGCTCCGAGGGATCAATGTCCAGTTGAATGACCGGGGTGCCCGGGCGAGGGATCTGCCACTCCGTCGTCACCTGACTGCCCGTGTGGCTGCCAATGAAGAATACCAGGTCTGCCTCCGCCACCACCCGGTTGGCGCACCAGCGGGAGTAGGTGCCGCAAACGCCCACCGACAGGGGATGATGATCAGGAATGGTGCCTTTCGCGTTCAGCGAGGTCGCGACCGGAATGGACAGCCGCTCGGCCAGTTCCACGACTTCCCGTTGCGCCTGCGATGACGCCACGCCACCGCCAGCGACGATGACTGGCCGGCTGGCCCTGGCCAGGATTCTCAGGGCATCCCGCACCATACCCATTTCCGGCTCGCTGCGGAAGGGAGGCACGTGGGTGAAGGGCACCTCCACCACCACGTCCAGGTCCGCTTCGGCGTCCATGATCACGTTGCCAGTGGTCCCTTGCAAGTCCAGATGGACCGGCCCGGGCGCGCCCGATGTCGCCGACCGGAACGCCTGGCGCAGCAGCAGGGGCAACTGTGCCGCACTGTCCACGATGACATTGTACTTGGTCACGGCCGCGAAGGGCTGTACGTGGTCGATTTCTTGATAGTGGTGGCGGTACTGTTGCATCGGAGTCCCGCGGCCGGTCATGGCGATGACAGGCGACCCGGCCAGGTACGCGTCCTGCAGTCCGGCCGCCAGGTTGGCAGCACCGACGTTCTGGGCCATGCAGACGCCGGCCCGATGGGCGGCCCGGGCGTATCCATCGGCCATGTATGCGGCGGCCTTCTCGCCATGGGTCATGATGCGGCGTATACCCACCTTCTCCATCTCGACCAGCGCCCTGGTCACAACCATGGGCATATAGAAGGCATGCGTCACTCCGTAGGCCTGCATCATTTCGACCATAAACTTGGCTCCAGTCATCCGTGGCATAAGGTGCCCTCCCTTGATAAGTGTCATCGGTTCGCCCGCTCCGGATGGGCGGGTGCATGCCATTCCCGGACGCTCCCTGTGGGACGCACCATGCTGGTGCGTCCCACAATCCCCTTGATGGCGCATCATACGCCCGGCTCAGAGAGATGACAAGTCTCAGTTGGGAGTAGTTCTATCCATGTAACGCTGGGGCCTTCGTTAGGTTATAATGGCATATGAAGTAACTTGATGGAACCGAAAGGGGAGGAAGGCTCTGCATGAGTGTCAACTCATGGAACAACACGATGCAACGCATCATTGCGGAGGTGGAAGCGAGCATCCTGGCCGTTTTTCCGGAGGCAACCTTTCGTCTCGTAGAGGGAGAAGACCCCATAGGGCTTTATCTCGATGCGTATACCGACGCCGAGAATGCCTTTGCGGTGCTTGATCTCGTCAGTGACTGGCTCGTGAATCTCAGCGTGAACGCTGGCGCTCATCTCCACGTCATCCCATTGCCTCAAGAAGCCGCCGCACTATACGTTAGTCCACCGCAATAACACGGTTGAGCCAAAATGAAGCCAAGTCACGTGGACGAACTAGGGCTCTCGGTCTCTAGCTATACCTGGGCTGCTCACGAAGACTGATGGGGGTTTACGCCATAGTGGCCTTCAACTGGATTGCCTACTACAAGTGTGTCTTGTTCGTCGAGGACACCAACATCGTCCGTCGTGAGCCTCAAAGTCTGCGGCCTCACGTCACTCTGCAGGTTACCAACACTGCACCTGTAGTGGACGCAGGGTGTGATTGGTGTGATTATAGTATAGTAACTAGACAGCTGACAGACTGGAATTTTTCACCAGAAGGGCTGTGAGGATGATCCGATGGAAGTGACGATCCAGGTACCCGAAGATATTGCCCACCAGATACAGGAGAAGTGGGGACAAGACATCCCCCGCCATGTCCTGGAAAGCGTGGCGCTGGAATGTTTCCGGATGCGGATCCTTGGGGAATCGCAACTGCGACGGCTCTTGGGGTTTGAGACCCGGTTTGAGGTCCACGCGTTTTTGAAACAGCATGAAGTCCCCTTTTATACCCTGGAAGACCTCGAACACGACCGCAAAGCTCTCGACCGGCTTGGGCTCTAATGCTAGTCATTGCTGATGCCTCACAGCTTCACTACCTCATCCTGCTGGAATCAACCGACATTCTCCCCGTCCTGTTTGGTCGTATTGTGATTCCGCGGGCTGTGGCGGAGGAGTTGCAGCACCGGCAGACCCCCACTGTGGTGCGTGTCTTGATGGCTACCCCTCCCGCCTGGCTGAGCATCCAGGACGTGAGCACAGCCTCGGAAGGCAACCTGGCGCACCTCGACCCAGGCGAACAGGAAGTGATCAGGTTAGCCCAGGCAGTTCATGCCGATTTGGCCTTGATGGATGAATGGGAGGGACGGCGTGAAGCGGGGAGGCGTGCATTGACGGTCACCGGCGTTCTGGGCGTCCTGGAACGGGCCGCGCAGCACGAGTTGTTGGATTTACCCTCCACACTGACGCGCATACTGGCGTCGAATTTCTATGCTCCTGCCAACCTAATCCGTGACATGCTAGCCCGCGACGCTCGCCGGAAATCCCGCCCCCCACCTGACAGCCGTTGAGGACCAGGCCCCATTGTCGCATGTTAGAGCATGAATCAGACCATGTCCCTCCAAGAGAGGGTGTCCTCCTTTTCCTACTGTCTAACCCCGCTCTATGCTTGGGGCTCAATATCCCTTGGCTTCCTGCATAATCGGGCTCTTGGCCGAATGGCATTAAGTTAGGCAGAACCCAGGCTCGCTGGCCTGGAATCACACGGATGTTGGGATCCGTCAAGCATCTCCTGTATGTATGGGGGTCAACGCCCCTATCATAGAGGAGGTCACCAGATGGTTCCGCACATCACCGCCATCCTGCAACGCTTGACCGGCGAGTGGGCCATGCTGCTGCAACCCGACGCCATTCTCGCGTTGTGTCGCGAGATCGGGTATACCGCGTGGCGCGACCGCGTGCTCACGCCAGTCACCACCATGCAGCTTTTCCTGTTGCAGATTCTGCACGGGAACACCGCCTGCCGCCATCTGCCCCATCTGTCAGGCTTACGGTTCAGTGCGGCGGCCTACGGTCAAGCCCGTGCCAAACTCCCGCTGCGGTTTTTTGACCTCCTCCTCGAGCGTTTCGGCAGCGCGGTGCAGCGGTCTGCCTTGGACGACGGGCGGTGGCATGGCCATCGCACCTTTCTTGTCGATGGCTCGGGATGCTCGATGCCCGATACGCCTGCCCTCCAGGACGCATTCGGCCAATCGACCGAGCAGCGGCCGGGGTGCGGCTTTCCCGTGGCTCACCTCCTGGGGCTCTTCCATGTGGGCACTGGGGTGCTCCTGAAGCTGGTCGTCGCGCCCCTCCTCACCCACGATCTCGCCCAGGTGCCGCAGGTGCACCCGCTGTGAGCCCCCGGTGATGTGCTCGTGGCGGATCGGGGGCTGTGTTCCTATGCGCATCTCGCCCTCCTCGTCCAGGCCGGTGTGCACGCCGTGCTCCGCGTCGGCGCGCGCCAGATGGTGGATTTCACCCCGGGTCGGCCCTTTGTCCGGCCGAGCGTACGGCGGACGGCTGCCGTCAAAGGCGTGCCACGGTCCCGCTGGCTTAAAGCGCTCGGCGTCCATGACCAACTCGTCGCCTGGTTGAAACCCAAGACCTGTCCCTCGTGGCTCACCCGGGAAGC
>Ga0137403_10002205_pt1 | contig 22570 bp, 12 predicted proteins | sample CZOMad2_1_16fung_FD_122057 | JGI IMG/M metagenome (GOLD analysis project Ga0137403, IMG submission 122057) | Vadose zone soil fungal communities from Angelo Coast Range Reserve, California, USA - CZOMad2_1_16fungal (Hybrid Assembly) | ecosystem: Environmental > Terrestrial > Soil > Vadose zone...
CCGATAAGCGTGCCGTTAGAGAGACCAGGCAGGTATTTTTTCTTTTGTGCCTCAGAGCCGTTATAGATGAGCGGAGTCACCGCCGTCCAGAGATGCGCGTTGATGGAGAAGAGCAGGCCGTTATCCTTGCAAGCGTACCCGAGCCGCTCGAGGGCGCCCACCGTGGTGAGCGGATCCATTCCAAGCCCGCCATATTCCGTGGGGACAGGCAAGCCTTGGATACCGAAATCGCCGCATTTTTTCCAGGCATCGTGGTTAAAGACGCTGTCGCGGTCGTTTTCGACTACGTCGTAGTTGAGTTGCTGGCTGGCAAAGCGGCCGACCGCGTCCAGTAGCTCTCGTTGTTGGTCCGACCAGGCAAAATCCATTGCGTTGAGTTTTCAGTCGGCCTGTGTTTCGCTTGTTCCGCTCCCCCGACTAGCTTCGGCGAGGTCGCTGCCGTGAGCCGCGGGCGTCACGCGGGAGATGCAATTATGCCCCGATTCTACAAGGGAGCGGCAGAGCGGTCAAGCAAACGCCCTGTGTCCAATCAGTAGCTGTCCGAGCAAGATCTACGCGTATTTTTTAATCAAGCTATTGCCGAGCATGACGAGATTACATCAGATTACGCATGGGTCAGCTGCGACACGTCTTTTTCGAGCCTCTCCGCACAAAATCTTCCTGCGAAAGCTCGCTTATCTTTGACGGGTCGCTAAGTGTTTGCTGCCAATTCCGCGTTACGTTCCGCATCTCGCTCGACCATATCGCCGAAAACAACATCCCATGGGCTATGACAAGTGGGTTGATTGAAAGCTGGGCGATCGATCACCAGTTTTTGGTATCGGTGAAATTGTTTCGGATCTTCGAGGACTTTAAAAAATTCATCAAACTTCTCATAATTTTCAAAGAAATCTCCGGACAGCATGTAATGGCCCGCAGCCATCGCGCTCTCATGGGCCTTGTGTGCCAATCCATCCGCACCGGCCTGCGCCCATGTCACAGCGTGAGGGTTATAAAAGAGACGAATCATGCGGTGAACGAAGTTATAAGCTCCGGTGACCTGCCTGTAGGCCGTCTCCATCTCGGCATTGCTGCCGTTCAGGCCCTCAGTGAGCTGCTTATGGATCGCCGCGGAAACAAGAAAAGAGGTTTTGATTGAAAGAAAGACGCCGCTGGAAAAAATCGGGTCGATGAAGCCCCGCGCGTCTCCGACCATGGCGTAGTTGGAACCGTAGTGGTTCTTCACTTCGTAGGAGTAGTTTCCATTGATTAACATCGGGAGAAGCATTGTGCTGCCTTCCAGTAGTTCGCGGCAAAATTTCGAGCGCAGAAGCTCTTGCATGCAAAGGTCGTACTTCCAATCGGTTGAACCCGCCTTCGTCAGCTTGCCTTGTTGATCGCGGAGATAGGAATTCTGCGCAACAAAGCCTGCGGTGATTCGGTTTTCTCCGATAGGAAATACCCAGATCCAGCCTTTTTGCTCGAGACCCATGTAAATAATGATCGAAAGTCCTTCTTCAAGACCGCCTTTAAGTTTAACGTTGCCCCAGTGCGACCAGATCGCGGTCCGATCCAGCTCCTCCCGGGATTTTCGCGAGCCAAGTTTGGTGCCGATGAAAGCGTCTCGCCCGCTTGCGTCCACAAGAAAGCGGGCCCGATGAACGCTTTTGCGACCAGCCGAATCCAGGCTTGTCACCGTCACTGAATCGCCCGCGCTAATGTCCGCTTCGATAACCCTTGTCTCCTCTCGAACCTCAGCGCCGTTTTTCGCAGCATTTTTTAAAAGGATTTGATCGAAATCACCCCGAATCACTTGGAATGAAAGGTATGTCTCGTCTTTGATGACATGATCAAAACACCAGGTCGTCGATATGTTACCGTCGCGATCTATAAAACGGACACCGGGTTTCCGAACAAAGTTCTTCTTTATTTGGTCGACCACTCCGAGATCCTTCAGGAGGCAATAGCAAAACGGCAAAAGAGATTCACCGACGTGCTCTCGAGGGAATTTCTCCCGTTCGAGTAATAGAACGCGGTGATTCTGGCGGGCGAGCAATGTTGCCGCCGTCGAACCGGCTGGCCCACCTCCAATAACAATAACGTCGTGCGAAGTTTCTTGTTCCATAGTTTCTTTGAAGAGTCTCGCGCTGTTTCCAATATCGCGCCGTCTTTGGCAGGCACTGAGCGGGAGACGCGATAAATACTACAGGCGCGCAGCGGATCGGTCAAGCAGCGCGCACGCTCGGTAGCATCCCTCCGTATTGGAAGCGCGATAAGATTATGCGCTGGCATCAGATCGCGAAACCAGATCGCGTTTTTTCTGTGATGATTACCGCAGCAGTGCTGGCTGTCGGCCGGTGGCAAACGGCACACAGCTTTTCACTACCCAACCGACTCATGCCGAGGTTCGGGGTGAGACGGCGAATCTTTGACGACGAGTCTCACCATACGATCGATTTGGGTGAACGATTCTTGCGCCGTCGCTTTGCGGTTGTTTGGATCATCTCCTAACGGCCGATTTATTCCGGCCTTTTTTGAAAAGATTTGTCTTGATCACTATCGGCGCGACTTGTCACTCTCTGGCCGGAATGCATTTGGAGCTGCCGCGGAGGTTCGACCTCGGGAGCTTCTACGTTTTTCAGATTGATGGTTGCAGCTAGAGAACCCCCAATGGCAAGGACCGGCATATGTTTGTCGCATCGGCGGCACAATCGCTGATCTTATGATTAAGATAGTCGCATTCTGTTTCTTTCATTTCTTGCGATTGTCCGAGCGCGTACTACCGCTGAGCGTGCTGAGTTTCTTGCTGTGGCCTCTCGCAGCAGTCTGAGACCTATTGCACCTTCGCCAGCGCGCGCCCCTGACCTGTTGGCGTCGCTTCCCGGAGTCATGGCGCCCCAAGCGTTGGCGTTTTGTTCTCCGGCAGAGTCTTGGCCGATCAGATTGGCGCAGATGTTAGATGCCGAGCTGGTTCCGGTTCTAATCGTCGAAACCTTCACGTGGAAGTATACCATTCATTTCGGAAGTCCGGTACCGCAACACTACCTTGGTAGCCCGCCTGACATGCAAGCTATTGGTACTCACTTGTTACAGGAATTTTCAAAAGTCATCACTCGTCATCCGGAGCAGTGTAATATGAGATTACTACGCGCCATGTGTCCGCTGCCTGAGAATGGAGTTGCCGACCTTTCCGCTGTCATCCAAACGGCGGAAAATCCTTGATAAGATACGCTATAAAGCAACGGGTGAGCGTGAGTGGATAAGTCAAAGCGAAAACTTAGGGCAGGCGTTCCGCCGTGTCTCAGACCGTTACGCTGACCAGATCTATGTGACCCAAGGTGAGAAGGAATTGACACCTATAGCGAGGTTGTCGACTTCCTGGGCCGACTACTTTGCTCCATCGAGGCCTGGCTCCGCGTTTTCGGGGCTTGGTAACCTTCCTGGCGGAATTCCACCTGATGAACAGCATGAGCGACTACAGCCGCATCGGTGATTATTTGGATCCTTTCCAGGCGAGCCGATTCATTCCGGACTTTTTTGAAAAGATTTGTCTTGATCACTATCGACGCAACTTGTTACTCTCGGGCCCGAATACACTTGGAGCTGTCGCGGAGGTTCGACCTTCGGAGCTTCTACGTTTTTCAGATTGGTTGTTATGACTAGAGAACACCTAATAACAAGCACGCGCAAATGTTTGTAGCATCGGCGATAAAATGGCTGGTCTTACGGCTCAAACTGCCAGTCGCATGGGCTGCCTTCTATTTCTTGCGATTGTGCGAACGCCTGCTACCGACGAGCGTGCTCAGCCTTTTGCTGTGGCCTCCTGCAGCAGCCTGGGACTTGTTCCACCTTCGCCGGCTCGCGCCGCTGACCTGCTGGCGCCGCTTCCCAGAGTCATGGCGCCCCAAGCGTTGGCGTTTCCTTCGCCGACAGGGTCTGGGTCTCTATCATTCGCAACTTTTTTACATGTGGCCGGACCGTCTCTGCGATAAGCGTTGGCGAAGTCGATGCCGTCTCGAAGGTGAGGGCAATTTGATCGGGACGCGGGAGGGAGACCCGGGAGTGGTCCTGGCTTCATTGCATTTCGGGCCGTACGAGCTACTGCCCTATTGGTTGCGTGCGTATGGTATTGTCACCACGAGCGTGCGCGTGAAGCCCTCTGACTCTCTGAAGAGCCTCACGGATTACCAGTGCTCCTTGAGCCCTCCGGCAGACGTGCCGGTGTTTCTTTACGCCGAGGACCTGGTCCCGCTGCCCCGCTTTTCACACGTCCGCAAGATTCTGGGGCCCGGTCGCCGCCTGCTCGTCATGGTTGACGTGGCCCAAGGGATACAAGTTGATGTTCCATTTGAGGATCGAATTTTTCGTATGTCGACTGGAGCGATTCGACTGGCGACAATGGCAGACGCTGAGCTGATTCCTTGTTTAATCGCGGAAATCTGCACTTGGAAGTTTGCCATTCGTTTCGGTGCTTCGGTGCCGCGACAATACCTTGGTAAGGTGCCTGACATGCAGGCCATCGGCGCTCACTTGTTAAAGGAATTTTCCCAGGTCGTTAGTCGTTATCCGGAGCAATGTAAGATGAGGTTAGCACGCGCGATGTGGCCGTTGGCTGAGAATGGGGCTAACCGTTCCGCCGTGTCTCAGACCGTTATGGTGAGCGAATCTGTCTGATGCAGGATTAGAAGGAATCGACTGATAACAAGGTTGTCGACCAGGTAGAGAGGCTTGCTAACGGCCTATCAGATTCAGTGTGCAGAAGACCGAAAAGTCGTTTTGCTGTCTTCCAACGTCCCCAGAGTGGATGTTGGAGGAGCACCGGCAGAATAAGCTGAATTCAAGCCGTCCCCCGTAACCTCACCTAGACGTGATTGGTGCGCCCGAGTCAGGCACTCCTTCAGCCGGAGCCCAACTTCGGTGACGTTCGCCCTCAGGACGGCGCGTTTCAACCCGGCAATCTCATAGACATCCACGCCCTGGGCGGCAATCCGACCCCAGCCCAAGTCCCATCGGTCGTCGCGGGTGAAAGTCCTTTCGCCGGAACGAAACAGAGTAATGCGACCCGGATAGCTAGTCGTCGCATCTTTGTTAGCAGCTTCCTCCATCAGCCGGGTCGCATCACGCAGCGACTGAGGCAAGGAGCGGCCGATTCGACGAAAGAACAAGCGGGCCAGTTGCCATCCGCGATATCTCGCATACCAACCGGCTGCACGGAAAGCCCCGGCGATCCAATCTATTTTTTGTTGGCGGCTGCCATGCAGCACGTAACGTAGGTGCCAAAGTAAATACGTGAAGCTCCGAAGCATCGGGCCGCGGCACGGCTCGGCATATCCTGGCGCCGACATTTCGATGATTGCCAGAAGCGCTACTTCTTCCCCCTGTCGGCAGAGTTCACGGGCAACGGCAAAGGCTACGCGGCCAGCTAGGCACCAACCTCCCAAATAATAAGGCCCATGTGGACGATGCTCGCGGATTCGTTGAGCGAGTTCCTCGGCCAACGTACCCAAGCTGCGCTCAATTTCGCGGACGAAAAGGTCATCGTAGGGAACGACATAAAAGGGTTGGTGAGCACCGAGTTCTGCGGCTAAGGCATGATATCCAACCCGTGCTTGAACGAAAAATATGGGCGGCACCGAAGGATCCCCGGCTTGCACTTGGATCAGCGTACTCGGCAGCCATGAGTCCTGCCGTAGGATAGCCGCTAGCTTTTTGATAGTCGGTGCTTCAAACAACGTGCCCATCGGCAACTGCTTTGCAAATTCCTCCTCAACTCTAGCGAATAAATGTGTGCCCAGGAGGGAATCACCCCCGAGCTCGAAGAAGTTATCCGTAACGCCTACCGGATGGACGTCGAGAAGCTCTTCCCAGATTCTGGCCAAGCGAGTTTCGATCGAATCCCGCGGCACAATCAAGGCCATTTCTTGCGTCCTGTGCTCCGGAACAGGCAAAGCTTGCCAGTGAAGCTTTCCGCTCGGAGTCTTGGGTAGCGCGTCCAACACCACAAAAGCAGAAGGGACCATGTAGTCCGGCAAACTCGTTTGCATGAAGCTGCGTAATTGGGAGACGAGGTCGTGCGCCATCTCTGTCTTCGCCACGACGTAGGCGACCAGCCGCTTGTCCCCAGGTACGTCTTCTCGCGCTTGCACTACCGCCTCGCTTACACCCGGATGCCTTGCTAGGACTGCTTCGACCTCAGCCCGCTCAATGCGGAAACCGCGCACCTTTATTTGAAAGTCGTTGCGCCCTAAAAACTCGATATTGCCATCCCGGCGTTGTCGTACCAAGTCTCCCGTTCGATACAAGCGTGAATCGGCGCCAATAGAAAACGGATTTGAAACGAATCTCTGCGCTGTGAGCTGCTGCGCTCCGAGGTACCCGCGGGCCACTCCCGCGCCGCCAATGTACAACTCGCCCCGGACGCCGACTGGCACTGGCTCCATGTTTCGGTCCAGAACATACATCATCGTATTGCCGATTGGGTAGCCAATGGGAACGACAGGTCCTTCCTCCGCTTTCACCGCATGAACGGAAGACCAGATCGTGGTCTCCGTCGGCCCGTACATGTTCCAGACCGAGCCACAACAGGCCAGCAGTTCATTCGCCAGGGAACCGGAAAGAGACTCGCCGCCGCACAGAACTTTCAAACGCGGATTGCCCCTCCACCCTACGGCCAGTAACATCCGCCAGGTGGCAGGTGTGGCTTGCATTGCTGTTACCCTCGATTCTTCAAGGACGTTCATCAACTCGTGGGCGTCCATAACCTGATCACGGCTTGCGATAATAACCGAAGCTCCAACTGTAAGTGGTAACCACAGTTCCAAACCGGCGATATCGAAGGTCACCGTTGTCACGGCTAGCAAGACATCTCGTCGTGATAATCCCGGCCGCTTCCGCATGGTCAGGAGAAAATTGGCCAGGTTGCCGTGCTCAACCTCTACCCCATTGGGCCGTCCTGTGGAACCGGAAGTGTAAATGACGTAGGCGAGGTCGTTAGGCCGAACCATAAACGGCAGATTGGCGGCGCTCTGGCCGCTGGTGCTTATATCTTTAAACAATACGACAGCGCACGCACTGGTGGCATGTACGTCTGGTGAGACAGCCTGGCAGGTGATGAGCATCCTTGCCCTGCTGTCCTGCAGAATCGCATTACGCCGTTCGGCAGGGTGGGAAGGATCGAGCGGGAGATAAGCGGCGCCAGACTTCATCACCGCAAGCAGGGCAACGACCAGGTCCAGCGAGCGTTCCAGGCAGACTGCCACCAAGACATTGGCTCCTGCTCCCAGACTTACGAGATAGCGGGCCAGCTGATTAGCTCGTGAGTTTAGCTCCTGATAGGTCAGTTGCTGGGCTTGGAATTTGACCGCGACGGCATCCGGCTCTTTCTGAACCTGGGCCTCGAAAAGCCGATGAGTGCAATTGGCACCAGGATAGTCTTCCCGAGAGTTATTCCACTTCAGCAGCAGCTCTTCTCGCTCTTTAGAAGAGAGGAGCGGCAGGTCGAACACCCCGCAATTAGGATCGTTCACCGCTCCTTGAAGTAGGTTCTCGTAATTTTCAAGCAGTCCTCTTGCAGTCTCGGCGTCAGACAGATCGGCGTTGAACTCAAGGCCGAGCTGAAAACCTTCGGGGTGATCGACCACACGGAGGCTGAAGTCGAATTTCGAAGTGCCGTTGTGGAGAGGGAGCAGCGTACATTGTGTCCCCGAAATCTCGAGATGCCTCCAGGCAGGTTCTTCCACTTCAAACATTGCCTGAAAGAAAGGATTTCGGCCAGGAACGCGCTCCGGTTGAAGCTCGGCGACCAGCTGCTCGAAGGGTAAATCCTGGTGAGCATAGGCGCTCACAACTATGTCTCGCACCTTGTGCAGGAACTCACGAAAGGTAGGATTCCCCTCCAGCCGGCCGCGTAGCACCACCATATTCGAGAAGAATCCTACCACTCGCGAAACTTCCGCCCGGGTGCGGTGGGTCACGGGGCATCCTATAGAGACATCCTCTTGCCCGGTGTAGCGGGACAACAACACTTGGAACAGAGCCACTAGCGCCATGAAGTCAGTGACGCCATGGCGCTGGGCAAGAGATCGGAAATCCTCGCTTAGCTGTCGCGAGAGATTGCGGTATTCCATCTCTCCGCGAAAACTGGCATGGACGGGATGCACACGCTCTGACGGGAAGTCCAGAGCCACAGGACAACTGTGCAGCTGTTCCTTCCAGTAAGCCACCTGCTCATCACGGATCTCCGCTACGATCTCTCGTTGCCAGACAGCAAAGTCAGCATACTGCACCCGAAGCTCGGGAATGTGAACAGGCTTCTCATTTAGGAAGTCTCCATAGAACAATGCAAGTTCTTCGAGCAAGATCGCCATCGATGGCCAATCGCACACGATGTGATGTAGTGTGAGCACAAAAACCTGCTCATGGTCCTCGACACGAAAGAGAGCCGCCCGAACCATGGGGTCGACAGACAGGTTAAAAGGACGTTGCGCCTCCTCCCGGATGCGGCGTTTGATCTCAGACTCACGTTGGCAACGCTCGATAGTTCGCAAGTCGTTGGTCGCAATGGACACTGGCAGCGCCTCGTTTATGATCTGGCGAGGATATTCATCGACGACGGCAAACGTCGTGCGCAACGCTTCATGGCGCGCCACTAGTTGGCTCAGGCTGCGTTGCAACGCGGAGACATTCAATGGACCGGCGATACGCCAAGCGACCGGCACGTTGTAAGTCGCGGAGCCTGACTCCAGTTGCGCCAGAAACCAAAGCCGCTGCTGTCCAAATGACACGTCGACCGGACCAGAACATATCCGGGGGACTATTGGCTGGTCGCGGGGCAGAGATTTGGTGAGCCGCTTTCCCCAGTTGCACCCCGGTGACAATGGCGCCGAGCGAACTGCTGCCTTCATGTCTGCCTGGGAGTTATTTATTGTCGTTTTTCGATGCTATCGGGTGCGTCCGATTGTTGTCCAGCAATTTTTCGAGCGTCTCTGGCGTCGCGACGGCACGGACCGCCCCCAGCAAACAGCAGACGCGGGTCCTGCCGTCAGCATGCCACCCTTGTTCGTCGTGCCACAGGGGTTGTGGCCTTCAAGGCGGTAGCAACCTAACCGGTTCGCGCGAAGCAGACCGTGGAGTGCTCCTGGCTTCGGTTTATTCATTTCCGGACTGTACGAGACCCTACCTTATTGGCTACGGGCCTCGCCATTAACCTTTCCTAGCTTGCTGGCCACGAAACTCTCAACGTCGTTTAGAGTTTGAAAGTTCTCCGGCACCATGTCCGTGTCTTCAATCGTGAGGGGAAAAGTTTCCTCGAGAAAGGCGATCATCCGGAATGAGCCGAGAGAATCGATGATGTTGTTTGTCAACAGCGGCTCATCATCCTTCACTTCGGTCAAGCCTTTGCCAGCCGCGTACTCCAAAACGAATGCGCGAACCTTTTCCTTCACGTCAACCACGGAATTGCCTGAATTATTCGCTGTCATTTTGACATCCTGTTGGGCACGTCAAATTTTGTCCAGCAAATTTTCACCTTACGAAAGGCAGGTGTCCCCAGGTCGGGAGCGATCGCAGGTAAAGCTTCTGTTTTGGTCATTGACAATTTTCTTTCCGCGACGCAATACTGCCGACGCTTGGACGCGTCCCCTGTGGGCGACTCCGCACGTCACTACTGAAAAAAGAAATTTATGAGAGCAGCAGTTGGAATTTTGGCGGCGTGTTGTCACCTGCCCCAACACAAACGTTCGGTCGAGGACCTGTTTCAGGAAGAAGGCGCTAACTTCAGCGCTGATGTCGCGGCCAGGCTCGGCATCGAGCAAGTTCCCATCCAAAATGGCGATGCCAGTGAGACTGCCTCGAACATGGCGGTCGCCGCCGGCCGCGAAGCCTTGCAGCGTGCCAAAATCGATCCCATGCAAGTGGATGTCGTTGTCGAATATTCCATCATGCCGCAGGAATACCTGGTGCCGGTCTGGAACATGAGTAACAAGGTGCAGGCCGAAACGGGGGCGAGTAAGTCCTTTGTGGTGGGCTTCAGCGGCGGCGGCTCCAGCAACTTCATGGTCGCACTGAGTTCGGCCGCGGCCATGTTGTCGGAAAACGATTCCATGAAGACCGCCCTGCTGGTCACCGGCGACACCACCATCCCCGGCAACCGCGTCCTCAACCCTTCTGATCCCGTCACCGTCATGGGCGATGGAGCGAGCGCCGTTGTCCTACAACGAGACGCTCCCGCGGGCATAGTGATCGACACAGAGTTGTGGTCGGACGGAGACAATCATGATATCTGCTATGTTCCAGGCGGCTCCCTGATTCATCCCGACGACATCAGTCTGTATCGGATGCAATTGGACAAGGTCCGCTACGACGCTTTCCCCAAGGCGGAAACGCTGCGCCGGATGAGTAACAAGCTGCTGGAACGCGCTGGAGTGAAATTCTCTGATGTGGCCTGGGTACTTTGCTCGAATGTTTCAGCCCAAGACGAAGCTGCTATTCAGCAGGCTTTTGAAGGCAAAGTGTCCCCGGTATGCGCTTCCAACAGGGAATCTCACGGACACCTGCAAGGTACGGACTTTCCACTCAATTACCTTTCCCTGATCGAGAGCGGAAGCACAAAACAAGGAGACTATGTGCTTGGTATCTCTCACGGCATGGGTGCGACCGCGGCGGTGAGCTTGCTCCGTTGTTAGGCTGCCCGGAATGGAGGCTAACTTATGAACGCGAACATCGGCATCCTGGAAGCCAATTACTATTTGCCTCAGACTAAGAAAACCCTGTCGCAGGTTTTCGAAGATGAAGAAAAGCCCACGGAGGCTTTCGCCGCCGGGGTCGATTTTGAGAAAGACATCGGGATTGAAGCCCTCCACGTCGCAAAAAACGAAAGAGCTGCCGACCTCTGCATCAACGCGGCCAAACTCACCATGGCCAAATCGGGCATCGATCCCCAGGAGATCGACTTGATCATCGACTTCACCAGCATTCCCGAAGATTACGTCGCGCCTACCTGGTCGGCTGCCGGACAAGTGCAGCAAGCGATTGGCGCTACCCGGGCCTTCACGACCGCGGTCAACACCGGCGGCTGTGCCAGCTACCAGACTACCTTGAAAGTCGCCTGCTCATTGATGTCTGCCAACGACCGTTACAATACGGCTCTGCTCGTCGCCGGCGACAAGACCCCTGAGTTCAACCATAACTACTTTCCCATTACCGTCGTTTCAGACGGCGGCAGCGCGGTAATTCTAAAAAAGAATATGACCACGCGCCGCATTCTAGGTGTGGAGGTCGCAACTCTCGGGAAGCTCCACGACATGTGGGTTATTCCCGGCATTCACAATCGCAAGCCCGAGGATATCGGCGGCAAGTATCCCCGTTGGCTCCATGTCTGCGGTGACATACAAAGGTTCAACAAAGAACTGATCCCGATAAACCTGTTCATGTTCCGCAAAGTCATGCTAGGAGTGCTCAAGCAGGTCGGCAAAAAGATGGAGGACGTCTCTTTCTTCGTCTATCCAACCTTCTCCGCCTGGGATCTGAAGGCTTTTTGCGAGGCTTTTAGGGTTCCTCCCGAGAAACTCTCGAGGGACAACCTGCACCACGGCCATCTGCAGGAAACCGATATGGTGGTTGGCTACGTGGATGCCCTTGCAGCCGGGCGGATTAAAGATGGCGATCTTGTCATGCTCGCTACAAACGGGGCAGGTTTCTCTTGGGGTGCGTCCTTGGTCCAACATTAACTGCGGAGGGTAATCTTATGATCATGCAGGAAGCGAAACACGATTTCGATGTCGCCATTCTCGGCAATGGGCTATCCGGCTCCATGCTGGCCACCATTTTGGGTAAGCAAGGCGTCAGCGTAGTTTTAATGGACGCGGAACAGCATCCCCGCTTTGCCGTCGGCGAATCCACCATCCCTCACACCTCTCTCGTCATTTCACTCCTCGCCGAGAAGTATGGTCTCCCTGAGTTGGAGCACTTGGTCGACGCCGAGCGCCTGGCCAAGCACGTCACCACCACCTGCGGCATCAAGCGCCACTTCGGTTATGTCTATCACCGCCCGGGCCAGGCTTACGATCCTAAGGAAGGCCTGCAATTCGGCACCAGCGCTCGGGATGAGAATCACTGGTTCCGCCAGGATACCGACGCTTATCTTCATAACCTGGCCGTCCACTATGGCGCCGTGCCCCGCCAGAAAACCAAAGTCACGGGCATTGAGATCGACAAGCAGGGCGTAAAAGTCCAGACATCCACAGGCGAAGAGATTCGCGCCCGTTACCTGGTCGACGGCACTGGCTACAAGAGCATTGTCGCGGACCGCTTTGGCCTGCGCGAAAATCCCACTCGGCTCAAACACCATTCACGCACTCTGTTTACCCACATGGTGGATGTGCCCCCGTTCGATGAAGCTCACAACCCTCTGCCTATCTCCTACCACAAGGGCACGCTGCACCATTGTTTCGAGCGCGGCTGGTTCTGGGTCATCCCCTTTAACAATAATCCGCTTTCCACTAATCCGCTGATTAGTGTTGGTCTGACCATCGATCCGCGCCGTTATCCCAAGCCGGAGAACATGTCCGCGGAACAGGAGTTCAACGAATTTCTGAAACTCTATCCCGATGTGGCAGAACAGTTCAAAGATGGGAAGGCCGTCCGGCCCTGGATATCCACGGGCCGCTTACAGTATTCCTCCAAACAAACCGTCGGCCACCGTTATTGCCTCATGTCGCATGCCTCGGGCTTTGTAGATCCACTTTTCTCGCGCGGAATGTTCAATACCGTCGAGATCATGTACTCATTGCTCGATCCCTTACTCGAAGCACTGAAGACCGACAACTTCGACGACGAGGCCTTCAGGCACGTTGATCAGCAACAGCAAAGAGTCCTCGACTATAACGACGACCTGGTGAACGGCTCTTTTATCTCCTGGACCGACTTCGATCTCTGGAATGCTTGGCTCCGTGTCTTCGGGCTTGGTACCTTCCTGGCGGAATTTCACCTTATGAATGGGATGAGCGACTACACCCGCACTGGTGACCCTGCCTACCTGAAAGGGGCGACTAAGAATCCAATTTTTTGCGATTTCGAAGATCCCGATTATGCGACCTTCTTCAGATACTCCGTCGAGGTGGTGGAAGCCGTCGAAGCCGGCCGCCTTGGCGCGAAAGACGCCGCCAAACGAATCTTCGACCTTGCCGATAGCTACGCTTTCCCGGTCCCGATTCGCAAAGACTCTCTGGTCCGCGCGCGCTGGATGAAGGAAGAAGACCAACTGACTGAACGAGACTTGGGCTTTGTGCGCCGCGGCTTCCGTTGGGCGCTGACGACCCCGCTGACACGTGATCTTGTCTCGAGTTCAGCGACTTTCTTCCGCTGGTGCGCTCACCGGCCAGATCCCCACCTTTGCCTGGAATCGGATTTGCACAGTCGGGATTTAAAGACGCCGCAAGGCTGGGATGAGCGGAAAGAAAGGGGCCCCTCGCCGTGCTCGCGCGCAGTTCGATCTTCCTCGCCGGTTGCTCCGCCTTCAACCACTGACCCAGGTCCAGCGGTTCAAGCCTCAACTCGCTAGGCCTTAGCCTGCACGAAATGACCTACGTCCTACATCAACTGCTGACCGAAAGCGCTGCGCGTCAACCTGACGCGGAAGCGGTGCGCCTTCTCGATCAAGCGCTCACTTATGCGGAGCTGGAAAAACTCAGCAATCAACTCGCACATGCGCTTATCGAAATCGGGGTCGTTCCCGGCGATCGCATCGGGATTTATCTTCACAAGTCGCCTGCCGCAATCGCCAGCATATTTGGAATTATGAAAACCGGTGCGTGTTACGTTCCGGTCGATCCAAATGCTCCCGGCCTGCGCCTCGCGGAAATCGCGCGGCAGTGCGGCTTCCGCGCGCTGATCACGAGTTCTTTACTTTATGAAAAACTCAGCGGCGCCGTTCTTGATGAATGTTCGATGACAGCCATCTTCTTCATCGATAAATCCCCCGATACGGCGCTTCCTGCGCCGGCGGTTACCTTCGCTGATTCGCTCCCGAGCCAGCCGGTTGCGCCGCCTGCAGTTAACGTCATCGACCACGATCTCGCCTACATTCTTTTTACATCGGGCTCCACCGGCAGTCCCAAAGGCGTAATGCTCTCCCATCTGAACGCGCTGACCTTTGTTAACTGGGCATGCGACACCTTCGCCATCTCCAATACCGACCGCCTCTCCAGCCATGCCCCGTTGAACTTTGACCTGTCGGTTTTCGACATCTTCGCTGCGATCAAGACTGGTGCTGCAATCTCGCTTGTGCCTGAGGGATTGTCAGTTTTCCCTGTGCAGCTCTCCTCGTTTATTCAGAATCAAAAAATCACCGTGTGGTACTCTGTGCCAATGGTGCTTACGATGCTCGGTAGCCACGGCAAGCTGCATGAGCGCGACCTGAGCCGGCTGCGGCTGGTGCTCTTCGCGGGCGAAGTTTTTCCGATCAAGCACCTGCGCAATCTACGACGAATTTTACCGGGGGCGCGGATGGCCAACCTGTACGGACCGACGGAAACGAATGTCTGTACCTGGTATGAAGTCGGCCAAATCCCCGAAAATCAAACCACGCCGGTCCCGATCGGCAAAGCCTGCGCTAACATGGAGGTCATCGCGATCGACGAAGCTGGGAAACGTGTCCTCGTCCCGGGGCAGGAGGGGCTGCTTTATGCCCGCGGCTCGAACGTCATGCAGGGCTACTACGGGCGTCCGTCGGAGTCCGCCGCTTGTTTCATTGGCAACCCGTTCGCGTCAGGCCGCGATGAAAAACTGTACTGCACCGGCGATTGGGTAACAATCGATGAGAAAGGGGATTTTTTGTTGATCGGACGCAAAGATCACATGATCAAAACGCGCGGCTACCGTGTTGAGCTTGGTGAGATCGAAGCGGTAATGGTCGCGCATCCGGCTGTCAACGAGGCAGTGGCTTTGGCGATTCCGGACGAGGCAATTGGCAACAGCATCCATGCAATTGTGACGATTAATGACAGCAATTCTCTGACTTCAGCGGAGTTGAAGCGGCATTGCGCCGAGAAATTGCCGTCTTACATGCTGCCCGAAGAGATCGAATTTTGTGAGACGCTCCCCAGAACCGGAACGGGAAAGATTGATCGACAGCGTCTCCAACGCGAGACGATTACACGCGCGCGATAAAACCGACCGCAAGGGGACCGCTTCGCTAAGGAAGTGTTCCAGGGGATCTCCAACATTATCGTTTTCCATTAGATCCGTACCGAAAGTTTTTATCTGTCGTGATGGCGAATGAAAAGGTTGTTTAATCCGCAAGCATCCGTCCGGCAGCGCCGGCAAAGACTGCAAGAAGCCACTGCGGAACGTTAATACCCTCCCGAGATGTTAAGGATGAGATCCGGACTCCCTTCGTATCGACAGCAGACGTTGAAAAAGTAGCTTTCCGAATGGGAAAAACGGCCGCTTCTACAACGGAAATGACGCCTATCAGCACGAGACAAGACTTGCCGAACATTCAATTGCTGATTTGTACTCATGTGTTCTTATTCAATAACAAAAATCCCCGCCATCACCTGAAAGTTTTAAGCATCAATGCGCGCACCTCATTAACACTCCTAGATCGGAGTACAACGAAAAATACGGTGTCAATGAGGTGGTGCTAGGATTGACGCTTAAGTGACTTCACGGCAAAGTTTTAGCATGCGGTTCATTTGAGTAATCTGAATTAAGCGTCCCGTTGGTAGCTCGGATTCTGTAATAATATGTTGTGTTAGCTTCGAGTCCGGTTGTATCGCTGTAGCTCTGCACATTTGCACCCACCTGGGCGATTTGAGCATAAGTGCCAGTCGATGTTTTCTTTCGTTCAATCTTGTAGCCTGTCTCAGTGGCTGAATTATCCACCCAGGTAAGGTTGATTTGGCTTCGCGACACTGCCGTTGCAGTAGCAGAAGTAGGTTTTGCAAGAAGTGTTGTGCCGCTGACTTCAGTTGAGAAGGCAGAATTTCCAGCGGTATTGTATGCACAAATCTTGTAGTAGTATTGAGTACCATCCAGGAGAGTGGAATCGTTATCCGAATAAGTCGTTATATTGGCGCCTCGCGTCGCAATTTCAGTATAGGTGCCTGTAGCGCCTTTCTTTCGCTGAATCCTGAAGCCTTGCTCATTTCCAGAGTTGTCAGTCCATGCAAGAGAGATATTGCTGGATGTGGTCGAGGTGACCGTAAGCCCGGATGGTGCAGCGGGGACATTCGCAAGAGTGGTTGCGTTCTTTTCACTCGTATATGTTGAGTTCGCAATCGCATTGTAAGCGCGCACTCGATAGTAATACTTCGTGGATTCAGTCAGACCTGAATCGGTGAAGGCACCTACATTCGCGCCAACGGTTGCAACTTGAGTGAAGTGTAAATCGTCAACAGGGCTGCGCTCGATTTTAAAACCAGTCTCAGCGGCTGAATTATCAGTCCAGGTAAGACTTATTTGAGATGAAGACACGGCTATGGCGGTAAGAGCGTTTGGACTCTTTAAAGTCGTAATGGCCGATCGTTCGTTGGAATAGGCTGAAAACCCTCCGGTATTGAAAGCGCGAACCCGATAATAGTATTTGGTTCCATCAATTAATTGAGTATCCGTGAATGCAGTGACATTCGGATCCACGTTATCCAACAAAACATAATTGGAGTTGGATCCCACACTGCGTTCGAGTCCTTGTTCGATTTCGTTGTTCGCATTGTCTACCCAGCCAAGGTCAATCGTTGACGAAGAGGTTGCTGTCGCTGTCAAACCGCTTGGCGCAGTTGGAATGGGCGGGGTGGTTGTCAAAAGAGCTCCCCATGTTGTAAGCACTGGGGCTAAGACAGGATCATCGCAGTCGCTGCTATAGACCTCGATGAAGTGTGCGCCAAAGTTGAACCCTCTTTCCAAGCCCAAATCCAAATTGAATCGTCCAGTCACTGGATCAATATCCTCACCTTGTCTTATGTAGAATTGGAACCCCACGGTCGAGGTTGGACACAACAATGGTATAAACTCCGCTCCGTTTGAGTTAGGGCCTGGACCGTAAGCTTGAAGACCGCACGACATGACGCCGAAGTGATTGCCAGGATGCTGAGCTATCCCGTAACCAACCACCGCCTCTAAGGAAGCATCTCCGTCGGACGTCGGGATTGGGTCCCCCATACCCAGCATGAATGGCGTATTCGGAAAGTAAGTTCCGTATTGGTCGATAATCCATTTGACCCCGGCTTCCCAGTTCGGTAATCCACCGAGGGTATTATTGAAGTAGTCCATATCGTAATCGGTGAAACAGAAATACGCTTCCTGCCTCCGACCTGGGCCGCCCATTACTACGTAGGCAAGATTTGGGTTGTTCCCGTAGCGCGCCGCAAATGCTTGAATGAACGCGCCCCATTTCTGCTGAAATATCGGCTCCCACGGCAGGGGCATCGGCTCAATCTTTGCGGTGGTGATTGCAACTCCCGTAGCTGATTGCGTCGCGGGCGCAGAAATCGTAACATTGCTGCTTGAATTAACTCTGACGATAGTAGCTCCGGCCGGTATGCTGCCCCCCGATATGTATAACCCTTCGCTAACATCAGGGTCCCACCCGGCACTATTTCCCGCGCTTTTTATGGTAGTTGATCCGGCAGTAGTAATTCCATCTGTGATCGAGGAATAACCATATTCCTCCGTTACATAGAAAGCAGGAGAACCAGCATCAAAAAGCCACTGCGGACATGTCACCCCAGCCGTTACAGAAATGGAAACTTTTTTCCCGTGAGCGGCTGCCAAGGCCACGCCTTGATCGAGATAATCCCAGTAAAAGTCGTCGGGACTCGCGTGTTCGTGTGGCTCGACTCTGTCCCAGTGGGTTCGCAGGGCAATACCTTGCACGTATGGGTTTGTCAGTGCGGGATCCCTGGACCAATCATGTATCGGGTCTCCGAGTGAATCGGCACTTTCCAGATACATAATCCCGAGCATTGGTGGCGACTGCGACTGCGCATTGGCGTGGTTGGACACGCAGAGTAGAATCGCGGCGACGATAGCCGACAGAGAGCCGACAACTGGTCGCAAATACGTGATGCCAATTGGTGTGTTCATTCCCTGGCCTTGGGAGAAGGCTTTTCTCGGGATCACAAGCAGCCTGGCAGCGCAAAGCAGCATGCCGAGTAAGGCCGGCATTCTGCAAGGTCGCGTTGCAGATTGTTTTCGATATCCGACGTTCCAAACGAAATAGAGCGGTTTCATCTGCGCGGATATGCGCAAGTGTTCGCAATCTATGCAAGACTTTTCTTAGGAATTTTTGCTTATCACTTTGTAGGGCAAGAACCGACCATTATGCCGACCGCTCCCGTCTTGCCGGGCGCCCTAACGCCAGGGCACCGCCCGCCGATCATCCATCTCGCCTGCGTTAAACCATAAGCTCGATGGTGTATCCGGCCGCCCGCCAATTCGCAATATCCTCAGGGACATCGGGTATACCCGAATCACCTTCTTGCCATCACCTGAAAGTCGTAGCAGCCGGTTCATTCGAGTAATCGGAATCAAGCGTCCCGTTGGTAGCTCGGACTCTGTAGTAGTATCTTGTGTTAGCTTCAAGTCCATTTGTATCGCTGTAGCTTTGCACATTTGCACCCACCTGGTCGATCTGCGAATAAGTGCCAGTTGACGTTTTTTTCCGCTCAATCTTGTAGCCTGTCTCACTGGCTGATTTATCAATCCAGGTAAGGTTGATTTGACTTGAGGACACTGCCGTTGCAGTAGCAGAGGTTGGTTTTGCCAGAGCAGTTGTGCCATTGGCTTCATTTGAGAAGGGCGAATTGCCAGCAGAATTGTAGGCATAGACTCTGTAGTAGTATTGAGTGCCATCTACAAGAGCGGTATCGTTATCCGTATAAGTTATTACATTGGCCGCCGTTGTTTTAATATCGACATACACTCCTGTAACCCCTTGTTTGCGCTGGACCTTGAAGCCGGTTTCATTTCCAGAGTTGTCAGTCCAGGCGAGAACGACGCTGCTTGATGTGACGGAGGTGATCGTGAGCCCTGATGGAGCAATGGGGATGTTATAGAGCGTTGTGGCGTTCTTTTCACTGCTATACGCGGAGGTCGCAATCGCATTGTACGCTCGCACTCGATAGTAGTATTTGGTGGCTTCGTTGAGACCTGATGCGTTGTAGGCTGTCACGTTCGCGCCGACGGTGGCAATTTCAGTGTAGTGCAAGTTGTCGACCGGGCTTTGCTCGATCTTGTATCCACTTTCACTCGCCGAATTATCAGTCCAGGTAAGATTTATTTGAGACGAGGAAACCGCCGTTGCCGTCAGAGATGTCGGCGCCGACAGGGTGGTTATGCCGTTGACCTCGTTTGAAAACGCGGAATCACCAGCGGAATTATAGGAACAGATTTTGTAGTAATACTGAGTGCCATCCAAAAGTGCCGTATCCGTATCGGAGTAAATTGTAACGTTTGCTCCCGGAGTGGCAATTTGGGTATATGTTCCTGTAGCGCCTTTTTTCCGTTGAATCTTGAAGCCCGTTTCATTTCCAGAGTTGTCAGTCCAGCCGAGAACGACTTTGCTTGATGTTACCGATGTGACCGTCAGCCCTGATGGCGCGTTGGGAGTATTGGAAAGAGTTGTCGCGTTCTTTTCACTGCTATACGCGGAAGTCGCAATCGCATTGTAAGCTCGCACTCTGTAGTAATACTTGGTCCCTTCATTGAGCCCTGTATCGTTGTAGGCAGTTCCATTCGGGCCAACGGTTCCAACTTCGGTATAGTGTAAATTGTCAACAGGGCTTTGCTCGATTTTATAACCGCTTTCACTCGAAGAATTATCAGTCCAGGTAAGGTTTATTTGCGATGATGATACCGCTGTGGCGCTCAGAGACGTCGGGATTAACAGGGGAGTTATACCGTTGACTTCGTTGGAATAAGCAGAATCTCCAGCCGTGTTGGTCGCACACACCCGGTAGTAATACAATGTGCCATCTGTAACGGTAGTGTCGCTGTACTGTGTTGCATTCGCTCCCGTTGTTGCAATTTGAGTATATGTGCCTGTAGCACCTTGCTTTCGTTGAACCTTAAAACTTGTTTCGTTGTTAGAGTTGTCAGTCCAGCCGATAATGATTTTGCTTGACTGAAGCGTGGTGATCGTAAGTCCTGACGGCGCGACCGGAATATTCGAAAGGGTCGTAGCGTTTTGCGCGCTGCTATATCCGGAGATCGTATTCACGTTGTACGCTCGCACTCTATAGTAATATTTGGTCCCTCCACTGAGACCTGTAGCGGAGTAGGAAGTTAGATTCGGGCCGACTGTTGCAATTTCAGTATAGTGTAAATTGTCAACCGGGCTTTGCTCGATTTTAAAACCATCTTCACTCGCCGAGTTATCAGTCCAGGTAAGATTTATTTGAGATGAAGACGCCGCTGTCGCGGTAAGAGATGTCGGGCTTGTTAGGGTAGTTATGCCATTGACTTCAATTGAGAAGGGAGAATCTCCAGCGGAATTGTTTGCACAAACTTTGTAGTAGTACTGAGTGCCATCTAAAAGACCGCTAGAGGTATAAGTTGTTACGTTTGCTCCTGGTGTTGCAATTTGAGTATATGTGCCTGTAGCACCTTGCTTTCGTTGAACCTTAAAACCTGATTCATTGTTAGCGTTGTCAGTCCAGGCCAGAGCGACTGAGCCGGATGTGATCGAGGTGATCCTAAGTCCTGATGGTGCGGCGGGAATCGTAGAAAGAGTCGTGGCGTTTTTCTCACTGCTATATGCGGAGGTAGCAATCGCATTGTAAGCTCGCACTCTATAGTAATATTTGGTCCCTTCATTGAGACCTGAAGCGGTGAAGGAAGTTGTATTCGGGCCAACGGTTGCAATTTCAGTGTAATTTAAATTGTCAACAGGGCTTTGCTCGATTCTATAACCAGTTTCACTCAAAGAGTTATCAGTCCAGGTAAGGGCTATTGCAGACGCAGACACAGCTGTTGCGGTAAGAGATGTTGGTACCGCCAGGAGAGTTATGCCGTTGACTTCATTTGAGAAGGTAGAGTCTCCAGCGGGATTGTTTGCACACACCCGGTAGTAATACGTTGTGCCATCTGTAACGGTAGTGTCGCTGTACTGTGTTGCATTGGCTCCCGTTGTTGTCAGATCGCCATACACTCCTGTCGCCCCCTGTTTCCGTTGAATCCTGAAACCGGATTCATTTCCAGAGTTGTCAGTCCAGGCGAGAACGATTTTGCTCGATGTAACCGACGTGATCGTAAGTCCTGATGGTGCGATGGGAATATTATAAAGAGTTGTGGCGTTTTTTTCCGAGGTATATCCGGAGGTCGCAATCGCATTGTAAGCTCGCACTCTATAGTAATATTTGGTTGCTTCATTGAGACCTGAACTGGTGTAGGAAGTTGTATTCGGGCCAACCGTTGCAATTTCAGTGTAGTGTGAATTGTCAACAGGGCTTTGCTCGATTTTAAAACCACTTTCACTCGAGGACTTATCAGTCCAGGTAAGATTTATTTGAGATGATGACACGGTTGTTGCGGTAAGAGATGTTGGGCTTGTTAAAGTCGTAATGGCCGATTGTTCGTTGGAATAGGTTGAAGATCCTCCCGTATTGAAAGCTAGAACCCGGTAATAGTATTGGGTCCCATCAAGCAAACCAGTATCCGTGAACGCAGTGATACCGGCTCCCACGTTCGTTAAGTAAACATAATTGGCATTGGATCCGACACTGCGTTCGATTCGTTGCCCGATTTCATTCATTGCATTATCAGTCCAGCCAAGGTTAATCGTCGATGAAGAGGTTGCCGTAGCCGCCAAATTGCCCGGAGCATTTGGTATGGGTGGGGCCGTTGTCAAAAGAGGTCCCCACGTTGTAAGCACTGGGGCTAAGACAGGATTATCGCAGTCGGTGGGATAGACCTCGATGAAGTGTGCGCCAAAGTTGAACCCTCTTTCGAAGCCCAAATCCAGATTGAATCGTCCAGTCGCTGGATCAATATCCTCACCTTGTCTTATGTAGAATTGGAACCCCACGGTCGAGGTTGGACACAACAATGGTATAAACTCCGCTCCGTTTGAGTTAGGGCCTGGACCGTAAGCTTGAAGACCGCACGACATGACGCCGAAGTGATTGCCAGGATGCTGAGCTATCCCGTAACCAACCACCGCCTCTAAGGAAGCATCTCCGTCGGACGTCGGGATTGGGTCCCCCATACCCAGCATGAATGGCGTATTCGGAAAGTAAGTTCCGTATTGGTCGATAATCCATTTGACCCCGGCTTCCCAGTTCGGTAATCCACCGAGGGTATTATTGAAGTAGTCCATATCGTAATCGGTGAAACAGAAATACGCTTCCTGCCTCCGACCTGGGCCGCCCATTACTACGTAGGCAAGATTTGGGTTGTTCCCGTAGCGCGCCGCAAATGCTTGAATGAACGCGCCCCATTTCTGCTGAAATATCGGCTCCCACGGCAGGGGCATCGGCTCAATCTTTGCGGTGGTGATTGCAACTCCCGTAGCTGATTGCGTCGCGGGCGCAGAAATCGTAACATTGCTGCTTGAATTAACTCTGACGATAGTAGCTCCGGCCGGTATGCTGCCCCC
>Ga0137403_10002480_pt1 | contig 22568 bp, 23 predicted proteins | sample CZOMad2_1_16fung_FD_122057 | JGI IMG/M metagenome (GOLD analysis project Ga0137403, IMG submission 122057) | Vadose zone soil fungal communities from Angelo Coast Range Reserve, California, USA - CZOMad2_1_16fungal (Hybrid Assembly) | ecosystem: Environmental > Terrestrial > Soil > Vadose zone...
AAACGATACTAGAAGCAGCTGTCAGTTGCCAGTTGCCAGAAAAAAAGCGGGCCAATGCTGGCCCGCTTCGTTGCAACAATTTGCTTGTCTGAGCTACTTCTTGGGTTCCTCGCTGGTAGCAGGAGCCGGACGATCGCTTTGCGGCATGCCCTTGGCACGGTCTTTCTCGTCAACGGCGGAGGCGTTGTCCTTCGCGGCTTCCTTCTTGATCTCCTGGCGTTCAGCCAACGAGCCCGAGACAGCCGAGCGAACGGTGGCGAGGAACGGACGCGCTGCTGGCGGAGGTGGAACCTGACCGGTCAGGATCCGTTTGTAGGCTTCTTCGCCAGACAATCCATAGACCGCCTTGGTGGAATCATCGTCCTGGCGCATCACTGCTCCTTTGAGCGTGAGGCCGGCGAAGAGTCCTTTCGAACGCGAGTAAGTAAGGATGCCGGTATCGGCCTTGATATCGGTTTGAGCCGAGACGTGGCGTCCCACTGGACCTGCGGACGCGGAGGCGTCGCCACCCAGCGTGACTTTGTTGCTCAGCAACGCTTTCATGCCGGCATCGTTCATCACCACCATGACCAGGTCGATGCCTTCAACCCCGATCTGCAATCCCCAGCTTCCACCTGTGACGGTGAAGAATGACGGAGCGCTCCATCCACCGCTGGACAAACGGCAAGTGGCTACGCCTTTTCCGCCCTCAGCGCCGAAGATGAATCCACCCTTCACCATGTGGGGAACGATGGCGATGCACTTGGCTTTGTCGAGAACCTCTTGCGGGATACCTTTATCGGGCGTGCCCATGATCTCTTTCAGGACGTCACCGGCTTTGCCCAGCCGATCGATGGCGTCTTCTTTGGCGGTGGCAGCCCAGCTCATGCTGGTCAAAGCCAGCGCCATAATGACTACGAATAACCTCTTCATACGCAACTCTCCTCGGGCGACTTTTAGGTCGGATATCGCACGTAGTTAGAGGAGTAGCACCTACCGCGGGTTCGCTCAGACCGAGCGAAATTGAGCGTCGAAAAGCAGCAAAGCTAGCCTAGGATGTGGCCGATGCGAGACCAGTAACTATCGAAAGGCGCCTCGGTGGCGAAAGACAAGGCTAGGCCGCCGACCCTTCCAACTACTATCCCTACCTGTGGAGCGCGCCTGAAGCGGCAACCTGAAACGAGAGTTGCAGGTTCTACTTGAGCTGCTCGGATTCCTACTGAGTGGCACATGAAAAAGCCGCGCCCATTCAAGGCGCGGCCAATGGACTCAAAAGTTCAAATCACTGTAGTTGTAATTCAACCGGCTCCAGCCGGATCAACGTGCCGGTTGTCCCGCGTATGTTCAGGTCGTATTGATTCGGCGCCGCTGAACTCGTGACCGTGATGCGGAAGGTGACGGGGACGCCTAGCGCGGTGGGCAGCACGGGAATGCTGCTTACATGCGCTGCGCCGAACCCACAGGTCACGCCGAGGGGCAAAGGAATGGCGCAGGTGAGGCTCACCGCTGAGTTGAATCCATTCAGCGCGGTGGCGGTCAGCGTGTAGTCCGCTAACACAGTTCCTCCGGTGGCGGTGATCGTCTGCGTATCGGGTTCGACGTCGAGGGCAAAGTCTTTAATGTTCACGGTGAACTGCGCTGTCTTCTGCCCGTTGGCGGTGGTGCCGGTGACTTGCACGGTGTAGCTGCCTGCGGGCGTGGTGGCGGCCGTGGAGATGATGGTGGCGAAGACGCTGGTGCCGGCCGCAGATGCGAGCGGGTTCGAATTAGAAAGCGTGCAGGTGGTTCCTGCGGGCGCGCCCACGATCGCGCACTGCACTAGAACTCACATTTCCCGCGTTGCAGGTGGTCATACCCAACCGTTGATTCACGCGGTTGGGGCCACTGCCCGTGACAACGAATGGATATGCCGCAGTCTGCAGGGTAGTGGTCAGTGTGAGGTTATGCGCTACATCTGGTCCGTTGTTCGTGACCGGGACGGAATATGTAACCGTGCTGTTGGCCGCAACATTCGTGTTGTTCGGAGGAATTATGGTGCCGATGAAAAGATCGGCATTGGCGAGCGTGTTATTGATGGTCAGCGAGTAAGCGAGATTCTGGTTTCTCGCGGAAGGAATAGTCGCGTCGGCATTGAAAGTGATCGGAGTGGTGTCTAACGTGGAATCGACACCTTAAGTAACCTAAGTGGGAATGGGCGGCCTAAGTACCCCAGTACCCCGCAAGAAGTCGAGTCGGGTGCCTAGCCAAAGGCCAAGAGCCAACAGCCAACAACGCATCGCCATCCCACCCACGTAAGCCGAATTCTGCCGATGAAGATCGTCCTCTTCGGTCTGACCCTCTCTTCCTCCTGGGGCAACGGACACGCCACTCCGTATCGCGCGCTGCTGCGCGGGCTGCATCAACTCGGCCATGTTGTGACGTTCTACGAGAAGGACGTCGAGTACTACTACTGGCGGCGCGATTTTCGCGAAGTGGATTACTGCGAGCTGGTCCTGTACCTGGAATGGAGCGAGATCCGTCAGCGCGCGCTGCGGGATGCCGCGGAAGCCGACGCAGTCATCGTCGGCAGCTTTTGTCCTGAGGGCGCGCGCATCGCTGACGAGGTGCTCGCGCTGGAAAGACCGCTCAAAGTCTTCTACGACCTCGATACGCCGGTCACGTTGAAGGAGTTGGCACGCGGCGATCTCGATTACCTGCGGCGCGATCAGCTGCCCGCCTACGACCTGGTGCTCTCGTTCACCGGCGGAGCGGTGCTCGAGGAGCTGGAAGCGCGATGGGGCGCGCGGACGGCGCATCCTTTATATGGGTGCGTGGATCCGGACGTTTATCATCGTGTCCCGCCCAGCCCCGATTTCGCTTGCGGACTCAGCTACATGGGCACGCACTCGCCCGACCGAGAGCAGAATTTGCGCGCGCTGTTCCTTGATGTGGCGCCACAGCGACCTTCCGAAGATTTCTTGCTGGCGGGAACGCTCTACCCGAAAGATTGGCAGTTTCCGGCGAATATGCGCCGCGTGGACCACGTTGCGCCGGCGCGTCATGCGGAATTTTATTCGTCGAGCCGCGCCACTTTGAATCTGACGCGTGGCGACATGGCCGCTAACGGATGGTGCCCGTCAGGCCGCTTCTTCGAAGCTGCCGCTTGTGGGACTCCGCTATTCAGCGACTGGTTCGCCGGGCTCGACGATTTCTTCAGCGACGGCGAAGAGTTGCGTATCGTTCGGAGCACAGAAGACGTGATCGCTGCCATGGATCTCGCTGACTCCGAACTCGCGCGAATGGCGGCACGCGCCCGCGAGCGCACGCTCGATCAGCACACCGGCTCGCGCCGCGCGGAACAGTTGGTGGCGTATCTGGAGCAACTTCGCCCCGCCGCCACACCTCATATTCCCGACGGGTCCGCAGTGGAAGCCTCGAGGTAAAGCCATGCTCGGAATCATTCCTGCCGCCGGCGCCGGCCAGCGCATACAGCCGCTGGGATGCTCAAAGGAATTATTGCCGGTGGGCTCACGCGTGATCAAAGGCGTGGAGCGGCCGAAGGCGGTCGCCGAATATCTGGTCGAGCGCATGATCGCGGCCGGTGCGACGCAGATCTGCATGGTCATCTCCGGCGACAAAGGAGACATCGTGCGCTATTTCGCCGAGCGCGACTACGCCGCCGAGATCTTCTACACCGTGCAGCCGAATCCTGCGGGACTCTGCGACGCCGTCTTCCGCGCGCAATCGTTCGTTGCGCCGCACGAGCAGGTGCTGGTGGGACTGCCTGACACGATATGGTTTCCGGAGAATGGTTTGCTCGCCGCGATGGCCCAACATCCCGATGCAGCGGTGAACCTGCTGCTGTTTCCCGTCTCGGAACCTTCGCTCTTCGACGCGGTGATCTTCAACGATGCGGGTGAAGTCAGCGAAGTGCAGGTAAAGCGCGAAGACGCTACCTCTATATGGGTGTGGGGAGCGATGGTCTTCACCGCGCGGGCGTTCACCGAACTGCATCAGCTTTGGGAGGCGCGCCACCGCGACGACGAATACCTGGGAGATCTGTTGAATGCCTACATCGCGGCGGGAAACCCGGTGCACGCCAGCCCCGTCGGCGAGACATATATAGATGTAGGGACCATCGCCGGCTACCACCGTGCGCAGGATTTTCTGCGCGGGATCCAGAGTAAGAGTGCGGCTGGTGGCTTGCGCCTTGCTGGCTGATTCCCGATTTGGAAAAACCCCACAGATAAGCGCAGATCTCGCTGATATCCATGAAATCCGTGTGCATCCGTGGCGCTTTTCCTACCCGGGAGGCCAGGATAGCTTGCGCCCGCCGAGCAGATGAAGATGCAGATGGAAGACTGACTGCCCCGCGTCCGGTCCCACGTTGTAGACGGTGCGGTAGCCGTTTTCGATATTCCGCTCGCGTGCGATCTTGGCTGCGACCAGCTGGCAATAGCCGATGATCTCGGCATCCTCCGGCGACGCTTCCTTCAATCCGACGATGTGTTTCTTAGGAACGATGAGTACGTGCGTCGGCGCCTGCGGGTTGATGTCGTGGAAGGCGAAGGTTTTGTCGTCCTCGTAGGCTTTTTTGGTGGGGATCTCACCGGCGATCATCTTGCAGAATAAACAGTCGGACATGCCGTTAGTTTAGTCCAGGCGGACGAGGAAGATCGCACCCTGCGGAGTGGAATTTGCGCGCGCGATCTCTTCCGCTTTCTGGCGATCATCGGCGGGAACGCGCACCCGCACCCACCAATCGTTGCGTGGACCACTGAAATTCAGAACTTTGGCGGTTTTATATTTGCGCGCCAGCTTGGCCTTGAGTTTGACGGCTTCGTCTTCGTCGTCGATGGCGCCGATCTGCACGCACCAACGTCCGCCGGTAGCGATGGGCTTGGGGGATTCCAGCACTTCCACTTTTACTTTTTGTGTCCCGTGGCGATAGACGTCGACTTCTTTGGCGGCGGCTTTTGAAAGATCGATCACGCGGTCGGTGACGAATGGGCCGCGATCGGTGATGCGGACAACAACCACCTGGTCCGTCTTCATGTTGGTCACGCGGACGATCGAGTTCAGCGGGATGGTGCGGTGCGCGGCGGTGAAGGCGTTCATGTCGTAGACCTCGCCGTTCGATCCGCGGCGGTTGTGGTAGTCGGGACCGTACCAGCTCGCGTATCCGACTTCAGACCAGATGGCTTTCGCGTTTTTCGCGACGCGCGGCTGCTCCGCTTTCTTGGGCATTTCAGCTTGGGCTTCGGGAGGAAGAGTGGACGCTTTGGAAGGTGATGTATTTATCGGCGGCGGATCGGGGAAGCGCACGCTGGCGCGCTTCTTCTCGACGCACCCAGAGAGGAGAGAGACGGCGAGCAGAGCTGAGATCCACCTGCTGCGATGATGGCGGAAGGCGCTATTGTTCACGGTACGACCGCGAAGCCAGAGAGCATCAGTATGGGCTACTCCGGAGTTAGACGGCAAGCACCTGAACCTGAGTTGCTACTGCTCCAGGGTTGCTCGTCAACTCATTGTTTCTAAGGTATTAATTTTTGCAACCGAACAAACCTCGGCGCATCGCGACGCCTCCTACTTGGCAGGTATTAAGGTGTTTGCCATGGTGCGTTTTGGGTTGAGATGGTTGGCGGCGACGACGATCGTGTGCAGTTGCGCAGCGTCATCTTCTGCACAGCAAGCGCCAATATTCGAACCTGCTGCCACCGTTACACTTTCGACGCCCGCACCGTCAGCAACTCCGGATGCACCCAGCGCGTTGAAATTTGGTGAGCGTCAGCAAACCGAGCGACGTATCACGGCCCAAGACAAGTTCCACATCTTCCTTAGGAGCTCAGTCTCGTCTGAAACGCTGAGTGAAGCGGCGATCAATACCCGTTTGATGGACGACTGGAAAAGCAGTCGTTTCAGCACTACGCCCGGATACTGGACGCGGTACCGCACAGAGTTAGCGACCAGCGAATCGCGCGCATTGTTGAGCAAGTATCTTCTGCCGGTCATCTTTCATCAGGACCCGCGCTATCACCGCATGGAGGAGGGCGGAGTCTTCCGCAGAGGTCTGTACGCCGCATCGCGCGTGCTCATCACTCGCACCGACGATGGCAGCTCCACCTTCAACACCTCGCATGTTCTGGGCGCGCTCGGCTCGCGCACGATGGCGAACGTCTACCTTCCTTACCATGACCGCACTTGGGGGCACACGCTCCAAAGCACCGGGTCGGTCCTGCTCAGCGACGTCGGACGTAATCTAATGCGCGAATTCGGTCCCGATCTGAAATCCAAATTCTTCAGCACCCGCCTGGGAGCAAAGTTCGTTCGCATAGCGCACAAGGTGCGCACGGTCGGAGTCCCACAAGAACAGCTGCAATAAGCAGCAACTCACGTACAATCATTCCTTCACTGAAAATTCTTTCTTAAGTAAGGACCGAATGAGATTGATCACGTGTGTAGTCCTCACCTGCTGCAGCATCGGTTTGAGCGCGCAGGAAGCTCCGACCAGCAACCCAAAGCAAGACACCAGCAATGCCGCGGTTCCTAACGCGCCTTCGGCTTATAAGCCGTTGACGCCGGGCGGCAAGCTGAAGATTGCTGCCTTCGATGCGATTCACCCGCTCAGGATCGCTGGCGCGGCGGTGAGTGCCGGCATCGCGCAGGCGAGCGATCCATATCCAGAGTGGGGCGACGGCGGCGAAGGCTATGCCAAGCGCTTCGGGGCAGCGGTTGCCGATGAAGCCAGTGGTCACATCTTTAAGGGATTCCTCTTCCCAACTCTGCTGCGTACCGATCCGCGCTATTTCCGCAAAGGGCAGGGAGGCGCAGGCTCGCGCATTGGCTATGCCGTGACGCGGGTCTTTGTGACCCGCACCGACTCCGGCCATTCCACCTTTAATGCTTCGGAATTTCTGGGAGCGGCGTCGTCGGCCGCGTTGAGTACGGTTTATTACCCGCGCAGCGGCAGCTCGACCAGCGACGCCGTTAGTCGAGCCGGGCTTGGCATCGCCTCCGATATGGGATGGAACGTCTTCAAGGAATTCTGGCCCGATATCAAGAAGAAACTCCACCACTAGACCGGCTGGGTTACAATCGCCGACCATGCGCGCGCGACTGCCAATCCTGCTGCTGTTGTTGTGTGCGTCCCTCGTCGAGACCGGATGCTGGAACCCGCCCAAGGTCAGCACTTGGACCAACGCGACCGGAGCCGAGCAATTTGAGCGTTTGCTGTGGCAGGAGGTCAAAGCCAAGAACTGGAACGCCATCGAGCCGCGCCTCGCTTCCACATACGTTTCGCAAACATCCGGTGCATGGCGCGATCGCGCGCAGACCATGGAGCATTTCAAAGCTCTCGATATTTCAGATTTTTCACTGGGCGATGTCGACGTGCGTCCCGCCGGCACGGACATGGTCGTGACCTACAAGATGAACCTGCGCGGCAGCTACCAGGGCCAGCCGCTCGAGCTGAAAGACGCCCGCATGATGACCGTTTGGCAACAAGTCAAAGGCGGCTGGGTGGCAATCGCCCATGCTGACAGTATTCAGTAGCGCCTTCCTATAATGTAACAAAAAGTTACACCTGGCAGGAAACGCAGGCCCCTACCTCGCGGCCGCTGTAGTGTTAAGCCTAACGTTTTAAACAATATACCTGCCTAAGATTCGGGTGGAACTCGGGATGCACTAGTGATAGCATCGCAGCCACTCAACTCCCCCAGAGCAGCCGCGAATTCCCGTTCCAGCGCGAACTTGCGCCGCGGCACCGGAAAGGCAAACGCTTACATGCAAAAGCTTATGAGATCGAGAAAGCAGCGCCGCGCAGGATTCTCGCTGATCGAATTGCTGGTGGTCTTGGCCATCATCATGATCATCTCTGCCATGGCTCTGCCAAACATCATCACTGCAATCAGAACCGCTCGGCTGCGTTCCGCCGGATCCGAGATCGGCGGTTTCATCGAGCAGGTGCGGATGACAGCGGTGCGCGAGAACAGGACCATGTACATCAGGAACACCGTGGTGAACGGCGTGGTCACATGGTATGGCGACCGCCCGGTAGCGGGCGTCTACAACGACACATTGGACGTAGGTGAGCCGCGGGTGGGAATGAACTCTACCCTCCTGATCGCCAATGCCGGATTCCCAGCTGCGACAAACGCCATGAAAGCGAGCAACCCTGGAGGCGCCGGTTCTACTTTTTCCCGATTGGCCACAATGACGGACGGAACGCCGGGAGCACCGGAGCTGGGGTTTAACACACGCGGGCTGCCCTGTCAGGTGGTTCCCGCCGGGGGCTGCAATCGGCTCAACGCAGGGGGGCTTCCGACCAACATGATCGTTTACCTGCAGAACAACAACAACGGGTATGTGACGGTGACGATGTCGGCCAATGGCAAGTTGCGGGTCTGGATGTGGGACGGAGCGGCCTACCAATGACAATTCTTTGGCGCAAAAATTCTGAAAGACGCAGACCATCGCAAGCGGGTTTCACCCTGGTTGAGATCCTTATTGCATTGTTCGTGATGGCGGTGGGCTTGATGGGGGTCGCAGCTCTATTCGTAACCGCGATTGCAAGCAATCAGCGGAGCAAGGTGGATTCCGGTGCGACGCTGGTTTCGGAAACCGTCCTGGACCAGATCTCCGCACATGATGCAAATAATGCGGGAACGATCCCGATCGTGGATTGCACCGGAGTGCAGCGAAATTTCAGCATGGTGGCAGGCGCGGCTAATAATGGCGCGGGCGCCACCCTGATCCCGGTCGGCACGGCGGGAGCGGGAAGCATAAATTGGGCTGGCGGCGCCAACGGATACACAAACAACTTCGTCATGTGCGGCCCCGCCGGCACTCAGCTGACCTACGAAGTGCGCTGGAACGTGATGGCCATGCCAGGGGCAATGGATGTTACCAGCCAGCAGTATCTACGTATGGTGGCGGTCTCTTCTCGCCAACTCAACCAAGGCAACGACGCCCGGTTGTTCAACCCGCCCGTGACACTTCGCACTGTCGTGGGGATGAATTAGAGGCGCATATGACTTCGACACCGCATTGTCAAAAAGGTTTTTCTCTTGTCGAGCTGTTGGTTTCGGTCGCCATCCTCATGTTCATGATGGCAGTGGTGTTTCGCGAAGTAAACAAATTACAAGCGGTGAATGTCAACGAAGACATGAAGCGGGATATTGTCCAGAACGCGCGCGAATCGCTGGATCAGCTGAGCCGCGACGTCCACTCTGCCGGCTTCCCCAGCAAGCGACTGGTGCATAGCAGCACATACACCAGCTGTAATGTAGCGCCTTGCACCCCCGTAGCCGGTACGCCCGAGAACAATAAAGAAATAGCTGTTGCCGGTTTTGTCGTGATCGCGCCCAACGAGTTCGTAGTGGAAGGTGATGTTGACGGAGATGGGTTCGTGGACTCGGTCGGTTACCGCGTTGTGCCGGGTCCGCTTGCCAACTTCACATGTCCGTGCCTGCAGAGATCGCAAGTGAACAAGTTGTCCGCCAATCCCTTGCCGACTGGATATGGTGGCGCGCAGATCACGACTGCCAACTACTCGACCATCCTCGACAACGTGGTTGCGCCCGCTAACAACGTCTACTTCACTTACTACGATCGAAACGGTGGGGTCATCACTCCGCCGGCGGGCGGCTTAATGTGGCCCGATGTCTTACTGGATCCGGTTCGGACGGTGCAACTTCAGTTAAGAGTGCAAACGCGGGCGCGAGAGTTAGACAGGAATTTCAGGCCGCAGATGGCCTTTACCATCACGGCCAAAATGGGGAATTACTAAGAGATTCGGGCCCAGCAGTAAACGAGGAGAGAGATTATGAAACGCACCAGCCCAACATCAACAGAGTCAGGAATCGCACTGATTACGGCGCTCTTCGCGCTGTTGCTCCTGTCTGCGATCGCAGTCGGCATGATGTACATGTCCACCACGGACACCTCCGTGAACGCGAATTTCAAGGACTCGCAGACGGCATACTGGGGTGCCCGTGCTGGAATGGAGGAGGTTCGGGCTCGCATGCACCCTGGCACAGCCGCGGTGGCGCAGGGTGATCTAGTTCCGTTCCTGCCCACAAAGCTACCCTCGCCGGTGAATGCAGGAAGTGTGGTCTACATCACCAATCCTGATGGTGGCGGCGCTATCTTTCCTCAGACCGCTGCGAACAGCTTTTACGACAGCGAACTCTGCAATGCGGGGATCGAGAACATTCAGCCGGCAGTCTTCCCTTGTGCTACTGACCTTGCGGCAGCTCTGGGACACAACGGCACCATGGAGTCGCAAGCGCCGTTCAAGGCTGGAGCGGCAGCAGCGCGCTGGAAGTGGGTGCGCATTACGCTCAAGACCAATCTGATGACGCCGAATGGCGTGGAAAGCCCAGCCACCGCGGCCAATAATGTGACGCCTGTGTGCTGGGATGGCCAGCAACAAGTCCTAATACCAACGGCCAATATAGTTGCTGGCACTGGATGTTTCGGTCCGCCGAAGCTCTTGCGCCCGGTTTACCGGCTTACGGCTATGGGGCAAGGCACCGGCGGCGCCTTCCGCTTTGCGCAGATGGAGGTTGCCGATACTCCTCCGATCGCAGCTAACGCGGCGGTGGACTCGCAAGACAACGTGACCTTGAACGGTAAGCTCACAGTGAATGGGTACGATAACTGCAACTGCAAGTGCGGCGTAACCAACTCGGGAGATCCCCAGTTGCCCTGCACCAGCCGCACGGGCATGGTTTGCGATACTTCTCATTTCGCAATTTATGCCAAGGGAAATATTGACAACCCGAATAACTCCGAGACTTTGATGGCCGGCACCGTGCCGCCCTATTCGGAAAAAAATACGGATTACCCTTACGAGGTCAAGGAGTTGATCAAGAATTACAAGTCAGCCGCTTGGGACGTGCGAAACCCATGCGGTACAACGACGCCTTGCGGCTATAGTTGTACACCGGTAGCGAGTCCGCCGCCAGACGATCCGGGTCGCCTGGATTGCGGCATTCACACTAGCCAATCGGCCGGCACGGTTCCGTCTCCGTTCCCGCCGACCGATCCGAGTAATCCCGGCGGAAACCCCCAGGTCACTTACGTGCCCGGTAATTTGAAATTGACGTCAAGTTCGAACGGAAACGGGATCCTGATTGTGGATGGCGATCTTGACATCAACGGCGGCCTGCAATTTTATGGGCTCATCCTGGTCAAGGGTGTGATCAAATTCACCGGCGGCGGCGCTGACAAAACCAATATTCTGGGATCAGTACTAGCGGGCCAGGAATCGGTGGTGGATAACATACTGGGCGGCAGCGCGGTGATCGGCTTCGATTCCTGCGCCTTAAACGGCAACTACATTTCGTCACCGCCGAGGATCACTTCCTTCCGCGAGCTGACATTCTAAGGGGTTGGCATGAACGAATCTGGAAAGGCACTAACGGTAAGACTCTTGCTGACGTTCGGAGCGGCGCTGCTGATGGTGGGCGCCGCTTATGGACAAGACCAGGCGCCGGCATCGGGCGAGAAAAAGGCCAGGCACGTCATTACCGAGGAGGATCTGAGTTCGGGAAGGCCGATCTCAGGAACTTCGCAGGCCAACGCGACGAGCGCTTCCAGCTCGCAAGATAGCAGCGGAACCAAGGCCGACGCCGCTGCTTCGGATCCGGCCGAGGCGGATGCACAACCCCTCGATGAGGAGACTCGCAAGCATCAGGCAGGCGGCCAGGTACCGAACGAGTCGCCAAAGGATGCTATCAAGCGGCTTGAGCGGGAAGAGAACGAGCTACGCTCAAAACTGGATTCATTGCAGCAAAAAGCGGACAGTGAGACCAGCGAAAATCGTCGCCGGATGTGGCTTGAGGCGATCGATCGTCAACAGGTCACGCTGCAGGGGATGCGCAGCGAGCGCGACAAACTTCAAAAGAGCGAAGAAGAGAAAGCGGCCGCCGGAGATTCAGGGACTCCAGTTGAGCAACCGGCGACCGGTGCGGCGCCGCAGTAAGGCTGGGCCAAGCGCAAGCCTCCGTCGGCGACAAATTGTGGTGCCGAAAATTGTCGTGCGAGGCGCGAGTTCCCAGTTGTGCACCCCTCTGTCATTCATCAGACGTTAACAACAACCCTTTTAGCTCCCATTAGTTACACCCGCTGTCATTCTGGCCGGGGGCATTCCGCCGGGATGGAACGCCAAGTGCCCTAGAATCTTGTTCATCGGTCTCAGATTCTTGATATAAAAGGGCCGACGGGTGCGCGATGTTTAAGCAAAAAGGGTTTTCTCTCATCGAACTCTTGATCGTGGTTGCGATCATCTTGATCATTGCAGCCATCGCCATCCCTAATATGTTGCGCGCCAGGATCGCAGCGAATGAGTCTGCTGCTATCGGCAACCTACGGGCGTTGAATACGGCTGCAGTCACTTACGCGACGGCGTACCCCACCGTCGGCTACGCCACTACTTTGGTCAGGATGGCGGGGAATTGTTCGGGAATTGTGCCTAGCGCCAACAACGCCTGCCTGATTGATAATGGCCTGGCGGCCGCAACCGTTCCTCCCGGGAAGTCGGGCTACATTTTCCTATACGCCGGTACCACCGGGACTTACATCACCAATGCCAATCCGGTTAACCCGGGCAGTTCGGGCAACAAGTACTTTTTCACCAGCGAAGACGGCGTGGTTCGGGTGAATAGCGCTGCGCCCGCCAGCATTATTGATCCGGCGATTTGATTCAGCCCATGGTCCCTTCAACAGCAGTATTTCGCCCCATTTTCACCTTCCCATCGGGGCCATCCAACAAGGTTCCAAGTAGACAGTAAGTGTTATCATAAAGTGACAGGGATTGTCACTTTCGATGTCCGTCTGTTCGTCAGACGGTCAAAGTCCCAATGTAAGTCCAACAAAAAAAGCGAGTTACGTAGCCTGCGCACTGCTGGAAGCATGGCAGCAAGAATGCAGCTACAGTAGGATGAGCGGCGTGGATGCCGAATAGTTTTTCAAGTTCAAGAGCTTTAAAACAGGAGAGAAATACATGAAGAAACAGAAGGGCTTTTCGCTTATCGAATTGCTGATCGTCGTGGCGATCATCCTGATCATCGCGGCCATCGCAATCCCGAACCTGCTGCGTGCCCGCATTGCAGCTAATGAATCATCTGCCGTGGGCAACTTGCGCACCATCAACACAGCAGAAGTGAGCTACATTACCGCTTTCCCGGCCAGTGGTTATTCAGCGACTCTGGCGGTGTTAGGCACCGGTGGCGCTTGCCCTAATCCGCCCACCCCTGCTGCCGCATGCTTGATTGACGACACTCTGGGTCTCGCAATCGCCAAGGCTAGTGCGAAGAGCGGTTACTTCTATACCTATACCCCGACGGCCGCACCCGCTGGTTCGTACACGAACCTGGGCACGCCAGCGAACCAGAACAGCACCGGCGTCAAGAACTTCTTCACCGATGAGTCTGGTGTCGTTCGCTTTGATGCTACGGGCGTAGCGGCAACTGCTGCCAGCCCGGCGATCTAACTTTGTAACTTTGGCGAAGTACCTGGGGGAGGGTACAAGCCTGGGAGCACAGCACCGCAAGGTGCTGTGCTCCTTTTCTTTTTTTCTAGAACTGCCTTCGCTCCACAACATTCCACGTGATAAGTTGTTGCGATGCCGGAGCCGCCGGTCAACGTTTCGCAGTTCCGGACCCGGCTGCTTGCCTGGTACGACCGCTATCAGCGTTCCCTGCCGTGGCGAAGAACCAGCGCTCCATACAAAATCTGGGTATCGGAGATCATGCTGCAGCAGACCCGGGTTGCGGTGGTCATCGAACGGTATCGCGAATTCCTAAGAAGATTTCCTTCGCTGCGATCGCTCGCAACTTCCCGCGAGTCCGAGGTTCTGGCCGCGTGGAGTGGACTTGGCTACTACCGGCGCGCACGCTCCCTTCACAGGGCAGCGCGCGTTGTGGTGAATGAACACAAGGGAAAGGTGCCAAGCCAACTGGAACAGCTAAAAGCGCTGCCCGGGATCGGTGACTACACGGCGGCGGCCATCGCCAGCATCGCCTTCGGAAAACCGCACGCGGTGGTAGATGGTAACGTCCGCCGCGTGTTGGCACGTATTGCAGGAAAAGCCGTGACTGCCAGCTCTGCGTGGAAAGAAGCCCAGGCTCTGCTTTCGCCGGAGCGTCCGGGCGATTTCAATCAGGCAATGATGGAGCTAGGAGCAACTGTCTGCCTGCCCGCGCCGAAATGTGCTGAGTGCCCGGTGCGTGATTTCTGCACAAGCAAAGGCTCACGAGCGAGAGCCCTTGGGGAAAAGCCGACAAAGCGCGTCAGTCTGCGCTTGGTCTTGCCAGTGCGGTATAAAAGAATTTACCTGGTGCGTCGTCCAGCATCCGCGGGAATCATGCCGTTGATGTGGGAGCTGCCGGCCGCGAAGAAAATGTCGGGTGAAACTATCTTCAACCTGAAACACTCCATAACCAACACCAACTATTCCATCCAGGTGCGATTTGCGAAGGAAGCGCCAGCAGCTTCGCGCGGGCGATGGATCGCTCGTGACCGGCTCGCTGAGTTACCACTGACTGGCCTTGCGCGCAAAATCTTGCGTCGTGCCGGCATCTTAGAGAATCAGTCTCTTAAGAGGAATTTGCGAAATGCAGGCACTCGATAGGGGGAGCCAGGCCCCTGACATCAAACTGCCGACCTTGAGTGGCGGTGAATTTGCGCTTTCGGAAGTGCGCAAAAAAGGTCCGGTGGCACTGGCATTCTTCAAGGCCTCGTGCCCGGTTTGCCAGATGGCATTCCCGTTTTTCGAGCGTCTTCACCAGGCCTATGGCGGGAAAAATGTACAGGTGATCGGTATATCGCAAGACTCCCCGCGAGACACAGCCGCATTCACCAAGGAATTCGGAGTCAGCTTCCCCGTAGCGCTCGACGACACCAAGCGCTACCCCGCGTCGAACGCCTACGGGCTCAGCAATGTGCCGACGTTGTTTCTGATCTCTCCGGAGGGACGGATCGAAGTCACCAGCGTGGGCTGGTCGCGCGACGAATTGGAAGATGTAAGCGATCGCATGGCTGCAGCCGCAGGGATGGATAAGAAGGAGATTGTTCACGCCAGCGACGGCGTCCCCAACTTTAAACCCGGCTGAGGGTCGAAAAACTAGTCCGCGGTCGCGGACATTCGAAGCCTAGTCCTCTCTCCGCTCAACACTGCAACTTATTCCATCCATTGGATTTCCCGAAACCTCGCGAACACCAAAAGTACCGTTGGCATGAATTCATCCTCGTGATACGCTTCGCTTTCACCGTCATAAAGTGATATCCGGTTCCGCCGGACCGGAGCGGTGTGCGCCCGTATGCCATTTTCGTTCCTTCAACAGAAGGTTAATCTCGCCGATTACGCGCGGGAGCTCACGCTCTCCACCTACGTGCCGCAGATCGCGCTCGACGGGCTGGTGCGCGGCGTTGATAACGTGCGCCACGACGTTTTCCTCAGTCCCAAATTCACCGAAGCCGCGCGCTTGCAACTCTTCCGCTTAGTAGCCAAGTACGGCAACGTGGAAGATATCGCCGCCGAGGACGCCGACCCCGCTCGCCCTCCCAGCATGTTTCGCAAGCCGGGCGATTCGCAGAAGATCCACGCATACAAAGTCGGTGATCCCGCCGAGTTCAAACGCATGCTGGTGGAGATCCACGTTGCCGGGCTGAACCGGGCGAAGTCCGATGGCAACATCTCCATTGACCTGATGGCGCGATTGGCCGTCATCAAGTTCCTGCGCAACGAAATGCCGCTGCAGTTCAGCCAGGTGATCGAGCGCTGCCGCGCAAAGCTGAAGCATCTCGAAGGACCGCGCCAGCCGCATGCCTCCAAAGCGCACACCATGCGCGACCGCTTCGCGCAATTTCAGATCGCGAAGAAGACCGTACTGCGCAAAGTGGGGCAAGACCTGTTTGAGACACTGCGCGAGATCGAAAAACAATCGTTGAGCAAGATGCGCCGCTCGCTCTTCGGCGAAGAAGCCGCAGCCAGCTACGATCTCTTCCTGAATCGTCTTCTTTTTACTGAAGACGGCCGCGACGACTACCTGAATGCCGAGCACTACGTGATGCTCGGCAACTACGAACGCGACTCAGACCGCTTCCAGACCATGTTCGATATCGCCAGCGCCTTCCTGCGCGCGCTCAACATCGAGGCCGATAGCGAAGGCCAACACGCCGTCGACGCCTACTTGTGTGCTCCGGAAAATGCTCAGGAGATGATGGCCGGAGGAAGTCCGGAAGAGGTGACGCCGCGCGGCAAGGCACAAAAGGGGATCCTGACCGCCTGGGTGGATACGCTGGAGCGCGAGAACGTGATGGAGCACGTGATCGCTTCTTACGAAGCGGTCCCGCTGCTGGGAGAATATTCGCCGCCCATCAATGCGCAACAGCTCAAGAACGCGCTGATCTCAAAGACCGAGCGTAAGCGCGTGGAGACCCTGCTGCACGAACGCGGCGGCATCTCGCTTGCCAACCTGAACGCAGTGGTGAAACGTATTGATAACTGCAAGGGACCAGAGCGGGCCAAGGTAGCCGGCCGTTTCCTTGGCGACTTCATGCGCTACACCCGCGACCTGCGCCGCTTGGAAGCGCTTACCACGCATATGGACAGCATCAATGTGATCAGCAACGAAAAGTTGCGCCAGCTCTCCACCATCAACAGCACGCTCTACGAATTCCTGCTTCCAGAAGAGCAGAGGCCGGTGGAAGAGAAGGTGACGCACCACGTCATCGTGAAAGCAGACATCCGCGATTCAACCCTATTGACCCGCTCCTTGTTCGAGCGCGGCCTGAATCCGGCGTCGTATTTCAGCCTGAACTTCTACGAGCCCATCAACAAGCTGCTTCCCAAGTACGGCGCCACAAAAGTCTTCATCGAGGGTGACGCCGTCATCCTGGCGCTCTTCGAGCGCGAGGGCGAAGCCGGATTCGGAGTAGCGCGAGCCTGCGTGCTGGCGCGCGAGATGATCGAGATCGTGCGCGCCTACAACGAGCAATCGGCCAAGGCGGGCCTTCCCACGCTCGAGCTCGGCATCGGCATCGCGTACCAGGAAGCCGCGCCGATGTATCTGATGGACGGATCCTCGCGCATCATGATCTCGGCGGCGCTGAACGCCAGCGACCGGCTTTCCTCCTGTAGCAAGAATGCGCGCAAACACCTGGACGGCGTTGAGAGCCTCTTCAACGTTTACTCGTTCCAGACGCTGGATTACGTGGATGTCGGCCAGCTTCCCGAAGAATTCATGATGCGCTACAACATGGGCGGCATCAACATCGATCAGGCTGCCTTTGAAAAGTTGAATCAGGAGATATCGCTGCAACTCACTGATCGCCAACTACCCACCGTGTGGGACAGCGAACAAGTCAGGCTCTACAGCGGATTGGTCCCCGTCGCCGCCGGCTCATTCCACCGCATCGTCTTGCGTGAGGGGAAGATACCGCAGATCGATCCGCGCGATTTCGCCTTCAAGAAATGGACCGAGCGCAATTATTACGAGGTCTGCAGCAATCCGGACGTGTATGAGTTGATTGAAGCGGCCACGCAACGGTCCGCCACTACCGCCAGCGGATCCTAGTAGGGACGCTTGCGCAGCACGAACGGGATCTGAACCACCGCCTCCAGCTCTACCGGCGCTCCATTTTTTGTCCCCGGCCGGAAGCGCCAGTGCGATAGCGCGGCGATCGCATTGGAATCCAGCCGCTCATCGATTCCGCGCAACACCCTCAACTCTCCAACCGTGCCGTCGCTATGGATGACTGCGTAAACCGTGACCGTGCCTTCAATGCGGTCGCGCACAAGGTCGGGCGGATATGCTGGGTCGACCTTTGTCAGAGCCACCGGCGCCGTGAGTTCACCGCTCCGGCCCGTCTCTCTCAGCTCGGCGAAGCGCACGATCCAGCTGCCGCCTGCTGAAGTCAGGTTGGGCATGTTCAGGGTCATGGAGTAATACTTTTTCCCGCCGAAAACTTTGTCTTCGATCCTTCCGGAAGGCGTATCCGGAAGCGTGCGACCGGTGGCGGTGCCCCGCGCCAAATCAGACATCGACGGTCGCGAAAGCGATGCCAGCATCTGCTTCTGGTCGCCGAGCTTGCTGGGCGGAGGCGGCGCTGCCACAATCACCGCGCTTGCATTGGTGGGGGATGCCGGCCCACCGATTGAGATTCCAGGCGACGCATCGCTGCCATTCTTTCCCAATCCCTCCGTCGGCGCTGCTCCCTCGCCGCCGCTGCCGGTGCCTCCGGCTTTGATCTCGGGCGTTCCCGCCGCTCCCGGCTTGCCTTCGGGACCGGCGGCGAATTCTCCGCGGCGATTACCGCTGGGCACATTGACCGGACCACTGGGAAGAGTGGGGTTGATTCCGAGCGCGATCATCTGTCCAACCGCATTCGTGTTCGCGCCGCTTCCGGGGGGCGGAGCCGGAGCAGGCGAACCCTCGCCCTTATCTGACCCGAATTTTGGAAGCGTGCGCATGGGAGTCAGAGTTATTTGCGGTTCAGCCACCGTCGGCTCGAGTTGCGCGATGGTCATGTCGCTCAACTTCATCTTCATGTTGGAGACGTCGGGAGCGGGCTGCACCACTTGCTGATCGGGAAGTAATTTCATCTGCGCCAGCGAATTCGTCACCGGCTCCGCCGCCGGTGCGACCACTTTGATCTCCGGAGGCAATACCAACTTCGGGATTCCCGGATTTGCCGCAACCGGCGCAGCTGGGATCGGCGTCATCACAACCATGTTCGGAACATTCACATGCTCGCGGATCACGGCCACGCTGTTGGGATCGACGATGGTCTGCTCGAGATTGTCCGGCATTCTGGGTACGGAAACGATGGGCTGCCGCGCGGGTGCAGGATCTCCGTGCCGCGCCTCCTTGGCCGGAGCACTGGCGGAGGTGATCGCGGGCAGATACTCGGAGAGCTTGTAATAGGTGATGGTGGTGTCTTTGGTCGGCGATTCGATCTGCGTCCGCGGTGCAAACACTGCCACCCATGGATACATGTAGACGATGGAGATCACCAGCGCATGCAGGAGATATGAGAGGGCGATCTCACGCTTTGCCAGCGGACGATGCACGAAGACGTCGGGCCAATACGTTCCTGGTCGCGAGCTGAGGACGAGGGGCTTTTGTTTAAACAGGACAGCGCGAAGATTCTCGATGAATGCAGAGGAACCAGACTGCCATTCCACCAATAACCTGGGTGCTTTCAGCGGAGCGGAGCGCGGCGTGAGTTCGACTGTGGTTTTCGCCGCGCTGGCCATTGGCACTACCTGTCTCGATCGGGCGCGCCTTGCCTGCACGCGATGAAGTAACTGGATTATACCTCTGTAAACTTACGGAATCGCTGGTATTTATTGGGTTTTCTTTGGGTTTTCCTTCTCTGAAACATGCGGAAAGTGCGGCGCAACTTCGCAGCGATTTCGTGGTTTAATCTTCAGTGATGCTGAATCGTTTTAGAGCGGCGCTCCTGGTCTTCTCCCTGTTCGTGCTCAGCGGCGCCATAGCCCAAATCGGCGAAGACGGAGTCTCCAACACCTACACCTTTTTGGGTGAAGACGAAGATCTGCAGCTCTCCGCCGTGCCCGGCAACATCCTCTTGGGATATGTGAATACCCACGGTGTCGGTGACACCGACCGTCACCTGCTGCTGGCGATGTTTTTCCAAAAAGGTACGATCGATGGAGACCAGGTCTACTTCATCACCAAGCCGGTGCACGGACTGCGCTATGAGTTCAAGGGACGGATCACGCGCGGGCCGGCGAAAACGTCAGCGGAAGAAGGATATTTCCAGATCTCGGGAACCTTGACGCAGCACCTGGCAAACGAAGAGGGCAAGGTCGCCTCGCACAGCCGTGCAGCCATTTTCAAGTCCATGCCCTTCGATTCCCCGGAACCCGCCGAGCACACGCCAGCGAAAAGCTCGTCACTTCAAAACATCGGGTTTTGAGAATGGTCCGGGCTCCTTCGGCCGGGTGAATTCCACGGGCTCCATCCCGCCGAAACGCGAACTCTGCGTGCCGTAGGTGCCGGTGGCTCGTTCCCGCACAGGTCCTTTTTCAAGCGCAGCCTTGAATTCATGGAGCGCGTGCTCCGCGTAATGCTCGAGCTGGCTCCCGATGGGCGCCAGGAGTCCCGACGCGCGCCCTAGCGGTGGGGCGTAATTCATCTGGATGTAAACAAGCGTGTCATTGCCTAACGTTGAGAAGGCAATGCGGCCCGTGTGCTTGGGCCCGGAGATGGATTTCCATGCGATGGCTTCGTCCGGAATGAATTGCGTGATGATCGCGTCCCATGAGAAGGACTGGCCGGCGATCTCGATCTCCCAATGAAACCTGTTGCCGGAACGAATGATCCTTTGGACCATGGATATCAGCGACGGCAAGCGCTCCAGATCAGCCCAGGCGCGAAAGACATCCACGACCGGAGCACCGATCTCGATGCTCTTCTCGATGCGCAGCACGCGGCTGTTGTGTCCCGGCCCGAATGACTGCCATGCGAGCATCGCGCCCACTCCGGCGGCAGCCCCGGCACCGACCCCGGTCAAAAACCCGTTCCAAAAAGTTGCGCGCGCCATATGGCCCCCTGGATGTCTATTGGAACAGCATGCAAGTGAGCGGGTTGCCAAACTCCGCGATTGCAGCGGATAGCGAGAGACCGTATCTTGTTAATGCGTTTCACCGCCCATCATGTACCCAGTCATCGCCTCTGAGCGAGAGCCGCAGTTCAGTCCCTGGAACCGGCAGGTGGTGTTCGCTCTGGCGGGCGCCGCGCTTCTTGGAATCTTGCCGCTGCTTATCAAGGGGAATGTCGCCGCACACGACCTGCAATTTCATATCTCCACTTGGAATGAAGTTGCGCAGCAGTGGCGGCACGGGATCGTCTCGCCGCGATGGGCGGCGATGGCCAACTACGGATTCGGCGAGCCACGATTCATCTTTTATCCGCCCGGGTCGTGGCTGTTGGGCGGTTTACTTGCGCTGTGGCTTCCGCTCAAGGCGTTGCCCGCCGTATTTTCTTTTATTGCGTTCTTCGCCGCAGGCGCGGGCATGTTCACATTGGCGCGGCGATACTTAGCGCCGCGGTTTGCACTGGGCGCGGCGGTCCTTTATGCGCTCAATCCATATCACCTGATAACCGTCTACTGGGACTTTCGCGTTGCCGAGATGCTGGCCAGCGCGGTCTTTCCCGTCGCGGTGCTGTATGCATTGCAGTGCGTAACGGATCGAAAAGCTATCGGCGGATTGGCGATAGGTGTCGCCGCGGTTTGGCTGATGAATGCTCCCGCCGGCGTCATGCTGATGTACACGCTCACATTGCTATTGATAGTGCTTGCGATCGTCGCGCGCTCCGTCCGACCGCTCCTGCATGGCGCGACCGGAATGGCGCTGGGTATCGGATTGGCTGCGTTCTACATCGTCCCCGCCGCCTTCGAGCAATCCTGGGTGAATATTCTTGGCATCTTTGGCTCCGGCCTCATGCCGCGAGAGAATTTTCTCTTCTCGATAGCTACCGACCCGCCACACACCTACTTCAATTTTCTGGTTTCAGGCATTGCCCTCGAACAGGTCGCCCTCCTCGCGTTTGCGTTTCCGTTCGCTTGGAAGGCGCAGCGCAAAGCGGGGACGCGCGCATTATGGCTGGCGGCGGTGAGCGCCATTGGGTTTTTTGCTGCGGTGATGATGTTCAGGTTCTCGAGCGTCCTGTGGTCATTGCCGAAGATGCAGTTCCTTCAATTTCCCTGGCGGTGGTTGCTGGTACTGAATCTGGTGCTGTGCCTGATCGGCATGTTTGCTTTGGGCGTCGCGCGAACCAAGTGGCTTTGGGTCATCTTGATCATTTGTTTTCTCGGTTTCATCGAACGCGACGTGATCCGCCAGGCGACTTGGGGACGCCGCGCGGTCGCGGAGATGTATTGGTCGACCTCGACAGACGGTTATCGCGGCGCTAAGGAATATCTGCCGCACGAAGTGCATCTCCCGCCCACGCCATACTTGCTGCCAAAGGCGCCGCTTGCTGATCTTGTGTGTGAGATTCCGTGCCCGCCGGACGCAGTGAAGGTGCAGCGCTGGTCGGAGGAAGAGAAACAATTGCAGGTCAACTCGGCTGTCCCTGCCAAGCTGGTGCTCAAGCTTTACGCATACCCGGCTTGGGAAGTCAGGGTAGACGGGTCGCCTCGATATTACGACACCACTTACGGTGGCCAGATCAGCGTGGAATTGCCGCCGGGACGGCACGATATCAACGTGGCCTTCACCCGTACAGTCGACCGAACTGTCGGCATGATCATGTCAGCGGTTTCGGGAATTGTGTTGGTCCTGTTCGCGTACTTCACCAGGCGGATTCGAGCCATTTCACTGGCGAGCTGCTGACCTTATTGGGAGGCGAGACTGCGGCCGCGTAGGTCGGTAAATAGGATGACCTCGACGCCTTTGAACTGTTGTCGTTCAGATCTTTCATATCTTTTGTTGAGTGTGCTGACGAACAACGGAGCGTTTTCCGCAGCGTGTGGACTGGGATAGATAAGCAGCCAAGTGCGAGGCGATTCGATCGATTCCAGCTGCTTGACCGAATTGACCCCGTCGATCCTAGCTGGGTTTGTCCTCAGGC
>Ga0137403_10002482_pt1 | contig 22551 bp, 17 predicted proteins | sample CZOMad2_1_16fung_FD_122057 | JGI IMG/M metagenome (GOLD analysis project Ga0137403, IMG submission 122057) | Vadose zone soil fungal communities from Angelo Coast Range Reserve, California, USA - CZOMad2_1_16fungal (Hybrid Assembly) | ecosystem: Environmental > Terrestrial > Soil > Vadose zone...
GACCGCGGCACCATCGAGGTCGGCGCCAAGCAAATCAAGGCCAAAAACCTGATCGTCGCCACCGGGTCGACCGTCAGGTCGCTGCCCGGCCTCGAGTTCGACGGCAAGTTCATCATCTCGTCTGACCACGCGACTCTGGCCGACACGATCCCCGAGTCGATCTGCATCATCGGCGCCGGAGCGGTCGGCGTCGAGTTCGCGACGCTTTACAACCAGCTCGGCGTCAAGGTCACGTTGCTCGAGGCGCTGGACCGGCTTGTGCCTCTGGAGGACGAGGACATCTCCAAGGAGATGCTGTCCGCTTTCAAGAAGGCCGGCATCGACTGCCGCCTCGGTGTGAAGGTCAAAGGGGCGAAGAAAGCACGGGACGGCGTGGCCGTGGACACCGAGCAGGGCGAGGTCTGGGCGCGCCAGCTTCTTGTCGCGGTCGGCCGCGCGCCGCGCTCCAAGGAGATCGGGCTCGAGCAGCTTGGCGTCACCACCCATCCCAACGGATTCATCAAGGTCGACGAGTGGATGCGGACCTCTGCTGAATCAGTATTTTGAGATTTTCTCAGAAAAATCCTCTTCCGAAATTGACGCCCTTATCGATCAGTTGCCCAGCTCCAAAAAAGGTTGGGAAAAAGAGAAGGCACACGAAATTGCGCGGCAAATCCGCAATCAAAAACCCGCTCTGCATCCATGGTGGCTTGTGTTGCGGCCGCGCATTCTGGTGGGAGCAGCCAGCCTGGCAGCTCTCACAACTGCGGTGTTCCTCTGCGGACCAGTCGTGGTAGATGCCTGGCAAATCAAAAAGGAGCAGAAGTTGGTGGCAGTGGCGTTTGCCAAACACCGTGTAACAGAAATGCGTTTGACAGATGCCCTCCCTGGTGCCTATCGGCCGGTGAGAGGCACAATGGGATCCAATAATCAATTGGACGAGCTGAGCCAGCCGGAGTTGAACAAGGCATGGAGTCTGCTGACCGACAAGCTCAATTCCGGCGGGAAGGTGGATCCGCGATGGCTGCAGGCCCAGGGCAGACTTCTTCTTCTAAAAGATATTGGCAACGTGAAGGTCGCAGAAGCCTCCTTTCATGAGGCGCAATCCAAGGGTTTGCACGACCCCAGCGTGGAAATCGATCTGGCGGTCAGCTACTTCGAGGAAGATATTGGTAAGGCATCACCAACGCTTAATTCTACTCCCGATCCCTCCCGCTTAATTAGATCCATTGATCTGCTCACCAAGGTTGTCAACTACCCCAAAGTGACCCAGGAACAAAAAACTGTGGCCTTGTTCAATCTAGCCATCGCGTATGAAAAATCCGCAATGTGGCCAGAAGCGAAAAAGAGCTGGGACAAATACCTGGAGATCGATCGGACTGGCCCCTGGTCCGATGAAGCCCGCCTAAGGCGTGAAGCAGATGATAAGCGCATGCAGAAGTCTAGAGGCCAGATATCCTTTGATCCCGCCTTTTACCTTGCCCACCAATCCGACCCAGCTGTCCAGGACAATATCGAAGAGTATCAGGAGAGGGCCGCGCTTTCATGGCTGCGTGACGCTGTAAGGCAACCGGGCGGCGCCTCATCTCAAGCCACCAGTGCTTTGGCCATTCAACTAAAAACAAACCATTTTGACGCTTTATTGAGTGATTTATTCAGGCGGGTTCGATTGGATGACATGCCAGCCTTATCGGCACTTAGCGCGGCGTTGTTGGCCAATCGACAAGATGCCGTTTCTGATGCGCTAAAAAATGCTCGCATCTCATCGGATCTTTTTGCGAAGAGTCATAACGTGGCTGGTGAGCTTTGGGCCCGTTTCGCGGAAGTTTATGCGTACCAGAGGGGACAGTCCGGAACGGCTTGTCTTAACGCGGCAACCAAACTCGATCAACGGCTCGAAGCTGCAGGGTATCCTTGGTTGCGAGGGCATCTAGCCCTGGAAAAGGCGACCTGCCGCAACTTCGTTTCGAATTCCAAGGATAAGGATGCTGAGATTGAAGCCGATCTGAAAAGAAGCCAACTCTTAGCTACCCAGTTCGGCTTTCCCATCCTGCACCTTCGAATTTTAGGCATTTCCCCTGGCATAAAACGACAGCAATCCACTACCTGCGACCAAACCTGGAGTCAGGAACTAAAGGGAATGGAAGAGTATTGGAATGGTGTCTACCCGCTGGAGAGGCTCTACCAGTTCTATTCCGTGTTGGAGCAGTGCGCCGAACAGGAGCACTACTGGAATGCGGCCAAGACCCTCATGGATTCGATGATCATAATGCGGCTCAGCATGGATGAACAAGACCGGGACTTGAACGTCGTAGTCGCTTTGCATCTGCATTTGGCAAGCATTCTTACAACTTTGCGTGACAACGCAGGCGCCGAGAAAGCAAACCAGCAAGCTGAAGCCATTTTCAATCAGGGGGAAGGACAAAATCAATACAAGGCGATTATCAGAATTCTTGTGGCTGCATGCCAACTGGAGCGCGGCAAAGCAGAGGCTGCTTTGGCAACCCTGTCGCCGGCGCGTGCAGTTATCGAGCATACTGACAACCATTTGGTCGTGATTGATTTTAGAAGAGTGATGGGAAAGATCCTCCTGCACCTTGGCCGGCTGGCTGAGGCCGAGCAAGAGTACCAGTTGGGAATCGAACGTGCGGAGCAATCTCTTTCCGAGATGGAACAAACGCGGCAACGAACCCAATGGGCGGCAAAAACAGAAGAGCTCTACGGAGGGTTGGTGCAGATTTGGTTGGAGCAAAAAAGGGTTGTGGATGCCTGGAAGTTGTGGGAGTGGTCTAAGACGCGGTCGATTAATGCGCAGGCGCATACTGCCGCCCTACCTCCTACGCCCGCTTCCTGGCGGGAACTGCAACAACAAATTCTTGATCTTCAAGTCCCTTCAGAGCCCGGAGTTCATTTGGTGTATGCGGTATTCAGCGATCGCCTGCACGTTTGGGCGGTGGGCAGAGGCGAGATTCGTTCAAAGTGGGTAGAAATACGGCAAGAGAAATTGGAAAACCTCGTCGACGATTTTACCAGGAAATGCGCCAATAAATTAACTTCTCTTGGAGAATTGCAGCAGCAGGGGAAAACGCTGTTTGCCCTCTTGGTAGAGCCCTTTGAGGACGAATTGAGCGCAACACAAACTGTGGCACTTGAGGTAGACCAACAAGTGTAGAAATTGCCGTTTCAGGCCTTGAGAAGTCCTCAAGGCTGGTATATGGCCGAAAAATATTACATCGGGTACTCTCCGGGCATCCTGGTAGAAAGGATGCTTCGAGAGGCCGGGAGCATGCAGGCACGGAATGCTCTCCTACAGGTGCAGGCGTACCCGCGATTCACTGCAAACCTGCCAGAGATTTCAGATCGGTTTGTCAAACCAACAGTCCTAAGCGGCGCAACTACGAGCAAAAGCGAGGTGCTTGCGGCCATCCGGCGAAGCGACATTTTGTTCTTTTTCGGACATACGGTGCCGGACGGAAGGGGCGTTGCACTCAAGTTAAATGACAAAGAATCGCTGACCGCAATCGATTTTACCCCCGGGAACAGTGCCTCGCTCTTCGCTGGTGGTACTAGCGGCGTGTTCCACGGGTTTAACCGGGCAATACGGCCCGTTGGACGCTGATAGCATGATTCGCGCTTTTCTTGCAGCAGGCGTTCGCAATGTAGTGGTGAGCCAATGGGACATAGACAATCTTAGTACTGCGGACCTCATGAGCAGCTTCTTCCGCGATAGCCTAAAGGGTGAATCTCCCAGCGTGGCAATGACGAACGCTCAAAGAGAATTCCTGCATTCTCACCGTGAAGATATACAACAGCATCCATATTACTGGGCGGGTTTTATTGTAGTTGGAAGAACAGACTCGAGCGCTCCATCGCCCACTCCCGTGGCGTCACGATAACTAACGTTACAAAAATTGCAAATCTTTTCAGGGAACAGCCGCAGCTCTGCGTTTTTAACTGACAAGGAGCCCAGGTATGAAAAAGTTTTACGTTCTATTGGCCGTGCCCATCTTAGTGGGCATAAGCATGCTGAGCGCATGCCGGCACCGCGATGACGAGCATTCTTCAGCCACTCCACCGGCCACTTTGAAAGTGGTCATCAACGGACCTTTTGCGATTGTGCGGCAAAAGTCTGATCCTTCGAAAATTGTCGTGTTCACGCCCAGAGATCCACAAGGTATCCATGTTTTTTATGTTAATGATCTCGAACATAGTTGTGACATGCAAAAGAACTACCACTTTAAGCTGTTGTCAGAGGGCATGAAAGCCGCGGCGTCTCCCGCAATAGACCCTTATCTGGCGGACTTTACCGCTGAAACCGACTTGTGGAACCGTGAAGATTACTTTGTCACCATCGAGCTTCCAGTTCCCAGCAAGATTACCTTTGCTCCTCCGCTGCACCCCGTAAAGTTCGAAAACGGTACAGCAGGGTACATGACGACCAACTTTGTTCTGGAGTATCAGGTCGCAGAACCTGGCAGAGTTCGACTGGTTTCTCCTGAGTTAAACGGCGTGCATCCGCTCGCCACCTCAGAGTTGCAAGAGCAATATGCGAAACTCTGCAGCGGGGCCGCGGCTGGTGAGCACTTTCACGATAGCTGCATCGAGATAAGAAACCTGCTGGCGCAATGTGCAGGCCTCCGAGCCAAGGTGTTCTTTTTTGGAGCTGGCATGCCGCTGACCAAGCAGACCAAGATGAGCTATGCTGAGGAAACCTATCATGCGGTGCACTTCTTCAATGAAGTTTTCTTGAAGTCCTTTCCGCATCTGACGAGCAAGAAACTGTTTTCGGCAGAAAAATCCGGCCAAGAGGGCACTGATGGTCCAAGGGCCATGCTGATGCAGGCTTCGCTGAAACTCCCAGTGTCCCGTATTCGAGCGCTTCCTGTGTCGGCGGTTATCGACTGCAAGGCAGGCGGCATCATCGTTAGCATTACGCAATAAGAAATTCAAACAGTGCTGGCTAGGGGTAAGGAGACTTGCCCCTAGCCAATAGCCACCCCTGCCGTCGTGGAATTTTCCACCTGTTATTTTGACGCCAAGTAGCTGCTTAATCCTTAAGGCGCAGGCTTCAATCAGCAGTACTGCTTCTAGTTCATTCACACTCGAAGCAAACTGCGCCAATCTATCACAACGATAAAACATTGGCCATTGTTCTACCTGGAAGATTAGGGAGAGCGGATAGAGCTACATTTCTTAGAGTCGAGTGCAATACTGCATCTCAGTCGTTGCAAATTTAAGTGACGCCGACGGTCTCCGGCTGTTAACGATTTGCAGGCTATTGCGCGAGGCTCCAAGTCGGCGCAAACACTTCCTGACTGCTAAGACATCTCTCCGAAAACGTCTGCGATCCAACTATTTCTTCGTTGTGATCGATAAGTTTTTTAGCAGCTTTTAGGGAAACGCGCATTATTACCGTCTTTAATCAATCAGTAGTGAGAGAAGAACGAGACCGTGAGCAGGCGGCCGTTTGGAGAAACTTATGGGCGACGTACTTAAAATTTTAATCGAGTGCAGTTTCGACAACCTATTTGTGCTTACCGGTCTGGGTTTCATGGGAATCGCGATTGTCGGAAACATATGGAAGATCCAGCCAGGGAAATGGGGAAGACTCGGTTCTGCGATGCTGAGCCCGATATTGATCTGCTCCGGCCTTTGGATGCACACGCACGAGCACATCGACCAGTTTAAGGTTGTCCGGTTGGACTTTCAGGCTGCAAGCAATGCATATATCGGCTCATGTCCAGTTGAATTCAAGTTCCCCCGGGCAGATTGAGGCAAGCGGTGCTGGCATGGTTCGCTATGAAGTTGAGTACAGCGATGGAACCAAGACTGCTCCCCTGCAACTCGATTTTGATCATCCTGAGATCAAGCACATCAAGATAAGCCGGCAGTTTCATCAATCGCTGTTTGATGGCTGGGCCAGGATCAAGATCCTTTCTCCTGAGAATGGGGAATCAGCGAAAGCTTCCTTTGCGGTGACCTGCCAAAGGCCTGTAGCAACCAAGGCGAAGTTAAAAAGTGGAAAGGCGGTTGAAGTAGCCAGCACGCATGGCCCTCATATAGAGATGGCTTCGTCCAGTCGCAGATGAAGTTTAGTTGCGATGACTGCACTAACGCACCGTGGCATGCGCATCGTCGGTTGGTGCAACGGAATCGCCTCGAGTAGCAAATAACCAACGAAACGGATCCTCGACTTCAGTTTGAACGCCGAACGAAAGTCGGAGTTTATTACTGGATCAATACCGCTCTTCCACACGCGATGCTCCGCGCGGAAGGCCCCAAAGTTCCACTTTTGCCAAACCGCAAACCGCGGCTTATTGAAGGAGAACCACCATGGTCAATAAAAGCAATGATCCAAGTCATGGCGCGCATGAGAAATCGATTCGCGTCAATGTTGAATTTCGCGGAACAGGCGAGGGGAAAACACCGCCTGTGCGCGCTTACCTCTTCGATCTGTACGGGCGTTTCGTGACTTCACAACCGTTGGAAGGCAAACCGCTCACGTTTCCGGTAAACGAGGGCCAGAAGTATCGGGTTCGAGTTGGGCCTGACCTGCTAAAGGACTCAAAAACAGCACCCGCGAACTTGACGGCCCAACTTGATCAAGCCAAGGCATTCAGCCATGATTACATCCCCGCGATTCATGGCGACAATCTCTCATTGAGCATCAACCAGCAGTTCTGGTCATGCTGGTTCTTTCCGACATGCATCGATGTGCATGGCATTGTTCGCAAGCTGCTGAACCCCGGCAGCACGCAGCCCGTTTACGCTTCGATATGCCAAGGGACAGTGCAGATATTCCAGGTGGACCTCGCGTGCACCCTGGACCTGTTGGCACCACCCTTTTTATTCGAGTTACGAGACCGGCTCGTGGACCGACTAACGCTCCAGGTGCAACAAGGCCCTCCCATCATCAACCCCGGTGATCCCGGTCCCGAGAGAGTGATCAACAAAGTCTCGCAAGCGCGCCTCAGTCAAATGGGCGCGGGCATCGTACAGAGTCAGGTTCTGGCAGCGAACCGCGCCGCTGTCTCGATCAATGCCAGTAGGAGCGGTTTCAGTAGCGCAAGTTCGCTTTCCGAGGCGGCCACCACGCTGCGGATGTTGGATGGTGCCAATTTGAAGCAATACCTTGTCCTCAACAAAGCGTTCTTGTTTTGGCTCTGGTGCGAACTGATTCCCGACTGGGCGTTCTGCTGGCAGGAACTTACCGAAGTCCTGATTCAGTCCGACGGTTCGTTCTCCGCGGAGGTTTGCTTCTGGTGCCCGGAAGACTTTCCCGACCTTTATTTCGAGGTTGTGCAGAACATCGCGGGAACGGAGCGCGAGATCTACGATCCGCAGATCGCCTGTAGTACTTACTATAACTACGACGGTTCGAGGTCTGTTGATATCACAGTGGACGATCCAGAGGCCATCGCCTGCCCGCCGATCAATCCTGGCCCCAACTTCCTTTACGTGTGGCCCAATTACATTGGATGGGAAGATCTGTGGTATGTGAAGGGACTGATCGATGGAGTGGGCCCCGACGTGGGTCTATTGCCTGGGAGAACTCCATGGGGCGGGACGCTGCAGATCAAGACGCAAATGCATCCCGATTTGCCAACCCCGGGGATCAGTTACTTCCGCTGGTCCTATAAGTTCCCTGGCGATCCAGGTTTTACCCATATCAGCGGTCCCTTCACCATCCGGAAGCAGAAGACAACGTATATCGCGCCGTCTACTGTGATCATTCAAAATACCCCGGTGGCATTCGTGCCGCAGACCGTTGGTCCCAGCACCGACTTGTTCGCCATTCCGCAACATCTTCCCGCTGACACGCAATGGATCGATTTCCCCTATGGGAACTTCGACAGCACCCTCGGTGCGATTCCAGATCCGAATGCCGCCATTGATTGTCGGCTTGGTCTGCTGCCAGGGCAGAGTGGCATGTGCACTCTGAAGCTTGAGATGTTTGACAACGCGGGCAATCCTGTTGCAAGCGATAACATGGGAGGTCCCGCTACGTTCGCTTACCTCTTGGCCGAATCAGTCGCTACCCGTGGGAACCTTCACTAACGCTCCGGCATACAACATCGACGGAGCTGGAAACTTGACCTTCCAGATCCTGATCGACAACAACCACACCGTTGCGCAGCTGCCCAAGGTGAAGACGCCGATCAGTTCCACGGATACTGATCCGTGCGGCATCCTCCACTGCACGAACGGCAGCGACCAAGTCGACATTTACTACGTCGCCTTCCACCCCAACGGCTTCCTCAACTGGAACCTCGATGTCTCGCTGGGAATCATGGGAACAGTGGTGGGCATTCCGCACATTCCGCTCACTCCGCTACCAATTACGCCGGAACCACCAACCGACGTCAGCTCGGGATCGCTGGGGTCCCCCGCTAACTTTGCCAACCCGGCGAATGCCCTGCTCCAAACCTGTACCGAGGGTGCGTTTGCAGTCAACCTGTACTGCCATGCGCGTGCAACAAATGGGTACGGCCGGCAGTATCAATACGACTGCTCGGCCACTATTGGGTTCGCGCTACTGAAACCATGTGTCTGTAAGTAGCATCGACAGAGCTTCGATTCTGAATTGGAGTGGCGAAGAAGGGCCGCCGGTCAATCAGCCGGCGGTCTTGCCTTCCGGCTGCTGGGCCGCTGAAATTTCGGATGCGCTCCCGCGACCTTTGGTGGAATAACATGGGCTTCTATTTGTTTACGCTGAGTGTCCTTTGTGTGTGGCGAATTACGCATTTGCTGTATGCAGAAGATGGGCCTTGGGATTTGTTTGTCCGCTTGCGCCGATTCGCCGGAGCGGAATCATAGGCAAGGTAATGGACTGTTTCTACTGCCTGAGTTTATGGGTGGCGCTACCAATTGCATTTCTGGTGCCGGGAACTCGTCTGGAACGCTTTCTCTGGTGGCCGGCTCTGTCAGCGGCGGCCATCCTGTTAGAGAGGATCTCGTTATTTTGGGACGCAGACGTGTCGGCACGCTATATAGAGGACGCACCACTAAGGAATGAAGGAGAATCCACATGTCCTGTTGCGGAAAAATGAGGCGACAACTCGGGGCAACGTTCAATCCAGAGCGGCCTCAGCATACGGGGTCTCGGCTTCCAGTCAGAAGTCCTAACAGGTTTTCGATGGGAACCATTTTTTTTGAATACATCGGGGCGACCGCCATCACGGCGGTGGGAGCCGTGACAGGCCGTCAGTATCGCTTCTCGACTCCCGGTGTGCCTGTGGCGACAGATTTGCGTGATCGCTGGTCGCTGCTCAAGGTGCCCAACCTGCGCGAGAGTCAGGACCAACTTTAAGCCCACTTGATGGGCTAGCGATCTGAATCAACCCGGCTGCGTCTGTCTGTAGAGACTGAACCTCGTGTCTTGAAAATGGAGAACCCGCATGTATGAAAGAGGAGATTAGGAAGTTGTCCTGTAGGCAAAAATGTGAGACTGAAAGCCTCCAGTTTCAATAAATCGCAACACCTTTCCACGAACGGCCGGCATCAGGGTTCCATATCAATCACTTAGAAAACCTCAAATTTCAATGGAGTTCAATAAGGTCTGGAATCTGTTTCGGGACCAGGGGGTCGGAGGGTTCAAATCCTCTCTCCCTGACCAATGAAATTAAGAGGCATCACTTAGTACTCCGACGCTTTTTTCACAGTCGCGCACTCTCCCGGGTTGCTGCCGGGCAACCGCTCGCAAGTTTCCGTAGTCTGTCAAAGAAGCATCCCAGAGAAGGTCGATCGTTGGAATGATTTCTGGGTTGCACATGAGGCTCCGTGCTTATGTGGCAAGCTCTAGCGAGCAGAGCGTGATCAGCGTCAGGATGAAGAACTGGACTACAGCCCTGCTTTTCCTGGCCGCGACTTGTATTGGGGGGCCAGGCAGGCAGGCCGAAGGACAGCTCCGTTGGTCCTATCCTCCCAGGAAATCGGCCATACGAGTGCGTCTCGTTGCCATAGCGATATCTCTCCCGCGCTCTTCTTTCTTCAAAAGCTCGGAGGTATTCGTTGCCGAAACGGAGATTGGCCATGAGGAGTGGAGTCTCATCAAGCTCGTCTTCACCTTCCTTCCGTATGAACCGCGGCTCTCGGAATCCGGCTTTGATTACTCAGTGGTTCACGAGGTTTCAGCCTGGCGAGATCAGAATTGCGACCAGACCATCGCGCAGTTAACAGCCCGGAGTCTGCCCAATCGTCATGAGCCGTTGCTCTATTCTCGCAACGTGCCCAGAGAGGACCTGGATCGCAGACGCAGTCCTCTGCCTTGCTACGAAACGAGCGCGTACGAATACATAAAATCCAGCTTCGAGCCTATCACTCCGCCCCCGAATCCACATGGACCTGTCCTTGAGGTGCGTCCAAACCCCAGATGACGCGCTGTGCGCGTTGCATCAGATAGCGCTTAGCAAAATGCAGTGGCAGACCGTAGCAGCTTTCGATTATGAGCTTCTCAACTGATGATGTTTTTCCAAACTACCCCTTGCCCATTCATTAAGAGAGGACCAGGATTTCTATCTCCGTGCATCAACTCTCTCCCATTCTGGGAATCACGATTGCGAAAATTGGAGTGAAAGCATTGAAGCAGAGAACAATTCTTTTTAAGCTGATTGGTATTGCTCGTAATCGGGTTCCTTCTGTTTAGGACATTACAGCAAACGTCCGAAATAAAGATGCAGAGTATCGAGTCGCGCGGTGCTCGTGGATTACCAGCGAAGGAATTGGCGACAAAAACCGGCAATGGTTAGCAGCCTCCACACCTTTGCCAGCAACCTTGAAATTTCGGCAACCGAATCCTGGGCTGCGGGCCCGGTCAATAGCTTCGGTGGCGAAGCTTCCAGGACCATTGCCCATGGACTTTGGTGGCGCCGCATTATTCCCGTCCCGGTGTCTATCCGCGGTAAGTTTTCCCGATCTACCGATTACGCTCGATCTCCAGATCTCATTTCTCATAAAATTACTTTCTAGTTAACCTATCCATCCTCCCCTACCCCCTCCCCCCTTCATCCCATGTCATCCCAGATTGGCGTAGGGTTGTCCCAATCCGATCGCTGGCGCATTCCAGCATATTTAGCCTGCACGAGCTATCAGGGTTGTTACTACTTGATAAACGGGAATCGATGCTTCATCCTAGCCGATTTCACCTACCGATTCAAGCGCGAAATAGTACATCTTGAGCTGGTCTGGCGGCGTCCGAGCCGCCAAACAAAATCCTGAGCGAAGCCGAAGGATCTTTAGACAAAGCTCGCCTGCGGAAACAATTCATTTTCGCGCTGCCCCATTACAACGAAGTTTTCTGACGCTGTTTACAAACTAGTCACTTGTTATCCTCGCTCATCTCCATTTATAAGATTTAGCCACACCCCTTAAGAAGTCGGCCCTTGAATTTTCCGCGCAACAAGCTGCACAAAATTTGCCTCAAGGTGAGTTCATGAAATCAGCCAGGCCGTTCCTTACGCTAGTAGTGCTTCTGGTCGCAACCGCTTCCTTCGGTCAGCAGAGCTTCATGGACGAGCCGGGAATTCCAGCATTCACTACCGCCTTTCCTGTCGAACATGGTTTTATTAACCTCGCCAACGGTAACTTGCACATCGAAATTCCCATCGCCACGTATCCGCAGCGAGGGAACATCAAGGCGCTACATGCACGCCTTGTTTATGACAGCCGCTTCTGGACGATCCGGACCGATCCTGTCACCCTGGCGCAAAGCTGGACGCAGAGTTTGCCTCTCGTGGGAGTAAGTGTCGGCGGCGGCTTTCGACTGATTACAGATGGCGAGGCCGGCAATGCTGACAGCGACCGGGGCGTGTCAGTTCAGTGCGGGTGCGAATCCTTTGGAACAGGTTGCACGCCCCGGTTCAAAACGACCTACTCCAAGTATTTTTATCAGGAACCTAACGGGACGACACATCGATTGCCGAACACATTCAAGCTCATCAACAAATATCCCTCATGTGTAGGCCCAGCCTCAAACCCGGATGGAACAGCTTATGCCATGGACAATAGCGGCTATAAGTTCGTGGTTATAAATTACACTCACATGACTGTTTACGCGCCTGACGGTTCTCAGGTTTTTCCGGTACTCCAGGATACGAACGGGAATTTTTACAGTACCTCGGCCAGCCAGAACTTTTTTACCGATGTGGTAGATACGCTTGGACGCACTCCTGTGGTCACGACCTTTTCCGGAAATCAGACCTTCGTGGATTATCTCTGTCCGGCTGGCTGCAATCCTGCGAATGGCGACCGCGCCAGGGTCACAATAACTTCTTCAGCTTCTGCGTCCAGCTGTACCACGCAGTTCAATCAAGCATCCGTTAACGAAACCACCGTTGCTTGCGGCGGTAGCCAGAGCATCGTGTTACCAGATGGCAGCTCATATCAGCTTGAATTTGATTCCTACGGCCAAATTACCAGCATCACTCTTCCAACCGGCGGCCAAATCACTTACGGGTACTCGAATTTTACGGAACCCTTGGGGAACGTCAATCGCTGGGTCACTTCCATGGTAAGAGACGGACAAAGCTGGTCGTTCACTCCGGTAAATCAGGCTTGTTCGGTTCCTCCGTGCACGATACAGGTTACTGTTACCACGCCGCCCTACAGTGACGGCACAACCACCGCAAGCGATAATCGAGTGTATCTTTTTACGGTAACGGGTGGATATGGGGGCGGTGCCTGGAATACTCAAACGCAGTATTTCAGAGGTGCGTTGGGGGGGACCCCAGTTCTCACCAAAACAACAGACTACGGCTCTCCCGGCACGTGCCCCTCTTCGGCCGGTATCGGCATAACCCCAGTGGTGATCCGTGACACCCTGACATGGCCTTCCGGTTCCGGCACGCTGAGCAAAAAAGCCGAATACTGTTACGACAATTATGCCAACCTGACCGCCACCAAAGAATGGGATTACCAGCCCAATGGCAACTTTGCGGCCGCGCCTGATCGGGAAATCGATAACGTTTATCGCACCGACCCAACAACCGACGCGACCTACATCAACGCGAATCTGATAAGGCTGCTGAAGACCAGCACGACCTTCAATGGCGCGGGAACGCAGGTTGCGCAAAGCACCTTTGGTTACGATGAAACGGGATTTCAGGCATCCGGGATCACCACGCACCATGTCACGCCTGCAGCATCTCTCGGCAATCAGACGTCGGCCACCAAATGGCTTAATACCACGGGCGGCTCTGTTACCAGCAGCACCAAGTGGTTCGATACCGGCGAAGTGTATCAGTCGATTGACCCTCTTCTTCACACCACAACACTGTCCTATGACTCCGCATTTTCTAGAGCCTATCTGACCAAGGCCTGTAACGCGCTATCGCCGGCGCAGTGCTCGTACAACGGTTATGACTTCAATACCGGCTTGCGCACCAGCTCCACTGATGTCAATGGCAGCCAGGCCGGAGATGTGGCTCACACTACCAACTACACATTTGACACTCTACAGCGCCCGCTTTGCACCAATCTCCCGGATGGTGGCCAGACTTGTCTCTCGTATCCAGATGCAAATCACGTTTCGCGGACGCAGATAATCACGTCAGGCTTGAGCGATCTGTCTACTACCATCTTTGATGGTCTGGGCCGAACCATTCACACCCAGCACACGCTCCCTGCTGGCGTTTCCACAGTGGACACGAACTATGATCAGGTCGGCAGCCCGTCCACCGTGAGCAACCCTTACTTCACTACCTCCGATCCAACCTACGGCATCACCCAGAACTTTCATGACGCTCTTGGCAGGACTATCAAGACCATCAAGCAGGACGGGAGTTTCACCACGGTTAAATACCAAGATACCCCAGCCGACCCTTCTACCGTTTCGCTCTTATGCACAACGATAACGGATGAATCCGGAAAACCCCGTCAGTCGTGCTCGAACGGCTTCGGAGAGTTGGCGAAAGTTGTTGAACCAAATCCAAGTTCTGTGGCCACGAACGCTACCGGATCGGTAACGATAAGCGGCAGTGAACAGACCACGAATATGAGCGTGTCAATCACGGTGGCCAACTCCGGGTTTGAAACGCCGGCGCTGGGATCTGGCGCGAACGCCTATCAGTATCACCCTACAGGAAGCGGCTGGACCTTCGGCCCTAACAGCGGATTTGATAGCAACAACAACATTGTTGGCGGATCGGGCATAACGGGTAACAACAGCGGCTTTACCAGCTCCAACCCGGCAGCGCCTGAAGGCGCACAAGTGGCCTTTCTGCAGGGAGGCCCAGCGAATTTTATTTCTCAATCGCTTAGCGGCTTCCAGGCTGGGGTGAACTATACGATCAGCTTCCAGGCCGCGCAACGCGGAAACTTCAACGCCGGGGGCGAAGACTTTGACGTTTATCTGGACTCTACTTTCCTTGCTACATTCAACCCGGCAAGTACCAGCTACGCCCTTCTCTCAACGCCGGCCTTCACTACCACTGCGGGTGCTCATACAATCAAATTTGTGGGTCGCGACTCGGCCGGTGGGAACGGCAATACTGCCTTCATTGACGCTGTGCAAATTACGGGAACTGTAGGGATTGCAGATGCGGGGACGGTGACGATCTCAGTGAACGGAACGCCTTATTCCACTAGTTTCGGCTCCGGAGATACTTCCACAACCATCGCTTCCCGCCTGGCGGCGGCCATCAGTGCTGGTTCGTATGCTTCAGCGACGGCTTCTGGTGGAACCGTAAATCTGACCAGCAAGACCGCAGGAACCATTGGTAGCTACACGCTCTCAGCCTCCAGTACTTATGACTCGGCGCATTTCGCGCAGCCGTCATTTACGCCTGCCGCCTCGGGCGCCACACTCTCCGGTGCTTACAACCCAGGAGACATCGGCAACAATCCTTTCGTTACGCTCTATGCCTATGACGCTTTGGGCAATCTGCTGCGAGTTGATCAGAAAGGCACTGCGCCCTCTGACAGCACGCAATGGCGCACCCGGACTTTTACCTATGACTCGCTATCTCGTTTACTGACCGCCAACAACCCGGAATCCGGTACCATCACCTACTCTTACGACGCGGACAGCGAACTCCTGCAAAAGACTTCACCTGCGCCCAACCAGAACCCGGTACCGCCAAACCAGACCGTTAGCTATTGTTATGACCCGCTGCATCGCGTCACCGGCAAGGGCTACGGCGCGCAAAGCTGCCCACTGGCCACGCCCGTCGTCAGTTACTTCTATGATTCCGGCACAAACGGCAAGGGCCATCTGACCTCATTGGCTGACCAGGCCGGCTCAGGGATTTACGGGTATGACAACTTGGGCCGCATGACTACTGAGACGCGTGTGCTAACTGGGGCAAACAACGGCGCCATCTCAAAGTCCGCCAGCTATGATTACAACCTCGACGGCTCGCTTTACAAGCTGCATTACCCCAGCGGCGCGGCTGTAACGTACGCGCCCGGCGCGGCGGGCCTGACGCTTTCAGCCATGGACAGCGGCAGCGGCATTAACTACGTCACCGGCGCCACCTACGGTCCGGACAGCGCTCTCACCGGCTTCGTCAGCGGCAATAGCGGAACCTTTCCCGGAATTAGCAACGCGTTCAGTTACAACAAGCGCCTTCAGCCCGTGGCCATGTCGGCCAACGCGCCCAGCCAGACTGTCTTCTCCATCGGATACGACTTCCACGTGGGCAACGGCACGTCTGGTGCGGACAACGGCAACGTCTGGGGCATCACCAATTACAAAGACACAACTCGCAGCCAGACCTTTACCTATGACGCGCTGAATCGTCTCACCTCCGCCCAGAACGGCGGCACAGACTGCGCCCAGACGGTACTCCAGGGCAAGACCAAGTTCTGGGGGAACGCTTACTCGTACGACGCCTGGGGGAATTTGCTGGGCAAGAGCGTGACTAAATGCTCAGCAGAGAATCTTGTTCTCACAGCCGCAGCCAATAATCAATTGGTGGGTTACGGATATGATGCCGCTGGGAACATGACTCACGACCTGACCAGCGGCCTGACGTACACTTTTGACTCTGAAAACCGCATCACTGGAGCGAACGGCTACACCTATATCTACGATGGCGAGGGGAACAGAGTCAAGAAGTCGAACGGTTCGACCGGAACACTTTATTGGTATATGACGCCGGGGATCGTGGGTGAAAGCGACCTGAGCGGAAACCTGACCGACGAATATGTGTTCTTCGACGGCGAGCGGGTCGCGCGCAAAAGCACAAACGGCGTTTTTTATTATTTCTCTGATCACCTCAAAACTGCTTCCGTGGTGACTGATTCACTGGGGAACATCAAGAGTGAGTCTGATTTCTATCCCTGGGGAGGCGAGCTACAGTTCGTCAATAATGATTCAAACCATTACAAGTTCACCGGAAAGGAACGCGATTCCGAAACGCAACTCGATTATTTCGGAGCAAGGTATTACTCTAATGGCCTTGGGCGGTGGGTGAGCGCGGATTGGAGCCCAGTTCCCGTTCCTGTCCCGTATGCCGATCTGAGCAATCCCCAAACCCTCAATCAGTATGCTTACGTCCACAACAATCCCATGACGTTCGGCGATCCCGACGGGCATGATGGCGGGGCTGGGGTTCTTGAGAAGACCGTCGAATATGTTGAAGATGGTCTGGCGAAACTCGTAGATAGTGCCGCGGGGGCGGCTGGTCCAGCGGAGGAGGTGGGCGTTGCGATTAGCGGAAGCGCGATTCTGACCGGTGTGGCAATCGTTGCCGTCACTGCGCATATATTCGCGCCGAGCGTTGGCCAGTCCGACGCGGACGAACGTGCCCAGATACAGCAAGCGTCTCAGGAACGAGCGGCGCAGAATGGTGGAGTAGATCCTCAAGCACCTCCGAACACACAGCCTAAACCGCAGACTCCTCCGGCGCCACAGATGGCCGAACACAGGAAGAATAAGAGGAAGAGCACCAAGGACGACCATGAGAAGGTACGGCCTGGAAAATCGCAGCCGCCTAGTTTCAAACCTTTCCGCGAGTACAAACAACCAAAGGAAGACAAGAAGAAGAACAAAGAAAAACCGCCCTATCACCGAAAAGATCGTGACAAGAAGCAATAGTCCAGCTAGGGAGCATGGAGAATGAAAACTTACACCTGGAAAGAAGCTTTCACGCAAGCACATCGAGCTGCCGCAACGGGCAATCCAGCCGCACAAAATTTTGTCGGCTACTGCTATGACGTTGGGCGCGGCGTCCGGCAAGATAAGAAAGCAGCCAGACGTTTGTTTGAAAAGGCAGCCCGTAGCGGACAAGTCGATGCCATTTTCAATCTTGCCGTGATCAATGCCAAGGGTCAAGGCATTCGGCGCAACCCTTCCCGCGCTGTCCGCCTCTACCGGCAAGCAGCCTTGCGTGGCGATCTAAAATCCCAAACGAATCTTGCAGTGATGCTCCTTGATGGGGACGGCATCAAGAAGGACACCACTGAGGGGCTGCACTGGTTGCGGCGTGCTGCTCAAAGAGGAGACGCCAAGGCCCAGTACAATCTCGGTCGTGCCTACGCGGAAGGCGAAGGCGTTCGCCCGAATATCGCTCATGCTCAGAAGTGGTTGTCCAAATCCGCCAAAGGCGGACACGCCAAGGCACGGCGGCTCCTCAAGTCGGTGGAGCAGAAGGCCAAAAAATCCAGTAGGTCCAAACCAAGTCGGTAGTGTTGCTCCGTCACCATCCTTCAGAATAAAACCGAATACTGGGGGTAACGCCTACACCTACGATGCATGGGGCAACCTGCTGCAGAAGACCGTCACCAAATGCGGTGCAGAAGGCCTGAGCGTCACCGCAGACGCGCACAACTGGATTCACGCCACCGGCGGCTCAGATTACCTCTATGATGCCGCCGGCAACCTGACGTTCAACGCCACGCCGCCCACACAGACTTACACTTACGACCAGGAAAACCGGCTCACCGGCGCCGCAGGTTATGCCTACACTTACGACGGCGACGGCAATCGCGTGCGCAAGTCCAACGGCAATTTGGCAGCCAATGGCACGCTTTACTGGTACATGGCGCCCGGCGTGGTGGCGGAAACCGACCTCGCCGGCACTACCCAGAGTGAGTACGTGTTTTTTGGCGGCGGGCGCGTGGCTCGCCGTGACGGCGCTACCGGGACGGGCGGCGTCTTCTATTACTTTTCTGACCATCTCAAGACCGCCTCGGTCATTACCGACTCTGCCGGAATCATCAAGGCCGAGTCGGACTATTACCCCTGGGGCGGCGAACTCCAGTTCGTCAACAATGACTTGAACCATTACAAATTCACCGGCAAAGAACGCGATTCTGAATCCGGACTCGACTATTTCGGAGCGAGATATTACTCGAATGGGCTCGGACGGTGGGTTTCGGCAGATTGGAGTGCCACGCCAGTTCCGGTGCCATATGCGGAGTTCATCGATCCTCAGTCCCTAAATCTATACGGTTACGTGCGCGGCATTCCTACGGCGCGCTTTGACCAAGACGGGCACGCGGATTGCGGTTGGTGGTGCAGAACTAAACAGCGCTTTCGTAATTCAAACGTAGGACTAGGATTCCGTACTGATGACCAAGTAAAATCGACGGCGGCGAATTTTAGAAACCGCATAACTAAAGACGAAACTCTCCAAGTGTACTTCGGAGACAAGGGCGAACTTCGATCTTATACAAGAGACCAATTGGACAAAATGAGCGATGCTCAGGTAATTGCTCTTGTTGATGAGATTGGCCCGGATGCGCCTTCGAATGAAGCTACTCAGGAAATGGCTGTTGCACTTGGTGCGGCCTCACAATACAACGATATAACCAAAGGCAACAGCGTAAAGAATATTCAGACGGATGTGAAGCGGGCCGACTTTGAGAGCAATTTGTCCGCCAATGGATGGAACAAGAGCACTAGCAAGGATGGATTGACCACGATCTATGAAAAGGATGGGGCAAAATATGTTATCAGAGACAATGCGAAATCAACCGGTACCCCAACAGCGGATTTTTATAAGGCAGGTAGCAATGAGGTTAACATAAAAATTAGAATGCCACAATGAGGACCATCTATATGGTATCGAGCGCCGATTTCAGAAGAATTAAATCTGTTGTAATGAAGGGAATTAGATCTTCGGAACGACCTCCTTCATTCGTATTTGAAGCAGATTACAAAGTCATAGCATTTGTAGAGTTTGATACAGGGTTTACACCGAATTTCTGGAAACTTACACGGTCGCTCGCATTAGCATCCGGCGACGAAGATGTTTTGGTGCTCGCAATTGAACCTGATGCAGAAAGTTACTTTCATAAAGAATTTGGGACATACGGTGCAATCCGGCTCTCCATAAATGATTCTGCAAAGACATATACGGAGAAGCTCGAAGAACACCCTGTAGGATGGCCCGTAGATTCTCTCAAATTTAACTCGGAATGCCTTGTCTGGGCCTCAGATTCAGGTAGTTGGATCGCATGGGGAAGCCGCGGATTTGGCTTCATTGCCATTGCATTTAAGGCTGGCTTCTCAACAAGTCTTGTTGAGCTTTCTAAAGAAGCTGGTATCGATATCATGGAAAAAAACAGAGCTGTATCAGACATTATTATTCCGAGTTTTTATGATCAAAATGCCGCGAAGACCTTTGCGGCCAAATTCATCCAAAATTACTAGGTCTATAAATATAATGTTTTAGGATTATTGTTTCTTGGATGGTGGATTGGCGGGTGGCCCGCCCTTCCTGCCTTGCCTTTTCTCGACCTCACCATACCGCGGGTGCCCTACCCTTTACCCGAGAAGCCGCGCGGGTTTTGCGGCTGCGAGGGAAAGGGTGGGATGAAACAAGCGTCTTCAGCCGGTGGCATGTCGGCCAACGCGCCCAGCCAGACTGTGTTCTCCATCGGATACGACTTCCACATCGGCAATGGAACATCAGGCGCGGACAATGGCAATGTCTTTGGCATCACCAATTACAAAGACACAACGCGCAACCAGACGTTCACCTATGACCTGCTGAACCGTCTGACTTCTGCTCAGAACGCGGGTACGAACTGCGCGGCCAGCACCGTCAACGGCAAAAGCGAATACTGGGGCAACTCCTACGGGTATGACGCCTGGGGCAACCTGCTGCAGAAGACTGTCACCAAATGTGGCGCGGAAAACCTGCTCGTCACCGCCGACGCACACAACTGGATTCACGCTTCCGGCACCGATTACCAATACGACTCAGCCGGCAACATGACGTTCAACGCCACAGCGCCCGCCCAAACCTACACCTACGACCAGGAGAACCGCCTCACCGGCGCAGCCGGCTACGCCTACACCTACGATGGCGACGGCAACCGCGCCCGCAAGTCGAACGGGAACCTGGCCGCCAACGGCACGCTTTACTGGTATATGGCGCCCGGTGTCGTGGCGGAAACCGATCTCGCCGGCACCTTGAAATCTGAATATGTATTTTTCGATGGCGAGCGCGTGGCCCGCCGCGACGGCCCCACCGGCACGGCCGGCGTTTTTTATTATTTCTCTGACCATCTCAAGACCGCGTCGGTCATTACCGACTCCGCCGGAGTAATCAAAGCTGAGTCCGACTATTACCCCTGGGGCGGCGAACTTCAGTTCGTCAACAACGACACCAACGACTACAAGTTTACCGGCAAAAAACGCGACACCGAAACCGGCCTCGATTACTTCGGAGCAAGGTATTACTCGAATGGACTGGGGCGGTTTGTCAGCTCAGATTGGAGTCCAGTTCCCGTGCCCATTCCTTACGCCGATCTGAGCGACCCTCAGTCGCTCAACCAGTACAGCTACGTGCGGAATATTCCGACAAGTAAGGCTGACCTTGACGGGCACCAATCTGCGACGCTTCCGACGATTGAACCAAATCCAACGGCAGAGGAAGTTAACGAATTTATTCAAGGATTGGAAGACGTTGGGAAATTAGGACCGTTAGGAGTAGCCTCAGCAGTGGTGACTGGTGCAGCAATCGTTTTCGGGGTTGCAAACATCAACCCACCAACAGTTGGCCAGTCCAATGCTGACGAACGTGCCCAGATCGAGCAAGCGCAACACGAGCGAGAACAACAGAATGGCGGAGTAGATCCCCAGGTCTCTACCAGCGGCTCAGGAGCAAGAAAAGGTGGAGGCCAAGCATACGACGATACTCCCGAAAACTTAGCTAGAATTGCCCAAGGCAAACCGCCTATCGGCAAAGATGGTAAGCCTGTTGAGCTTCATTCTCCTGCCCAAACGCACACGGACCAATCGCAAGAGTTAACAAGGACTGATCACCGGGGGGAAGGAAACTTCACGAAGAATCACACAAATACAGGACAACAACGAAGCAAGGTGAATCGGAATCAGGCGGCTAAGGACCGGCGAGCACATTGGAAGAAAGTTCACAAAAATAAGACCACACAAAAATGAGAGAGTTAATGCTGGAAAGGTTCAGATCCGACGGTTTGGCAGCTGTCTTCCATGAAGATGACGGAGAAGGATACTTCTTTCTCTATAAGCCAGCTGGTCGAGAAGTGCTGCAGCAAGTGCAACTCTACGCACTTCCGACCGTTCCTCCCATTCGAGAAGAGGATGTTGAAATTTTCTGGTCTCGGGACGAAAAGACAGCTGGAATCTCTGTCTGGGGACGTTTGCGCGCCATACTTGATGTGAGCGGGAGAGACCCGGAAGTATGCCAGATTAAAACCCCGGATAGCCTCACAATTCAAGCGCCGGATAAAGCTTCCTTGTTTCCTGAGTATCTGGATCGAAAGATTTTTCTTGAAGCACGCAAGCGGTACTGGAAGAATGCCTTGATCCAGGCACGCCCCGATCTCCCTGTTTCTGATCAGCCTACCTCCTTGCTAGAAACCAGCTTCCTCATCGTGGCCTTAGACAGTCATAGAGAGCGGGCCGCCGTGTTTGAGGATGAGGGGGAAACAGGATATCTGTATGTTTATTCTGTTGGCGCAGCCACTGTGCAAAGGCATGTGCACGTCTACGACCGTAGTGACGCTTTACAAATTGTAAGGAATAGCGTTGATGTACTTTGGTCAACAGACGAATCGAAGTGTGGAGTAAGAATATGGGGACAGATGCGCGGCATAATCGATCTCCGGACAAGGAGAGAAGGCCGAGCTTGGCTGGAAAACCGAGATACTCCTGGGATCAATGAGGCGGAATGGCTTCGGGGCTTTGAACTAATGTGATTTGGAAAAGAGGAAACGGCCAAAGGGGAGGACGGCCCCTCGATAAGAGCTAAGGGAATTCATCCTTCCTGGATTGTCTGTTTCCTACTTCATGATACTTTGGGTGCCCTTACCCTTTGCTCGAGAAGCCGCGTGCTTGCTGCGAGTATGAAAGAAAGGTGGCCTAAGCCCCTTACTCCGTCTGCTGGCTCACATTCAGCAGAACGCCCACACTCGCCAGCATCACAAACAGGCTTGATCCGCCATAGGAAATGAACGGCAGAGGAATGCCTTTGGTCGGCAGCAGGGCCAGCACCACGCTGATATTGAAGAAGGCCTGCACCACGATCATCGTGGTAACGCCCACGGCGATGTAGCGGCCAAAGGCGTCGCGCGCCCGCAGTGACGTTCGCAGTCCGCGCCAGGCAAAGATGAAAAACAGCGTGGCGATCAGCACCGCGCCAA
>Ga0137403_10002483_pt1 | contig 22551 bp, 19 predicted proteins | sample CZOMad2_1_16fung_FD_122057 | JGI IMG/M metagenome (GOLD analysis project Ga0137403, IMG submission 122057) | Vadose zone soil fungal communities from Angelo Coast Range Reserve, California, USA - CZOMad2_1_16fungal (Hybrid Assembly) | ecosystem: Environmental > Terrestrial > Soil > Vadose zone...
GGTTTTTCTTATGCGCTCTATGTCGCCTAGTGCCTCCGCCAACTGTTGTTCAGATCTAGCCAATGTCATGACTTGCTACGCAGCGCGGTCGCGCTTCACGATATCCAGAATCGTATTCTTGCTCAGACCTAGCCGATGGCTGATTTCTCGATAGGACTGGCCCTCGGCGCCAATCACCCCGGAAAAGGGTCTTTCCCGTGGCACAGTGTTGGTCTATTCAAAGTTTGGTGTATAGCGGACGTCGACCTGGCAATGATGCTGAACCGGCTCATAATCCACGGTGACCCCGTACCGGAGAACCTGGTTGCCTACGCGACGCAGCAATGGCAGCGTCCGTCGGTCCAACAATGGGCAAACAAGCCTCGGCCGACCCTTAGCGTGCTTTAAAGCGCGAATCGTGTCTTCCCCTCTGTGGCGGGTACCGGTGGGAAGGACGCCGTTTTTCCCCGATTATTAGGCCTGCAGGCTCAGCAGAGCTTCCACAGGGTCGAGAGAAAAGGTTTTGAGCAATAACGCATTGGCGCGGAGCAGATTCGCGACTGCTGCTGTCGATGCATTCCCGACCTGAAGCCAGATCACCTTCGGTGGTGGACCGCGGACGAGTGCCAAGCTTCGGAAGTCGTCGTCCTTGCTCACTATAATAAGATCACTGTCCCCCGCGTGCGCCCAGATGGCCTCGTCGCTGGCGCCGCGCATGCCGAGAAGTTCGATGTGCGTGCTACCTGGCCAGTGAGAGGAGAGTTCTCCCACGAGCCGAGGACTCAAGTTCTCATCGAAGAGCAATTTCACGCGGCGGTGTAACTGGCGTAACGACGTTCGCGTTCCGCGGCGTATGCCAAGACCGCGAGTATGTGATCGCGCGTCAGGCTAGGGAAGTCCTTAAGGACCTCATCCTCACTCATACCGCCCGCCAGATATTCGAGAACATCGGTGGGTGTGATCCGAGTGCCCGCAATGCAGGGCTTGCCGCTGCGTACACCGGGAGTGATGTGAATATACTGCTGCCAATTCATGTGTCTTCCTGTCTGTGCTTAATGCTTCACCGAGGGGTGAGTATCGTACCTTGAAATATCCACGGACGGGTCTGGTATCCACCAACGACGTCGGTACTCCGCGGGCCACTCTCTCTGCTGATTCAACCAGGACTGCTGCCAACCGCGACGCCCATAAGGGGTCCGTTGTTCGCGAAGATCGCCCAAACAGCAATGCGGGCAATAGCTCCGGAACGCGCCATCGACCAATTCCCAGCCTGTGCTCGAGGGCCACAGTGTGTTGCACGCAGTATCGGGCAGACGCGAGAGTGCCGCGATTTTGCTTCGGACGTGCGGCGCTTGCAGACGCTCAGCGGTTTCACGCGCCAATCTTGGTGCCGTTGCAGCCACCGATCCATCGCTAAGATCGAACGACAATAACAGGGCGTTCGGCGTCATCCGGTACTCCGCGCCAATTCGCTCAAACCAAGACGGGAGTGACTCATCGGGCTGCGGCCGAGGACACACCGGCCAGGGTTGCAGAGCGCTCATGCCGCTGCAATCCGCAAGCGCTCGCACACGCGCTCGATATCCGTCTCGACGATTCGCTCACTGCCATCCTCGATAGCGCTTTCCGCGGCCCGCCCGAGGAGCCACGTGACCCGACCGGTCACACCGCTCGAGTGCTTGATCAGCGTTTGGATCATCGAAGGCTCGCCGAAGCTGGAGGCTTTGCGCAACGGCAGTAGCTTGCCGTATGCCACAATAAAGGCGCGAAAGGCATCGGTGGCGGTCCAGCGCGGAATTAACAGCGGCTCAAAACGACTCGCGACTTGCGCATCGGTTTGCAGCGCATGGAAGGCATCCTGCGTCCCGACAACGACGACCACGATCTTCAGTTCGTTGGCCACGAATTTAAGTAGATTTAGCGCCCGGCGCTGCTCGCGCTGGCTGCCGGCGAGCAAATGATGGACTTCGTCAATGAACAGCAGCTTGGTCCCGATTTTCTTCAGCAGATCCAAAGCACGGCCTTCCAAGGCGCCAATCTGATCGCGAATGGAGTAGGGCGCGCCCAACACCTCCAGCATTCGCGTGTAAAACCGGCGCTCATCGGGACTGGGCGGCATTTGGACACTGACCACCGGGCGCAACGTGATACCGCGGCGCTCCTCATAAGAATTGGGATGCTGGCGCTCCACTTTTTCGAGGATCATGGTCTTGCCCATGCCACTATCGCCATACAGCAACATGCAGGGCATCCGCGCACAACTCGGATAGTGGTAGCGGCGCTCTAATTCATCGACCGCCAATTGGGCACGGTTAAAGCCGACCCAACGCGCGGTTTGCACCAGCTTGATTCGAGATTTCGCGTCCAAGAATGCCTGTTCCCGAGTGGCGCTTGAGAGATGCGAGAGGTCAAGCATGATCATGACTCCCAGAGTTCGCTCGGCAGGGGTGGCGGCTCTCGACTGAAATCAATGGCGCTCATCGAGTGAAGATCGACCGCCGGGGGCTCACGGCGCGGCTCGCGCCGGCGTCGAGCGGCCTTGGTCGCCTTTGTGGCGGTGGTCAAGATCTGCGCCTGACGCTCGTGCATCGCGAACAACTGTTCTTCGTTGATGGTGGCCTTGGCTTCTTTGCGCAGCATCGCATGCGCATGCTTGAGCTCCGCCAACGATATCGGCGGATGACATACGTCCGCGTAGGGGATGGCATGGTAGTGATGATGCGGCCCGAGCACGTGCAGCTTCGACAAATCGCGCGGGTCATAGCGAATGAGCAGCGGCTCTCGGGGCTGTGCGATCGCGGGTAGCACATCGGCCCAGTAGCGGATGCGTTCGAAATACAAGCCATTGCGCTGCAGTTTTCGGTGGATCACGGGGAGGAATCCAATCACGAACCGCTCAGGATCCGCCGGCAGGGCTGGGATCGCTCCCGCCGCGATGCTCTTGGCCCAGGCCGCGACCGGGGTCGTTCCCAACATGCGATGCACGCCATGGTGATAGGCCCCTGCGATCTCAAGGGCGAGCCATTCGGTAAATTCTCTGAGCGTAAGCTTCGCTTCGTTCTCAGAGTGATAACCCGCGCGTTTCGATGGCGATGAATCCGTACTCCCGGGAAGTAAGTGCACGCGGCCCATCAATGTGCCAATCAATCGTTCGATATGTGCGCCGAATCGTGGCCGCGCTACGGGCCTGTGCAATAAGCGAATGCCGTATTCACGGCAACCCCGCGTGAGCGCTTCGCCGTGGAACTCGGGACCATTGTCCACGTGAATATACTGCGGAAGACCGAATTGATCCCAGAGCAGTTCTGCTGAGTCACCCCGGGGTTTAAGTTTCGGGAGCACCGCGTGCTCGATGCACAGCGCAACCGCCAATGCGGAGGGTGCTTCTAAGCCGACGTGAAACCCTAAGACACTGCGGGTCGCGACATCAATCGCCAGCGAGAGCCAGGGACGTCCAATCGATCGACGATGATGGGAATCGACAATGATCACGTCGGCCAAGGTGTGATCGATCTGGACGAGTTCGAGTGCCTGCGTGGCCTGTAAAGTTCCCGGGGTCGAAAGCGCAATCCCTTCGGATGCCTTCGATCCCATGCGTCGGCGAGCGACCAATCGGGCATCGAGTGCACGAATTCTCGTGATGACGCTATTCCGCGCAGGCGCCGGAATATGCAGGCGCCGACAGCGGCGTACGACTTCTCGATACGTTTCTTCCATGGGCGTTTTTGGCCGAACGAGATAGCGCTTTTGAATGGCTTCATTGATGAGTCGCTCGCGCACGGCACCCAGCCGTCGATATAGCTTGCGGGGCCCCAGTTGATGCGGCACCAGGCTTGTTGTCTGCGCTGATGTTTTATATCGGGCAATGAGTCGCTGAATGGTACGCGTCGATACTTTGAGTGAATCAGCGGCGCAGCGGATCCGCGGCTTTGCGAGACCGGGCCCTAAGATGGCCTGTCGAATGACCTCTTCGCGCTGTGTCGCCATATCCCAAATCGGGTCGCCCGAAGTGTGCTGACGAACCAATCGCTCGTCGAGATCCTCGAGCGTCAGGGCGGGCAATCCCCGGATTTCTGCGACGTTTACCTCTCTGAGCTCCTTGGAATTGGAATCTCGTATACGCGCGCGTGCACCACGCAGGGACTCAAATCGATGGGGGCGGCCACTCCAGAGAACCCATTCGCCGGGACGCAGCTCGAGCCGAAGTGCCGAATTGAGGCCGTCTGGGTCCGTAAATCTCTCCGCGGATGGCGACATGCACTATTGATAAGAATACTACCGGCGACATCCACTATTGAAATATTTACTGAAATGCTGAGGGTAACGGCGCGCTGACTCAGGGGGATAAAAACTGAAGAAAAACACAATAACTCAACAAGTTATGGTATTTGTCTCTAAATCACTGCAGGTGACAGATAAATGTGATGTCGACACCTGGTCTAGGAGGCAGGCGATCAAAGCGCTCGATCACGCACAAATCACATAGCACCGTGTCGTCTCGTCGCGCTACATCTGCTTGCTCGATGGGAGCACGATCTCGCGTTCGGATTTTCTGGGATCGTTGGTAATCATCGAATTCCCGCTAAACAGCATAGTGTCGCGGGAGCTCAAGTTGTAAGCAGGCCATTGGAGGTCCCGCGTCGACGGGTCACCAGTGTGAGCGAAGCCGGTCCAGGCGGTCAGCGTCTGACGGGAGAGGCGGACACGGATATTCTCCGGATCCGCTTCCGCCCGAATCTGATATGAGTCCTTCGCATCCCAGGCAGCGAGGTAGTTGAGATTTCCGAAGACAAACGGAATGTCGATTCCGTGGGTTGCCCAGTTTCCTCCAAGGCAAGGTGTCTTCCAGCCAAATTCGTACATATAAATCGGAGGCCCCCCGATCTCAACTTTGCGCTGCGCTTGCCGAAGCGCGTTCTGCCACATGCCGAGATCCGTGGACAGGCGCACCCACATCTCCGTGTTGCTGAACTTCGGAAACAATTTACGATAGGCCTGAAGAATGTTTGGCATCTGCGCTTGCGAAACACTCGGCGCGATTGCATATCTGTAAGCTTCGGCGATGAGTTCTTGATCGCTCCCAATCGGCTGTAGGAGTCGCTCACCGATGAAGTCGACGGCTTCGTCGGAATTCGTACCGATCATAATGGTAGTTTCGGCTGCCAAGGGTGGCGCATCCCCAAGCCATAGCTGCCGCGGAATCATCTGCCCATCGGCGACGGGCTGCCACTGCACCCTCAATAGCCCCTCAATGCCCTGTGGAGAGAGTTTTTTATAACAATCAAGGAGCGCGGCCGTCGAAAGCTTCGATAGCGCAGCAACGTCGCCGTTGTGAAGGCCAAAGTGAGCAAATATTCGGCGGGTTAATTGGGCGGCCTGATCCGCAGGCGCCGCCGTCAGCCCGAATCCGCTCTGCACGATCGCCTTATGGAATAGCCCGCGCGAGGCCGGCATGCCCATGAGGCAGGAGACCTTGCCGCCTCCACCCGACTCGCCGAAAACGGTCACGTTTTCAGGGTTGCCACCGAACTGGCCGATGTTAGCTTGAACCCACCGTAACGCGGCGATGAGATCCTGTTGGCCTAAGTTGACCGAGTGGGAATAGCGCTCGTCTACGCCCTCGAGAAAATGGGTGTAGCCGAAGATGTTCAGCCGGTGGTTGACACTGATAACGACCACGTTCCCATTTTTGGCCAGGTTGTGGCCGTCATAAAGGTATAATCCCGAGGACCCCCTTTCGAATGCACCACCGTGCATCCAAAACATCACGGGTAGACGCGCGCCTGCGTGGGCTTGCGGTGTCCACACGTTGAGGACCAGACAGTCCTCGCTCACCGGATTGGGATCTTTCCATGCGCGAAATTCATCGGGGACTTGCGGACACGGGTGGCCAAAGCGGACAGCGTCGCGGACCCCTGCCCAGGGGATTGCGGGCTGCGGAGGCAGAAATCGGTTAGAGCCACTCGTGGGTGCTCCATAGGGGATCCCCTTGAAGGCCGAAATGCCCTCGAGGGCCCTGCCGCTCACCTTTCCTGACGCCGTTTCGACCACCGGGAATGGCCTGCGGCCTTCCGCCGTGCCTCCAAGCATAAGAGATGGCGCCGCGACACAGGCAGCCGCGAACCCCATATGCAACGCCTCGCGACGCGACAGATAACGTCCGTCACGAAGATTGGGCGCAGCAAGGATATGCTTTGGCTTTGGCATTGGCGCTTTCACCGTAGAGGTTGGAAGTATTGGGTCAACGGGGTAAGGTTCGCCTCGTAGTGCCGCCACTTACCCACCGAGTCTGTGTAGAGTCGTTGTCTGACTTGCGTGGCGCTCGCGGTCGCCACCGGAGCACCGCTCGCATGGAAGTCAAGGCACGCCGACTCCCATGACAATCCACAATGTTCTGCAACTTGTCTGGCAACGCGCTCCGGGTCGGCAACCAGATCTTCGTAGTGAATCTCAAACCAGCCGGGCCCGATCAACTGCTGCCAATGTCGCATGAGTTTGTCCCAGCCAATATAGTATTGGCCGAGCTCGGAAAGATCGTAGGAAAACGGATAGCCGGAGGCGAACAATGTCTTGTACATGGCAAAGCAGTTGTCGACCGGATCACGCCGAACGAGCACGAACTTCGCGCGTGGAAGCGCCGCGTGTATTAAACCCGCATAGAGATAATTTAGGGGCAGTTTGTCAGTAACCCGCGCAACGTTTCCAATGCGGGGTCTTACTTGTGATAGATACGAGTGGGCTAGACTGGCGGCGTCGCCTTTGAGTGATTGTTCGATGAGCTCCAGCTTCCCAAAAGGTCTATCGGAAGCTCTCCGACCCGCCGAAATCACTGCATTGGGAAATGCATCGAGTTCCCCCGCGGCATACACATGCGAATGTGAGCCCACCATCCGCTCCACGAGTGTCGTGCCACTTCGGGGAAGTCCGATGATGAAGATGCACTCGTCGGTATCGATGCCGGATCCCATGAGGCGCAGATTGTCCTGCGTATGCCGTCGCCTCAACGTGTCCAGTACTTCAAGATCATCGGCTACCTGGTAGCGCAGCATCGCGCGGTGCTGATGCGCGGCGCGGCTGAGGTGCATGAATGACCGTGAATACTCCTTGAGATCCTCGAGCTCTTTGGCTAACGCGTAGCCGAGCCCCACTGTTGCTCTGCGAGGATGGCAACTCGAGAGTCTTGCTTCAAGCTCGTCAACATGATTTGAGGTTGGAGTCTGCCGTCGCAGACCCGACCGTGCTTGGTGAGCCTCCCCGTCATACGGGTGGACGGAAAGGTAGTGATCCAGATTGGCTTCGGCCTGAGCGAACTCTCCGGTCATTCGCTGCGCCATGGCCAAATTGTAACGGAAATGAGCGACCTTCGGTGCGGATGCGACTGCCCGCTCGTAGTACGCAACCGCTTCCCGGATCTCACCTAGATGCGTGAGGAGCGTGCCGAATCGGTCGCAGAGCTCGGGTTGCCCCGGAGCGAGCTCCCTCACTCGACCGGCGGCGACCCAAGCTTCATACTGTTGCCCGGCTGAGTAAAGGAGTTCGGCTGCGCGCAACGCCAGGTGGGGATCGGGCGAGTCAGCAGCCAGGCACCCCTGCAGATGGGCTTGGCACTCTCTCACATCGCCCGTCAGTAGAGCGATTTCGGCCGCCAGCACGAGGACCTGGGGGTCGACAGGATGGGCGAGCAAAAGCCGTGTGCAACGCTCGCGCGCTTCCGCGACCTTCCGCGCCCCCAGCAACCCTTGAAGGCAATGGATCTCGGCCGCCCCAGCGGGGGACGACGACGAATTCACCACCTTGTCGATAGCAACCATGTTTAGGAAATGCTGAACGTCGTTCCACCGACAAGGGGTATTCCCATCCTGAGATACACACGATGCTCCTCGCGATCCCATTCACGCCACACGATCACATCAGTGGCCTCATTCAAAATGATAGTGGATCAGCAGCCCAACAGTGCGCGGCCGAGTCACGACCCGATTTTCAAAGGTATTCACCGGCGATCCCTGTTGCCCGGTCGCACCCGTGTAGCCGGGGTCACTGGTCAGATTCGTACCGTACATCTCTAAGCCCCATCGCTTGCCCTTTTCCAAGGTCACATTCGCGTCAATGATCTTAGAGGACGGGATCGTCCAATTGGACAGGAAAATGCCGGGGATGGCGCCGGGGGCACTGGTACGGTAAATGCCGTTAGCGCGATAGTCGAGTGCCCAATCACCGCTGATCGGCATTTTGTAGTCGAGTCCCACATTAAAGACATTCTTGGGCACGCCTGGGAGCCGAGTGCCCGCGGGAATCTGCACCGCGAGAATCGGCGCAAGCACAGGACCGCCGCTTCCCGCACCCGCAAAGGGGGGCAAGTCGTAGATATTGGTCGAATTCGAAACCGCCGCGTCCGTGTAGGTATAGCTGAATGTCCCAGAGAGCTGACTGGTGATTCGCGCGTCCACTTGCAGCTCCAACCCCTTCGATTTTGCGGTCGAGCCATTGTAGACGGCCGGACTGCCCGAGGGAGAGTAGCTGTCGAATTGGAAGTTCAGCAGATCGATGAAAAAGACATCCGCCACATACCGGAATCGATCGTGACCCAGATCGCCCTTGATGCCCGCCTCATAGTTCTTGACCAAGTCGGGCTTGAAGGTGGAGTACTGCGCCTCGGAGGCAAAGGACCCCACCACCGCCAGACCCGTCGCCCCTCCACGGCGAAAGCCCTCGGAGAAGGTGGCATAAAGCTTCGTATCTTTGTCGATATCGTACGACGTATTGAGTTTGTACAGCGGCCTGTGCGCGCTCTGGGTGTTGTTTACCGATGATCCGCCGAGAGCGTTACCGCATGCGAAACCGCACTTGGGAGCATCGGTAGTTGAACTTTCGTCAAAGCTCTGTGAAAAGAGGCGCGTTCCGCCGGTGATTTGCCACGCGGAGGTGACATGCCAAGTCAATTCTCCGAACAGGGCGCGATCGGTGAAGGTCGTCACCGTGTCACTGTACACCACCGTATCTCCCGCTTGAGGGTTGGGTAACGGAGGGAGTCCCATGGTGGAATCGAATTCCGTCAACCCAAGGATGTATTGATTGAATATCGAGACGCCTGTCTGGTGCTGGAAGTAGCCTCCCACGACATAATCAAACAGGTGTGTCCCGTTCGAGACGAGCCGGAACTCCTGAATCCAGGACTTGTCCTGCAGACCATCTACGATGGTAGCGATGGGTCGCGGATAGTTCCCGTAGACGGTTAGAAAATTCGTGCCGCCCGGGATATCCCACTGGTACGTCGAGTCCAGCACCGTATTGGTGCGAGAATCGTAGAACGAAGTCGTGGACGAAGCCGTCGCAAATCCAACGTCAACGCTCGCCACCAGACTCCCAAGATCAGCCAGGTTGCCGTAAGGCTGCTGAAGCAGATTCGTGTTCCTATAGGGCCCTCCTGCTGGGATGGTGTAGGCCGCGTTCGCATACGGCGGGATGGGACCGGTGTAGCCACTGAGATTCTGCGTGCCGCCGGGCCAGTTGGGATTGCTGCACTGGCAGTCATGCACATTAGTCTTTTGATGCAAATACATCGCCTCGATATCCACGCCATCAGTGGGTTTCCAACGAAGCGAGGTTCGAGCGTAGGACTGACCGGACCCATTGGCATCTTGCAGGGGTGGCCTGAGCTTGAACCCACTCGTCGGATCGGACGCGACGCTGGGAACGGGGATGCCCGAAGAATTGAGTTCCGCAAGACTCACGTCTTGGATAAATCCCGCCAAATGCTCATAGCCTGCCGCCAAGCGCACCGCGAAGTCCGAAGTGACGGGTAGATTCAGAACACCGTCGACGCGCTCGTTCAACGACCCACCGCTGTGCTCGGTGTTGCCAACCCCTGCCGTGGCGTCCGCCGTGAATTTATCGAAATCTGGCCTGTTGGGGATGAAACGAATGGTGCCGGCTTCAGCGCCTGAGCCGTACAACGTCCCTTGAGGACCTTTCAGCACCTCGACGTGGTCAAGATCCCGCAGAATGAGCGGAATGAACACCGGGGTCTCCCCGAAGTAGGTCGAGACGGGGGAGATGGTTTGGTTGGGCGTATCGGCACCACTTGGATTGTCGGTACGCAGACCACGCAAGGTAAAGTTGTTGTTGCCGCCGCGCGCCGCAGGTCCCGAATCGACGGTCAGGAGTCCGGGAACGAGCTTGGCCAAGTCGGAGGCATCATCGATGCTGGGTCCGCCCAACGAATCGCCGGCGACCACACTGATGTTGTAGGGAATGTCCTGGGCCGTCTGGGCACGGCGCTGCGCCGTGACCGTAATTTCCTGCAACCCCACCGACTCATCCCGCGGTGCAGGGGCCGTTGCCTCCTGCGCCTTGGCACTCGCCATGCTCAGCGCAAGGCTGACTGCGCTCGCAACCGCCGTATGCATTACTCGGGCGCCGGAGCGGCCCATGAGTTGGCAGGAGCCTGATGCGCTACCCGCGCTGGTCATTCCCAAGCCGCCCTGTCGAATCGGATGCATACGTTGTTACCCCTGTCGCTTAGAGTTAATGTTTTTTTGAATCTCAAATCCCGGGAGGAGTCTGTGCGACCGCGTGGTTTCGCTGGAGAACACACCCCAAGGCTTTTCTATCCCAACCGAACAATTTCGTAGCCCTGACGTACCGGTGCGATATGCGCCGTTTTTCCTGGCCACTCCCGCATCCCCGGAGCAGCTAACTCCTGTACTGGACGCGTGGCTCATCTTCTAGGGCTTTGAATGAGACTTGAGGTTAGGGCCGTCCGGGTCCGACTAGCCAATGATTTTTTATCAAGAGCTATATAAGTTGCGCTAATATCACTGCATGGATCTGGCAGGCCGTTTGCTGCTTGCGTAATGGTCGGCTGAGGATCAAGCGCTCAGGAGGCACCCCCAATGCGCGGCCAGATCGCGTACCTACAACAAGAGGAAATTGCATGCGTGAATACCTGATGCCGATTTTCGTGGTCGCTGCTCTGGCGTTAGCCGGCTGCAACAAGTCGAAGTCGCCGGAAGATGTGTCGAAGGACGTAGCCAACGCCGAGCAGAAGGCGAGCAACGAGGTGACGAAGAGCGAAGTCCGCGCGCAGAGGGCGCTGGATAAATCGTACGAGAAGGTCAATGACCAGGAAATCAAATTCAACAACGACGCCTCACACCAAACCTACAATGTGGTCATCGCAAAAGCCGATGGCAACCGCAAAGTGGCCCTGGCGACTTGCGAATCTCAGAGCGGCGATGCTCAAAAGGCGTGTAAGGACCAGGCGCAAGCCGACTACAAGACGGCGCGCGCAGATGCCAAGGCCAGCGCCGAGGCGGCCGTGCAGCAGAAGTAACACATCGACCGTACGGCCCGCGACCGTTATAGCCTGACTAAATGCAAGCGTCTCTGCTTGCGATAATTGGCGGTTATCACCGAGCACCTTGCAGCATCATCGTTAGGTGCGGAGAAGGAGCGCGGCGAGGAGGGCCACGGCTGAAGTGACATCCCGTCAGATCGCAGCCGTAGAACGGCGAATGACAAGTCGAGTGGCGAACAGCTTGCGCTTCGGCTCAACGGTTTGGTCGGAGCCGTTCACGATGGCGATTATCATCTTCGCTGCCACGATGCCTTTCTCCACCATCGGCTGTCGGATGGTCGTGAGTCCGGCCTGTACCGCTTCGGGGATATCATCGAATCCAACGATCGACAGCTTTCGCGGTACCTCGATGTCGAGGTCTTGTGCCGCCTCCATGCAGGCAAGGGCCATCACGTCGGATGTCGCCACGACCGCTGTGATCTTGGCGGAAGTGAGGAGGTTGAACGCCGCGGCTTGGCCCGCGGTGAGCCCCAGCGCGCCCGCTTCGTATATGCGCAAGCTGGCGAAATCCAGACCGATGTCGGCCGCCGCATCTACATAGCCGCGCAGCCGATCGCGAACGACCGCTTCCTTCGATTTCATGAATCTCTCGCGCGTTACGTACCCTGAATGACCGTCAGGATTCAATCGGTCGATCAGCACGCCGATCTTTCGGTGCCCGAGGTCAATCAGGTGCCGCAGCTGTGTCTGGGCAGCTGCGTAGTCGTCGATGCCGACAAAGTTCGCTGTTTTGATCTTCGGCGAATCGACGACCACGAAGGGAATCCGCCGATCCATTACGTTTGCGATTATCGGGTGATTGTCCGGTAACGTCGTGATGATGAGTCCGTCCACCAGGCCGCGTACCGCCAACGAAGGGTGTTCCTCCGGACCCGACTCCGGCAGCGGGCCGCGATGGCGCAGCGGGAAGAGCGTCAGCGCCATGTCCTCGAATTCGCCGCTCTGCCCGATCCCCTTCAGGAGGGCATTCATCGCCGGATCGTCGAACGCGAGGGACAGCTTGTCCATCATCATCACTCCAATCGCACCGACTTTTCCGGATCGGAGACTGCGGCCAAGGGCGTTCGGTCCGGGATAACCAATCTTACGGGCGATCGCGAATATCTGATTTCGCTGTGCCTCCGAAATCTTGGACGGCCGGTTATAAGCATATGACACGGCCGGCTGCGAGACGCCTGCAGCCCGGGCGACATCCTTCATCGAAACATTTCTGGTCTTCTTGGTAGCCACCTTGAAATTCCCCGATCAGGTCGAACGCGCCAGTCAACGGAGCGAGCCGAATCTTACACGCTACTAGACACACTCAGCGAGCCGGCGAGAGGCCGATTTCCAACTCTACAACGTCCGCGCTGCGCCGCTGTCAGCGTCACTGTCCGCGGACAGGTACCGTCGCCGGCGATGCGGAGTCATGCGCTTGGCAGCGAAATTTTCCGGACACGAGGGCTAGCTTTTTGATAGTTATACGGTTAACCTAGAACGGCAGGGGAGATTATCGATGCGGATTGAACACATTGCACTGTGGACGGATGATCTTAAACGCAGCGTAGACTTTTACAGACGCTACTTCGCAGCGACACCCGGGGCGCCCTACATCAACAGCAAGAAGGGATTCGAGTCCGTGTTCCTCACGCTGTCGGGCGGAGCGCGTATCGAACTCATGTCGACGACCACCCTGCACCCGGTGCGGATCGAAGCGGGCGCCCAGCGCATGGGGCTGACGCATTTCGCCGTCGCCGTGGGATCGGATTCGCTCGTAGACCAGCTTACACAACGGCTGAAGGACGACGGATATCCGGTGCTCGACGGCCCCAGGCGCACCGGCGACGGTTATTACGAGAGCGTCGTGCTCGACGCGGACGGAAACCGAATCGAAATAACGTCGTAAATGCCCCTACTGCTTGGATGTGATCGCCTGTCGCAGATTCTCGGCGACCCGCATCGCATTTGCCGCGATCGTCAGCGCCGGATTGACGGCAGCCGATGATGGGAAAGGCGAGCTGTCGGCCAGCCACACGTTGTCCACCTCGTGTAAATGGCCCGCCACGTTCACGACGCTTGAAGCCTGGTCGTGCCCCATGAGTGCCGTGCCACACTGGTGGGAATTGGTGGCGATTCCCATCCGCTGCGTAAAGACTACTGGGTAACCTGCGGTATGAAGCGCCTTCTTAGTGGCCTGTACGAGCTCGAGCGGGGCGCGCAGATTGTTTGGCCGCCAGAAGACCTTAATGGTGTTCCGCTCACGGTCGAATGTGACGCGGTTCTCCCGGTCGGGCAGGTCCTCCGACGTCAGGTACAGATCCACGGAATGGTCCGTAATGTAGCGGGCGATTGCGGTCGGCAGCCAAGGGTACATTCCGCGTACCATGGGTGCTCGGATCTTCCCCAACATTTGAACATTGCCCAGGGGGAAGCCACTGGCGGCTGAACCCAGGTACCAATCGTTCAGGGCCAGGGTTTTCTGGAAAGCAACGTCGTTCCTTCGACGAGGATCCACCGCCAACATGAAAGTGCTGTTGTGCACCATGTAGTTGCGCCCCACGAGATCGGATCCGTTGCCGATTCCATTGGGATGCTGGGAGTTCGCCGACTTCAGAAGGAGGGCGGCAGTGTTTACGGCGCCGCACGCGAGAACGAAGTGCTTGGCCTGGATCCGAATCGGCTCGCCACTCTTGATGGATCCGCCCTTACGAATTCCGGTAGCAGCGATTAGGATCCGGCCGTCGACCGAGGTCTCGAGCCGATCAATGAACGTATTGGCCAGGAGATCGGTCTTACCATTCGCGAGCGCCGGTCGGAGCGCCCGCATCTCCGCATCGCACTTCGCGTCGATCTTGCAGGGGTAGCCGTCACAGGTGGAGCAGAGAATGCAGCCGCCGCCCGCGCCGTAGTCGACTCCGGCCGGCATCACAAACGGTCGCAGCCCGGACTTGCGCAGGCTGTCCGCGAGCGGCAGCAACGCTGAGTCATGAAGTAATGCCGGGAAGGGATACGGTTGGGATCGTGGCGGCTCGGTCGGATCGCCGTCCGCGGAGCCGTGTACCCGAAACACCTGTTCCGCCGCCGTGTACCACGGCTCGAGGAAAGAGTACGGAAAAGGCCACGCCCGAGAAACACCTTCGAAATGGCTGATCTCTCCGAAATCCCGCTCGCGAAAACGGGGCAGCATTGCGCCGAAGAACTTGGTATTGCCGCCGACGTAGTAAAAGACACCGGGCGAGAAGCTCTTGCCGGTATGCCCGTCGATCCAGGACTCCGCGTTGTGATAGCGACGCGCGCCGAAAACCTCCTCGGCATTCCAGTTGGCATCTTCCCGCGGGAGCCGGTCACCTCGTTCAACCACCACAACTCGCAGGCCGGAATCTCGGAGTCGGTGGGCGACAGAAGAGCCGCCCATGCCGGATCCGATCACGGCGATATCGCATTCGATCGTCGACGCCTTCCGACCAGCAAGGTTTGTCATGGTGCCGAGTTGTCGAGAGGGGTGTTCGGCCGCGCCGATTAAAGATGCTGCTCGGAGCGCCGGGTCGTCGCGTACTCCTCCTGCCGCTCGTCCGTGATATACGCCGGGATCGGGAAGTCCCACCAGCCCGGGACCCACGGGCCCGCCGCGTCACGATCCGTCGGCACTTCGACGAGCACCGGCTCATTGGCAGAAATCGCTTCCTGAAGAATATTCTCGAGATCCTGCGCTCGCTCCACTCGGTACGACTTGAGGCCGAAGGCCTGTCCGATCGCTTTGTAGTCCGGGCTATAGGGCGTACCGTCCGGCTTGTTGAACTCCGTTCCGACGTGCCGATCCATCAGCTTGCGCTGACCGCCGCGGATCGACATGTAGCCGGCATTGTTCTGGATGACGAATACCACGGGAATATTGTTCGTAACGCAGACCGCAATTTCCTGGGACGTCATCAGGAAATCGCCGTCGCCCAGCACGCATACCACCGGCTGCTTCGGCGCCGCAAGCTTCGCACCGATGGCCGCCGGAACTGCCCAGCCCATCGTCGAGAAACCGCCGGACGTTAAATGGGTTCGCGGGAGATAAACCGGGAGCGTCTGTTTGGCGGCGCCCTGGGTGTTACCGGAGCCCACCACGAAGATCGTGTCGCGCGGGCATACCTTTCGAAGGGCACCGAGCGGTCGCTGTGAGGTGAAGGGGAACCGGTCCGTGTCGCGACGCGACGCAAGCTGCTTCTCCCACTCGGCCTTCAGCTGGCCCAGTTCTGCGAGATAGGCAGACCGATCGACGGTCAATCCTTTGAGAGCAGCCACCAGCTGCGCCACGGCATGTTTCGCGTCGGCGACGATACCGACATCCGCCGGGTAGTTCTTGCCGATTTCGTGCGGGTCCACGTCTATGTGGATCAGGCGTGCCGGCGGGATCGAGAAGGTAATTCCCTTCGCATAGCTCGACGAGGACCAGTCCGTGAACCGACACCCGACTGCGATGACCACGTCCGCGTTGGAAGCGAGCTTATTGCCGCACGGCGTGCCGGTCTGGCCAACGCTGCCACCGAAGAGTTCATGATCCTCTGGAAAGCCGCTCTTACCGTTCCAAGTGGTCACGACGGGAACCTTCCACTGGGTCGCCAGGGCGAAGACCTCATCGGTCGCACGCGCCGTAATGACGCCACCGCCGATCACCATCACCGGGCGCCGCGCGCTGCGGAGCAGGTCGGTGGCCCGTTGGATGGCCTCCGGACTTGGGTACATCTTCCCGATGGGCAGGCGGCTTGCGATCGGGTGCAGCGTCACATCCGCTGCCTCAGCCTGTACGTCCATGGGGACTTCAATGTGCACGGGCCCAGGACGGCCGGTCATCATGGCGCTCCACGCGCGATGCATGATGAACGGCAGCTCCTCGACCCGCGTGGCCACCCAGTGGCGCTTGCTGACCGCCTCGGCGATCTTCGGAAAGTCGTTGTCGGTGTACCGCTCCAGCTCCTGCAGTAGCCCGTGACCGCGCATGTGCGTGGGTGGCCCGCCGGTGATGAGCATCAGGCTGGTGGAGTCCGTGAACGCTGTACCGAGGCCTATCACGGTATTGCTGGCGCCAGCGCCGATCGACGTGACGGCGGCCATCGGCTTTCCGCTCACGCGGTAGTAACCATCGGCCATATGAACGGCACTTTGCTCGTGAAAGACTTGGATGAACCTGATGCCGTATTCCTTGTCCAGGAACGCGTCGGCCAGCGTCCAGATGCCGTGCCCCGGAATACCCGCTACAAACTCGACCCCGTAGTCTTTGAGCGTGCGAGCGATGATTTGTCCACCCGTCAGTCGTGGCATGTTGGCTCTCCTTAAACGATATTCTGCTGGAGGCGCAGGCGCGCCGTTTCACCGTGTCCAGTCACCCTTCATCGGCACCTTGTAGAATCGACCGCCCAGTTGCCGGCGCCGTACCGCCCACTGAAGACCTTGCTTCGTCAGCGCCCGAATATTCTGGTCCGCCAAATTGTCGATGGTGTGACCGACGGAGTGGTAGAAGACCCGACCACGGCCCCAAGTCCGTACCCAGGCCACGGGGCTCTTCGTTCCGGCCAGCCACGGGAACGGGTTGCCATCAAAGGTCGTTTCCGCGAGCACATGGATGTTTGGGTCGACCATCATGCAGTACTGCTCGGAGCGCACTTCGAAGTCGTGCACGTCTGCGGTCACTTCGTGCATGCGATCAGTGATATTCACCGTATACGGATGCGGTACCCCTTCGCCGGCCGGATGACCCACGAAGGACCCGCCCAACAGCCAGTTGTAGCGCAGGCTCGATCGGAAGCTGGCTCCGGCGCCGTGCCAGCCTGCGAGCCCGGTGCCCGCCTCTACTGCACGGCAGAGCTGATCCTCCTGCGCCGTCGTCAGTGTCTCCGTCGTCACGGCGTTGTTCCAACCGATGACGATCAAGTCGTAGCCCGTGAGGTCACGGTCTAGTGTAAAGATGTCGTTGGATTCCTCGACCTCAAAGCGGAGTTCCTGAAAGAGCACTCGCGCCCAACGTGCAATTTCGTGAGGCGAGTGGCCGGGCCAGCCGCCGTACAGGTAAAGAACTCGACTCACTGGAATCCTCCCTTCGATTGGCGAGTTATACGTATTTCAGGGACTAGACGCAAGGAGCTTTTTGCCGAACGACTGTTTTGTCGACTTGGAAATCCATACAAAAAGCCCACACGTCACTGGGGTAGGGCGATATCGGAAGCCGAAATCATTCTCGATCATTATCCAAGTGAGCAACTGCAGCATCGTATGATCACGTGACAACTTGACGATTTATGGTGATGCGTATAACTTCGTCACAATAGGACAGACGGCACGAGGCTTCGTGTTGACCCACTATTCTCCGCCGCGCATGTTCGGGCTTTCGGTAACCTACAAGTACTGATTCAAGAGAGCTGATCCGTGCCCCTGAATTCAAGCATCGATCGGGTAGTGAAGCGGGTGGCGAAGCCACTCCACGCCTGACGCACGGCAGAATCGTTCGAGCACGAGTAGCGACACTCGTACGCCTGCCCACGTCTCATGAAGGACTGAACGATGAATGCACTCAATAGCGAGATCCTCCGCAATGCCCACGCAGTGCTGCTGCCGGCGATCAGTGATCTCGCCATCGAACCTCGACTCGGGGAGTTCCTACGTGGAGGTGGGCAGGCCATCCTGCTCGGGGAAACGCGCGAGGAGTACCTCGCCCGAAAGATGTCGCCTCGCCGTCGCGCTGAGGAGGGTCGTGACGGAATGAAAGAATCGCTGCGAGGGATTCAGGATCGGTATGGGCCCCTGCTGGTCGCCGTGGATCAGGAACTTGGGGGTATCAAGCGGCTCGAGGGTCTGGTTCCTGACTTGCCGAGCGCCGCGGACGCCGCGCGCCTCTCCGACCAGGCCATCGAGGACAGTGCTTTTGCGTGCGGCGCCGCCGCCAAGGCGATCGGCGTGAGCATGTTCCTCGCACCGATCCTGGACGTCGTTACCGGGTCTAATCCTTGGCTGAAGGGCCGCACTCTCGGCACGAACCGAGATGAGGTTGGGCGTATCGGCGCGGCGTACATCCGGGGCGTCCAGAAGGGCGGCGTCGTCGCAGTCGCTAAGCACTTTCCGGGGTACTCGGACCTCGGTGGCGACCCGGCGATTACAGACGTGGCACTGGAGCTCGACGAAGCGACTGTATGGGAAAGGGCGACCCCCTTCGCCAAGGCGATTGAGGCCGGGGTGAAGGCTGTGATGATGGGCCCTGCGCGTGTCAAAGCGCTCGACGAGCACAACGGTGTATTGGCGTCCCCAACGGCGATCGGGGCTCTGAAGCGGAAGTTCAAGTTCTCCGGCGTCGTCGTGACTGACGACATCGATGCGCCCGCAACACTTCGGGGCGGGTCGCTCGACGATATCGCTGTGAGGGCAGTGGCGGCAGGCGCGGATCTGCTGTTGCTCGCCGGCGGCGATCACCTGCCAGAGCTGTGCGCCAAGATTGCGGAGGCCGTGCACAACGGCCGGCTCTCCGCCGAACGATTGCTCGAGGCAGCAAGCCGAATTCGATCGATGGCCGCCTCGCACCAGGGTGGCGGTATCCTATCAAGCCCGAGACAATGGACCAGCGAGCCGGAGCTGAGGCCGTAATGATGAGCCCGGCAATTTATCGTGCGCTGGAAGCCGGTAATTCATGAGCCGCACGGAATCTGGTGCCGACGAGTTTCTTAGCGACTATGTGGTGGTAGGCGGCGGCTCCGCCGGCTGTGTTGTCGCGTCGCGTCTCAGTGAGGACCCGAAATCGTCGGTCCTTTTGATCGAAGAAGGGGCTCGCGACTCCAGTCCGTACATTCACATCCCAGGCGCCTACTACAAAACAGCTCAAGGCGATCTGCTCAAGCGATATCAGTGGGAGAGCCCGCCATCCCACGGACGGGACAGCGTGCAGACCATGGTGCAGGCGAGTGTGCTCGGCGGCGGCAGCTCGGTGAATGCCATGATCTACATTCGCGGTGTTCCGGCCGACTATGATGGTTGGGCTGTCTCGGGCGCCACCGGCTGGTCCTATGGCGATGTCCTTCCATTCTTCAAACGCGCAGAGAACAACAATCGCTTCTGCAACGAGTGGCACGCAGTAGGCGGTCCGGTCGGTGTCTCAGATCCGGACTACATACACCACCTGAGCCGCGTCTGGCTCCTCGCCGGCCAGCAGGCCGGCCTTCCGCTCAACCCCGACTTCAATTCCGGAACGACGGTCGGGTGCGGCGTCTACCAACTCAATACCCGCGACGGATGGCGCTCGAGCGCAGCAGTGGCCTACCTGGGGCGAGCCAAGGGGCGCGCGAATCTCACTATTCGCACGCGAGCCCGAGCGACCCGGATTCTGTTCGATGGCCGGCGCGCGGTCGGCGTTGAGTTCGTCAGTCGTGGAAAGCTTGTCCGGGCAAAACCTACGCGCGAAGTGATTTTATCGGCGGGCTCGATTGTTTCCCCAAAACTGCTGATGCTCTCGGGAGTGGGTGATCCCAGGAGCCTGGAGTCGCACGGAGTGTCCGTTCGGCACGCGCTGCCTGGAGTGGGGCAGAATCTCCAGGACCACATCGAGGCATCGCTGGTTTACCAACTGAAGAATGTCGAAAGCTACGACAAGTATAAAAAGCCACATTGGAAGGCGGTAGCGGGCCTTCGTTATCTGCTGTTCCGGGATGGTCCGGCATCATCGAATCTGATCGAGACGGGTGCTTTCTGGGGTGGCGATTCGTCGGATTCCACGCCGGATATCCAGTACTTCTTCATTCCAGGAGCCGGCATCGAGGAAGGAGTCGAAGGCGTACCGGGTGGCAGCGGCTGTACCGTCAATATCGGTCAGATTCGCCCACGCTCGAGGGGATTCGTCGCGCTCGCAGGCGCTGATCCCTTGCTGCCTCCGAGAATCGCTCCCAACTACTTTTCGGAAGCCTACGACTTGGACCGACTGGTACAGGGATGTCAGCTCGCAGCCGACATCATGACGCAACCGGCGTTCAAGAACTACATTGCGCGTCAACATACGCCCGGCACCGCCGTCCGCGACACTAAGTCGCAAACCGAGTACTGGCGTAGGCATGCCCACGCGGCACTCCACCCGGTGGGAACGTGCAGGACTGGACAAGATGACAGCGCCGTTGTCGATCCGCGATTGCGGGTTCGAGGACTGGAGGGCCTACGTGTAGTAGATGCCTCTGTCATGCCGACAGTCGTGTCGGGCAACACCAATGCCGCCTGTATCATGATCGGCGAGAAGGGTGCAGAGATGATTCGAGAGGACAACCGATGATCGAGCCGGTCGAGACGCATCAGAACAATGTCTTCGTCCTGAACTCGACGATCACCAAGTTCTCGAACCTCCTGACGGAAATAGAGGTGTGGCGTGCGACGGGCTTTGATGCCATGGAGCTTCATGGCCATAAGCTGGAGCAGTTTCTGAACAGCGGCTTCTCGGCCGACGATCTGCGCACAGCGCTGCGCGGGGTCCCGGTGGTAGGCGTTGGATTCCTGAAGGATATCGAACGGCAGGGCTCGGCGCGCGAGGCCCTTCTCGCTGAAGCGTCGCGTCTTTTCGACCTTGCCTCCATGGTGGGTGCCGGCGGCGTTCAGATTCTCACGGGCCCCGTGGATGTTCGGCTGGTTCTCGAGCACAGCCGTGGACGCTCTGCCGCGGGCTACACCGGGATATTGGGACGTTCGGAAGACGAACTATTAGCGCTGGCCGCCGTCAATGTGGCAGAGTTGGCCGATAGGGCGGCTCAGCACGGCCTGCACCTTTACCTCGAACCGCTGTCATGGGCTCCCATCAATGGACTCAAGAAATCGCTGCGTCTCATACACATGGCCGGACGACCGAACGTCAAGATCGTGATCGACTATTGGCACTGCTTCACCTCGGGTGTCGCGCCCGAAGAGGTGGCGCAGCTTGATGAGAAGCTCATCTACGGAGTGCACGTGTGCGATTCATTGCCATTCTCCGGCGGCATTCCAATCGAGGATGAACTGCGCGACGTGCCAACGGGCAAGGGCGTGCTCAATCTGAAGGAATGGACCGACGCGGTGAAGGCGACCGGATACCGCGGGTGGTGGGCCGCGGAGACATTCTCTCGGAACATGCAGCAGCAATCCGTGAGTGCAGTGGCGCGTGACATGCGGCAACTCCTGGGCACGCTGGTAGGAGCATCATGACTCGATTGCCGGATTCGGATTTTCTCCATCGTCTGGCGGACCTTGCCGATCGGGAGACGCTGCCACGATTCCGGCGCCCATTGGTGGTCGATGCCAAGTCGGCCCCAGGTCAGGAATTCGATCCCGTGACCGAAGCCGATCGGCGCGCTGAGATCGTCATGAGGGAGCTGATCGGTACCGAATACCCTGCCCACGCCATCTTGGGCGAGGAATTCGGTTCCTCCGGGGACGGACCCATGCAGTGGATCATTGACCCTATTGACGGGACGAAGCCGTACCTCTGCGGCATACCCGTTTGGGGCACCCTCATCGGATTAGTCGACGGCGACTTGGCGACTCTGGGAATGATGAGTCAGCCCGTGACCTCTGAGCGATTTTGGGGTGATCCTTCCGGCGCATGGCATCGGTCCCCTACGGGGACCCGCCGGCTCGCCGTCCGTAAGCTCACGGACCTCTCGCACGCCATTCTTCACACCACGTCTCCGGACCAGTTTCCCATCGAAGGGCGAGCAGCGTTCGCATCACTGAAGAGCTCCGTCCGGATGACGCGCTACGGCGTAATCATCAATCGTAATCCGGCAATCCGCGGCGACGAACTCACCGCTTCTGGTCAAGACAAGCGGATTGATTTCCAGTGAACGCGCCTCAACGCTGCGCGCAGCGATAAACAACTTCTGGATCGAATCGCTGAGCTGCGTCGCCTGCTTTGGCGAGAGTGCGCATGAACTAACAGCTTCATTCACGGCTGATTCGAGAGGTCCGCCATTGACATCGCAGGGGATGCGTCGCGTTGAGGCGGCTCGTTCCTCGATTCCCGTGCCGCCACCAACGGCGAAGATGATCATCGGCGCGCGGGCGGCGTCATCAATGGCAAACGAAAGAAAAAACTCCCGGTCGATGTCGATCCTCTCTTCAACCAGCACGGCTTCGACCGGAAACTGTCCGACTTTCATCGATAGCATGCGCGCGGCGTGGCCGCGAACATCGGCCGGTTTTTTGGCGAAGGCCACGCCACCAATACCGGCGCGTCCGGTGGTCCAGGCCTGAATCTTGAT
>Ga0137403_10002485_pt1 | contig 22545 bp, 22 predicted proteins | sample CZOMad2_1_16fung_FD_122057 | JGI IMG/M metagenome (GOLD analysis project Ga0137403, IMG submission 122057) | Vadose zone soil fungal communities from Angelo Coast Range Reserve, California, USA - CZOMad2_1_16fungal (Hybrid Assembly) | ecosystem: Environmental > Terrestrial > Soil > Vadose zone...
GCCACCGGCCTGGTCGAGCGCGACCGAGAGATCGCGAACCGCCAGGATCGGCGGCGAGGATCGTGGGGCCGGCGCCGCGAGGCTCGCCGCCGCTTCGCCGGCTTCGAGCGCGACCACGCGCCTGCGGTCGACGCCGCGCACGGCGCGCGGCTCCAGCGCCCGGTTGACGATCTCGCCGAACACGCCGAAGGAGAAGACGATGAGGCCGAGCGCGATGCCGGGAAACAGCGCCGGCCACCACTGATCGACGATGAGGAACTTGGCGCCGCCGGCGATCATGCTGCCGAGCTCGGGCGCTGGCGGTCGGACGCCGGCGCCGACGAAGCTGAGGCCCGCGGTCAGCAGGATGGCGAAGCCGACGGTCACCGACACCTGCACGATCACCGGCTGGATGGCGTTGGGCAGGACATGGCGGAAGCCAACCCGCCCCTCCGAGTTGCCGACCGCGCGCGCCGCCTCGGCGAAGGGCCGCTGGATCAGCGACAGCACGTCGGCGCGCACCAGGCGGACGAAGACCGGGGTATTCACGAAGGCGACCGCGGCGATGATGTTGATCGTGCTGCCGCCGAACACCGCGACCAGCACCATGGCGAAGACGAAGACGGGGAAGGCCTGGATCACCTCGAGGAAGCGCATCACCGCTTCGGCGCCGGCGCGGCCGCCGCGGCCGCGGCGGCTCTCGAACAGGGCGACGACGACGCCGATCGGCGCGCCCACCAGCACCGAGATCGCTGTCGCGACCAGGGCGATCAGCACGTCGATGCGCGGCGCCGCCAGCAGGCGCGACAGGATGTCGATGCCGTTGTCGTCGGTGCCGAGCCAGTGCGCGGCGCTCGGCGGCTGCAGTCGGTTGAGCAGCGACTGCGCCGAATAGCTCTGCGGCGCCAGCGCGGGCGCGAGCGCGCCCGCGGCCAGCATGATCGCCACGACCAGGCCGCCGATTAGACCCCGCCGATTGCGCGTGAACCGATCGAAGATCGACGGCCGCTCCGCGCGTACGGGCGCCGTCACCGGTACGAGATCCGCGGATCGATCACGCAGTAGGCCAGATCGGTGAGGAGGTTGGCGCTGATGACGACGGCGGCGACCATCAGATTGACGCCCATGATCACCGGATAGTCGCGCTCGAATACCGCGCCGACCGCCAGGCGTCCGATGCCCGGCCACGCGAAGACGGTTTCGGTGAGCACCGCGCCGCCGACCAGGGTCGGCAGCGAGAGGCCGACCACCGTGACGACCGGAATCAGCGCGTTGCGGAGCGCGTGACGCCAGACGACCCGGCCGCTGCCGAGCCCCTTGGCCCGCGCGGTCCGGACGTAGTCCTGCCGCAGCACCTCGAGCAGGCTCGAGCGCGTGAAGCGCATGAACGACGCCATCTGGATCAGGCCGAGCGTCAAGGTTGGCAGGATCGCGTGCCGCACGCGCGCGGAAAGCTCGGCCTCGCGCCCGTACTCGCTGAGCCCCGAGGGCGGCAGCAGGTGGAAGACCTCGGAGAAGAGGAGGATCAGCATGATGCCCAGCCAGAAGCTCGGGAACGACACGCCGAAGAGCGCGACCGCCGAGCCGAGCGTGTCCCAGATCGTGCCGCGCCGGACGGCGGCGAGCACGCCGAGCGGAATGGCGACGACGAGCGCCAGCGCGAGCGCGCCCGCGGTGAGCTGAAGGGTCGGACCGAGACGGTCGAGGATCAGCGCGGCGACCGGGTCACCGGTCTTGAACGAGCGCCCGAGATCGCCGCGGATGGCCGCGCCGGCCCAGCCGAGATACTGCAGCGCGATCGGCCGGTCGAGCCCCAGGCGCTGGCGGATCTGCGCGGCCGCGTCCGGGGAGAACTCGCCGCCGATCAGCACCGCCTCGGGCCCGCCCGGAGCCAGACGCATGATCGTGAACAGGATGATCGAGACGCCGACGAGCATCAGCACGGCGAAGCCGACGCGCTTGAGAATGTACGTTCTGAGTCCCGGCTCCATCGCTCAGCTCGTCCCGCTCGCGGTGAGTCCGCGGATGAAGTGCTCGAGGAACGCGCTGTACAGAATGGCGACCGGCAGTCCGACGATCAGGCCCGCGGCCATCAACGAGCCCCAGTAGTAGACGTCGCCGCGGATCAGCGCCGTCGCGACGCCGACGGTGACCGTCGTCTGGTCGCGCGGGGCGACGTAGACGACCGCGTAGAGCGATTCCTGCATCGCGAGCGTGAAGGCGAAGATGGCCGTGATGACGATGCCCGGGCGGGTCAGCGGGAGCACGACGCGCAGCACGCCGCCGATGAGCCCGCAGCCGTCGACCCACGCCGCCTCCTCGATCTCGCGCGGCAGGGTCTTGAAGAATCCGGTGAGGATCCACGTGCAAAACGGGATCGTGAAGGTCGGATAGACGACCACGAGCGCCCACCAGGAGTCGAAGAGGCCGAGCGCACCGACGATCCGCGCCAGCGGCAGGAAGATGATGATCGGGGGCACGAGATAGGTCATGAACATCGCGATCCCGAGGTTCCCGGCGCCGGGTAGCCGCAGCCGCGACAGCGCGTAGCCGGCGGGCACCGCCGTCGCCAGGGTGATCGCGACGAGGCAGATCGAGAGCAGCATGGTGTTGACGAACCACACGGGGAAATAGCTGTGGTGGAACAGGGTGTAGAAGTTCTTGAGGGTCGGCGCCGTGTGGAACCAGAACGGGACGAGGTCCATCCGGTAGAGATCCGCCTCTTCCTTGAACGCGGTGATCGCCATCCAAAACACCGGGAACACCGCGGCCACGACGAACGGCGCGAGCCCGGCGTAGATGAGCACGTTGCGCCGAAGCTGACGACGGGCCCGAGGCGTCACGGGCGAGCCGGCGCGCTCAGGGGGTCGGCGCGACGTCCACGAAACAGGAGTTGAACGGGGCCGCCCCGGCGGGCGACGTGCGGTCGGCGGTCAGCACGTTGGCGCACCCACGCGTGTCGGCTCCCGAGGCGTCCGGCGTGAACCACGCGCCCTCCTTGATGGAGACGACGCCCGGCGCGATGCGGTCGGTGACCCGCGCGGGCAAGCGCGTCGCGCCGCGCGCGTTGAAGACGCGGACGGTCTGGCCGTCGACGATCCCGCGCGCGGCGGCGTCGCCGGTGTTGATCCAGACGTCGTCGGAATCGGCCCGGGCGAGGATCGGCTGGTTACCGTGGATCGAGTGCGTCCGCGCGCGCGACTTGGGCGTGACCAGGCGCAGGGGATACCGCGAGTCGATCTCGTCCTCGATCCACGTCGGGATCGGCGGAATCGCGCCGAGCCCGTAGGGATCGGGCTTGGCGGCCAGGGTCATCGAGTAGATCTCGATCTTCCCGGACGGCGTCGTGAACGGATGGTGCTCGGGGTCGCGGATCTCGCGCGCGAAGGCGACGGCGTCGTCGGGCGCCGGCAGGCGCGCCAGGCCGCGCTCGCGGAACGTGTCGAAATCGTCGATCACGCCGCTGGTCAGCTCGCGCAGCCATTCCTCCTCGGTCTTGTCGTTGTAGCCGGTGATCCCGAGTCGACGCGCCAGCTCGGAGCAAATGTCGAAGTCGTTCCGGCACTCGCCCATCGGCTCGATGGCCTGCTTCATGAAGATCGCGTAGTGACCCGCGCCCGCCCAGGGCGTGTGGACGTCGTTGCGCTCCCAGAACGTGGTCGCCGGCAGCACGATGTCCGCGTGCCGCGCGGTGGGCGTCATGAAGTTGTCGTGGACCACCATGAACTCCAGCCGCTGGGCGGCCTCTGCGATCCGCCGGACGTTCGGCACCTGATTGAAGAGGTCGCCGGCGACCGAGTAGATCATCTTGATGTCGGCCGGATAGCCGCCGGCCCGGCCGCGATCGAGGAGATCGGCGAGCATCGACGAGGCGACGCGCGCGCCGGTGGGATTGGTCCCGGCGGGCAAGAGTCGGATCCCGCAACGCCCAGTCGCGCCGTTGCTGGTGCCGGCGTTGCCGCCGGGGATGCCGACGTTGCCGGTCATCGCGGCGAGCGCGTAGGCGGCACGGTGGAACTGTTCGCCGTGGATCGTGCGTCCCGGCGCGTAGCCACAGTGGAGGGCGGCCGGCTTGCTCGTCGCGAACTCGATGGCCAGACGCTCGATGGTCGCCGCGGGCATTCCGGTGATCCTTTCGGCCCATTTCGGCGTCTTGAGCACGCCGTCGGCCTCGCCCATGAGGTACGCGCGATAGGACGCGCCGGCCGGCGCGCTCGGCGGCAGATGCGCCTCGTCGAAGCCGAGCACGTGGCGGTCGAGATAGGCCTGGTCGTGGAGCCCGCGGCTCGTGATGACGTAGGCCATGGCGATCAGCGCGGCGGCGTCGGTCGAGGGGCGGATGAAGACGTGCTCGTCGGCCAGCTGACGGCTCGAGCGCGTCACGCGCGGGTCGACGCAGACGATGCGCACCCCGTGATCCCTGGCGCGCTCGAGGTACTGCATGGTGCCCGTGCCGAAGGTGCCGTCGCCGGGACTCCAGCCCCACATCACGATCAGCCGCGAGTTGACGTAGTCGATCGGCTCGCGCCCTGCGCTCTTGTACTCGGCCTTGGCGCCATAGGTCTGCTTGACCGCGAAGATCTCGGCTTCCGCCGAGAGGTTGCTCCAGAGCTCGGTGCAGCCGCCGAACATGTGGAGGAACCGCTGGCTCACGCCGCGGCCGTGCAGTGACGACAAGCTGCCCGTCCGCGAGCAGTCGAGGATCGCGGCCGGCCCGTACGTGTCGCGGACGCGGAGCATCTGGCGCGCGACCTCGTCGAGCGCTTCGTCCCAGGTGATCCGCTCGAACTGTCCCGAGCCCCGCGGGCCGGTCCGGCGCAGCGGGTGCATCAGGCGGTCGGAGTGGTTGACCCGCTCGAGCTGGCCGAAGCCGCGCACGCAGGCGTGGAGCGGCGGCATCTCGGGGGTCCACCGGCGTGGGTCGGTGCTGATCTTCACGATCTTCCCGTCGCGCACGTGTGCGTTGACGGCGCACCGGCCGCCGCAGTTGTGTCCGCACGTGCTGGTCACGACGCTTTCGCCCGGCTTGGCCGCGACCCGCGGCGCTTCGTAGACGATCCTGGCCCGATTCATGGCCACCACCCTACCAAGTTTTCGAGCCGCGGAGGAACTCAGCTATAATCGCCGCCTCGTGGCCGATCACGGTCGGACAGGCGCCATCGTCCTCGAGCGAGTCACGCAGCGATTCCCCGTCCCGCGTGAGGAACGAGAGTTCACCGCGGTCAACGCGCTCGTGAAGGCCAACAAGCTCATCACGAGCTCGTCCGGCGAAGAGCTCGCCCGGCTGCTCCCGAAGGAGATCAGCGGCGACCCGAAGCTCTACGCCGAGTCGTTCGCGAGCACGCGCGGGAAGCGTTTCCACCGGATTCGCTCGTCAGCCGCGACGGCGTGGCGCGAGTCATCGAGACCATGCGCGCCTTCGACGTCGTGCCGGCCGGCATGAAGTTCGAGCCGGAGAGCGTCTACGACAACCGGTTCGTGCTGAAAGCCCTCGGGCGGTAGGCGTGCTCAGCCGATTTGGTAGCGCTTCATCACCGCCTGGTCGAACGCAAGCCCCAGCCCTGGCTTCTTCGGCACCACGAGCTGGCCGCGTTCGATCGGCGGCGTCTCCTCGTAGAGCGCGAGCGTCCACGGCATGTACTCGACGGTGAGGCCGTTGGGGATGGCCGCGACGAGATGCACGTGGATCTCCGGGACCAGATGGCTCACCACCGGCAGGTTGAACGCCTCGGCCATGCCCGCGACCTTCATCCATTGCGTGATGCCGCCCACGCGCAGGAGATCGATCATCACGATATCGATCGAGCGGTGCTCCAGCAGATGGCGGAAGGGCACGATGCCGTAGTGATACTCGCCGGCGGCGATCGGCGTCGTCAGCGCGTCGGCGATGCGCGCCATGCCCGGATAGTCGTCGTGGGTGGTCGGGTCCTCCAGCCAGAAGAGATGGTAGGGCTCGATCCGGCGCCCGACCTCGATCGCCTGGTTCACGCTCCAGAGCTGGTTGATGTCGCACATCAGGTCGATGTCCGCGCCGATCGACTCACGCATGACCCGCACGCGCTCGACCGACGCGGCGACGGTCGGCTCGCTCCCGCACTGCATCTTCATCTGGCGAAAGCCCATGTCTCGAAGACGCGGCCCGGCCTTGGCGAGGTAGTCGATCGGATGCGGACGCATCAGCGCCCCGCTCGCGTACGTCGCCACCCGATCGCGCAGGCCGCCGAGCAGCGCGGACACGGACTGCCCCATCGCCTTGCCCTTGAGATCCCAGCACGCGATGTCGACCGCGGAGAGCGCCAGGGTGAAAATGCCGCCGGGTCCCGAGCTGCCCGCCGCGCGCCGGCACTTCGCCGTGATCGCCTCGACCTGGGTCGGGTCCTCGCCGATCGTGAGCCGGGCGAGCTCGTCCACCGCGGTCTTGAGCGCCGGGGTGAGCGCGCCGCCGAAGAACGTCAGCCCGAGGCCCACCGCCCCCTGATCGGTCCCGAGCTCCAGGGTGACGAACTCGCGCGTGTCCGTGGGCGCGGGCAGGCCCACCACGAGCGGGTTGTCGGCCGGGGTGCGCAGCACGCGGGTGGTCACGTGCGTGATCTTCATGGGGCTGTCTCCTTCGAGGTTGTGGTCGCCTACAATACACTCCCGTGAACGTTCAATCCATCGAGGGCCTGGTCCAGCCCGACCGCGTCCATCGCGCCGTCTACACGAATCCTGAGATCTTCGAGCTCGAGATGGACCGGATCTTCGGGCGCGCGTGGCTGATCCTCGGTCACGAGAGTCAGGTGCGCCGGCCGGGCGATTTCTTCACGACGCGCCTGGGGCGCGAGCCCGTCATCGTGACGCGCCACCGCGACGGCGCCGTGCACGTGCTCGTCAACCGCTGCGCCCATCGCGGTGCGCGCGTCTGCGAGGCGCCGGCCGGGACCGCGTCCGAGTTCGTTTGCGCGTATCACGGCTGGACGTACGGAACCGACGGCGGCCTCGTGGGTCTGCCGCTGCCCGGTGGCTATGAGCGTCCGGCCGGCGAGTCGATCGGCGGCGGGCTCGTGCGTGCTCCGCGCGTCGACGCCTATCGGGGCTTTCTGTTCGCGTCGCTGGCCGAGCACGGCCCGACGCTCGCCGAATTTCTCGGCCCGCTGCGGGCGTCGTTCGACGATTTCGTCGAGCGCGCGCCCGACGGTGAGGTCGAGGTGGCGGGCGGCGTCTTCAAGCATTCCTACCAGGGCAACTGGAAGCTCGTGCTGGAGAACCTCAACGACACCGTGCATCCGGCATTCGTCCACGCCTCTTCCATCTGGGCGGCGCGCCAGCAGCCGGCGGCCGAGAGCGGGGCGTATTCGGAGATCGGCGTGCGCCAGATGCTCCAGAACGGCGCGCCGTGGGAGGTCTGGGAGAACACCGGCCTCTGGGTCGCGGGGTACGGCCATTCGTGGATGGCCGACTATCACGACGACAGCCGGCTCGTGGCGGCCCTCGATCATCCGGCGTTCGGCGAGTATCGCGCGGCGCTCGAGCGGCGACTCGGGCGCGAGGGCGCGGCGCGCGTGCTGGGCGAGCTGCGCTGGAACAGCATCGTCTATCCCAACTGCTCCTTCATGAGCCAGTTCCGCCAGCTTCGCGTCGTCCACCCGATCGCGGTGGACCGTACGGGCGTCCACGCGTACTCGTTCAGGCTCAAGGGGGCGCCCGAGCGGATGTTCCGCGACACGATCGCGTTCTCGAACGTCGTCAACGGGACGGCCTCGCCCGTGCTCACCGACGACCTCGAGGTGTACGAGCGCACGCAGGCGGGGCTCGGCGCCCAGCGATCGGACTGGGTCTTTCTCGGGCGCGGGCAGGGGCGCGACGTGCCGGACGGCGCCGGCGTGCTCCGCGGCGGGAGCGGAACGAGCGAAGTTCACATCCGCAACCAGCTCGCCGCCTGGCTCGAGTACATGACGGCCGAGACCTGAGATGGACGCGGCCGCCGAGATCGAGCTGCGGTCCGAGATCGAGCAGTTCCTCTACCACGAAGCACGGCTGCTCGACCATGATCGGCTCGACGAATGGCTCGGGCTCTTCACCGACGACGCGACGTACTGGATTCCGCTGCAGGCCGATCAAGCCGATCCGCTGACCACCTCGTCGATCGTCTACGACGACCGCCGGCTGCTCGAGGTTCGTGTCCGTCAGTTCCAGCATCCGCGCGCCCACGCTCGGACGCCTGCCCCGCGTACCGTGCATCAGATCGGCAACGTCCAGGTCCTGGAAGCCGGGGCGCGCGAGGTCCACGTGGGCTCGACGCTCGTCCTGGTCGAGTACCGTCGCGAGCGCCAGCGCGTGTGGGGGGCCTTGGTCGAGCACCGCCTCCGGCGCACCGCGGATGGGTGGAGAATCGCCGCCAAGCGAGTCGACCTCGTGAATTCGGAAGCGGAGCTGGACGGTATCGTGTGCTTGTTCTGATGCGTCGTTGGGTCAGCCTCGCGCTGCCCCTCGCGACGCTCGTGATCTGGCAGGTCGCGATGCGATTCGAGCACCCCGACTTCGTGATGGGGCCGCTGGAGATCGCGCGGCACTTCGGTGAGGCGCTCTGGTCGGGCGAGCTTCTGCCGCACATCGGCGCCAGCCTCATGCGCTCGCTGCCGGGGTTCATCGTCGGCTCGCTGGTCGGCGTCGTGCTCGGGCTCCTGACGGGAATCGCGCGAAGCCTGGATCAGCTCCTGAGCCCGGTGGTGTTCCTCACGTATCCAGTCCCAAAGATCGTGTTCCTGCCGATCGTGATGCTCTGGGTGGGAATCGGAGACGTCTCGAAGATCGTCGTGATCGCGCTCGCGTGCTTCTACCCGTGCTTCATCAACGCCTACTACGGCGCGCGCGGGACGTCGACCATCATGGTGTGGAGCGGCCTCAACATGGGCGCGCGCCGGTCGCAGATCGTTCGGAAGGTGGTGATCCCGAGCGCGCTGCCCCTCGTCTTCGCCGGGCTCCGCGTCTCACTGGCGCTGTCGTTCATCCTTCTCTTCTCGACCGAGATGATCAACGCGCGCTCCGGCCTCGGCTTTCTCATCCGCCAGTCGGAGTCGAGCCTCCGGTTCGACCTGATGTACGTGGCGATCGTCGCGGTCGCGGCGCTCGGCTGCGCCGGCGATCAGCTCCTTGTCCTGATGCGGCGACGCGTCCTCGCGTGGCAGGAGGCGACCGCCCGATGAGCGCGCGGTGGCCCGACCCGGCCTCCGCCTTGCGGCGGGTCGCACTCATCGCGGTCGGCGTGCTCGCCTGGGAGACGGCGGCGCGAAGCGGGCTGTTCAGCCCGCTGATCGTTCCCTCGATCACCCGAATCGGCTACCAGCTCTGGCTGCTCGCGACTCAGCCCGAATCGCTCGTGGAGGCGTGGTACTCGGTCGCGCGGGGGCTCGGCGGCTTCGCCCTCGCCGCGGTGGTCGGTGTGGGTCTGGGCGTGCTGATGGGTCGATCGGCGTTGGCCGCCGCCTGCTTCGGTCCGATCTTCTCGGGGACCTATCCGATCCCGAAGATCGCCCTGTTCCCGATCTTCATCTACCTCTTCGGCATCGGGAGTCTCTCCAAGGTGCTGCTCATCTTCCTGGAGTGTCTCTACCCGATCGTCATCACGACGCAGTCGGGCGGCCGCGCGGTGAACCGCGTGCTGCTCTGGTCGGCCGCGAACATGGGCGCCTCGCGCGCCCGCATCGTCTGGAAGGTCGTCGTGCCGGCGACGGCGCCCTTCATCTTTGCGGGATTCCGGATCGCCCTGCCCATCGCGATGATCGTGGTGATTATCACCGAGATGATCAGCTCGGCCGACGGGCTGGGCTATCTGGTCATGTACTCGCTCGCGTCGTTCAAGACCGATCGCATGCTGGCGGTCGTGATCGTCATCGCGCTCGTCGGTGTCGCGCTCGACCGGCTGGTCGTCCGCCTGCGCAATCGCCTCGTGTTCTGGGAGCGCCTCGAGTCGTACTACGCCGAGTGACTACCTCGGCAAATACCCCATGTCGACCATCTCGTCGACGCTCACGGGCTTCTCGAGCCAGCCGAGCTTCTCGTGCATGAAGACCGCGAGCTTCTTGAGGCTGGCGATATCGACGCGCGCGTCGGGGTCGCGCTTCCAGTCGGCGTTCTTCAAGTAGATCTCGAGCGGCGTGCGGACGAAGCCGGCCTTGTGCAGGTCGCGCTTGGCCTGGGCCGTGTTCGCCAGGTAGTAGCGCGTCACCGCGACGTAGTCGCCGAGGAACGCCCGTACGGCGTCGGGTTGCGCCTTCAGGAACTTCTCACCGAACCACACGTCGAGGAGTTCGTGGTCGTAGCCGACCGCTTTCACCGCAGTGAAGAGTGTGCGCAGGCCGCCCTTGGCGATCTCCGCGGAATAGAACGGCTCGACGAACGTGCCGAGAGTGACCTTGTCCGAGCGCACGGCGACGCCCATCGCGGGAAACGCGATCGGCACCACCTTGACGTCCTTGTCGGGGACGAGCCCGGCGTTGAGCAGGGCGGCCCGAACCCAGAGATCGGTCGCAGTCTTGAATCCGAGGACCCCCGCGGTGCCGCCCTTGAGGTCCTTCACGCTCTTCACCGGCGCGTCGTCCTTGACCATGTAGGCGGTCGTGAACCAGTCCTTGCCGTCCGCCTCGAGACAGATCCCGGCGGTGATCTTGATGTCCAGGCCCTGGGCGCGCGCGAAGATCACGGCCAGACCGGGCGCGGTGCCACCGTCGAGCTCGTTCGCGAGGTAGGCCTGGAAGCGCTCGGGGTTGCCCTGGAACGAGACGAGCTTGAGACGATACTTCGTGCCCTGGCCGGGCGCCAGATCGGGCCGCGCCGCCATGAGCCACACCTGCTCCTCGGCGGCGAACCCGTGACCGAAGCGGATCAACGGAGGGTCGGCCGCGTGGACCGAGAGCGGCGCGACCACCAGCAGGGTGACGAGACAGGCGAGGCCGAGCATGGTCCGAAGGTTCACGATGGCTTCTCCTCTCGAATCAGGTCCCAGATACGGTTGCGGGTTTCCAGGAAGGCGATCGATCTCCGCACGGTGACGCCGCGCGGCCGCGGCAGCTCGATCGTGACCTCTTCGCGAATCCGGGCTGGACGCGCGCTGAGGACGACGACGCGGTCGCCCAGATAGACCGCTTCGTCGATGTCGTGAGTGACGAAGAAGATCGTCTTGCGCGTCCGCTCCCAGATGCGGGTCAGCTCCTCCTGCATCGTCTCGCGCGTCTGCGCATCGAGCGAGCCGAACGGCTCGTCCATCAGGAGCACCTCGGGATCGAAGGCGAGCACCCGCGCGAGCGCCACCCGTTGCTTCATCCCGCCCGACAACTCGGCGGGCAGGTGATCGCGGAACTCCGAGAGTCCTGTCAGCTCGAGATATCGATCCACGACCGCGATGCGCTCCGCCGTCGGCGCGCCGCGGACCTCGAGGCCCCAGCCGACGTTGCCGCTGACCGTGCGCCAGGGGAACAGCGAGAACTCCTGGAACACCATGCCGCGATCCGGCCCCGGCCCGACGACCGCGCGACCGTGAACGCGGATCTCGCCGGCGTCGCCCGGGATGAAGCCGCCGAGGACGTGCAGCAACGTGCTCTTGCCGCAGCCGCTCGGTCCGACGACCGTGACGAATTCTCCGTCGGCGACGGCCAGGCGCGCGAGGTCGAGCACCTCGAGGGTTCGACCGTCGCGCGTGTACGTCTTCCGGAGGCCGACGACTTCCAGCGCGGGCGTGCTCATCTCAGGGCGCCTCGGCGGCGCGCGGCGGCCAGGCCAGCAGCCGCTCGAGCGCCGCGCGCGTCCGCTCGGGTGACCGGCCCTCGCGGCTGACGCGGCGATTGCGGAGCCAGCACGCGAGCGCGCCGGTGAGCTGGCCCTCTTCACCGATCTGGCGCGAGAGCCGGCCGATCGTCTCGACCCGCGGCCGCCGGCGCGCGACGTAGGTCGTCAGCGCCGCCGGCGCATCCGTCTCGCCCCGGGCGGCCCGCGACAGCTCGTCGGCGAGGACGGCGGCGTCTTCCATCGCCATCCCCGCGCCCTGGCCCATGTTCGGCGTCAGGGCGTGTGCCGCGTCGCCCAGCAGCGCCACGCGGCCGCGAACCCAGGCGTCCTGGTGCACTTCCTCGATGTCGGTGCACACGACGCCGTCGATCGACTCGATCCCTCCGAACGCGCGCCGCACCCGCGAGTCGGTGAACTCGCCGAACAGGGCCTGCAGCGCCTCCACGCTCTCGAGCGCCCAGGCGCGGCTATCCCGCGGCGAGTTGAATGTGGTCCAGACGTAGAGCTGGCCCCCGCCGATCGGGACGAGGCCGACCCGCTTGCCGTGGCCGAGGAACTCGGTGAAATGCTCGAGGCCGTCGCGGTTCCCGACCACGAAGCGGTGCGACCGATATCCCAGATACGCGGGCTCGCTCGGCCCGAAGAATCGCGTTCGCACCGTGGAGCGGATCCCGTCGGCGCCGACCAGCACGTCACCCGTGAAGGTCGGGCCGTTCTCGGTCTCGACACGAACTCCCTCGGGCCCGGCCTCGAGGGCCACGATGCGGGTATCGAGATGGACGGTCCCGGCCGGCAGGCCGTCGTGCAGGCACTCGTGCAGATGCGCCCGGTGGCAGAGCGCGCCGACCGCGAGGCGGCCCTCGGCGTAGAGCGCGCGATAGTCTCGGATCGCCAGCCGCCGGCCGCGCGGGTCGAAGGTCTCGCGCGCCAGGTACGGCGAGCTTCGCGAGCGCACACACGGCGCCAGGCCATTGGCCTCGAGCACGCCCACGGCGTTCGGGTTCATGATGATGCCGGCGCCGACCGTCGCGAGCTTGGAGGCGCGCTCGAGCACGACGACGGGGAGCCCCACCAGACCGAGCTCTCGCGCGAGGGAGAGCCCGCCGATCCCACCGCCCACGACGATCGTGGTGAGGGGCATCGGCGCCCGGAGCTCAGGTCGCGAGGCCGAACAATGAGGTCAGGCGCTTCGACTCGATCATGCCCGCCATCGCCTCGTCGGTCGGCCGGCGCTCGAAGCGGCTCGCCGCGTCGAGCACCTTGGGCAGGAGCGTGAGATCGCCGACCGTGTTCAGAAACACGCCGGGCATGCCGAGCACCCAGTGCACGGCGCGATCGATGTCCGCCTGGTCCTCGAGCGGCTGATACCAGGTGGTATGCGTGCGGTCGGAGGTCGCCCACGGACCACGCGCGATCGACTTGATGATCTGCACGGCCACGTTGCGCTCGCGACAGAGCGCCTGGACCTCCTCGAAGCTCCGGCGGTAGCGCTCGTTCTCGGCCATGAAGAAGTTGTAGGGGAGGAGGACGGAATCGAAGTCGAAGCGGGCGAGGCTCCGACGGTGCATGGCCGCGATCGTCCACCCATGCCCGGTCACGCCGATGAAACGCGTGAGACCCTGCTGGCGGGCCTCGATCGCCGCCTCGAGCACGCCGCCCTCGCCCATGGCCTGATCCCAGTCGTCCGGGTGGCCGAGCGAGTGCAGCTGGATCAGGTCCACGTGATCGACGCGCAGCCGCTCGAGCGAGCGATGGATGTCCTCGCGGCCCTCTTTCGCGGTCCGCGAGCCGGTCTTGGTCGCCAGGAAGAAATCCTTCCGGTGACGCGCCATCCACGGTCCGATGCGCAGCTCGGAATCTCCGTAGCGCGCCGCCGTGTCGATATGGTTCACGCCGTGACGCAGGAGCACCTCGAGGGCACGGTCGGCGTCGGCCTGGCTCGCACGCGCGAGAGCGGCGGCGCCGAAGAGGGTGACGCTGCTGAGATGGCCTGTTCTTCCGAATCGTCGCCTCTCGATCATCGCGGGACCTCCCGCCGGTATATTACAGCTTGGGTGCTTGCGACGAAGGTCCCGTATGACAAGCCCGTCGCTTCTGCTATTTCGGCGGTAGGGAGGGACGTACGATGAAAACGGTCACGATCGGGCTCTTGGCTTTCCTCGCGGTTGTTGCAGCCGGCTGTGGTCTTCGGCAGGCCGAGATGGCTGCGGCCAACGCGCCGACCGCCAATGTTGCCGGCACCTGGACGGGAAGCGCGGGAACGGGAGGCGTATTCATACCCGTCACGCTGATGTTGACCCAGTCCGGCACCGATGTCGGAGGCAGCGCCAGCGTCGGCGGGCGGCCCGACCTCTCGGGGACGATCAAGGGCACCGTCCAGGGTGAGCTCGTGAAGCTGTCGCTGCCGACGGTGACGCTCGGCGAGCTCCAGGCCAAGGGGGGTACGATGTCCGGCGAGGTCTCGGGCGGGCTTCCGGTCACCCTGCGCCGCTCGCAGTAGATCGCGGGGAAAGGCGGCCGGCGTCGACCGCCGGCCGCCACTTCTGGACGCTACCGTGGAGCGGGCGTGTACTTCCCGGTCAGCTGCGGCGTGGTGCCTTCGAGCTTCTTTTCCTGACGATCGAGCCGCGTCTCGCGGCCCCAGGTGCGCTTGAGGTCGTCGCGGATGTTGAAGCGCAACCGGCCGAGCTTCTCGGTCTCGATCTCGATTCGATCGCCGTTCTGGAAGCCGCTGAGCCCCCGGTGATTCGTGCCGGTCGCGATGATATCGCCGGGCTCGAGCGTGTGGATCGAGGTGACCCACTCGATGCAGCGCGGAATCTTGTGGGCCATGTCGCTCGTGTTGTAGTTCTGCTTGAGGTCCCCGTTGACCCAGAGCTTCACCTGCAGGTGATGCGGGTCGGGGATCTCGTCGGCCGTCACGATGTACGGTCCGATCGGGCAGAAGGTGTCGCGCGACTTCATCTGATAGAACGTGTTGCCGCTCGGCGGCAGACCGCGGGCCGAGCCGTCGATGAAGTTCATGTAGCCGAAGATGTAGCTCATCGCCTGTCCCGCGCTGACGCCGGTCGCCTTCTTGCCGATGATCAGCGCGACCTCGGCTTCACCCTCGAAGATCGTCGCCGGCACATCCGGCAGCACCATGGTGTCGCCGTCGCCGATGACCGAGTTCGGAGATTTGTGGAAGGCGTTGATGGGGGCCGGCTCGGAGCGCGTGCCGTCCTCCATGTAGTTCACGGCCATCGCGACGATGTTGTACGGCTTGGGCAGGGGGGGACGGATCCTGACCTGGCTGACCGGCTTGCCCTGGCCGCGGGCGGCCGCGCCCTCGAGGCGTCCCTTGTAGTCGCCGAACCGCTCGATCAAGCCGCTGATCAGATTGTGCGGCCCGGTGTGCGGGATGTCCTTGACCGTGTCGGACACGTCGACCACGGCGTCGCCCTTGAGCACCCCCAGCTTGAAGTCGTCGAAGAACAGCAGCTTCATGGCTCCCCTCCTGCGGATTGGTCTGACGCCAGGACTATAGCAGCGTTCACGTTGACGGGCCCGGGCTCCTGACTTAGCCTGCTCCCACCGTTGTGGTCCGACCCCGCGACCGGCAAGGCAGTGTACGCTTCCGCGCTGACCGAGCGCCATATGCCCATTCGAGCCCCGTCTCGGTAAAGGAGCTCTAGTCCGATGGGCTACACGCTGTTCGTCATGTTCGTCGCGCTCGGTTTGTTCGTCGGGATGGTGCTGCTCGTGGAAGTGGGCCGGCGGATCGGGCTCCGTCGGATGCAAAAAGATCCGGAGGGAGCGCGGGCGGGGGTCGGCGCCGTCGAGGGAGCGATCTTCGCGCTGCTGGGGCTGCTCATCGCGTTCACCTTCTCGGGGGCCGCCGCTCGATTCGATGCGCGCCGACAGCTGATCGTCCAGGAGGCCAACGCCGTCCGCACCGCCTATCTGCGACTCGATCTGCTCGCGCCTGACACGCAACCGGCGCTCCGGGAGAGCTTTCGGCGATATCTGGACGAGCGGCTGGAAGTCTATCGAAAGCTGCCGGATATCGCCGCGGCGATGAAGGCACTGGCCAGCGCCGAGCGCCTGCAGGCCGACATCTGGCGCCAGGCTCTGGCCGCCTGCCGCGCCGAGGGCTCGCGTCCCCAGGCGACGGTCTTGCTCCTCCCGGCGTTGAACGCGATGATCGAAATCTCGACGACCCGGAACATGGCCACTCACGTCCATCCGCCGGCGATCATCTTCGTGATGCTCCTGGGGCTGGCATTGGCGAGCGCGCTCCTGGCCGGCCACGGCATGGCGAGCGCCAGGACGCGCAGCTGGCCTCACGTGGTGGGGTTCGCGGCCGCGATGGCCTGCGCGGTCTACGTGATTCTCGAGATCGAGTATCCGCGCTTCGGGATGATCCGGATCGACGCGTTCGACCAGGCCCTGGTCGAGCTTCGGGACAGTCTGCGGTGAAACCGCCGGGAGCCTCGGCTGGACAAGGTCCCGTCCCCGCCCTATTCTCCCGGCACGAGGAGGCTCGGGCATGGCCCATCCCATTCAGGTCTCGCTTCGCATTCCCGGCACCTCGCCGATGCCGGAGCTGATCCGCTTGATCCAGGACGTCGAAGCCGCCGGCTTCGACGGCGCGGGGATCCTCGACAGCCAGCTTCTGTGCCGCGATACGTTCGTCACGCTCGGCCAGGCGGCCACGCAGACCTCGCGGCTTACCCTGTTTCCGGCCGTGACCAATCCGTTCTCTCGACACGTCTCGGTGCTGGCGAGCGCGATCCAGACCGTCGCTGAGCTGGCGCCCGCGCGCACCAAGGTCGTGATGGGCACGGGCTACACCTCGGCGAGCACGATCGGGCGCAAGCCCGGCACCCTGGCCGAGATGCGCGCCACGATCACGACGCTCCGCAAGCTCCTGGCGGGCGACGCCGTCGATTTCCACGGCACGGCGGGCCGCCTCGCGTATGCGTCGGGCCGTCCGGTGCCCCTGCTGATGGCGGCGTCCGGCCCCAAGGCGATCGAGCTGGCGGGTGAGGTCGCCGACGGCGTCATGCTGCTGGTCGGGTTCCATCGCGGCATCGTCGACGCGGTGCTGACCCATCTCGAGCAAGGCGCTCGCAAGAGCGGTCGGCGTCTCGAGGATCTGGAGATCATCTGGGCGGTCCGCACGGGCATGGCGCCGACGATGGCCGAGGCGCGCCGGATGGCGCGTCCGACGGTCGTCCACCAGGGCATCATGCGCGTGCACTCGCGCTGGCTCGAGTACACGAAGCTCTCGATTCCGCACTTCGAGATCCCGCCGGCCGTCTGGAAGATCTATCCCGACCTCTCGCACGCTCAGGACTGGGAGCAGGCGATCGCCGCCACGTCGTTCGTGCCCGACGAGATCATCGGCCAGCTGTGCGACGCGCTCGGTCTCATCGGCACGCCGGAACACTGCGCCCGTCGCATCGCCGACCTGACCGACGCCGGGGTCAAGAGCCTCTACATCATGCCGCTGCAGACCTTCGTCGGGCCGGAGCAGGAGATCCGGACCTTCCGCGACGCGGTGTTCCCGCGGCTGAAGGCCGCCGGGCTTCGCTGAATCTGGACGCCGTGAGCGCGGGCAAGCTCCAGGGACGGACCGCGCTGATCACCGGCGCCAGCCGCAACATCGGCCGCGCCATCGCGCTGGCGTTCGCGGCGGAAGGCGCGGACCTCGTCCTGAACACGCGCGTCAACGCCGACGAGCTGGAAGCGGTCGCGGCCGAGTGCCGGAAGGCGGGCGTGCGCGTCGTCACCGTGCTCGGCGACGTCGGCGACGCGGCCGCCTGTCAGGCGATGGTCGAGCGGGGGCTCGCCGAGCTCGGCGCCCTCGACGTGCTGGTGTGCAACGCGGCCATCCGACCGCACAAGTCCGTCACCGACACCTCGGTCGAGGAGTGGCACCGCGTGCTCGGCGTCAATCTTCACTCGGCCTTCTATCTGGCCCGCGCGGCCGTGCCGGCGATGAAGGAGCGGCGACGGGGGAGCATCATCGCGCTCGGCGGCATGTCGAGCCTCACCGGCCGGCCGAACACCGCGGTGGTGACCGTGGCCAAGACCGGGTTGCTCGGCCTCGTCCGCGCGCTGGCGGCGGAGCTCGGCCCCTTCGGCATCCGGGTGAACATGGTGATGCCCGGATTCATCGACACCGAGCGGCGTCACGCCGACTGGTACCCGGAGTTCCGTCAAGCGCCGCCGGGCTCGCCGGAAGAGCTCGCGAAGATTCCGCTCCGGCGCCTCGGACGGCCGGACGACATCGCGGATGCCTGCGTCTTCCTCGCCTCCGACGCCTCCAGCTACGTCACCGGCGATTCGATCCGCGTGATGGGCGGACGCGTCATCGGCTGACGCCGCGCGCCAGCGCTACGGCGTCTCGCTCGGCAGGCCTCGACGCTTCAGGTAGCTCTCGACGAGCGGCGCCCACCGATCCGGCCGCCGCCAGAGGTAGTGTCCTCCGGCCTCCGTCGGCAGCTCGTGAAACGCGCCCTGGCCGCCGGCGGACTGGAAGGCGGCGAAGTTCGCGCGACTGTGCGCGAGTGAATAGAAGAGGTCTCCGTCGCCATAGATCCACATCGTGTCGTCGGGATAGCGCGCGCCGCGGACGAACAGCGACTGGTTGATCGTGGCCGCGTGCTGGCAACGGGTACCGTTCCAGCCGCCGACGAAGTTGATCACGCCCTTCACCCGCTCGGGATGCTGACCCGCGTACGCCACGCTCAGGACGCCCCCGCGCGATTGCCCGCCAATCACCACTCGGGTCCGGTCGACGAAGGGCAGCTCGACGATCGCGTGCACGGCGGCCTCGATGTCGCGCAAGGCGCGATCCGCCCCGGCGATCGACAGCGCCGGATCGCACGCGTAGCCCCACGAGCGATTCGGCCAGAAGCCCTCGTCGTAGTGCCCCTCGGAGCCTCCGCGGCCACGCCGGGCCGGAATCACGACGGCCCAGCCCCGCGCGACGAAGAAGCGCGCGACCTCCGGGAAGTCGAGCGGCCGGGCGAACGCTTCGGGATTCGTCCCGGTACCGGTCGAGCCGTGGTTGAAGACCAGGGTAGGCGCCGGCGTGTCCGTCGTGGGCGGGTAGACGCGCATCTGCAGGGGTACGCGCTCTCCGTCCACCGTGACGGGGACCATGCGCGTCTCCTGGGCTCGCGCGGTGGTCGCCACCAGGATGATCAGGATCACCGCGGCGAGCACCGGCATCGTCAGCGTCCCGCCAGCGCGGTGATCAGGTAGACGCCGAGCACGATGAGGACGGTTCCCACCACCACGCGAACGCTGAACGTCTCGACATCGCGCAGGAAGAACGGCGCCAGGAACAGGACGAAGATCGGCGCCGTGCCGTAGAGCGGTGTGACGACGCTGACCGTGCCCAGGCCGAGGGCGAGGACGTTCATGAACACGCCCGCGTTCTCGGTGAGGCCCGCGGCCACGAAGTGGGCAAGGCTCCGACCTCGACACACCATGACCTCCGCGCGCCCGGAGGCCAGCAAGAACGTCGTGAACGCGATCAGGGCCGTCGTCACGTTGATCGCCGAGCCGACGATCGGGCCGGTGTCGCTCAGACCGAGCTTGCGCAAGACCGCCACGACCCCGAAGCACACGGCGGAGAGCAGCGGAAGCACGAGCTGGCCCGGCCGGAACCCCAGACGCATGCCGCCCGCCGAGAGCAAGATGGTGCCCGCCACGATCACCGCCGTGCCCACGACGATCGGCGCGGTGACGCGCTCGCCGAGCAGGACGATGGCCAGGGTCGAGGAGACGAACGGGTTCAGGTTGATGAGAGCGGCCGCGATCGAGGCGCCGACTCTCTCGATCGAGACGAACCTGAGCAGTCGTCCTCCGACGGTGCCGATGAGGCCGGCGAACACGAAGAAGAGCGCACCGCGGGCCGAGACGCGTCCCGGCCCGCCGGTGACGAGCACCGCGGTCCACAGGCTCACCGTGCCGACCAGCAGGTTGATCCAGAACCCCGAGAACGGATCGCTGGTGCGGAGCCCCTGACGGATGAAGATCGTCGCGGCCGCCGAGCACAGCGCGCCGGCGAGCGCGAGCAGATGCATGGTCTGTGGCATGATTGGGCGACCCATCCTACTCGGAGGTGCCCATGAGACGCTCGATCATTCGGCTTGGCATCGTCTCCGTGACTTGCCTCGGCCTGTTCGGAATCGCTCGACCGGCGGCGGCGGCGCCGGAAGGCACGGTGACGTGGGGTGTGCACATCACGCTGGCCTCGCGCTGGCTCGACCCGGCTGAGACCGAAGGCATCATCACGCCGTTCATGTTTCTCTACGCGCTTCACGACGCGGTCGTGAAGCCGATGCCGGGCGGCTGGAACACGCCGAGCCTGGCCGAATCGTGGAGCCAATCGAAGGACGGACTGACCTATGAGTTCGTCCTGCGCAAGGGCGTCAAGTTCCACAACGGCGATCCGGTCACCGCGGAGGACGTGAAGTTCTCCTATGAGCGGTACCGCGGCGCCGGCGTGAAGCTTTTGAAGGACCGTGTGCGCGAAGTTCAGATCGTCGACCCCGGCCGCATCCGGTTCGTGCTCAAGGAGCCATGGCCCGACTTCATGACGTTCTACGGCACGTCGGCCACCGGCTCGGGATGGGTCGTCCCGAAGAAGTACGTCGAGAAAGTAGGCGACGACGGCTTCAAGAAGGCGCCGATCGGCGCCGGGCCCTATCGCTTCGTGAGCTTCAATCCGGGCGTGGAGCTGGTGCTGGAGGCGTACGAAGGCTACTGGCGAAAGACGCCGAGCGTGAAACGGCTCGTGCTCCGGAGCCTGCCCGAGGAGACCACGCGGGCCGCCGCGCTCAAGAAGGGCGAGATCGACATCGCGTATCTTCTGACCGGGCCCGTCGCCGAGGATATTCGACGGACGCCGGGGCTCAAGCTCACGGCGCCGAGCCAGTCGAGCGGCGTCTTCTGGCTGGACATGCCCGATCAGTGGGAGCCCAAGTCGCCGTGGGCCGACCGGCGCGTGCGTCTGGCGGCCAGCCACGCGATCGATCGCAACGCGCTCAACCAGGCCGAGACGCTCGGGCTCTCGAAGCCGACCGGTGGCATCATCCCGCGCGCCTTCGAGTTCTCGAAATCGTTCGAGCCGACGGCGTTCGATCCGGCTCGGGCCAAGCAGCTCATGGCGGAGGCAGGCTATCCCAACGGCTTCGACGCCGGCGACTTCTACCCGTGGCCGCCGTACACGGCGATGGGTGAGGCGCTGGCGTCCTATCTGCAGACCATCGGCATCAAGTCGCGCATCCGGATCATGGAGCGGGCGACCCTCACGACGGCCTGGCGAGAGAAGAAGCTCAAGAATCTGGTCGTGGGCATCACGGGGGCCGCCGGCAACGCCGCGACTCGCCTCGAGGCGTACGTCAGCAAGGACGGCGCCTACACGGCTGGCGTCATTCCGGAGGTCGAGGATCTGTTCCAGCGTCAGGCGCGCGAGATCGACGTGAAGCGGCGCGAGGCGCTGATTCACCAGATCCAGCAGATCCTGCACGATCGGGTGACGCACGTCCCGATCTACGAGCTGGCGTTCACCTGGGGCATCGGGCCGCGCCTCGAGGAGCCCGGCATCAGCCTGATCCGGGGCTACGCGTACTCGGCGCCCTACGAGGATCTGAAGCTCAAGCGGCCCTAGAAGCCGAGGAACTCCTTGAGCGCGGCGAGGACGGCCTCGGGATTGTCCTCGTGCAGCGTGTGCACGGCCCGCGGAATCTCGACGAACCGGCCCCGCGGGAGCTCCTTGGCCATCCGCTCGGCGACGTCACGATCCAGCACGGTACTGCTCTCGCCGCGGAGCACGAGAGTCGGGGGCGTGATGGCGCGCAGGACGGCCCACCAGTCGATGTCGAGCTGCGACCGTCGCTCCTTGACGCTCGGGTGCCAGGTCCACACGAGGGCCCCGTCGGCGCGCTGGCGCAGGCTCGTCGTCACGACCCAGCGGTAGTAGTGGATTCCCGGATTCGGGTTTCCGCGATAGAGGTGCTGGGCCGCCTGCTCGATGCTGTCCCAGGTCGCCGGCTCCGGCGGGCCCGCCGGCGCGGCCGCGGCGCGCTTGCTGATCTCGGGGCCGATGTCGACGATGACCAGCTTCTGGACGAGCTCGGGCCGCTTGGACGTGAAGTAGATCGCGTTGCGGCCGCCCATCGAGAGTCCGACCAGCACGAGCGAGGTGATCCCGAGCTCTCCGATGACGCCGTTGATGTCGTCGAACGCCGCGATCGCGTTGTAGACCTCCGCCGGATCGCTGTCGCCGTGCCCGCGCTGATCGAGGGCATAGACGTGGAAGTGCGGCTGGAGCGCGATGCTCAGCGTGTCCCACGCGTGCGCGTGCCCCGTGAAGCCGTGCAGGAGCAGCAGCGGTGTCCGGCCTTCGCCGCCCCAGTCGAGCAGATGGAGCCGCAGACCGTTGACCGAGAACGTGCGATCGATCGGGCGCAGAAGATTCATCGCGGATGGCCCTCCCCGGGCCACCTTATCGCGCGCTTGCCGCCGAGAATCAAGCACGAGTGGTAACCGGCTGGCGCGGAGCGACTCATCGTCGATGCGCCCGTGAACACTCTGAACGTTATCCTGGCTTTTCCGCCGGCCCTGGCGTAACCTGCCTGGACAGGTACCCGGACGGGGCTCGAACCACCTGCACAGGAGATACGACATGCCGAAGATCAAGCACATCGCCCTCTCGACCCAGGACGTGGACAAGACCGCAAAGTTCTACATCGACGTGTTCGGCATGAAGGAGATCGCGAAGATCGACAGCCCGGGCGCCCG
>Ga0137403_10002487_pt1 | contig 22544 bp, 15 predicted proteins | sample CZOMad2_1_16fung_FD_122057 | JGI IMG/M metagenome (GOLD analysis project Ga0137403, IMG submission 122057) | Vadose zone soil fungal communities from Angelo Coast Range Reserve, California, USA - CZOMad2_1_16fungal (Hybrid Assembly) | ecosystem: Environmental > Terrestrial > Soil > Vadose zone...
AAATACGCCAGTAACTCAATTGGTAGAGTAGCGGTCTCCAAAACCGCCTGTTGGGGGTTCGAGTCCCTCCTGGCGTGCTTGATCGCAGGTGCGGTTGAAAAGTTACAAAGGTTAGATTGTAAAAAGGGTAATTAAGTCCGATGCCTTTGTAACCTTTACCTTTAATCTTGTTTAACTTTTCGAGATGATCACCAAAGTCAAAAATTTTGTCGGTCAAGTGAAGATCGAGTTGCAGAAGTGTTCCTGGCCGTGGGACCCAAAGGAGAAAGGGTTCCGCCGTTACAAGGAACTGAGTGACTCGACCGTTGTGGTCGTTATCGCGATGCTGTTGCTGGGTGGTTTCGTCGCGTTTTTCGATTTTGCTCTCGTGAATTTCGTCCATTTCTTTACCCGAATACACTGATTTATGGGACAGACACTCGCAGCAAAAGATCAATGGTTCGTTGTGCACGTGCTTTCCGGCCAGGAAAACAAGGTGCGCGAGAATATTTTGAAACGCGTCAAGACAGAGGAAATGGGCGACATGATTTACGATGTCCTCGTTCCGACGGAGCGGGTCTCGGAGATCAAGAAGGGGAAAAAGAGCGAGACGACGCGGAAATTTTTTCCCGGCTATCTCATCGTCAACATGCATTTGCTGGACGAAAACAATCAGTTGGTCGGACGCACCTGGTATTTCATCCGCGACACACCCGGCGTGATCGGCTTTGCCGGAACGAAGGACAAACCGATTCCGATGCGACAATCGGAGGTGGACAACATGCTCGCGCAAATGAAAGAGCGCGAAGAAAAGGTGAAGCCGAAGGTCAGCTTTGAGGTCGGCGAATCGGTGAAAGTGGCCGATGGCCCGTTCCAAAATCAGACTGGAATCGTCGAAGAAATCGATCCCGAGCGCGGCAAGCTGCGCGTCTCGGTCACGATTTTCGGTCGCGCCACCCCGGTGGAACTGGAATACTGGCAGGTCGAACGCGGATAATTGTCATTCCGAGCGAAGTCGAGGAATCTCTAATTTCAAAAAATAGAATCACACAATGGCTAAAGAAGTTGTTGCTCAGATCAAATTACAAATTCCAGCGGGACAAGCTAACCCCGCGCCGCCGGTGGGTACCGCTCTCGGACCGCGCGGCGTTAACATCATGGCGTTCTGCAAGGAATTTAACGCCGCCACGCAGAAACAAGCCGGCGACATCCTTCCGGTCGTGATCACAGTTTTCAAAGACAAATCGTTCACGTTCATCACCAAGAGCCCGCCCGCCGCGGTCCTTCTCAAAAAAGCGGCCAACATCGCCGCCGGTTCAAAGGAGCCGAACAAAACAAAGGTTGGTAAAGTAACGCGCAAACAAGTCATGGATATCGTCAACACCAAGCGCAAAGACCTAAACGCACGCGACGACGAAGCCGCCTTCCGCATCATCGCCGGCACAGCCCGCCAAATGGGCCTCGAAATCGCCGATTAAAATTCGATCGGGCATTGGTCGGATTTCATATTCTGCGGCGGATTTCTTCTGCTTCTTGCCGCGTTCGCTCAATAGCTTCGCGTTCGAAGTTCTCGAGTTTTAGTCGTTCGAAGCCTTTGGGATTGAGCTTGCAATGATAATGATGGTGTCGCATCAGCTGATCTTCTTTCTCTTTCCGCTTCTGTTTTTCCGAGGGCTTAAACCAGCCGAAAAACTGTCCCGCTCGGTACACACCTTTACCAATGCTTAGAAGAGATAGAATCCATCCAATCCAGTAAACGCCAAAGCTTGCTACCTGGATTAGCACAGGAACGACGGCTATGAAAAATACTATGACAGCCGCTCCACGCATGGTCGCTCGCGTATCACGCCTAGCTTTGCGCCGAATATCGTCCTGACTCCGCGCGGGAAGATGGATATAGATTAGATTACGATATTCCTCGGTCATCTGCTCTGGTGGCATGACGTTACCCTTGCCCCAGCCAGCGACTAAGTTTCCGTTTTTAGGTTCGACGTACGCAGTCAGATATGACGCGTTGGGTGATTCGGAAATGCTTATCATGTCTTCTTTCGCATCGAACGCGAACGCGATCGACGGAACTGGAAACCGCTTTACCCAGATTGCTACTTCTCGCTGCATCGCCTTTGATACTTCGGCAACGTTAAAGTTCTCGTTTGGAAACACGAGATTTATGCACGCGAGTTCGCGACCAGCATCTGCTGGTTGGTAGCTTACGAAATATTCACCTCTACTTTCGTTGATCGGCTGGCGAAGAAGTCCCATCCAAAAATTAGACAAGGTTTCGCGCGATTTCTTCGTCAAGAATTTCCCGAACCGTAAGCGTTTTGATTTCGCAGCCGGTTTGGCGACGGAAGCGATCGATCTCGAAAAGCGCATCGCGACTGAATTCGAATCCGACGAAGTAACCTAGTTTTCGTTTGGCACGCTGCATCGCGGTTTCGAATGCGTCGATGTCGGGTCGACCTACTTGGTCCGTTTGTTTCACTTGGATCGGATACCAAACATCCATGAAATCCATTTCGACGTTCTCCTTCACGCGGTTTTCCGGCATCGCGCTCACTGGGTAGATTCGGCCGTCGATTCCCAGATCACCAACTTGCGCTTTATTTGGAATACCACCGAGCGCGACGACCGCCCAGTTTTCAAATTCAAACGCCGGATATTTTCGCAGTTCTTCTACTGTCTTCGGTAAGTCGCGCACAATGAATCCGCGTCCGATCGCCCAAAGTTCCTCGTCTTCCTTCAATCCACAATCTTTCTTCAACCGTTTCGCCATCACGCGACATGCGGTCGGCGAAACATCAATCCCGATCCATTGCCGTTTGAGTTTCTGCGCGGCGACAAGCGCAGTCCCGCAGCCGCAGAACGCATCAAGCACGATGTCGTTTTCGTTGCTGCTGGTTTTCACAATCCGTTCTAGCAACGCCAACGGCTTCTGAGTCGGATAACCCAATCTTTCTGCATCGCTACCGTGGAGCGGATTTATGTCATCCCAGATCGAACTGAGCTGAACACCTTTTCCTTCATCTAAGTAACGCTTGTATTGCGGCACAGCACCCGGCTTCGTCTGAATCACGCGGCCTTCACGGTGGAGCTTCTCCATATTCTCTTTGCTGTAACGCCAGTAGCGCTTCACTCCTAAAAATTCGTAGTGCGGATTACCTTTTGATGGAGCGCCGCCGCCAGGAGCCGTTAAATCACCGAGTCGGTAACGACGGCCGGTTCCCGATTCCACATATCGATAGAAGTTCTGGATGTACTCGTCGGAATAAGCTTGGTAGAGATGATTGAAAGTGTAGTCATCCGACTTGGCATAAAGAAAGACGCTGTCGTGCAAACGACCGAAATGTTTTGAACCTTGCTTGGCATCGCTGTGCGCGGATTGCCGCTTCCAAATGATCTCATTGACGAATTGATTCTCGCCAAAAATATAATCGAGCATCACTTTGACATAGTGGCTGGCATGCCAGTCGCAGTGGTAGTAGAAGGTGCCGGTTTTCTTCAACACGCGGTGCAGCTCCATACAGCGCGGGCGCATGAACTCGATGTAAGCCTGCGTTGACGCGTGTCGATCTTGGAACGCGCGTTTTTCTTTTGTTTCGCCCCAGAAGACTTCGTAGTTGCGGTTCGAGTTGAACGGTGGGTCGATGTAAATCAAATCAACACACGCATTAGGGAGCTTCCCGAGCTGATCCAGATTATCGCCGCAGTAGATTACACGCGTGTCAACGAGAGACGACGGTTTCCTGGATGTGACAGCCATTATTGAACAGTAAGAGATTCCTCGACTTCGCTCGGAATGACAAGAGTGAGCGCTATTTTGGCAGCTTATCGTGGGCGTCGAGAAATTCCCACCGCTGCAACGCAATCGGAACGTTGCCGTTTTTCCAAACGAAATCGTGGAATGCGCACAGGTTGAATTTTTCTCCCTGCTGCATCCGGGCCTCGGCGAGAAATTTCATAATCTGCAACTTGCCGATCTGATACGTGATTGCCTGGCCCGGACCGGTTGAAAAGGCGATCGCTTCCTGGCGCGCGGTCTGTTCGTCCATTGGAACTTTCTCGTGTAGATATTTCGCTGCCTGCTCGAGCGTGAACTCACTGAGCGCGAGTTTCACGTCCACTTCCACTCGCAGCGCGCGAAGTCGCATGAAATTGTATATGATCTCGCGCGTATGCGGGCTGTCATCGAACAATCCGGCCTGCAACATCATTTCCTCCGCGTAAAAGCCGATCCCTTCGTTCGCGCCCGAGTCGTAATAATGCCGCCGGATCGGGTCCTCATGTTTCCACGAGAGACAAAGCTGAAAGTAGTGGCCTGGAATTCCTTCGTGCACAGTGATCGGCCGCGGATCCATCGCTGTCGCGTGCCAGAAGTAACCGAGATTTTCTGACGGCTCAGGCACGTAACGGATGCAATTCTCTTTCAACCGCGATGGCGACGTGAAGTCATCGTTCTCAGTAAAGCCGAGAGCGCGCAAATATTCGGGAGTCGGTCGAAGCGTGTAATGCTGAACCCAATCGGGAACGCTGAGGATACCGCGCTCGACTAGAAATTTGCGGATCGACAATTCCTTCCCTGCTGCGTCGCGAATCCAATTATCAACGCTATTTGCAAGCTTTAGCGGAGGCACATCCTTGTTGCGGTTCTTTTCGAACGCCTCAAATGCAACCGCGCGATTCCACTCCTGTCGTCCCATCGCCAGCAGTTCCTCGGGCGTGAACGGCATCAACGCGACGTTGCGCAGAAACCAGATGTAAGCGTTGCGACCAAGCGCAGTTTGTTGAGGAAGACTCGGCAGCTTCTCCTTGAGCTGCTGCTGAAACTTCTCGAGCGCATCCGCCGCGCGCTCGCAAGCGTTATTCAATTTGTCCGGATTTAGAGTTGTCGATGCTGCAAGCGAGCTCGCCATTTTGCGGAGACGCTCGCGAATACCGTCGAGATTATTGATCGCAACCGTGGCGAACGGTGCAGGTGGCTTGTCTAGATTCTCTGCCCCCTGCTGCAAGACGGACGGAATGTTTTCGATACGCACGAGAATTTCGCGGCTCCCCGCTTCGTCATACGGCGCGGGAACAGTCAGCGCTTCGGCGAGCGCGGTAAGCGTCTGCTCGATGTAAAAATTCGGATCGCGTTTCCAGCGCGGATTAATGTCGAGCTCCCAGCGCACCCGCGATAACGCTGAACCGATCAATTTATAATCGACCTGCTGCGGAATCGGCCACTGTGCTGGATTGATTTTTTTCCAGCGCGCTTCGAATTTCTCGAGATCTTTTCGCCGTCCGTCGATGCTGGCTCGTGACCAATCGCGTGTCCCGCGCGGGCGCTCCATTCGATTGACATCATCACCGGTAAACGGCGCGTATTTCGCACGCCACTTCCAGAAATCGTCGGCCAACTTTTCCAGAGAATCTGCTCTCGTCTGGCTGCTCACCGATAGCATGAGCGAAGTGAAGCAAAGCGCTGCGCAGAAATACTTCACGAGAGATTCAATCCGCGCCCCGGCGGATCGTGATCACGTGAGGATCGTTATCGGGTCGATACATTGATGCACCGTAACAGAGCGCAGCGGATTTCTCGCGCGCATAACGAATCTTGTTCAGCTTTTCATCCCAGTGTTCCATGTAAGAACAATTCGCCGTTTTCTGGCTGCCCGGGATGGGCACGTAACGATTCTCGGTAAGCGTCAGAAACCCGGGTTCGCCCGGAAGCGGGATTGGCGTAGCCCAGTTCGGTGAAAGCCTGATAAATCGCGGCCCACTCAAATCCAGTGCGAAAACCGTGTCGCCATCGGTGCTGTTCAAATGCAAATCGAAAAACGCGATGCGCAACAGCCCATCGAAAAGAAAATATTGATCTTTGTTCTGGCTGTCATGAAGAATTTCAAATGCGCCATAAAATCCAGGGATTTTACCGAACTCAGTTTCAGTCCCCGTTCTCAAATCGCGAAGGAGGTAATGTTTTCCATGACCCGGGCCGTTGATCTGATCGGCTTCGTCCTTTGGATCTTCGCGCAGTACCAATTCGACAGAGCCATCTGGCGATTTGTACGTGGGTGTTGGCGTGCTGCTTGGGGATGCAGATTCTTCGGGCGGAACTGTCGAGTTTGGCGATGCAGGTTCCTCTGGATCGATGTTTGTAAAATACGGCGAGCTCTTCGCGCCGGCATACCAGTCCGGCGCCGCATCCAATTTCTTCAACGCTTTTCCTAGAGGATCGACACTCCAAAATTCGCGAACGCCCTTAGGTCTCTCTCTCGTAAAAACAATGCTGGCGCCGTCCGGCGCGAAGATTGGCGCTGAGTCCTGTCCTGAATTGTCGTTCGTCAGCTGGCGCAGAAGTCTTCCATCCTCGCGATACAAATACAGATGAGAGTAACTGGTGCCTGTGCCTTCAAATAACGGATGGCGATTACAATCTCTTCGGCAGCACGCGCGCACATCGCTGTGAGCAAGAAAATTCCAGAGACAATCAATATTCGATGAATTGAGTGCATCAGCGGAACGGCAGTTGAATTGCGCTTGGGTGCTTGGTGTCGTGATAGATCTGCACGTGACAGGTGCGCGCGTCTTTAGCCGTTTCTTCAGCCACAACGCCGCCCGAGCAATAATTCTTTTCCCAAGAGATTGAATTCAGGGCTGTGATAACCAGGCGAAGCCGGCTGCCTTTCATCAATCGGCGCGCGACGAACAGACCGGGATTGAAATCGCAGCGCACAATTTCGCCGGGCTTCCCCAATTTGCCTTCGCGAAGCGAGTCGCGGTAGCGCAGCCGACGGATGTCAGTCCATAGCGCAACACTCGTTCCGTCTGGTTGAATCTCGTAGAGATCGCACTCAAGATCGACATCAGGCGTGTCGATGGCTACCCATAGGGTCACCGAGGGACAGCCAATGAGTGGCGTCTCGTTTGGCAACGGTTCGGTATGATAGACGAGCCCATCATTACCGATGCTCAGCGCAAAGGTCTGATCGATCCCGGCGGTTTTCTCTTTTGGTTCGACTCCTTCAACGAATTCGCCACGGTGTGTGTCCAGTGGGTCGTACGTAAATTTGTCGGCTCCGGTGGTAGGGCGGTTTTCAGTCAGCGCGCCTGAGCGAAAGGCACCATTCGCATCGCCGTTCTTCGAATCGAGATAAAACGTTTTCGGATTTGCGACCAGTTCCTCGAAGTTGTCGGCGTATTTCCATTCGCCATTCGCACCGGAGTTGGCAGGCGCGAGTAGATAATATGCAACTCGGCTTTTGAGGAAGGGCGGCTTCGGGCCGTTTTTCATTGTCCAGTCGTACCATTGGCGATGCAGATCGTTAAGATCCAGAATGGCACCCGGACCGAATTTCACGCCGCCAACTTCATCGGTCGGCGTGCGCGTGCCCGGGTGGTCCCACGGGCCGATAATCAGAAAATGTTTCGCGCGCGCTTCTGGCGGAGCATTTGCGAGGTGATCCCTGTAATAGGTCAGCGCGCCGAGTTCATCGCCGTCGTATTGACCCGTAATTGTGAGAATCGGCAGTGTGATCGTTTTGAACTGCTCGCGCATTGGCAGCATCGCGTCGTAGTAGGCGTCGGCGATGGGATGTTTCAGGATGCGCTGGAAATTAACGGACGAATTTCCGACGAATGAATCGAGCGACTTGAAACGTATGTGCTTCTTGTAGGCGTCCAGAAATTTTGTGCGCCAGAATTTTTGATCGCCGAAAAGCCTGTCCTGTGCGGTGTGACCACTGGTCGCCGTGAACCACTGCACGTCGTAAGTCATCCCGACGTTGTTGTAGGATGGATAATCGAGTCCCGGGTGCGCGGCGGCGACGGGAACGATCGTCGCCAGATGCGGCGGAAATTCTTTCGCCGTTGCCCATTGGTCGAATCCCGCATAAGACCCGCCCCACATGGCAACTTTGCCATCGCAAAAAGGTTGTTGTGCAAGCCATTCGACAACGTCGTGTCCGTCCCGCGGTTCATTTGCAAATGGCTCAAACTCACCAGCAGAATTTCCGCGACCCCGAACGTCGACAAGCGCGAACGCGTATCCATGTGATGCAAAGTACGCGGCGCGCGCATGATAGGTATCTGAGATATACGGCGTGAGCGTGAATATTACGGGCGTCTTGGGCGGCGAGCCATCGGGGGTTTTCGGCAGATACAATGTCGCATTCAGTTCGACCCTGTCGCGCATCGGAATTTTAACGCCCCATCGGAGCTCGTAGTCCGCAGGCGGTTGCGATGGCGATGGTGCTGGAGTTGGGGATTGCGCAACGACGTCTGTGGCGAAGCCTACGCAAAGCAGCCCAGCGAAAAGGGCTAGCCGCGCAATGAATCGAACTCGCAAACAGTTTCGGAGTTTCATCTTGGCCAATTCAACCGGAGAGGGACTGGAGAAACAAGCAAGTTGAATTCACGAAACCCTGCGGCTCGCAATTGTTGCTTTTTCGTCCGCTGGTTGCAGCAAACGGAGTTTGCGACACGATAGGCCAATGCCTCGGAGCGTTTCAGACGACAAGCGATCTCACAATCCTGACCGCCGCGATAAGACGACTGGTTCGACGCGAGCGGTGAAATTCGATCGGCAGATGAGTGGGACAGTTCTTTCATCGCGAGCGGAGCTGGTCTGGGCCGGCATCGTGTTTCTTGTCGCGCTCCTTTTTTATAGCTGGACGCTGGCTCCCACGGTCACTCTGATCGACAGCGGCGAATTGATCGTGGCTGCTCAAGGCCTCGGGCTCGCGCATCCGCCAGGTTTCCCGCTGTGGGTGATGCTCGCCCATCTCGCGTCGCTCGCGCCGTTAGGAAACGTTGCGGTGCGTATCAATTTTTCGTCGGCTCTTTTCGCGGCGCTTGCTTCCGCGATGCTCACTCTGGTTGTGGCGGAGCTAATGATCACGACCCCGTATCTCTTCACTTGGAAGAAGAGAAGCGCGCAGCAGAGGAGAAAAACTGAGGATCCGGGGATCGCCCGGCTTTTGGTGTTCGCTCCTGCGGTTGGCGCGGGGTTGCTCATGGCATTTTCCCGCACGCTATGGTCGTATGCGACAATCGCTGAGGTCTATACTCTCAACGCTCTGCTTATCGTCATCGTTTTATTTCTGATGCTTCGTTGGCGGCGGTGCATCATCGCAGATCGAACAAATTCCGAGCCAGCGGTCACGATTCACAATAGGTGGCTATATGCCGCCGCACTCGTGTTTGGGTTGGCGCTGGGGGTCCATCACGTCACGGTTGGGCTGATGCTCCCCGCTCTTGGGCTTCTCGTTTACAGGACCGAAGGCGTGAGGTTTTTTACGAGCCGCAGACTCCTATATGCGGCGCTGATTTCGATCGGCGCCCTGGTTGCTGTTTATGCCTATTTGCCTTTTGCAGCCTCGCGATCACCTATCATCAACTGGGGCAATCCACGTTCGCTGCAAGAAATCTGGTGGCACATCACCGGGCGGCAGTATCGCGTGTTCTTCTCCTTTTCGCCGAACATAATCGGAGGGCAGTTTATTGAATTCTGCAGAATGCTCCTGCGCGAATTTGGTCTTGCCTGGCTGCCTCTGCCGCTGGTCCTCGCTTTCGTCGGTTTCGTGCACGCTTTCAAGCGGGACCGCACGACTTTCTGGTTTCTGTTATTTATCGTCATTTCCGATCTTGCTTACGCTCTAAGCTACGAGATTGCAGAGGACAAAGACGCCTACTATTTGCCGACGTTTATTGCGATCGCGATTGCTACCGGATTCGGTATTCGCTGGTTGGTCCACCTGACCATCTTGAAGTCGATGCCATTAGCGAGATCGTACTGGGTCGCTGCAATTGCTGTTCTAATGACATTTGCCACAGCGCTCGCGGCGAATTGGCCGTTCAACAATCGCAGGCATTACTTTATCGCGCACGATTACGTTGAAAATCTGCTCAGCACAATCGAGCCCGATGGTCTTTTACTCACGCAAGATTGGCAGGTGGTGTCCCCGATGTTCTATGCGCAGGAAGTGGAACAACGCCGGCGCGATGTAAAAGTTGTAGATGTTAATCTGTTGCGTCGTTCGTGGTACTTCGATTATCTGAGACACGCCAATCCTGGTTTAGTGGAGCGGTCGCGCGAGAAGATTGACGCTTTTGTTGACATTCTCAAAGAATGGGAGCGCGATCCCGGCGCTTTCGCCAGGGACCAGTTACTCACTCAGAGAATTACCGCGCTATTTTTCGAGATGCTCCGGTCGATTGTGACGAACGAGAACAGGGTTGCGCCAGTGTACATGACGCGAGATTTGCTCTTCGCCGAGACAACCAACGCCGAGCTCGCCAGGTGGATCAATCAAAACTATCAACTTGTTCCGCAAGGCCTCGTTTTTAAGCTCGCGAGCGACCAGAGTTTTCACGATTCGCCAGACGCGCACCTGCAGACCCGCGGTCTGGCTGATGGGACGGTGCGGTTCGACAAGGACGACGTAATTAACCTCAAGATTTTGCCAGCGTACCCCAGCATGTTGGTCAATCGTGGACGTTATCTCGCTTTATTCAATCAGCACGAGCGCGCCATTGTTGCCTTCAGAGAAGCACTCGCACTCGATCCCGGACTCGCCGCCGCGCGGGAAGGGCTTGCGGAGAGCACCGCAAAGCTGCACAAGCCATAGCAGGATATTAGGAATTAGGCCGCCACGACCGAGTTCTAATAGTGAATCATGATGGATGGTTGAGGAAATACTGGCATGTTCGCCCAATAACGGCGCATTGATCGTAGCTTAATGCGCGTGATGGATGATTATGCGGCTTAATGAGCAGCGTCTGGAATTCGTAATTGGGGAGCCGAAACACTAACGGAAGTCTCGACGGAGGTTTGCCCCTTCGGTCGGTCAGCGATAATGGCGTTCGAAGCGGTGAGGGGTGGCATTCCTCGATTTGCCGAATGATGGTGTCCCAGACACGGTTTGTGAGAACGCAGACTATTCGCGGGCAGACGAAGTTTAGGAGAGGCCAGATATAATCTTTGAAGCCTGCCACTAGGTATTGCGGCGGGATTTTCCGTTCCTCAGTTGAATGTTGCCAATCCAGGTTCATAAGCGAAGTCATGCAAGGCACGTAACTTTCGTTTCCCAGAATCTCGGCACAAAGGCGCATCCAAACGCTGGGCGTCGCAAGTGAAAAGTTTGAACGTCTCGGCCGATAATCATTGTGTTGCCCTGGGGCCGGTTGGCACCTCCCATTGCTATCGGCTCGCCAGCACGATTGCCGCCCATACTTGGACCCAGTATTACAAGGAAAGCGGTTGACGCTCCAACGCAGCCCATCGGCCACCGCTGTGAAAGCTCGGTGCCGTACTCGGCTCTTATTGCTTGGTACCGCCTCTCAAGATTGGGGGAGTAACGATTGGGATTCATGTGTCGCGAAAGGGCGGGATTCTATCTCCCGGTCGTGGCTACTCAAGGCTTTAATAGATCGTTTTGACAATGTAGGAAACACCACTAGGTTCCATGCTCCGCCGCTGGAATGAGCGGCCCAACATTTTAGCAGGACCCAACTACGGTCTAGCGCCGCGAAGTCACCGACGCCTTGAAGCTGCTGGGGTTTGAACTGCACAGGAAAATGCAAAGAAATCGAAGTAAACGTTATCGCGCTGCCGCTGAGCAGGTGGATCGCAACAAGGAGTACAATCTTGCCGACGCCGTCTCAACGCTGAAAAAGTTTCCGCCAACGAAGTTTGATCAGACGGTGACGGTGTCGTTTCGGCTCGGAGTTGATCCGAAGCAATCTGATCAAATGGTGCGCGGGACCTGCCCACTTCCCCACGGTAGTGGAAAACAGGTTCGCGTGCTTGTTTTCGCAGAGGGCGAGGCGGCAGGGGCAGCCAAAGAAGCCGGTGCGGAATTTGTCGGAATGAAAGACCTAATTCAGAAGTGCCAGGAAGGTTTTCAAGATTTCGATGTGGCGATCGCCACCCCCGCGGCAATGGCGGAGGTGCGGAAGCTTGGCAAGGTGCTGGGACCTCGCGGGCTAATGCCTAATCCCAGGACTGGTACGGTGACTGACGATACTGCCAAGGCTGTGCAGGAGGTAAAAGCTGGTCGTGTAGAATTCAAGCTAGATAAAAACGGCAACGTGGCGGTGCCGGTGGGCAAATTTTCGTTCGAAGAAAGCGCGTTGGTGGAAAATGGAAATGCGGTGATCGAAGCCGTTGTGCGGGCCCGTCCGGCGACGGCGAAGGGCCGCTACCTTGAAGGCGTGACAATCAGTGCGACAATGTCGCCCGGAGTTCCCGTCGATCCAGCCCCGTATCTGAATATTTAGGACAACAGGCTCAACATCAAAGAATGCGACCAGAAAAAACCAGTATCGTTGCGGATTTATCCGAGAAGTTGAAGCACTCGCCATTCGTACTGGTGACCGATTATCAGCACATGAAGGTCGCTGATTTCAGCGAATTGCGGAGCCGGCTTGCACCCACAGGCGCGGAAATGCACGTGGTCAAAAATAATTTCCTCAAACGGGCCATGACGGATTCCGGTTTTCCCGACGTTAGCAACCAGTTGGTCGGCCAGACGGCAGTTGTGACAGGAGAAAAAGACGTGGCGCCAGTGGCGAAGATTTTTAAGACGTTTGCGACGGAATTTAAAATCGCGGCTCTAAAGATTGGTTTTGTTGATCGCGCGGTCCTTTCCACGGCGGAATTGGAGACGCTCGCGGAATTGCCGCCGCGCGAAACATTGCAGGCGCAATTGCTGGGACTACTTCTCACCCCGGCAACCCGCTTCGTCCGGCTTTTGAATGAACCCGGCGCAACACTAGCACGATTACTGAACGCAAAGGCCGAAAAGGAGGGGTCGCCAGCGGCATAACTTTTGTAGGGCGGCGAGGGTTGTCTGCGAAATGGCAACCGAGCGGTCGCGCTGCAAACAACACAGGAATAGGGAAAACTGTCCGGGCTGATGGCTATCAGCTTTAATTCTTCGAAAGCTTTCGAAGGCGGCAACTGGAGGAAAAAACCAAAATGGCAGATACAGAAAAATTGGTGGAGCAACTCAGCAACCTGTCCGTGCTGGAGATTGCTGGATTAGTGAAGCAGCTTGAGGAAAAATGGGGTGTAAGCGCGGCCGCACCGGTAGCAGTTGCGGCCGGTCCATCTGCGGCGGGCGCCGCTGGTGGCGCAGCAGCTCCAGCGGCTGAGGAGAAGACGACGTTTGATGTTATCCTCACCGAAATGGGCGCGAACAAGATCGCTGTGATTAAGGAGGTTCGCGGCGCAGTCCCGGGACTTGGCCTGGCGGAAGCGAAAGCTCTGGTCGAAGGAGCGCCGAAAACAATCAAGGAAGGTGTGACGAAGCAGGAGGCGGATGAGATCAAGAAAAAGATCGAGGCTGCCGGTGCAAAAGTCGAAATTAAATAAGTAGTCCGATTTCGGAATCCGTGGAACGAAATACTTGCGCCGCGGTAGATCTGGGCTACAGTGACAACTGGTTAGCTAGGCAGACGTATTTTTAACCCGGCGCTAAAAGGCAACACATTACTGGCAACGAGACGGAGGTCGTCAATTTGACAGACCCCCGTTTTGGTGCTATTTTTGTGTCCTTCGCTCGTCGCTGAACCCATAAAATCTTGCCCGCGTCGGCCCACAATTTGGTGTGGGCGCTGCGTGGCTTTAGCTCCTGATCTTAGTGACTATGTCAGAACGCATTTACTTTGGAAGTATCAAGGAAGGTATCGAACCCCCGAATCTAATTGAGGTTCAGGCTAATTCATACGTCGATTTCCTGCAAAAAGATGTCTCTTACGCAAAGCGGAAAAATCAGGGTCTCCAGGCTGTTTTCAGGGAGGTCTTCCCAATCGAAAGCTATGACGAGAAAGCGGTTCTCGATTTTAGTCATTATGACATTGGCGAGCCGAAATTGACCGCACTGGAAGCGCAGCGCGAAGGGCAGACCTACAGCGCGCCGTTGCATGTCACTTTCCAACTCCGAGAAGAAAAAGGCACAAAGGAAGAGAAGGTCTACATGGGCGAAATCCCGCTCATGACCCCGCAGGGGACTTTCGTCATTAACGGTGCGGAGCGGGTCGTGGTAAGCCAGCTTCACCGCTCTCCCGGCATTGCTTTCGAATCAACCGTTCACGTCAACGGCAAGGTCCTGTACAGTTTTCGCATTATTCCAGATCGGGGTTCGTGGATTGAGGTGCAATTTGATACGGCCGATCTTCTTTACATTTATCTCGATCGACGCAAGCGACGCCGAAAATTTCTCGCCACGACGTTCCTGCGCGCGCTGGGTTACGGCTCCGACGAAGAGGTCATCAAGCTCTTTTACAATATCGAGACGCTAAAGCTGAGCGAGAAACTCGATGAAGAGGAACTAGCCACCAAAGTGCTGACTGCGGAGATCCGTGACGGTGAAGTAACAGTCGCGCGCGCATTCGAACCGCTCACTCTGGCAACCGTCCGCCAGATCATGGCACTCAAGATTCACGAGGTAAAAGTGATCGACATCTCGACCGACGATACGATCGTGAAGGCGCTTAGAAAGGACCCGGCGCACGATCAAGAAGAAGCGCTGAAGGACATATATCGGCGTCTTCGTCCAGGCGATCCGCCGACTGTTGCCAACGCCCGCGCTTTGCTAAAAAGACTCTTTTTCGATCCGAAAAAATATGATCTTGGCCGCGTCGGTCGCTACAAAATTAATCAAAAACTGGGAATTAATGTTGATCCCACCGAACGCATTTTGACCGACAAGGACTTTATCGCGGCAATCAAGTATTTGATTAATTTGCGGCGAGGAGAGGGCACGCTTGATGACATTGATCATCTGGGTAGTCGTCGTGTGCGGACGGTGGGCGAGTTGCTGGCGAACCAATGCCGCGTCGGCCTTGCCCGCACGGAGCGTCTGGTCAAAGAGCGCATGACGTTGTTCGACATCAACGTCGACGGCATGACGCCACAGAAGCTGATTAATCCAAAGGCGCTCAGCGCCGTCATCCGAGATTTCTTCGGCCGGTCCCAGCTTTCGCAGTTCATGGATCAAACAAATCCACTCGCAGAGCTAACGCATAAGCGCCGCTTGTCGGCTTTGGGTCCTGGGGGTCTCAGCCGGGAGCGCGCGGGATTCGAGGTGCGCGACGTTCATCCTTCGCATTACGGGCGCATTTGTCCGATTGAGACGCCGGAAGGGCCAAACATCGGATTAATCAGTTCGATGAGCACGTTTGCGCGTATCAATGAGTTTGGTTTTATCGAGACGCCCTACCGGAAAGTAGAAAAGGGCCGCGTGATCGATGAGATCGAATATCTCACCGCTGATCGCGAAGAGAATTTTCTCGTGGCGCAAGCCAACGCGCCGATTGACGGACGCGGGCATTTTACCGGGGAAAAAGTCTCCGTGCGCTACCGCGGCGACTTTCTTGAAGTTGATCCAGCTAAAGTGAATTACATGGATGTGTCGCCGAAGCAGCTCGTATCGGTGGCAGCCGGTCTCATTCCGTTCCTTGAACACGATGACGCAAACCGGGCGTTGATGGGTTCTAACATGCAGCGTCAGGGTGTGCCGCTGATCGTTTCCGAGGCGCCGTTCGTCGGCACAGGGTTGGAGGAAAAGGTGGCGCGAGATTCGCACGCGGTCGTTTTAGCGTCGGACAGCGGCAAGGTCGCTTCGGTGACAGCGGACCAAATTGTTGTCACTAAGGACGGTCACCTCCCTGAGAGCAAAAAAAAGCTGAAAACCGATCCAGAAGCTGGGATTCACGTCTACGAGCTCCGCAAGTTCATGCGCTCAAATGCCGGCACGTGTGTGAACCAGAAGCCCATTGTGCGCAAAGGCCAGCACGTGAAACGTGGCCAGGTCATCGCCGACGGCCCAAATACCGATCATGGCGAGCTCGCGCTGGGGCGCAATGTGCTCGTCGCGTTCATGCCTTGGAACGGATACAACTTCGAAGATGCGATCATGATCTCCGAAAAGGTAGTGAAGGAAGACGTTTACACTTCCATTCACATCGATGAGTTCGAGATTGGCGCGCGCGACACGAAGCTCGGACCCGAGGAAATTACGCGGGACATTCCCAATGTTAGTGAAGAAGCTTTGCGTAATTTGGGCCCGGATGGCGTCGTGCGAGTCGGAGCGGAAGTAAAGCCCGGCGACATTCTGGTTGGTAAGATAACGCCAAAAAGCGAGACAGAATTGGCTCCGGAAGAACGCCTGCTTCGCGCGATCTTTGGCGAAAAAGCAGCCGACGTGAAGGATACGTCGCTGACCGTTCCATCCGGCACGTACGGGATTGTGATGGACGTAAAGGTCTCGTCCCGTCGCGAAGTTTCACGCGAAAAGCTCACGCCGGCCGAAACCAGGCGACAGCTTAAGACCATCGGCGAAGAGCATAGGCGTAAGAAAGAGGCGCTTATTGAACAGTTGACTGATTCGCTTTCGAACGTCCTGCTCGGTGAAAAAGTCCCTCTCGACGTCGTAAACGCCAAGAATGGTGAAATCATTATTCCCGCCAATCGCAAGATCACGAAAACGCTCTTACGAAAGCTGGCGATGGCACACGATCACATCGAGATCGATCCGAGTCCGATCCGCAATCGGATCCGCGAAATCATTGGCTCGTACGAACACAAGTTCGCGGAGCTGGAGCTCGAACGCGATCGCGCAACAGACCGGGTAGAGAGCGGAGACGATATCGATCCGGGAATCATCAAACAGGTCAAGGTTTATATCGCGAGCAAGCGCAAACTGAGCGTCGGCGACAAGATGGCTGGACGCCACGGTAACAAAGGCGTCGTCGCCCGAATCGTGCCCGAAGAAGATATGCCTTTCCTGGCAGACGGAACCCCCGTTGAAATCGTGCTCAATCCATTGGGCGTTCCCAGCCGCATGAATGTCGGACAAGTGTTGGAAACTCACCTGGGCGTTGCTGCGAAGGCACTCGGATTCAAAGTCGCGACTCCGGTGTTCGACGGAATCAAGGAAAAACAGATCCGCGAGTATTTGCATGATGCCACAAAGAAAGAAGGCTTCACCTGGGTGAAGGAAAGCGGTAAAGCGCGCCTTTTCGATGGACGCACTGGCGACCCCTTCGATCAGGAAGTGGTGGTTGGCTACATCTACATGATGAAACTCGGTCATTTGGTGGCAGACAAAATTCACGCCCGCGCCGTCGGACCGTATTCGCTCGTTACTCAGCAGCCGCTCGGCGGCAAAGCGCAATACGGTGGCCAACGCTTTGGCGAAATGGAAGTGTGGGCTCTTGAGGCGTACGGCGCCGCTTACACCTTGCAAGAGTTGCTGACCGTTAAGTCGGATGACGTGCAAGGAAGGACGCGCATCTATGAGTCGATCGTTAAAGGCGACAATTCACTGGAAGCTGGCACGCCTGAATCGTTCAACGTCTTGATCAAAGAAATGCAGAGCCTCGGTCTTGATGTAAAGGTCGGGGGGCAAGCGCCCACGTTTCTCGAGAGTGTCGCATAAATTTTACAATCAAAAGTATTTGGAAAAATCATGAATGAACATTCCTGGCGTGAGTTAGTGGGCGAAGAGCGCCCCGTGGGTTTTGATCAAGTCGCAATCGGTGTTGCCTCGAGCGACACGATGCGTTCGTGGAGTAAAGGGGAAGTTAAAAATCCCGAGACGATCAACTACCGGACATTCAAACCAGAAAAAGGCGGCCTTTTCTGCGAACGCATTTTCGGTCCCACACGGGATTGGGAATGCTCCTGCGGGAAATACAAGCGCATCAAACACAAGGGGGTAATCTGCGATCGATGCGGCGTGGAAGTTACCCTTGCGCGTGTCCGTCGTGAACGGATGGGCCACATCGAATTAGCGGTACCGGTTTCCCACATCTGGTTTTACAAGTGCATGCCGTCGCGCATCGGGCTCATGCTCGATATGAGCGCACGCCAGCTCGAGCGCGTCATCTATTACGAGGATTACATCGTCATCGATCCCGGAAAGACGCCGTTGCAGAAAACACAACTACTCAATGAAGTCGAATACCGCGAAGCACAGGAGCAGTACGGCGAAGATTTCATTGCCGGGATGGGCGCTGAAGCTATCAGGAAACTTCTCGCCGAGATCGACCTGAACAAGCTGAATAAAGAGCTTGAGAAAGCGATGGGTGCCACCAAAAGCAAGCAGATTCGCAAGAAACTGGCGAAGCGTCTCAAGCTCGTTCAAGGATTCCAGAACTCACACGCGCGTCCTGAGTGGATGATTCTGGATGTATTGCCGGTGATTCCGCCGGATTTGCGTCCTTTGGTTCCGCTGGAAGGCGGGCGTTTTGCAACCTCCGACCTGAACGATCTTTATCGCCGCGTCATCAATCGTAATAACCGGCTCAAAAATCTACTCCTCCTCAAGACGCCGGACGTCATTATTCGAAACGAAAAGCGAATGCTTCAGGAAGCCGTGGACGCTTTGTTTGACAACGGCAGGCACGGTCGCGCCGTGACTGGCGCTGGCAATCGACCCCTTAAATCACTGAGCGACATGCTCAAGGGTAAGGGCGGCCGCTTCCGCCAAAACCTGCTCGGCAAACGCGTCGATTACTCGGGTCGGTCCGTGATTGTTATCGGCCCGGAGCTGAAGCTGCATCAATGCGGGTTGCCGAAGAAGATGGCGCTCGTGCTTTTCGAGCCGTTCATTATTCGCCGGCTGAAGGATCTCGGGTACGTACACACGGTGCGCAGCGCGAAAAAGATGATCGAGCGCCAGACGCCCGAGGTCTGGGACATTCTTGATGAAGTTACCAAGGGTCATCCGGTGTTGCTCAATCGCGCGCCGACCTTGCATCGATTGTCAATTCAGGCTTTTGAGCCGCAGTTGATCGAGGGCGAAGCGATTCGCATCCATCCACTGGTCTGCACTGCTTACAATGCGGACTTTGACGGAGACCAGATGGCGGTGCATGTGCCGCTCTCAGTCGAGGCCCAAATGGAAGCGCGCATGCTTATGCTCGCTCCGAATAACATTTTCTCTCCCTCGAGCGGCAAGCCGATTACCACGCCGTCTCAGGACATCACGCTCGGCTGTTATTACCTGACCCAAAATCCTCGGGGCCAAGGCAAGGATGGCCAGCGGTTGCCGCTCTTCGTGGACGCAGCTGAAGTAGAATTTGCAATGGCAGAGGGCAGCGTTCGCACGCACGACCGCATCCGGATTAAGAACCCCGATTTCGGCCGGCAAACGATCTATGGAAATGCTGAGGATAAAACTATTGAGACCACGGCGGGCCGTGTCGTTTTCAATGAGATTTGGCCCAAGCAACTTGGATTTTTCAACAAGGCCGCGGGCAAGAAACAACTGAGCGACATCATTTGGCGCTGTTACCAAATCGCGGGACCGGCAGAAACGGTCGCGACGTTGGACAAATTGAAAGAGCTCGGTTTTACCGAAGCGACGAAGGCCGGTATCTCAATTGGAATTTCGGATATGATCATTCCGAAAGAGAAGCAGACGGAGCTGGAAAATGCTTACAAGCAGAAACGGCAGGTTGAGCAGCAATATCGCAAGGGCATCATCACCGATGGCGAGCGCTACAACAAGATCATCGACATCTGGACACACGCCGGAGATGAGATTTCCAGTGTGATGTTCCGCACCCTTGAACACAACGAGGGTCGCAAAGAGTTGAATCCAGTCTATCTGATGGTCGATTCCGGCGCGCGCGGAAATCGCCAACAGGTGCGTCAGCTGGCCGGCATGCGCGGCTTGATGGCCAAACCTTCGGGCGAAATTATCGAGCGCCCGATCACGTCGAATTTCCGCGAAGGTCTCAGCGTGATCGACTATTTCATTTCCACTCACGGAGCACGCAAAGGCCTTGCCGACACGGCGCTCAAAACTGCCGACTCCGGCTATCTCACGCGCAAACTGGTGGACGCGGCGCAGGACGTGATCATCAATGAGCAAGACTGCGGCACGGTGAACGGCATCGTGGTGCGCTCGATTTACGAAGGCGACGAGGAAGTAGTCGATCTCGGTCAACGCATTATCGGACGTGTCAGTTGCGAGACAATCGCCGACCCGGTGGAGAAGAAGAAAAAAATCGTCAAAGCGAATCAGCTCATTGACGAAAAGATCGCCGCGGACCTTCAGCGGGTGGGCGTGGAAAGTTTGAAGATTCGCTCGGTTCTTACCTGCGAGTGCGGCCGCGGAGTATGCGCGATGTGTTATGGACGCAACCTGGCGACCGGCCAGTTCGTCAAGCTTGGGGAAGCTGCGGGAATTATAGCCGCCCAATCCATTGGCGAGCCCGGAACGCAATTGACGATGCGCACATTCCACATTGGCGGCACGGCGAGCCAAACGTTCAAGCAGCCGATCATCAAGGCGAAGAACGATGGCACTGTCCGCTTCAACGATCTGCGCACCGTGCAGGCGCTGGACGGTAGCTGGATCGTTCTAAATAAGAACGGCTCAATCAGCGTGCATAACGCAGACGGCCGCGAGCTTGAGCGTTACAACGTAGTGATCGGCTCAATGATTTCCAAAGGTGACGGAGCCACAGTTAAGAAGGGCGAGACTTTTGTCCAATGGGATCCTTACAACGTGCCGATTCTCACGGACAAAAGCGGAAAGATCGAATTCCGAGACATGATCGCGGGTGTCACCATCAAACGCGACGTCGATGAAGCGACCGGCCTAATGGGTACGGTGATCATTGAACACAAAGAGGATCTGCATCCGCAAGTTGTCATCGTCGATGACAAGAAGGAAGTGCTTGCGAGTTATTCGATCCCGGCTGGCGCTCACGTTATCGTGGAGGAGGGGCAGAAGGTGCGCGCTGGCGCATTGCTGGCAAAAACGCCGCGAAAAGTCGCAAAGACAAAAGACATCACTGGAGGTCTGCCGCGGGTGGCCGAATTATTCGAAGCTCGTCGGCCGAAGGACGCGGCTGAGATTGCAAAGATCGATGGAATCGTTGAAATGGGCGGAACTGCCCGCGGAAAACGACGACTGATCTTAAAGGATCCCGAGACTGGAACTGAGGAAGAGCATTTGATCTCGCTCACCAAGCACATCATCGTCTTCAAAGGTGATTTCGTGAAAAAGGGCCAGCAACTCACCGAAGGTCCGATCGTGCCGCACGAGATTCTGGAAGTCTGCGGTCCGCAGGAATTGCAGGAGCATTTGGTCAATGAAGTGCAGGAGGTCTATCGCTTGCAGGGTGTGGAAATCAACGACAAGCATATCGAGATCATCGTGCGGCAGATGTTGCGCAAGGTGAAAATCACCGATCCGGGCGATACGTCATTGCTCTGGGGTGATCAGGTGGACAAGCTCGACTTCGAAGAGGAAAACAAAAAGGTGGTCGAAAAAGGTGGCAAACCGGCGGAAGCAGTTCCCGTACTTCTCGGCATCACGAAAGCTTCGCTTGAAACGGACAGCTTCATTTCTGCTGCCTCGTTCCAGGATACGACGCGCGTTCTCACTGAAGCAGCCACGCTCGGCAAAGTTGATAAGCTGCGCGGCTTTAAGGAAAACGTCATTATGGGTCACTTGATCCCAGCCGGGACAGGCTTCCCCGAGCATCGTCAGATCAAGCTGATCGAAAAAGGCGAGCCGATTGGCGCGCCTGTGATGGAGGAAGCTGAACCGCAGCCGGCGATTGGGTAAAAACCCAAGCTCACCAACACATTCTAGGGCATCTGTGTCAGACGCCGAGTTGGGATTGGCGTTTTACGTAAACGCTCTACAATTCGCCTGATGTCGATCGTCACCAAAACGGGCGACAAGGGCGAAACATCGCTGATGTACGGACGACGTCTTTCTAAAGGCGATCCGCGCGTTGACGCTTACGGCTGTGTGGATGAGCTGACTACCACGCTCGGTCTCGCCCGCTCCGTTTCAACGGATAAATTCATTTCCGACGAAATCCTCGCTGCGCAAAAAGATTTGATCGTTGTCATGGGCGAGCTGGCAACTGCGCCAGTCGACCGTGAACGCTACGTCAAAGATGGCTTTCACGTTACCACAGCGAGGATGATCGATCGGATCACGTCGGTCATTTTCGAACTTGAGAAAGACAAATCGCTTTATCCCAAAGACTGGGTGATCCCCGGCGGCGCGCCCGTTTCTGCGGCTCTTGATTTTGCACGAGCAACATGCCGGCGCGCAGAGCGGCACATCGCCACGTTTAGCGTCGGAGAGAAAGATTTTAACCCTGAGATTTTGCGTTACTTGAATCGGCTTTCCGATCTCTGCTGGATTCTGGCGAGGTACGCGGAGAAGCAATCGCGAACCTCCAGTTAGCGCCGCAGTACCAATCACGTGCTTCGCGATTGCGCTTTAATTCAGTGCCAAAAATTAATAAGCACCTGCAGCAGGTTCTTTTGCACGATGTTATGCATTGCCTGAAATCCGTTATCATCCATCTGCACCGAGGTGCGAACGCGGCGAAAACAGAGGCGAATTTCAGGTTGCGCGTCGTGGCATGCTGTAGCATCTTCAGCCTTCCGCTCTGGAAGTTCCCCCTTCGCGAATTTCTCTTATGGCAGATACAACAGAATTAGTGCCTGAATTGTTGGAGGCTGGCGTCCATTTTGGACACCAGACGAAGCGTTGGAATCCAAAGATGAAGCCTTTCATCTTCGAACAGCGCAATCA